>Ga0187863_10003061_pt1 | contig 12507 bp, 7 predicted proteins | sample June2016WEW_11_1_FD_132975 | JGI IMG/M metagenome (GOLD analysis project Ga0187863, IMG submission 132975) | Peatland microbial communities from SPRUCE experiment site at the Marcell Experimental Forest, Minnesota, USA - June2016WEW_11_10 | ecosystem: Environmental > Terrestrial > Soil >...
AAATACGCCGCATCTATTGAAGTGCTTCACGTGCTGACTCCTGCGATTCCTGAATCGTGTCCTGATGCGGTCCAAGCAGACCTAGATCTGGCCGAAGCCGAGATGAACAAGATTCGGCCAAAGATTGCCGGCATCCCGTGCAACACGACGGTGACCAGCGGAATGAGCCTATGGCAGGCGATCGACCAGACCATTCGGGAACGCCACATCGATCTCCTGGTGGCAGGAACGCACGGACGTACCGGCGTGCCGAGACTTCTGCTGGGCTCGGTAGCCGAGGAAGTTTTCAGGCGTTCACCCGTGCCCGTTCTTACGGTGGGCCCCTTTGTCCGCAACAAGTTGGCCAACGGCATGCGATTGGACCGCGTGCTCTTGGCCACCGACTTCAGCTCTGCGTCAGAAGCGGCAGCGGCATACGCTCTCTCTTGCGCGCAGGAGGACCAGGCTCATCTCATTTTGCTTAACGTCATGCGAAAAACCGAGGCGCGAAACCCCCTGGAGGTGAAGGCATTGGAAGCCTCTGTCGCCGAGACGATCGATCGGCTCCATCAGATTGTTCCTAGGCAGGTGCCACTCTACAACCCGGCCGAGGTGCTCGTCGAATATGGCGAGGCCGCCGACCGCATCGTGGGAGTTGCCACAGAACGAAACGTGGACTTGATCGTGATGGGCGTCCGCAACGCGGCGGGACATCTAGGTGCAGCAACTCATCTGGAGCGTGCCACAGCTCATCAGGTAGTGATCCATGCCTCGTGCCCCGTTCTGACGGTGCGCGCAACGGAAATGGCCGCCTCAGTGGAAGAAAGGACATTCCGATGACATACGTCGAGAAGCCCATTCACCGGCCGGAGCATGCCAAACAGGTTTGCAATATCTGCGGCAAGCCTTGGCCGCAAACGATTTGCGATACGTGCGCAGACCAGGTGCGAGCAGAAGCGCTCGACCGAAAGAAACACGAGGAAAAACCGCGCTCCTGACCTCGCTGCAAGAATAAAAGCCGAGGGCGAGAGAGGTGATGTATGCAAGCTCTGTCCGCATCGTTGGGAGGACTTGTTGAAAACGTGCTGTATGCCACAGACTTTCACGGCCACTCGGCAAAGGCCTTGCCCTACGCCCTGTCCATTGCGCGCAGGTACGGATCGACCGTGTACCTGGTGCATGTGATTGCGATGTCGCCGTTCTCAAGCCCTGGCCCAACGGGCTCCTTGCGAGCGATTGAATCGCAGGCGATTCGCGAAGCAAAAGAGTCCGGCGCAGAATTGAGCCTCGTTTGCGGCCAGATTCCCAATGAGGTAGTGATCCGCAAGGGGGACATCTGGAAAGAACTATCCGCCGTTGTGGAACAGAAGCGGATCAACCTGATCGTGGTGGGCACGCATGGCCGCCAAGGTGTCCGCAAAATGATCATGGGCTCTGTCGCCGAGAAGATCTTCCGGCACGCGCCCTGTCCCGTTCTAACCATCGGCCCCAGAATTCACGGAGAGCCTGATCGATTCGACGATCTCCATTCGATTCTCTTGCCCATGGACTTCAGTCCTGAATCCCTGTCAGCCGTTTCGTATGCGACATCGCTCACACAGGCGAATCAAGCACGCCTGTATCTGTTGCACGTGACCTCCTCCTCCGACGATGTGCCGGCGGCATCCGTGAAACAGGCCCTGCAGAATTTGACTCCTCCCGGAAGCAAGCTGTCGTTTGCTCCGAAGGCATTGGTGGAATCCGGCGTTCCTTCCGAGACCATCCTGGACGTGGCGGAGGAATTGGCTGTGGACCTGATCGTGTTGGGAGTGAAGCGGCCTTCCATCCTACAGGGAACTTCGACGCATCAAGCCATGGCCACTGCCTGCAAAGTCGTGAGCGGCGCTGGTTGTCCTGTCATTACGGTTCGAGCTCCGGCCTGAGCCTGCGATGTAAACCTTCGATAGGCCGGCTGGGCGAATCAAAGGAATAGTGATACAGATCACTCGGAGCAGTGACTTTTGTCACGCCGCCCCAGACTCTCGGTGCTTTATAAGATCTATCCGGAGGTGTTCTGCCATGGCTCTCAAGAGTGCCACGACGCCAATCGCCCTTCGCCGGATTCTCTACCTGACCGACTTCTCCCGCCCCTCCGAAGCGGCCCTCCCCTTTGTTATTTCCATCGCTAGAAACTATGGCGCGGTCGTGAATGCGCTGCACGTATTGACCCCAGCCCCGATGGTCCACACGACTCCTACGCTGGGCGATGCCGCTGTGGCCGCCGATGAGGAGCTCTCCCAGGCGGAAATGCAGAAGGTCGATTCTCAGCTCGTTGGCATCCCCCATGAAATAAATGTGGAGTGGGGCGCCTCCATTTGGCCCGTTGTAGAGCGCAACATAAGCGAGGACCACATCGATCTCATTATTGTCGGAACGCATGGCCGCACAGGTCTTCAGAAGCTGCTGCTCGGCTCGGTCGCCGAAGAAGTGTTCCGCAGATCGGCTGTTCCTGTTCTAACGATCGGTCCCGCTGTGAGTGGCGGCACCCACTCTGACGGCCGATTTCGCAATGTCCTGTTGGCGACCGACTTTGGAAGCGAATCTCAGGTTGCCGCCCACTATGCCATCTCATTTGCCCAGGAAAACCAGGCGCGGCTCACACTGCTTCACGTTCTTCGCGCGCCGCGGCAGATCAGCAAAGCTCCGCAGCCCGCGTCGGTTGCCGAAGTGCTCCATAGTCTGTCGGAAATCGTTCCACCCGAGGCCGAGCTTTGGTGCCGGGCTGAGCCGGTCGTTGAATATGGGGAACCCGCCAAAGCAATCCTCACTGTCTCGAAGTCTCGCAGTGCGGATCTAATCGTTCTCGGCCTTCACAGTAGCGTCCCTTCGGTCAGCGCAGCAACACACCGGTTGCGTGCTACGGCCCACAAAGTCGTTGCTCATTCTCTCTGCCCTGTTCTCACTGCCCGCAGCTAGAGCCTGGGTGTGACGGCGGCGCGTTTTGGTCGGGCTTTGTCCGGCGGCCGCTCGCGGTGGATCACTCGGGCTTCGCCAAGGAATATCTAAGCAGTTTGCACACGCACCCTAGAAAACGCCGGGGGGGCCATCCCCAGGCTGTGTGATGCCGGTCACAAATTGGTGTGCTTCCCAGCACAGCTTCCAAGCCACGACAAAAGTAGAAATAGCCAGGGAGGTGCTGCTATGAAAGCGATGGAAGCCAAGGTTCGCCTGTCTTTGCGCAATATTTTATATGCAACGGACTTTTCGCCGGTGGCGGAAAGCGCGGCTCCGTACGCCCTTGAACTGGCCCGCATTTATCGAGCCAAGGTCTTCGCGCTGCACGTCCGTCCCTTTGAAATCTATGGCATGGCGCCACCTGAATCCTGGCCCGTTTTAAGAGCGGCCGCCGAGGAACAAGCGAAGCAGCAAGCAGCCCAACTGGATCTCTACTTCGCCGGAGTCGCGCACGAAGCGATCATCACGGACGGAGACACCTGGGATTCGGTATCTGCTCACATCGAGAAGGACGACATCGATCTGATCGTAATGGGGACACACGGCCGCAAGGGCCTCGAGAAAGTCTTTCTGGGCTCGGTCGCGGAAAATATTCTCCGCCACGCGCCGTGCCCGGTGCTTACAGTCAACCCTCACGTTGGTTTGACTGCGGAGGATGCCATCGCGATGAAACACATTTTGCTCGCAACAAGTTTCTCTCCTGCATGCGAGGTTGCCGCCGCCTACGCGGTGTCGCTCGCACAGGAAAATCAGGCTCATCTCGATATTATGCATGTGATTGAACCACAGAAAACGGGGGAATGGGTGTGTTCATCCGAGCTGGCCGAAGGTTGCGCCAGGCGCCTGCGCGCCGTCGTGCCTACCGAGGCGGAGCTCTGGTGCAAACCCAATATGCTGGTCGAAGTGGGCAATCCTGCTGAGCAAATTCTCAATGTAGCCAAGGCGCACCGCGCCGAATTGATCGTAATGGGAGTGAAGGCAGCCGCCGTCGCCCCTGCGGCAACCCATAGTCCTTGGGCGACCGCGCACAGAATAATTTCCGCTGCGCAATGCCCCGTACTTACCGTGCGAGGCTAACACAACGCGTTGTTCGCGCCGATTACAGGCCATCGCAGAGAGCCGTTCGCCTGACGCGCATCACCTGACGCGGTGTCGCCCTTGAGTCCTTCGCCGTGGGTCTGGGCGACCACAAGATTCATCACAACACTGTGGCCCGGCGGCAAAGAACGTACGCGCCGCCTCATGAACTGGTCCGCCACGGCAAGCTCGACTTGGTCGCGCTTCACTGACGCAATCGCTATTCGCTGGATCAAATTACGGAAGCATACAAACTGTTCGGCCGAGCGAAGAGACGGCGTGATCAAAGTGGCGATCGGTCCATAGGAACATTGCGCGCATGGCGGACAGGCACTTACAATGTCGTCGACAAATGCTTTTTTCTCTGCTGTGTCAGATTGCCGGCAAAAAGGAGCCGGACCGGGATTTTGGTTGGGCAAGCGGCGTTGCGAAATTCGAAGCCAGTTCGGAAATTGCATGTAGGAAGTTTGAGGAGGGCTTTTGGACATCCGCAAGATATTGTTTCCGATCGAGTTCCATGAAACGTCGCTGCGTATCATTGGTGTTGCCGCCAGTATTGCCCGGCGGTTTCATTCAGAACTTGTGCTTCTTCACGTGATAGCGCCTGGGAGTTACTCTCCACGGGACTGGAAGGATGGCCAACTGCTTGAAAGCCGCGACTTGCTGACTGAATTTGTTGGGTTTGCGGAGAAGGATCTGCATGAGTCTGTGCGGCCAGAGCTGGAAGGCCTGCCAGTGCGATGCCTGGTGCGGCAGGGAGATGCGGCGGAGGAAATTGCCGCAGTATCGCGAGAAGAATCGATGGATTTAATCGTGATGCCAACGCGAGGCTACACAGGATTTTACCGCTACCTCATCGGTTCGGTGACAGCGAAGGTCATACACGACACCGAGCGGCCGGTTTTGACGGCCGCCCACCTCGAGCGTACACCGAACTATGAGTTCGGGGTCAAACATGTGCTGTGCGGGGTTACATTCAGCGGGCATAGCCACGAGGTGCTGAAGTGTGCGGCCAAAGTCGCTGCCGAATTTCAGGCGAGGCTTACGATCGCCCATGTGACTCCCGACGTAGAAATGTACGGACCGGGTGGCAACTATGTCGACCGCCCATGGAAGGACGAACTGGTGCTCTCCGCCCAAGAACTCATTGCCAAGATTCAGCAGCAGATGGGTGTACAAGCAGAAACCGCCGTTGATAGTGGCGATCCCGGCATCGCTTTGAGTCGAATTGCCAATCGGATTGGCGCAGACCTGCTCGTGGTGGGGTGCCATACCTCCGGTGGACATCTTGGATCCAACGGTTACGGGATCATCTCTGAATCCCGAATCCCGGTCCTAAGCGTGTAGCGCAGAGAACACTCAAATCCGCAAGTGTGTGTCTGCGTCTCTGACCCCTGTCTTAGTGTTTGCCTCCTGTTCTCCCGCTGCACCTGTAGTTCGGCGTCCGGCGAACGATTGGGCCTTTGCAGCGCAGCTGTGCGAAGTAGTCGCTGGCAGTAGACTGCTTGGCTCGTGGCACACTCAAAACACGTATTTCAGAGCAAATTGAATCAGTCGCGGGTTCACCGACGCGCTGGTAATCTGCCCGAAGGTTGACTTGGATACGTCCTCCACCGCGGGGGCATTGAACTGCGGATGGTTGAACATATTGAAGAACTCCGTGCGAAACACAAGAGTTGCATCCTCATGTATTCCGCCCACCTTGGTTATCTTCTGCAGAGTCGCGTCAAAGTTAAACTGGCCGGGACCAAGAATAATGCCCACGCCGCTATTTCCGTAGCCGGTTCCGTTGCCGATCACAGGAGTCGTACTGAACGCAGCCTTGTTGAAATAGCCCGCCCCACCGGTTGCCCCTCCGAGTCGTTGTTCGACACTACCCGAGGTAGCGACGTTCGCAGCGCTCATACCTGCGGCGAACTCAGCTGTGGAAGTCACTACCGCGCCGGGACCAAATCCGTAAATCGTACCTCCGCGGGTGTCGGTGATGGTCTGTGGCTGACCATCCTGCACGACCGTTACGCCCGCCAAGTTCCAGCCACTGGTAAACTTGCCGAGCAGCCCATCACGATTGCCAAAGGGCAGGTCATAGCTGTAGTTAACGGTCAGGCGCTGCGGACGATACAAAGAGTTCGGCCCATACGGGGTCGCGTACTGGTTGTTATAAATCTGGTAGGTTGCCGTACTGAAGGCTCGGGCGAACGTGTAAGCCGCCTGCAACTGGAGCCCGTGGGAGAACTGTTTTCGGACGGTGGCCTGCAAGGCATTGTAATCGCTGCTGAAAATCGTTTGGTCGTCTCCGAGCCCACCCGGCGAAAATCCCAAATAAGGCACACGCACCGTCGCGTTCGCGACCGTGTTGCTGGTAATGCCGTTGACCGGATTAGCCGGGCTCGCCAATAGCGCTTGATTGATTTCGCGCGCGTCATTGCTACTCTGAGGGACCAGATGGATACCGCGACTTCCTACGTAACCTACTTCCAGCACCCAGGTAGGCAGGAACTCATACTGCGTATTCAGTCCCCACTCATATGTTGTTGGAGTGACGACATTGGCGTCAAGCAACAGCGCATTAATATTGGAGCTGGTTCCCGCCGCGACATTCGCCCATCGAGGCGCCCAACCGAGGGTCGCTGTCGGATCGTAGGGCTGAGCCATACTCGAGGCAAAGTTGGCAGAGCCGGACTTTCCTAGGGTGACCGCGTAGGGAGGAGCTTGCGTGGCCGGCCGGTTGAAAGAGCTCTGACTGAGGCGATCGTAGAAATATCCGCCTCCTCCTCGAATCACGAACCGGTCCGTGGCCAGGGGCCGCCAGGCAAATCCCACGCGGGGGGCGAAATTCCTGATCGACGGACTATTCTGCGTGGGAATGTTTTTATTGTTCTGGAAAATACCGCCCACCGTGGGAGCCACGTTGATCGCCGGATTGTAGTTGGATGGCACCACATACCCCGCAAGCGTGCCGGTAGCAGGCGTAGGTCCTGGGACTGGAACAGTATTGATTAGAGAAGTCCAAACATTGGTGAGCTGGCCGCTCGCGTCGGAGATCATCCCGTCGTACTCCCACCGCAGTCCCAGGTTGAGAGTTAAATTGCTGCGTACTTTGTAGTCGTCCTGCACGAAAGCGCTCGCAGCGGGGTTGCGGTAGTGGTGAATAACGCCGCCTGGCGGCGTGAGGGATGCCGAGAGACCCGAGGAAGAAATATTGCTGCTGAAACTGCCGTTGGTCAGCCCGGCCGCACCACTGGCGGTACATTGTGCCGTGGTAAGGCTGGGGGAACAGCCCGCCAAGCCAAGCAGGAAGTCCTGGAAGGCCGCGAAGGTTTCGGTTCCTGCCGATGCCCCTAGAACCGTGTTCACTCTGTCCCTCTCGAATTCGAAGCCGGCGCGGATCGTGTGCGCTCCGTGTGACCATGAGATCTGATCCGCCAGTTGCCAAGAACTGGGGTACTTCGTGTTGTTCAAGGCTGTCGTTTGGCCAAACTGAAACAGACCGGTGACGGTGATTTGGTCAAGGATGTTAAAAGAGGGGAGGATCGGCGCGATTCCCACCTGCGTATCGGTGAACGGAACGCCGTTCACGGGCGCGGTGGCCGTGATCTGCACCGAAGCCCGCGCCTCGTTTACCAAATTGTTCGAAAGCAGTGAAGTGAGCTTCAGTACCGCATACTGGTTTGCACTGAGTAGAGTCCCGGGGCTCCCCGGCAAGCACGCGGTCGGCGTCGAACTCGTAGCGCCGCAGCCCATAGGAGCGCTTATGGGATCATGGCTGAAAAACCAGCGACCCGACACTGTGTTCTTGGCATCTATTGCGTAGTCAAAGTTTCCTACGGCTTGGTGTTCCTTGAAGACAGCGGGAATGCTGTAGGTCGTGTTCTGGTTTTGCCCGGTGGAAGAGCTCGGAATGAGGTAGCTGCCATTGGCGAGCTTTAATTGAAGCAGACTGATAGCCACCGGATTGATGTTCGAGCCGTTACAGGCAATCTGGACGCCGCCAACCGACGTCTTGCCTCCGGAAGTCCCGGTGGGACAAAATGCCGCCCCCATGGCTGCCTCGAAGACAGCCGTGTTCGAGCGATCGCCGAGCGGAATACCGACCAGCGTGGGCGTGGAATAGCCCGCTGGGGAGACGCCATTCTTCTGCTGGGTTTCCTGATAGGAAACAAAGAAGAACAGCTTGTCTTTCTTAACCGGCCCGCCGAATACCCCTCCAAACTGGTTTTGGTTCAAAACCTGTCTTGTGTTGTTGGGGGCCGGACTTAGCTTGCGGAAAAAATCGTTGGCGTTGAGATCGGTGTTCCGGAAAAACTCAAACGCACTGCCGTGATATTGGTTGGTACCTGACTTCGTTACCACATCCACGTTGGCGCCAGGATTACGGCCGTAGCTGGCATCAAACTGCGAAGTCTGTATTTTAAACTCCTGGATGGCGTCAGGATTCACAATTCCGATACCGACGTTGCCACCGCCATCGGCGACGCCCCCGCCCCCAGCGAAGCTATCGATCGAAGCTCCGTCCTGCTGATAGTTGTTCTGGGCCGTGCCGGAGCCATTTACTACGATATCCTGCGACCCTCTCCCGAGGTTGGATGCGTTGAAGACACCCGCGTTGGACCCGGCGGAAAGACCCAGCAGATTCGTGTAATTGCGCGAGGTCAGAGGTGTGGCAACCACGGTCGAAGAGGTTACTACCGTGCCCACGGTGGAACTGGCAGTCTGCACTGCTTCGGTTTCGCCGTGAACCTCTACTTGGGCCGCCTGGGTACCCACTGCCAAGGATTGGTCAAGAACAGGGATTTCGGTTACATTGATCGCCACCGAGCCCACCGAGGCGCCAGCGAACCCTGATGCCTCAAACCTGACTTGGTAGTCACCGGGTGGCAGGAACCCGACAGTGTAGCTTCCACTGCCGCTCGTCGTAGTAGTACGTGCCTGACCTGTCGCAATGCTTGTGACCGTTACGGTCGCATTCGGGATCACGGCACCCGAAGAGTCCCTCACCGTACCCGTCAGGGCGCCCGTCGTGGCGGATTGGCCAAGAAGCGCAGGTGTCAGAACCATTGACAGACAGGCCACCGTCAGACAGCCCATCGCCACTGCGTACGCCCGCCAGAGGTTCAAAATTCTTCTTGTCATAGGATTCCTTCCTCACTCCCAAGGATTCATTGTTCCAGCGCAATTTCCAGGAGTCGGCAATACCTTCAGAGCACTCCATCGCAGGGCCGACGAGCTTGCTGTTGGGGCGCAATATGATGTATCGTCTCGCTAAAGTCCTGATGAAAAGCTTAATAGTTGTCTGAATTGTTGAAATTTCGATGAAACCTGGCGTATCTATTGAGTCCCGCGCGGCGGTCAAGGGTTATCGACTCGGGCCGGTACTGATCGATCTTACTTCTCGTCACATCTGGCGAAATGGCAATGCCGTCGCCGTCCCCTCGAAGACATTCGACACGCTGGCATACCTGGCCGCTCACCCCGACCGCACGGTCCCCAAGGACGAACTCATCAGCGCCGTATGGAAGAATATGTTCGTCTCAGAAGACAGCCTTTTCCACAGCATGTCCGTGCTCAGGCGCGCGCTGGGAGACGATTCGACTCACCCGCAATTGATCATCACAGTCCCACGAAAAGGCTATCGATTGAAGGGGCCGGTGCGGGCGGTTTTTGAGGATTGCTTCGATGTTTCAGAAAGCACTGCGGAGTCGGCTGAGGCTGACTGGAAGGCCCAACCACCTATCGAGCCCCTGCGTTGGCCCACATCGAGACAGTGGTCGAAGCTTTGGACGCTTTTGCCGATAGCGCTCGTTCTAGGTCTGGCAGTCCGCGTTTTCACGACCCCCAGAGTGCTTCCTGCCGGGGGCACCGTGCTGTTCACCCAGCTCGCTCCAGAAGGCGCGAGCCTCGCGTCCGGGGGCATCCTCTCGCCCGACAGCCGCTACATGGTATTCGTCGCCCGCGATCAAGAAGCTGAGCAGCGCCTTTATCTAAAGCAGATGGATTCAAGCGAACCTCGGCCGATTTCTGGTACCGAAGGCGCTGCGGACCCCTTCTGGTCGCCAACCAGCGACATGGTCGGATTTTTCGCCAACGGCGAGCTCAAAACGGTCGATCTGCGCGGAGATACCCCCCAAGCGGTTGCTGCGGTGCCGGTGAGCACAGGCGGTGGATCCTGGAGCAGCAACGGCACGATCGTTTTCTCAGACTGGCAAACCGGCTTGTATCGGGTGGACTCGGCGGGCGGGCAGGTGACGCGCGTCTCGACAGTCAACCGCTCGGCGGGCGAACTCGTGCAGAAGCTGCCTCAATTCCTGCCTGATGGCCGACATTTCCTGTTTTTCCTGCGCAGCGCAAACGCCGATCAAACAGGCGGCTACGTTGGCTCTCTCGATTCTTCCAAGCGAACCCGTCTTCTCACCCGGACTAGTTCGCCTGTGTTCTACTCGCCTCCCGGTTACCTGTTGTATGTCCAAGACGATAGCCTCATGGCGCAGCGTTTTGATGCGGCGCGACTCAACCTGACCGGAGTCCCGACGCTGGTGGCTAGGAAGGTGCTGGCCCCCGGTAATGCCGATTGGAAGATGATCTCGGCATCGGCGAGCTTGCTCACTTTTCGGTCCGGCACAACCATGCAGGAACTCGCATGGTTTGAACGGAATGGCCAACGCGCGGGGTCGATTCCTGGAGGAAAAGCCCTTCGTAGCCCGGATTTTTCCCCGGACCGGAAACAATTGGCCGCAATGGATGGCGGGCCCGGAATATGGATTGTCGATCTCGAGCGCAATGCGGCCACTCGACTAGAAGGGGAAGGCATGTACCCGCTGTGGTCCCCCAACGGCAATCGTATCGCGTTTGAGTCCTACAACAGCCTGACCTTGTTCGTCCGAAACATCCGTGGTCCTGTGCAGAACCAGGTTCTCGTGAACGACAACCAACGCAAGATCCTTAGCGACTGGTCCTCTGCCGGAGATTACCTTGTCTACGCGACACTGGATCCCAGCACCAAATTGGATTTGGTCCTGCTTCCGATGTCGGGCGACAAGAAACCTCTTCCGCTGCTGCGTACGCCCTTCAATGAGTCACAAGGAAGAATTGCTCCCAATGGGCGTTGGATCGCATACGTCTCAGACGAATCGGGAACGCTCGAAGTATACGTGCAGCGATTTCCGTCGCTTGGAGATAAGCGAGTCGTTTCGATTGGCGGGGGCGTCGAACCCGTCTGGCGGAGCGACGGGAAAGAACTATTCTATCTTTCACCGGGCCATTCGATTGTATCGGTGCCTTTTGAGCCGACCGAGCCACCGTTGATCGGCCGGCCCAAACCCCTGTTTCGGGCGCCGATCAGCTTTTCAGGCGCGCCGAATCACTATACCGTCGATTCCGAAGGGCGGAGATTCTTAATCACTGTGGAAGACCCAACTACCTACTTGTCCCCCATCACCGTAATGGTCAACTGGACCACTGGACTTGAAACCCGATGAGATTGCCACTTCTGGCCTTCTAGGTTGAGTTCTACATCGCCTCATACGTCAAACTCGGGCTCAGCAATTTTCAGGCGGGAACTGCAAGCGGCAGAGTGGCTCGCACCGGCCTGGGACGTTTGCACGAATTGCTTCAAAAACCGTAAAGGCGTGCGGGGTTGCCCACAAGGATGAGTTTTAGTTGATCGGCACCAGAGGCCCAGGTGTCGAGCAGGTTGAGGCTGACGGCATCATCAACTGACTCGAAGGGGACAACACCCGTCATCTTTTGACCTGGTATCGTGGCAGCGTGCGGCCAATCGCTGCCCCATGTGATTCTCTGCGGATTTGCCGCAATCAGGGCCTTGGCGATGGGCGCGGCGTCCGGATAGTCTGGCGCTTGATTCGAGATGTGGGACGGCGCCGAGAGTTCGACATAGACTCTGCCGCTCCGGAGCAAACCCAGCAGCGTGTCGAAGCCGGGCTGATGGAGATCCCCGGCATTCTGAGCTCCGCCAAACAGGGTAAGCTTAACGGCCACCGTGGTCCCCATTAATTGATCTTTGAAGGCTTCCATCTGTGGCAACCGCACATAGGTTTCAACGTTCCAGGGGCGGTCCCCAATTTGAGCGGCGGCAGCCTTGAAATCGCTCATCTTATGTACCACCAATCCCCGCATTCCCCCGCGATGTAGCTGATCGAGTTCCGCACTAGAAGTGTTGGGGACAAATGCAGCGACCCCGCGGGCACGACGCCCCATCCTCTTGATCGCATCCAGAGTGCACGAATGATCGGCGCCGTAGACGGTGGGCTGCGAGATGACAACGCGATCGATGTGTAGGGCCCGGTGCAGCGCGCGTACGTCCGCAAGGGAGGCGGTCTCGGGCGTGTAAGGGCGCGATGCGGCATACGGAAATCGCCCAGGGTCAAATATGTGTGTGTGGCAGTCGCAGGACCCTGCAGGCACATTGAAATTTACCGGGGTTCTCGGCAGCGGCGCACT
>Ga0187863_10003063_pt1 | contig 12501 bp, 13 predicted proteins | sample June2016WEW_11_1_FD_132975 | JGI IMG/M metagenome (GOLD analysis project Ga0187863, IMG submission 132975) | Peatland microbial communities from SPRUCE experiment site at the Marcell Experimental Forest, Minnesota, USA - June2016WEW_11_10 | ecosystem: Environmental > Terrestrial > Soil >...
ACGCTTTGTGCTCGCGGATGCGGCTCCAGTGCTTGGGCGCCCGCTGTTGTTTCTGCTGGGGCTCTTTGTGTTTTTGTACATTACGTGTGAGGTTGGGATTTGGAACTGGTTGCCGCGCTACTTAATCGCCCAGGGCATTCCTGAATCGCAAGCGCTCAATATTCTGTCGCTGGGATTTGCGCTGGGCATGCTGATCGGACGCGCGGGAATCCTGCCGGTTCTCATCCGCGTGCCTGCGGTCACGGTTACCCTGGCCGGGTCTGCCGCTATGGCGGTTACGACCTTCGTTATGCTGCGAACCAACAAGCCTACGGCTGCATTCGTGCTGGTCTTTCTTGCGGGAATTTCCATGGCGCCGGTCTTTCCTACTACGCTGGCGATCGTCGGCGATGCCTTTCCGCGCATGACCGGTACCGCTATTGGCTTTGTGATTACCTGCGGATGGACTGGGCTCGCGGTGAGTTCGCGGATCATTGGCCTCATCGCCGGTGGCGACCCGAGGCGACTCAAGAAAGCACTGCTTGTGATCCCCGCTTCCGCCGTGCTGATGGTGGGATTGGATCTGGCCATCCGGAGCGCGCTGCGCTAGGAACGGAGAGCAATGAAGGGATGGAGCAACGGCGCGCACTCGGCCAGCCCTGCTGGGAAAGCTCGCGTCCGCTACACGGTCAAAGCGCGCATGTAATCCGCATCAATCTTCAGCGCTTCCATCGGGGGCATGTCGAACTCTTCCTGCTCCACGAAAGCATGTTCAATGTTCGCCTTCTTCGCCGCTTCGAAGATGGGACGATAGTCAATCACTCCTCGCCCCATCTCCGTGGAAGGCGGCGCGGGTGCGGGCACCACCCCGTGGCCCATCTTGAAATCCTTTACGTGCAGCATGGAAAAGCGCGAGGGGTAGCGGGTCAGGTAGTCCACGGGGTTCTTGCCGCCAACGACCACCCAGCCGCAATCCATCTCCATCGTCACCTTCGCCGGATCGGTCGAGCGCAACAGTTCGTCATAGAACACCACGCCGTTTTCCGCGCGGAACTCTCCTGTGTGGTTGTGATAGGCAAACCGCATACCCGCTGCTTTCACGCGTTCCCCGATGCGATTAAACTGATCCGCATTCCAGCGCCAGTCATCCAGCGTCATCGAGTCCCTGGCGGCGCGAGAGCCGGCGTCGGCAGCGCGCGAGGGATCCTTGAGCATCGGCGACGCGCAGACGATGTAGTTGAGCCCCAGATCCTTGCCGAACTGGATTGTTTCGTCCACCTTGGGCAGCAGCGCGGTCAGGGGATAATGCGCGCTCACACAGCGCAGACCCGCGTGGTCCATCGCCTGTTTCACCTCGCTGGGGCTGTGGCCGAAGAAGCCCGCAGCTTCGACTTCGCAATAGCCCAGGGCACCGAGCTGCCGTAGAGTTCCTTCATAGTCCTTAGGCAGAATGTCCCGCACCGAGTACAGCTGGAGTCCGATCGGCAGACCCAGCGGATTCGCCATTGCCCGGGGCATGCTGTTCCATAATGCCGCGCAGGCAGCCGAGGCGGAGGCAGTCTTTAGAAAAGTCCTTCTAGAAATGTAGTCCATATTCAAGCCCTCAATTCTGAATTATCTTCTTGTACAAAGCTTGCACAAAACGATCGGGCGACTACCCGCGAATCGTCTTAGCGTTAGCATCCCAGGTAGCGATGGTGTTCTTGAAATAGGCGTAGTTGGCCAGATGGCAGCCGATCGCGGCATGGTTGCCAAACACCTCGTTTTCGACGGTCGGCTTGCGGGTTCGAACCGCGTTGAAGAAGTTTGCCTGGTGAGCCGACACGTCGCTGTAGTCCGGCGGGGCGGTGAAAGTTTCCGCCTCGGCCGCCTGATAGTCGAGCGGCCCGGGCTGCGGATGTTCCGCGGCCCACTGCGCCAAGTACTCTTTGCGCAGCCGCGTGGGCCAGCCTTTCAGCGAATATCCCTCGGGTTTGGGGCTTACGTCCTGCGGTGTGAAGGTCAGCGTTTGTCCAATGATTTCCATGGTGCCTTTGGTGCCGTGAAATTTGATAGGTTCGCCGCCCGCATTGTTGAGATTGCAGCGCAATACCACGCGAAATTTCGGATAGTCGAAGAGTGTCTCGATGAGATCGGGGAAGTCGCGTCCGTCCTTCCAGCGGAACAACCCGCCACTTGACTGCGCGCGCGTCGGAGCTTCGTTTGTTCCCGAGATGAAGTAAATTCCCGAGAGCAAGTGTACGAACAGATCCCCTGCTAGGCCTTCGCCGTAGTCGGAGAAGCAGCGCCAGCGGAAGAAGCGCGCGGCGTCAAACGGACGCTTGGGCGCGCCCACCAGAAACGCATTCCAGTCGATGGTCTGCTCGCTGGCGTCGGCGGGGATCGGATAAACCCAGGCGCCGCTGGCCGAGTTGCGATCCGAAGAGCCTTCGATGAAGAAAACGTCACCGAGCGCCCCGGCGGCGAAGAGTTCACGCGCCTTTTCGTAGACGATGGAACTCACGCGCTGGCTGCCTACCTGCAGGATGCGATTACCCTTGCGCACCGCCTCCACCATGGCAAAGCCGTCTTCCACTGTGTGCGACATCGGTTTTTCGCAATACACATCCTTGCCCGCCGCGCAGGCATCCACCACGATCCGGCGATGCTGGTGGTCAGGGACGGCGACAATCACCGCGTCCACATCCTTGCGGTCCAGGATCTCGTGATAGCTACGCGTCGCCGGGACCTGCTTCTGCAAGGCCTCTTGCGCCGCTTCGTGCCGGCTGTCATAGAGATCGCAGACCGCGACGCATTCTATCCCGGGTACCGCGAGCGAAGCTTGCAGCAGTTCACATCCGCGCGTGCCGGTGCCGATCGAGGCAAAGCGGACCCGATCGCTCGGCGCTACGGCACGGCCTGCGCCGAAAAGCGCGGCCGGCTGGAGCAAGGTGGTCTTCACCGCGGCTCCGGCAGCCACGGAGCCTGCGCTAATCCGCATGAAATCACGACGTGTTAAAGGATGCATTTAGTCCCTCCGATTTCCGGGCGATGGTCAGCTCAGCCGCACGGTACGATCCTGCTTCCGGTTGGCAACGAAAAGGTGAGTATGCTCCGCGGATTATGCAATTGGCAACTGACGGGCCCAGTTTACGCAACCATTTCGCTGACAGTCCAGCGCAATGGCAACCATCCGCAATGGCAACCATCTCGTCTCAAGCCTTCGTTGTGCTCGACATTTCCGCTGGCTAGTCTCCGCGGATGCGATTTGGTCAAGCTTGTCTCAGGAGGTGGCGCAGCTGTTGCTTCACCGCCGGCCACTCCGAGGCCACGATCGAAAAGCGTGCCGAGTCGCGGGCGGTCAGGTCAGCCGCCATCCGATGGGCTCGAAGAATCCCTTCGAACTTCCCGCCGATGCGTTCGATGGCAGCGCGCGAACGCTGGTTCCGCACGTCGGTGTGCAGGCAGACGCGAAGTACCTGCCAGGTTTCGAAAGCATGCGTCAGCATGAGATGCTTGGCTTCGGTGTTGGCCGCGGTGCGGATGGCCGAGCGGGTGAGCCAGGTGTAGCCGATCTCACAGGCGTCGAAGACGTGGCGGCCATGGTGAGGGTGACTCGGAGGCCACGACCATCGCTCCAAATTCCAGAAGCGCGTGGACCCAATGACGATGCCGTCCTCCTTGCGGACGATGGCGAAGGGCACCGCGCTACCGGCATCCCGCCAGGCCAGGGCAGTCTCGACATACCGGGTGGCTTCGACTTTGCCCTGTGGGACGGGACTCCACTGGTAGAGGGAGGAGTCGGCTGCCGCGGCGGCCACCAAGCCTTCAACGTGGCTGTACTCGAGCGGTTCGAGGCGAACATGCGCGCCTGGCAGAAGAGGGTCTTCTGTTCCCATGGTTGCAAGTATGCAATGAGTTGCCAGGAACCCGCAATAAAGCAGCGCGTTCGATGAGATCAGTCCTGGGCAAATTGAGACCCCTGGCACGGATTCTGCGCAATGTGCAGAGATTGGATCACATGCTTGCAACTCTGCCCGTTTTGGAAATTGCATTTTATGGCTCACAACATGATCCATTTTGCACAGTATTGCTGGAGCAAGTGAGCGAATCTGTGGGTATCTCAAAAGGGCAGTTGGCCCACCACACCAGACGGCCTGATAAGACCGGTCCAGACCGAGACAGGGTCTGCCCGGTCATCCGGGTCGCACAGAAAAAGAGGTTATCCATGAAAAAAGTAATGTTCGCACTTGCGATGTTGAGTCTCGGAACGCTGTGCTGGGCAGGATCGGCGCGGGAAGATGCCACCGACCGACTGAACAACGCGACGAGTGTAATGCACGAAATTATGGGAATGCCAGACAAGGGAATCCCGGAGGAAGTGTTGGAGCACGCAAAGTGCGTGGCCGTGATACCCCACATGGTCAAGGGTGGTTTTGTCTTCGGAGCTGAAGGAGGCAAAGGCGTGGCAACCTGTCGGACCGCGAATGGCTGGAGCGCGCCGGCGTTCATCACGATCTCGGGCGGGAGTTGGGGACTGCAGATCGGTGTAGAAGCTGTGGACGTGGTAATGATCTTTCAGAACGACAAAGCAATGCAACGGCTGCTCTCGAGTAATTTCCAAGTGGGAGGGGACGCTTCCGCGGCAGCTGGTCCAGTTGGACGGCATGCCACGGCCGGTACGGATTGGAAGCTGGATACGGAGATACTGACCTACTCCCGCGCCAAAGGTGCGTTCGCTGGGCTCACGCTGACCGGTGCATCGCTCCGCCAGGACAGTGATTCCCGGCACGCGATATACGGACATGGGGTCACAACTCGGGCGTTGCTGATGGGCAAAGTGCCAGTTCCGGCCGTAGCCCAGGCATTCGTTGCGGAAGTTCGCGGCGCAAAAGCTGAAGCCAGAGCCAACGAGTAGAAGTAGAAATCGCAAAATTTGGGGTTGCCGCTGTCTGTCGTTCGCTCGACTCTTTATGCAGATGGCGGCCAGCCCCATCATTTACCCTCCTCTCCGTCGGCGCGAAAGAGTTTCTCGCGGACGTTGCGTGAGACCTACGTCGCAAAATGACCCTGGAGGTTACGTTGCTCTGGACCATTGTCGTAGTTCTTCTAGTTTTATGGCTTGTGGGTTTCAGTCTGCATTTCGGCGGAGTCCTGATCCACTTGCTCTTGGTTGTGGCGTTTGTGGTTTTGGTCATTAACTTACTGAGCGGCCGACGAAGCGCAGTTTAAACTTCCTTGTCACGAACGGGTACACCGGACAGACAACGGAGAACTTCTTTCCCTCCGACATCCAGGAGTCTGTCGGAGTCCGCATACTTCCTATGACAGCGCGTGACAACGCGACATTTACCTGCAGGTTCGGGAGGAGCGCCGCACCCTAGTTTCTGGGCCAACCGGATGCATGCACAGGAGCTTAGTGCTCATGTTCATGGTGAGAATGACCATGAAGGTGAGGGTGCGAGTGCACGATGCCGCCGTGAGAATGGCGATGGGCGTGAATAAGATTTGCTCTGAGAAGCAAATCGGTGTTGGAGAGGATCTCCGACGGTGTCCCTTCGGCAATCACGCTGCCCGCCTCAAGCACCAACACCCGATCAGCAATGTCCTCGACAATTTCCAGCTGATGAGTCGCTGTGAGCACAGTCTTCGCCGTGCCTTTCCACTGCTGAATGAGGTCCACAACCTGGCTCTGACTCTTCGGATCGAGCGTCGCGGTTGGTTCGTCGAGCAGCAGTACCTCAGGGTCGAGGACCAGCACCGAGGCCAAGGCAACCCGCTTTTTCTCACCTCCCGAGAGCCGGTAAGGCGGACGGTCTCTCAAGTGTGAAATTGACATGAACTGGAGCGTATCCTCCACTCGGCGGATCACATCGTCCTTGCTCCATTGCATCTGCAAAGGACCGTAGGCGACCTCGTCGAACACAGTGGGATTGAACAGTTGAACATCCGGATTCTGAAAGACAAGCGCGACGCGCCGGCGGAAATTCAGAGAGAATTCGTCTTGCTGAAGGTGTTTCTGAGTGAGAGCCTCCCCCTTAAACTTAACGGAACCTGCCGAGGGAAAATATAGAGCATCCAGAATTCGCAGCAGCGTGGACTTGCCGGAGCCGTTGGCCCCAAGCAGCGCAACGCGGTCACCTTCGTCGATGCGAAGCGTGAGCCCACGGATCGCCGGGATTGCTTCGTAGGAGAAACTAACGTCCTGCACTTCGAAAGTTGGTGGCAACTCTTGCTTACCTCCCCATCCATGCGGCTAAGCAGCTAGTAGAGACGAAGGCAGTCAGTCCGACATAATCGCGGGGTCTCAGGCGGAAGTCGGTCAAGAGGCGAACTTCTCCCCGGAAGCCGCGGGACACCATGGCTAAGTACACCTCGTGGCTGAGTTCGATGCTCTTGCTCAGCAGCACTCCAGCGGTTCGGGCCGTCATTTTGCGTTGCTCAGAACCGCTCAGTATACCGACCGCTCGGCTCTGCCTCGACTCGAACATCTGGTTGGCTGTCTCGATCAGCAAAAACACGTACCGGTGCGTCATGGCGAGCATGGTGACGACCTCGGCCGGGAGACGCAGCGAACGGAGCGCCTTCAAGATGTGAGTCCAGGCGGTCGAAAGCACTAACACCGTTGTGAGCGTGGCCGCTGTTTCCACCCGCAGGACCAGCAACGCGGCCGTTCGCAGTCCTTGGACAGAGATGGAAAGGTGCAAGGCCGGCGCGGTGAAAAGTGGTTCTCCCGGAGTAAAAAATAATGCAGGTAATGCGATCACGCCCGAGAAGCTTAGCACCACCAGCCAAACTCGTTTTGCGAGTGACTTGAGGCTCACTCTGGAGGCGACGGCGATTGCAACTGCAATGAGGAAAATGGCCGCAATGGCCTCCAGCCGTCGGCAGAGGATCACCGAAATAACGAGAGAAAAGATTCCGATGACTCGGACACGAGGATCAAGATGCTGCAGCAGTCCCGGCTGGGTTGCGGCGTGTTCCGCCTGCAGAGCTTTCGACACCGCGTGAGTGAAGCCGCGAATCGTCGATTCGAGGAAGGAATGTTGGCTCATGTCCCCAGCTTCTTCACCGGCCATTTTCTCGCGGCCATTCTCGAGAGCAGCGAAGCCAATACCAGGACGCCTACGCCAAACATTGCCGACAGCAAATACCCCAATTGCGGACTCCTGACGAACCGGGGCGCATAGCCGGGAAACGGCGCGGTCCATAGGCTCGAAAGCTTTTGGATTCCGACCGGAACGGAAGACGGAGGCGCATGGTTTCCGGATGCGATTCCGATCTGTTGCCGGGTGTGAGGATTCGTCAAGTCAGCCGAAGACCATTCACCCCAGGCCGTGCCCGCCGCCAGGATGCCAAGAGGCGTGAACAACATCAGGAAAGCTATGGTCCACCATAGCCGCGCTGGGGAACGCTCAGCGAGCACGCCAGCGACGACTGGCGCCGGTGTCTGGGCCAAACCGCTTATGCCTCGAAGCAGGCCCAAATCAGCTCGCTGCAGATAGGAAACCATCCCCGCCGATATGACCGCTTCAGCGACTCCCGCAAAGGTCAGGTGTCCGATCATCATTGCCGGAATAGCCACATGCAACGGATATGGCGCGTAGAGCGGCGTTCCGCTGGCGTCATGAAATAGCAAAGGCTGAATGCCAAGTTCAACAGCTGTAACCAAGGCCGATGCGTTGATGGCAAAATAACCGGCTACCGCTGCCGCGAGTACTCTCTGGCGGGAATTCAGATTCGATTTCGCCGCGATCAATCGGTACACCGCATAGGCTGCGAACGATCCAACGATTGCCATGTTGAAGCAGTTCGCTCCCAGCGTGGTGATTCCTCCGTCGCCGAAGAACAGCGCCTGAATGGCGATAGCGATTGAAATGGCAAGAATCGAACCCCACGGGCCGAGAACGATGGCAGCGACGCCAACGCCAACCGCATGGCCGGTGGTTCCGCCAGGCAGTGGAACATTGAACATCATGACGACAAAAGAGAATGCCGCGAACACCGAGATCAGCGGGATGGCGCGGGTGGCAAGGAGCCGCTTGATGCGTTTCAGCGCGGCATACCAGCCGGCGGTTGCGCACAAATAAAGAGTGGCACAGGTCGACGGGCTGAGGTAACCATCAGGAATGTGCATGCTCTGGTTAAGTTCTACCGGGGTTTCCTGCCCCAATGCAAGGTGATTCCGAGGAAGGTGTTGATGGGGTGGCACGGTATTCCCAGACCAGTTGGTTGATCGCGGCAGACCGGGAGGCACCCGAATGGCAAGCCAGAAGTGGATTCCGGTCTTAGATCCCGGGCTACGAGTTGCGCATTTTGATGCTCACGGAGAGCGTTGCATCACGCGAAGGCAACAATCCTGTTTCGTTTTGCTCGTTGGTGGCATCAATCTGGTAGGTAGATTCGATGGGGCGTTAAGGTCGTGCTCCTGCCAGCCCAGAGTTTTTGCGGCAAGGATGTACGGAAAATAGGGAAAAAATGAAAGCTGCGATTTTTCGATCAGAGCGTACAGCGCCGGGATCGTTCCTTCACGTCGAGGATGTCCCACGTCCAAAGCTCGAACCCGGGCATCTTCTGCTTCGGGTCGTCGCATGCGGAGTGTGTCGGACTGACCTGCACATCGTAGAAAAAGATCTGCCGCCGCTTCGACCGCAGCTCATTCCTGGTCATCAGATCGTGGGAGAGGTAGTCGAAGGTGCGACAACAGAGTTGCCGGTGGGAACGCGAGCCGGTGTTTCGTGGATGGGCAGCGTCGATGGTGATTGCTGGTACTGCCATCACGGCATGGAAAATCTGTGTAATCGCCCTACATTTACGGGATACACGGTGGACGGAGGCTACGCCGAGTATGCCCTTGCGCGCGCAGATTTCGCTTTTCCGTTGCCCGCTGGTTTGGATGACGTGCATGTCGCGCCCTTGCTGTGTGCGGGCATCATTGGCTTTCGCACCTTGCGGGTTGCGGGCGTGGAGCGGGGAGAGCGGGTTGGACTTTTTGGTTTTGGAAGCTCCGCGAGCTTGGCGATTACCATTCTGCAATCCTGGAACTGTGAAGTCTATGTTGTGACTAGAGGCGAATCTCATCGAACCCTGGCGGGCTCTCTCGGTGCCACCTGGGTTGGCAAAGAAGACGAGAAACCGCCGGTCGACCTCGACCGTGCCATCACGTTCGCTCCCAGCGGAAAAGTTGTGGTGAGTGCGCTGGCTAGTCTGCGTAAGGGAGGCGTAGTGGCAATCAACGCAATTCACCTCGATCACATGCCGGCCTTTGACTATGACAAACTGCTTTGGGGCGAGAGGCAGATCCGTAGTGTGGCCAATATGACTCGCCAGGATGCGCGCGACTTTTTGAAGATCGCTCATGATCTCCATATCCGGCCGGAGGTCACAGTATTTCCGCTCGAAGAAGCAAACCAGGCCCTTCTGGCGGTGAAAGAAGAGACAGGGCGGGGGTCAGCGGTGATTGTTCCTTGAAGCTGAGCCTGTCTTGCGTTGAAACATTCAGTCCGTGGGATCTGAAGTGTACGTTGCACTCGACGAAGATAAAGCCCTCCTAATGCAACGCCTCGAACGATATGTCAGGCTGCCTGGGAGTGACCGGGCGGTTCATTCCAGAGCAAAGCGTTATAAATTCGCGTCTCCGTTAGAAGATCTTGTATCTAAGAATCAATATGCTTCCTAAAGAGCAGGCAACTGGCATCAGTCAGGACGGCGCGACGCCTCGATTTACTTTCGATGCGGCATTGTCTACCGCGGTCGCGGCAAATGGTCAACGTCAAGCGAAAGCACCGAAGCCCAAAGGTCCGCTGACGCCGGAGTTGCTCGACAAGATGAACCGCTACTGGCGCGCCACTAATTATTTGTGCATCGCTCAGATCTACCTTTTTGCAAACCCCCTGTTGCGGGAGCCGCTGAAAGCGGAACAGATCAAACCCAGACTGCTGGGGCATTGGGGAACTTCCCCGGGACAGAACCTCATCTACATTCATCTGAACCGCCTGATCAAAGAATACGATGCCAACATCATTTATATTTCGGGTCCTGGACACGGCGGTCCTTCGCTCAATGCGAACTCTTATTTGGAAGGCACTTACACCGAGGTGCATCCGGAGATCACGCCCGATGAGAATGGGTTGCGGCTTCTTTTCAGAAACTTTTCGACCCCGGGCGGAGTGCCCAGCCATTGCGGACCCCATGTTCCGAATTCCATGCACGAAGGTGGCGAACTCGGCTACTCGATGGTTCACGCCTTCGGCGCCGCGTTCGACAATCCAGACCTAATCGTTGCTTGCGTTATCGGTGACGGAGAATCCGAGACTTGTCCGCTCGAAGGAAGCTGGAAGTCGGTCAACTTTCTTAATCCGGTGCGCGACGGCGCTGTCCTACCCATTCTGCACCTCAACGGCTACAAGATTTCCGGACCGACCGTTCAGGCAAGGACGAGCGACGAGGACCTGAAGGCTCTATATACGGGGCGCGGTTACAAGCCCTATTTTGTCGAAGGCGACGATCCTGAAGTTGTGCATCAACTTTTGGCGGGAACTCTCGATGATTGCTATGCCGAGATTCGAGCCATTCAACAGGAGGCCCGCAGCCACGGATTCAAGAAGCAACCGGTCTGGCCCATGATCGTCCTGCGCACGCCCAAGGGATGGACTTGTCCGAAAGAAGTGGATGGGATCCCGATGGAAGGTACCTTCCGCGCGCACCAAGTCCCCCTCACTTCAGTTCGCGATAGCCCTGAACATCTCAAGATCCTCGAAGCCTGGATGAGAAGCTACAAGCCGCAGGAACTCTTCGACGAAAGTGGAAAGTTCATTGACGAGTTGGCCGAACTCGCGCCGACGGGCGACCGCCGCATGGGAGGGAATCCTCATGTGAATGGCGGGCGATTGCTGACCGCGCTCGATATACCGGACTTTACAAACTATGGGCTGGAGATCCCCGGGCCGGGACAAGTGGTCGCTGAAGCTCCACGCAAGCTGGGAGAGTTTTTCCGGGACATCTTCAAGCTGAATCCAACGAACTTTCGCATGTTCTGTCCCGACGAAACGGATTCCAATCGCTTGAACTCCGTGCTTGAGGCGACCAACCGTTGTTTCATGGCGGAGACAGTTTCGATCGATGACGAACTCAGCCCGGATGGCCGCGTGATGGAGGTTTTGAGCGAACATTGCTGCCAGGGATGGCTGGAAGGTTACCTGCTGACGGGGCGGCACGGCATGTGGTCGTCTTACGAAGCGTTTGCGCAGGTCGTGGATTCGATGCTGACGCAGCATGCCAAGTGGCTGGAGCAATGCCGCGATTTTCCCTGGCGCAAGCCAGTTGCATCCCTAAGTGTTCTGCTGACAAGTCATGCCTGGAGAAACGATCACAACGGCTTTAGCCACCAAGCGACTGGATTTGTAGACAACGCACTGGCGCGCAGAAGTGAAACCATCCGGGTTTACTACCCGCCGGACGGCAATTGCCTGTTGAGCGTCTTCGATCATTGCCTGCGGAGCCGCAACTACGTCAACATTGTTACCTGCGGAAAACAACCTCAGCTTCAGTGGTTGAACATGGAGGAGGCCCTCGAACATTGCTCGCGAGGAGCATCGATTTGGAAGTTTGCGACCAATGACGAAGGTGAAGAACCGGATGTTGTGCTGGCCTGCGCGGGCGACGTGCCGACGATTGAGATATGCGCGGCATCGTGGCTGCTGCAGAAGCATGTTCCCGGCATCAAGGTGCGGGTGGTCAACGTGGTGGATTTGACCGCGTTGATGATGCCGGATGATCATCCGCATGGCATGGACAACATGTCCTTCAATGCACTCTTCACCACAGACGCACACGTTATCTTCGCCTTCCACAACAATCGCTGGCTCATTCACACGATGGTTCACGGGCGCTCCAATGAAAGCCGCTTCCATGTGCGCGGCTACATGGACCAAGGCACGACCACCACGCCGTTCGACATGGTCGTGCTGAATAGGATGAGCCGTTACCACCTCGCTATGGATGCTCTGAAGTATGTTTCACGGCTGCGGTCGCAGGTTTCGGACGTGATCGACATGTTTAACCGCAAGCTTTACGAGCACCACGACTACATTCGGCAACACCTGGAAGATATGCCGGAGATCAGGAACTGGCGATGGACGGCTGACTTCAGCGAGCCGAGCGCTCCTCCGCCGCTGGCCAAGGGACACCCTCGCGCAGGCTTGTTCAGCGATAGTTAAATGAACGAAGGAGCCATGCAGTGAAGACTTGAAGAAGAGACGGGAGAGCTGTCAAAGATGCGCAACAGGGCATTTCGGTCTTCTCAGGATCGCCTAAAGACCGTCGGCCCATCCAAGGACGGAAAGGACATGCCGCACGATCATCAAATCTTCATTGGTCTTTATGACGCGCACTTGAACGCGGCTTTCGGGAGACGATATCATTGCTGCGTTGGCTTCATTGCTGGGTGCGTCCAAATGAATGCCCAGAAATTCCAAACCATCGCAGATGCGCTGGCGAACGTCGGGTGAGTGTTCTCCAATTCCTCCCGCAAAGACGAGCACG
>Ga0187863_10003065_pt1 | contig 12496 bp, 11 predicted proteins | sample June2016WEW_11_1_FD_132975 | JGI IMG/M metagenome (GOLD analysis project Ga0187863, IMG submission 132975) | Peatland microbial communities from SPRUCE experiment site at the Marcell Experimental Forest, Minnesota, USA - June2016WEW_11_10 | ecosystem: Environmental > Terrestrial > Soil >...
ACCGCCATAGGGATAGGGCACGGAAGCCCCAGGCACAGTGATGAGCTGTGTCCGAATGAAATTCAGACCGTAATCGTTGAGTTCTTGCTCCGCTAGATTTTGCCCCGAAAGCGCCAATTGAAGCACGGGGACGCTCGATGCGCTGTAGGCGAGAATGAGCGGTGGCGTCGTTCCAGAAGGCAATTGCCTCAGTTGAGTCTGAGAGATAGCTGTGATCTGTGCAATGCCCCGCTGAATATTTGCGGTAGGCTGGAGGAAAACCTTAACTACGGCTACTCCATACAGCGATTGCGATTCAATGTGCTCGATGTTATCGACGGTAGTGGTAAGCGACCGCTCCGTAACGCTCACGATGCGGTCACTCATGTCCTGAGGGAGCAGACCGTTATAGTTCCAAATAATGCTCACCACGGGAATGTCGATGTTGGGAAAAATGTCGGTGGGTGTGCGAACGATCGCAAGCCCACCCATGATTACGATTAGTATCGACACGACCACAAACGTGTAGGGCCGCCGAAGCGCTAGTCGAACAATCCACATAGAATCTTTCCTGCTTTTTCAATCAGCGGCGTTGTCGGTTCGCCAACCGTAGTTACTTGCCTTCTGCAACCTGCAAGGACATGCGGGGCGCAGATGAACGGGGCTTTGCACCGAGTGCCCGGCGCACAAGACGCGTGAGTTTTGCACGCGCCCGTGCGACCTGGGCTTTCACCGTGCCCTCCACTACCCCTAGAATTTGTGCTGCTTCACTCGTACTGAAACCATCCAAGTCACGCAATTGAAATGCTCTGCGCAACGGGGGAGAAAGTTCCTCTGCGAACTGCAAGAGGCGCTCGCGCAGCTCCGCTTTTCGATACTCTTCTTCGGGACTCGGTCCAAAGTGCACTAGCCGCTCTGAAAGCGTATATCCCTCTTCATCTCCGAATTGCTCGTCGAGAGACACGTGGATCCGCCGTTGCCTTCTCCGTAGTTGCATCAGCGCACAATTGCTGACGATGGCGACCAGCCACGTCGACATTTGTACGTGGCCTTTGAACTGATCCAAGTGTTTGTAAGCAGAGAGGAGTGCATCCTGCACCGCATCCTCTGCGTCGGGCTCATTGCCCAGGTATCGATACGCTGTTCTACGGAGCAACGGAAGACAACGCGAGAAAATCTCCTGTAGTTCACCGGTTCTGTTTTCCGGAGAAGGAACGTCGAGGTGCTGCTCGTGTCCGATGTATGCCGCGGTCGCTTGCATATTGTCTCTCCCGGTCGCTACATCAAAATGCAAGCCTATGTCCAATCGACCGCAAGGCTATTTAGTCGAGCATTTTCAGCAACATGTGTCGGCATGGCAATTTCGCAAGGGCCTGCGGCGATTCGCCGTTCGTCCCCCGCTTGACACCAAACGTCGGCATTTCGACTCGACCCGAGTTCAATCTCGACGGCCGTGAATATCGCCTGAAGCGACGGTTAGCGCGAAGTACTCGTATGTTTGTTGTCAAAGGGAACTTTACCCTCGCCGTTATACGGCGATGTAGTTTTGGAACTGGAAATGCATTCAGGAGTCGAAGGAGAGAAGAGGAGACCTATGAAACTTCTTACAGCAGATAGGGTGACACTTGGATTTATCGGCCTGGGGAACATGGGAAGCCGGATCGCACAACGTCTGCTTGATCACGGATACCGGCTCGTTGCATACGACAGAAATGCCACCAAAGCGGAAACCGTCGTAGCAAAGCGAGGTTTCGCCGCTAAGAACATTCTTGAACTCGCGCGCACTGCCGATGTGATTCTTTCGTGCCTGACCAATGATGAAGCGGTTCATAGCGTTTATGCCGGGACAGCGGGAGTTTTTGCAGGGGCACGGCCAGGCACCGTAGTGTTAGAGATGAGCACGATCTCCCCGGAGAGTTCGCGGGAACTGCATCGGCTTGGATCCCAGAGTGGCATCGAGGTATTGGATGTCGCCATCTCGGGCAGCACTCCGGCTGCGGAACAAGGTACTGTGACGCTACTCGCCGGCGGCAACCAAGACTTGTTCGATGCCGCTGAACCAATATTCCAGTCGATTGCAAAGCAATACTTTCTGCTGGGCGGTCCCGGCTCCGGGACAGCGATGAAGTTGGTGGTGAACGCGCTGTTAGGAATTGGCATGCAGGCCATCGCCGAGGCAGTGGTACTTGGGGAAAAAACCGGCCTCGATCGCCAGAGATTACTCGAGGTTTTATCAAAGACAGCGGTGATCGCGCCGGCCCATCTGGGGAAGCTGGCCAGAGTGGCGATCAACGATTACACACCGCAATTTCCACTTCGCCTCATGAACAAAGACTTCCAGTTGATTCTCAAAGAGGCAGCAGAAACCCATATCCCCATGCCTGTGACCGAAGCGGCGTTTCGTGTCAATTCCGAGGAACTGGCACAGCACAATGAAGACGACTTTTCCGCTGTCCTGCGGCGAATGGAGGAAGTTGCGGGTATCGCAGATTTTCACTCCGCCCCGATGGCGAGTTGACCCGGAGGGCAAGATGTCGAAAGAGCACAAAGGTAGGTGTTGCTATTCGAACCAGGGGACAACTCGCGCAAGTGATGGAAGGCGCGCCACCAGAAACTCTAGTTCCGCTCCCTTCGCTATCGCTCTTGCGAGGTGAGAGGGTGGTAGGCGGCCGCCAATGGCTGCCAATGGTGCTGGTGTTCGGGTCGATCGGCGCGGTTGCCTACGCGGACTTTATCGTCACGTCGATCTCGTTAGGGTATCTCTACATTTTGCCCCTTGGGATCAGCGCCATGTTCTTGCGCAGCCAGATTAGTTATGGGCTGATCGGCGCCTGTGTCTTTCTCCACGATTTTTTCGGGCCGCCCTATCCAAGCTTGGAGGCTCGAATCACACACAACCTCACCGCCTTAATCGGGTTCACCTTCGTGGTTTACGTCATTCAGAGATATGCGAAGCAGAGAGAATTGCTTGACCAGGCAGTACGCAAGCAGCGCGATCAACTTCTGCAGGATGTTGAACTGGCGGCCCAGGTTCAGGGGTTGTTTCTTCCTATCCGTCGATCATCGATTGCTGGACTCGAAATTGCCGGGACGATGCAGCCTGTGAGGGGTGTGGGCGGCGATTACTACGACTACATACCCACCGATGACCACACGATGCAGGTCGTGATTGCTGATGTCGCGGGAAAGGGTGTTGCTGCAGCACTACTGATGTCCGCTACGGCCGCTGCCGTTCAACTCGAGGTGAGTGAGAAACGGGACATGCTGGAGGTTGTGAATCGTCTGAATAATGGGATCCATTCGGTATCTGACGGAGACCGTTATGTCACATTGCTGCTGGCGGACATTGACACACTCGGTCGGTGCCTCCAATATGTCAACTGCGGCCACAATCCCGCCCTCCTTTTTCGGGCAAAAACCCGTGATATTGTTCCCATGAACTCGTCTTGCTTCCCACTCGGAATGTTCGATAACGTAAGGTGTGAAATCGATCGAGCCGACCTCGCGGCCGGCGATCTTCTGGTTCTGTACACGGACGGTATTACCGAGGCAGAGAATTCGCAGGGGGAAGAGTTTGGGACGGAACGGCTGTCGGCTGTGATTCGGCGCGATTCTTCACTGTCAGCGAGAGCACTGATGGACAACATCTTTCAGAGTGCGGAAGACTTCTGTCAGGGAGTTGGGTTCAACGACGACGCCACTGTTCTTATCGTGAAGTGTGTGTTTGATGGGATGTAAAACCTTTCACATCCGGATGTACCGCTACGGCTTATCGTCGGCGGGGATAGGAAGTTTTTCCTCAATCTTCCGGACTTCCTTCGGTGCATGCTTCCGGAAAAGACGCTTGATGTCCGGCATAAATTCGTGTTGAAGATCTCCAATCGCATCCGAGCTCAGTGCACCGGTGAAGCGATTCATGGTTTCGGTGAAATTGCGTTCCCGTCTCGGATAGTAGCTGTTTTGCAGCGAGCTGGTAAACAGAGTGCCCAGAAATTCGGATGTGTTGAACGTGTTATCTCCGCGGTCGTTCCTGGTTATCACAACCCTGGTTGCGGCGTACCACGACCGGGAAACAAGATTTCTTTTGTGTGAGGGAAAATATCGAGGATCCTGATGCAAGATGGTCGATAAAGCAACAGTCTGGATGAACCTCCTCGATTCGGTGTCCGCCAGAGTCGCCCCGAAACGCTTCCCCCAACCTTGCACTCCTCCCCCATACTCGGGCCACTGATCCTCGGCCTGGTCCAACGTCGCCTGAAAGGCCGCCGACACAAATGTGGAGGGCTCATGGGTTTGCTTGACAAACAGGTTGAACTTGCAGCGCGTGGATAAGGGCGTGTAGTCCATGGTTCCGATCGTCGACTTGGATTCTGCGGAGTTTGCAGGAGGTTCGACAGACGGGTCTAGCAGCTGGAGGCGACACGGCCTGGTCGCCATCTGATCCGACGGCTCGTGGACGGATGTTAACTGGTTATCACGGGACCTATCGTTGGCGGTAGTCGAAGGGGGCAAGGTCGGTTCTCGTGAGGCAACTGGCATCTGCGCGTGGCCGACACCCTGCGACATCGCAATCGAAATGGCGACCAGCAGGGAGAGAGTTATGTTCCCTGCTCGAATGCGATTCGCTTGATTCAGCCTCATGCCAAGTCCAATCGGGGGAACGTGCGTTTCTTCCAGTTCGCAAACACCTATCCTCTTGCCGATAAGCATCTAGGCCTCCAAACGCCGCTCCGTGCCAGGCACACCTGTCCCGCTCGCGCGATGCGCAAGTGGACGAAAACGATTATCCCAACGTCAACGGGTGGACACGCCGTCGGTTGGTCGACGGCGTCAGCCTCGCATGGCAGTGGATTCTTAGCGGACACGCACACAAAGCCCGTTAGCCAGCACAAATTGAAGCAATTCTTCAATCAACAATGTTTGGAACGCCACTTGCATTGTTTGAAGAACCGAAGGAGATACACGAGGGATCAGAATGATGGGTGATCTCGCCGGCGGAACGGTCGCCCGGAAGTTTGAAAGGAGATTGAGATGGAAACGCGCAGACTTGGCAATTCTGATTTGAACATTACTCGAGTGGGCTACGGGGCCTGGGCCATTGGAGGCTCCGGTTGGGAGTTTGCCTGGGGATCGCAAGACGACAACGAATCTATCGCCGCCATTCACCGTGCGCTCGAACTCGGCGTCAACTGGATCGACACGGCGGCCGTCTACGGTCTGGGGCACTCCGAAGAAGTGGTAGGCCGTGCTCTGAAGAGTTGGCGCGGCTCCAGACCTTACGTTTTTACCAAGTGCGGCCTGCGAGGGGATGCCAAGGGCGAGGTGCAGAAAATACTGAAAGCCGGCTCTATCCGCGGCGAAGTGGAGGACAGCCTGCGCCGCCTTTCCGTCGACGTAATCGATCTTTATCAAATCCACTGGCCTCCCGACCCTGATTCACCCGAACTGGAAGAAGGATGGTCCACGCTCGCCGACCTGAAGCGCGAAGGCAAAGTTCGTTGGATTGGTGTCTCCAACTTCAACGTCCAGCAACTACGCCGCGCCCAGGTGATAGCGCCGGTTACTTCGCTGCAGCCACGGTATTCGCTGGTGCACCGCGAGGTCGAAGACGAGATCCTTCCCTACTGCCTGAGTGAAGGCATTGGCGTCATCGTTTATTCCCCTATGGCTTCCGGTCTGTTGACTGGCGCTATGACTCGCGAGCGCGCAGCCAAGCTACCCGGGGACGATTGGCGTGGTCGGAATCCTGACTTTACGGAACCAAATCTCTCTCAGAATCTGGCGCTGGTTGAGCGCTTGCGAGCGGTGGCGAATCGACACAACCGCGCTGTGGGCGAAGTGGCAATCGCCTGGACGCTGGGCAATCCCGCCGTGACCGGTGCCATCGTCGGAGCCCGCAATGCGCGGCAGGCAGAGGGAGTCATGCGAGCCAGCGACCTTCGCCTCGCAGATGAAGAAGTTACCGAGATCGAAACGGTCGTCGCAGAGATTGCTGCATGAGCGATGGCAAGTTCTGCGAACCCAACTTCCGTCGGGCGCTCCCTCAAGGGACGACCGAGCTAAAGAGGAGACTCCGTGGACGAAGACAAGACAAATCTCAATACAGCTGTGCAACACTATCTTAAGTTTGGCCAGCAGTTCGGGGACGGCGAGAAGTTCTACCTGTTGGGCTTCGACGCCGCTCTGCAAGCCAGAAATCGCTGCAAAGAGTTTGATCAGATCGCGTCCGAGATGACGAGCGACCTGGAAGAACTGCAGCAGCAATATCCCAGGGTGGCAGTAGAGGAGCCCTTTACGCGCGGATTTCAGCAAGGACGCGAATACTACCAGCGCCTGTGCGATGAATCCAGTCCGGTGTAACAGCTTTCCGGAACATTAAGTTCGATCTTCCTTCGCTTCTTTCTGACGCAATTCTGTCCCGGTGGTAATCAGGATGGCTCTACACAGTTCAGCCTGAGTTCTAGACATCCGTTCGGAGGGCCTGGGCAGGCGATGCGGCGGAATCTGCCGCTACTTGAATAGAATCTTAGCCATCATACCTTTGTCCTCGTGATTCAGAAGATGACAATGGAATACCGACATGCCTTTGATGACCGGGTCGGTGAAGTCCAGAATGACATCAACGGAGCCGCGATAGGGAACATTCACGGTATCAAGCCACGCAGTATCCGAGAGCGGAACACCGTTTTCAGCGTAGGCCAGGAAGTGGACCTGGTGGATGTGGAAAGGATGTAGTTCAGCTGTGTCATTGACAATACGCCAATGCTGATACGTCCCTACAAGAGCGCTGGTCATCGGACTAGCATCCGGCACGAACTTGCGACCATTGATGTAGAAGCCGTTCTTGTCTTCCGTGAAGGTGACGGTGAAGTCCGGTGCGGTCATCTTCCATTGTTCAAGGTCGAGCGGTTTGTAGATCGGCGGACGATGGTCGATAGGGTGTATTCGCTTAAGCGGTGCATTTGAGCCGGACCGATCCGAACGAGGCAGCACCAGATCTGCCAGCACCATCCCCGGATTAGGATCTCCGTCGGGACCGGTATCCACACAAAGCGTGCGTAGCGCACGAGTTGATCCAGACGGTGAGCCGGTGACGATCGCTTCGAGGCGTCCCGCGGGCGCCAGCACTAAGTGATCGGCGGCGCGCGTCGGCTCATTCGGCACGTGGTAAGCGAGCGGCATCCCGTCCAGCGCCACGATTTCGAAAGTCTGTCCATCCAGCTGCAGGTCCAAATAGCGGTCCGGGGAGGCGTTTACGATGCGCCAGAACTGTCGCTCTTTAGGTGCGATCTCGATTCGCGGTCGCACTGCCCCATTCACGGTAAAGATTTCTGTGGCCGACCCCGCTCCTCCGCATCCCTTGGCTGGGATTTCCACTTGATGCCTTAATTCGGCCGCATTCGGGTCATTCTCAATGGAACGGCCCCGCACAACGATCACACGCTCACGGAGCCGCGCTACTTCGGAGACATAGCGTTCCATTCCCTCGATGACAATCGCTCCTGACATTCCATCTAACACTTGCCGGTGACTCTCGCCATGAGGATGAGTGTGGTACCAAAACAGACCGGGGACATGATCGCGTGGAATCTTTACCGAGTAGTGCAAGACCTGGCCAGGCAAGGCGAGCATTCCGAGCACATCATCCTGCGGAGTGTCCGGCGAAACGGCAAGCCCATGAAAATGCAAGTTCGTCATGTTCATGCACGGAGTTACCGCACAAGCTTCGCTGGACCTGGGAGGAAGATCATTGATGTAGGTGATTTTGAGGATGTCTCCCGGGGAAGCGCGGATGACGGGGGCGATGGCCGTACCGTCGAAAGCGAAGGCGTCCCGGCCATTTTCGTTCACCGCATGCAGCGTCAGAGACAAGACGTGCCTGGTCGCTCGCGCCTGCGAAGCTTCAGGTAACGAAACAGTCTGCGCGCAGCCTAGAGCTGAAAGAAATATCTGCGCGCCGGCGAAAAACAGGATGCGCGCACGTTTCATTGAATTGGTTCCCAGCAATTCCATCGATGCGGCCCAACTGTTGTTTGTTCCAGAGTCGTTCGGTGTCAGCCAAGCCACTGCGGGTTGGCGAAGGTGCCATCAAAGTGGTGAGTTGTTTTGTAGAGTTCGAACTGGCCTGCCTGGGCCGCCTTTGCCGTCTTAGCGAGAAGAGCTGCTACCTGGGAAGAGTCCATGGGCTGAAAAGTCCGGGCGGCTTGGAGGGCTTGCTGAAGGATCGGAAGCGAATCGCAGCCCGTGATGACAACACTAGTGGGCAGATTCATAGAGTAGTGCAGACACTCCACTGCTGTAACGGTCTTGCTCCCGAGAATAAAATGGTCACCCATTGGTTTCATGCCGAGAACTCCGATACCGTCCTTGGTCAGGGCTGGCAACACTTTCTTTTCGAAACTGTTGAAGTGGGCATCCATTACGTTGAGGGGCATCTGAACGGCATCGAACGTGAAGCCATGCTGCGCGGCGGTGCCTAGCATTTTCAGATGAATGTCTGGACTCTTGTGGCCTGTGAAACCGATAAAACGGATCTTACCCGCTTTCTTGGCTTCGAGGACGACCTCCATCGCCCCTCCTTCAGCGAAAATGCGATCCGGATCGGAATCGCGAATCACTTCATGGAACTGAAGTAAGTCAATTCGATCTGTTTGCAACCGCCGCAACGATTGATCGAGTTGGGCCGTGGCTGCTGCCTTATTTCGGCCATCGATCTTGGTCATCAGAAAGGCCTTCTGGCGATAGCCATCGCGCAGCGCTCTGCCCATTCGAGTTTCGCTCTCACCGTCGTTGTAGTCCCAGCAGTTATCGAGAAAATTAATTCCTTCATCGATCCCAGTCCGAATAATCCGAACGCTCTCTTCCGGATCGCTCTGTCGAGCCAGGTGATAACCGCCGAGCCCGATCACTGAAACCTTTTCGCGGGTGCGCCCCAGCGTTCGATGAGGAATTCCATTCTTGTTATCCGGCTTTTCCGCAGCACTGAGCGTTCCGGCCATCAGTAAGGAAGCAGCAGTCATGCCGAGGAACTCCCTCCTGTTCACACCGGAGTCCTGGTTCGAGAGCATTCCGTCGGTCGCCGCCGACCGCTCGAGAGAATCGATCTGGGAGTAGTTCGAGTGGCCATCGTTCGGAGTCATGTCAAGTCCTCTCGTATCGCTCGCTTCTGCAACCGTCCTTACTCGCGGACTCAGCCTCTATTTTCTACGTTGAAGAGGCGGGCCGTCCATACATTACTCCGACGCGCGCCAACTGGAATTGCGCGCTTTTGTGCCTGGCGCGACCGTCGTCGTATTAGGCCCCAGGTCTTTTTCGTAAACAATGTCGTGCCGGGTGACGATGAAAGTCTTGACCCCAGACGACCGGTACTCCACAGGATAAGCGACCAAAGTCACGCTGGCCTTCTTATTGTCTCCGCCGGCCGCGGAACTTCTGGTCGCGGCCGCTCCGTTGACGATCTGAAAGTAGTACCCGTGAAAGGGAGAGGAGCCACCGGTGTTGGGAATGGATGCGAGGCTTTGAGCGAATTGGGTGATCGGATCGTAGCTGGCCGGCTTTGTGTCCTGTTCCTTCTTTGCGATCGCAAACTCCTCGCACACTTGAATCGCTGCCGCCTCATTCTCCCCAATTCTTCGGAACAGAATTTCCTGCGCACCGGTCTTGGAATCGAAGTACCATGCGCCATTCTTTGAAACTAGCGGGACGGGGAATGGCCAGTTTTCGGCGCCGATGTATAGCACCGTGCTTCCATCGGGCTCTCGGACCAGACGGTGCATCTCCTGATACTTTTGACTAAACCGCTCGCGCTCCAGTTTGTCATCGACGTCGTCTCGTGACGAGGTGACCTCCTTTCCTGCTCCCAGGATCGCTTCCAGGGCCGGCTCATCTTGCTTTTCGGCAGCCTGAAAGAGAGCGTCACTAGCTTCAACCGGAGACGAGAACGTTCTTGGTTGTGGCGATTCCTGAGCAAAGGCTGCGCCGGCGAAACCGATCACCAGCAACAGCAAGCACACCAGCAGCAGAAGAAGGACGGTGGATGCGAACCCCCAGGCAAACTTCACGACAATTCTTTCACTTGTTTCGAGCGTCTTATTGTTTGTGCGCATGAGTTCTTTCTCCATATCATCAATCTCGTTTTCGTAATTGAACCGAATTACCGGCGACCGCCGCCGCCGTGGAAACCTCCACCTCCATGGAAGCCTCCGCCAAAGCTCGACTGCCCACGGGAGGAGAAGCCTCTTGCTACTCCTCCATGATCGAACCCGCTAAAAGCTCCGGAATGAGTGCCGGCCTGGGCATGTGGCGTCGAGAAGCCGCGTTCCGAGGACGCAGAGCCTCGGCCACCGGCAAAGCCCCCGCCATGGAATCCACCAGCGCGATTGAAATTGTTGCGATTAACGAAAACCCGGCTGTGGGATATGTAGGCGCCGTGGTTGAACATGATCCCGTGATTATGCCAATCGTATCCCCAGTGTCCCCACCCCCATCCGAAACCGCCGAAGAAGCCAATTCCAAAGCCAAGACCCCATCCGAACCCTGGCCCCGTGAGATACAGTCCCGGATACCAGTACCAGCCCGGCCAGATTCCGATAGGCTCTCCATATACGAGCCAGGGATCGTACTCTGGCACGTAAACAACTTCAGGGTCGGCCGGTTCGATCACAATGGTCTGACCCTGTTGGGTCACCTTTTCCTGCGACGTGCTCTTTAAGTTGCCGGCCTTCTCCGCACGGTCGCGCATCACCTGAACGGCGTTCATGACGTCTTGCTCTTGGTTGACGTAAGCATCCCCAAGCGACGAGGTCCATGAGAGATTCTTGTCCATGTTGGCGAGCACCGAAGGAAACTCCACGAGCGCCTTAACACTGGGATCCCAGGGCTGCTTGTCGACCTCTTTGCCAAGTTGTTCGCCCTTAAGTTCGGTATGTTGCTGCAGCCACCGGTCTGCTTCCACGACTTGCTCGGGATAGGTAGCGGCGGCGAGGATCTGCGCCACCAAAGCATCCGGATACAACGCGATGGGCGCTACCAGTTGCTGCAGCTGTTCTGGAGTTTGTGGCGCGGCCTGAACCGGCGTTGGTCCGGATTGGTCCGCCTGAGCGGCGAGACCTCCCGGCGCACTGGCTAAGACAAGGCACCATGAAAGCAAAAGGGATAAGCTCTGTTTTAGGAACTTCACAATCAATCCTCCTGCGGCGGGGCCGCACGTCGGTATCACGTCTACTCGATCTGTCCTCTATCAGTTGGCCCGGTCAATGGCGTTGCCTGTCACAAATTGCGGAACCGTGAGTGGACAAGCCGGATGGTCGCATTGACATGCGATCTCCACGTCTTCGCTTCCCGCGTCGCGACACGCTTCTCCGCAGTATTCTTCCCCATTTGCTACAGTGCAAAGACACGGGATGTGTGCGCACATTTTGGTGTCTTGATTCGCCATTACCATTCCGTCCTTTCGAATTCAGATCTACCTGCTCCGATTACTGAAGCACTGCGACTCTTGACGTAGCGCCACTCCCTGTACCGACCGAGGCCGTTTCGAGGGAATCCTCAAGACGGTGGGTCTTCGGCGTCTACGTCGTCCCTTATAACTGCATGCATCTTTCCAAACGTCGCGATGCCGTTAAAGCCATGCGCTGCAAGGTTGTTCGGTTGGACGTGAAGAAAACAAGCTGTCCCGAGTGTCACCAGGTTGATAGTGCTGTCGGTATTTGGACGGATATGAGGCGCGTATTGATGCTTGGGTCTCGACTCGCCTGAGCGATAGTCGGCGATCCGCTGCAACAAGGTCCGAATTCCTGTTCCCGAACGGCTGCTCTCCCAACCGGAACTCGCCGCCTGACCCGTTTTTGGGGACTGAGGACACTGCGTTATCATGTTCTCCCATTCAGGATTTGGATAAGAAGATGCTTGCCAAGAACGAGGCCCGGCTGTGATCCCGCATAAATGGCGAGAACTCGTTCGTTTATTGACGACGGCATTGGCCCTCGCATGGGTGACCAACCTAGAGGCACGTGAATGACACCTCCAGCCGCCCCGACGGTGTTCGTCGTCGATGACGATGATTTGGTGCGTGCCTCGATCCAAGGCATGCTGAAGTCAGTTGGCTTGCGTTCCGAGACCTTCGGCACCGCGCAAGAGTTCCTCCGCAGTAAACGAACGGACGGGCCAAGCTGCCTGATTCTGGACGTGAGGTTACCGGGAGTCAGCGGACTGGATTTCCAGCGAGAATTGGCCGACGCTGGCATCCGGATTCCCATCATCTTTATCACTGGTCATGGAGACATTCCGATGACTGTGAAAGCCATGAAATCCGGTGCGGTGGAGTTCCTGACCAAGCCATTCCGGGACCAGGATTTGCTGGATGCGATTCATCAGGCATTGGATCGTGACCGGATCGCGCGTCAACAGCAGAGCGAAATTGCCGAGTTGAGAAGGCACTACGAGTCGCTGACCACACGCGAGCGCGAAGTTATGGCTTTGGTAGTTTCGGGCATGCTCAATAAGCAAATAGCGTCTG
>Ga0187863_10003068_pt1 | contig 12484 bp, 12 predicted proteins | sample June2016WEW_11_1_FD_132975 | JGI IMG/M metagenome (GOLD analysis project Ga0187863, IMG submission 132975) | Peatland microbial communities from SPRUCE experiment site at the Marcell Experimental Forest, Minnesota, USA - June2016WEW_11_10 | ecosystem: Environmental > Terrestrial > Soil >...
ACGAGGCAGGCATCAGTGTCGCGCTGATCCAGCGCTTTGCGGGCGAAATTCCTATTCTGGGCGTTTGCCTGGGGCACCAGGCCATCGGCGCGGCATTCGGCGGCCGGGTCATCCGCGCCCCCGAAATCATGCACGGCAAAACCAGCAAAATTCACCACGATTCAAAAACCATCTTTCGCGACCTGCCGCAGAATTTTCAGGCCACGCGTTACCACTCGCTCATCGTCGAACGAAAATCGCTGCCCGAGACCCTCGAGATTTCCGCCGAAACCTCCGACAGCATCATCATGGGCTTGCGCCATCGCACGCTGCGCGTGGAAGGCGTGCAATTCCACCCCGAATCGGTGCTTACCGACGTGGGCTTCAAGCTTCTCGAGAATTTTCTGACGATCTAGCCCCCTTCCTGACGGCAGTGAGCGTGCGCTCGTGCACGCATGGCCGTTTCTTCTTACAGCAGCGCTAGGCCTGCTATTATTTCGGTCCGGGAGCGCCGCCAGAAAACGCCGGCATCGCCTTGGTGATATCGTCCCAGTGCTGCTCGACAAACGTGAGGTTGGCCTGCGACACGAGCTTCAGCATCTGCGGTGGGTACTCGTTATAGGTCCCCGCTTTCTTGAAACCTACCGCCGTGCCCACCTGAATCAGCGTGAGCGTCGCGACGATGTACTCCCGGGCCCCGAAGCCGTTTCTCTTCAGGATCGCGATCACCGGCGGATACTTTGCCAGCCCCTGCGCCATCTGGTCAATCGACTTGCCGTTTGAATCCTGGCTGCTCATATCCTTGGTCATTGCGGGATCGCTTTTTTGCAAGTCGTCGATATCTTTTTGCGTGCTGGCCAGCTTGGTGATCTTGTCCATCGTCAAAACGTAATCGTGGAGCTCCTTCTGATTCACGTCGGTGGCTGTCGCCTGCGCCCTCGCTTTCGGCGTAATCGCGGCCAGCGCCAGCATCGCCACCGCTATAACTGCAAAACAATGCACGCCATTCCTGCGAATCATCGTCCGTTTCCTCCCTATGGTTGCCCGCGCCGTCGCTCGCAGGGTGTCCCAAAGCGCGCTAAATTTAGCGCTACCTTTGTGCCGGAGACCTCCATTTTGGCTTCCCGGCCGGCGATAACGTATACACCCATCCCCGCGCGTACGCAATGCTCCCGCTGGGCGGTTGCCACAGCGGGCGCGGCGATTGCGCTGCTGCGCTCGCGGGACCTCGTCGAACCAACTCATCGGGAATGGCGCGCGCCGCGGCCACCGCGGCCACTGCGCCAATACCGATTCCGATACCCTTCGTGATAGGATGCGCCGCAGGAGCACTTTATGAACAGACATCTGGTAACCTTTCTGATTGTAGCGGCTTGTTCCATGCTGGCCGCCGGCGCGGTTTCCGCGCATCACGGCGTGGCGGGATACGGGGCGGGAAATCCGCAAAAGATCACCGGGGTCGTCACGGAGTTCGAGTTTATCAATCCCCACGCCATCATCCATCTGGACGTGAAGGATGAGCAAGGCAAGGTGGTGAACTGGCAGGGCGAGATGACCAGCCCGAACCATCTGGTGCGGGCCGGGATCCCCTGGACCAAAGACACGCTGAAGCCGGGGGACCAGATCACGATGATCGGCCTGGTAGCCAAGAATGGTTCTCCGTCGATGCGCGTCCAGAAGGTTCTGCGGGCCAACGGCGAAGAGATTAAGCAGGGGGAGGATAACTAGGCGTGAGGAATTCCGCGACAGGCTGGATCGTTGCAGTTCTGTGGGCGCTGCTCTTCGCGGTGGCGCTTCCTGCGCAGACCACTCCGCAATCTCCATCGGGTGCGGAGGCGGTTGCGGCGCAGAGCGGAGGTGCCGCTGCGAATCTGGCTGGGATCTGGATGCTGCACGCGCCTCCGGGCGGAAAAATCCCGAACTACTCGAGCACCGATCTTTCGCGGAGCGAGCTTTCCATGACGCCCTACGGAAAAGCGAAATTCAGCCAGACCAAGCCCACCTTCGGCCCCCGGGCGGGCTCGATTGCCGATTCCAACGAGCCGACGTTCCAGTGCTTCCCGCCGGGAGTGCCAGCAATCTACACCTACCTCTATCCCCTGCAGGTCGTGCCGGCGCAGGGCGAGGTGATCATGCTCTATGAGTACGACCACCAGGTACGGCATGTCTATACCGACGGCCGCCCGCATCCCGGCGACCTTCAACCGACCTGGATGGGACACTCGATCGGGCACCTAGACGGGGATGCATTGGTGATCGACACGATCGGCTTCAACGATAAGTCTTGGCTCGACCGTTTCGGGCACCCGCACAGTGAGCAACTGCACCTCACAGAGCGCCTGCAGCGCGTCGGGGCGGACCTGCTGCGGATCGACTTCACCATCGACGATCCTAAGACCTACAATCAGCCGTGGACGTCCCAGCTGTTCTTCCAGCACAAGCCGTCCTGGGGGCTGCTGGAATATCTCTGCACGGACAACCTCAAGTTTCTCAATTTCGACAAGGTGCTCAACGCGCCGTCCAGCAAATAGCCGAACCCTGACGAAAACAGGCTCTGCTTAGATTCCCTCTCGACGCGATTCACATCGGGGGTTGAGACTCCTGATTCGACGAGGCTTTGGGCACGGATTCTAAATTCTAATCGTTCAAGTCCACTTGCGGACGGGCCTCGGCCAGAATCAAAGGCAAAAGGAAATCTTGTAGCCGCTTACTGGTGTCTGGCCCGATACGCTCCAGGTGGATGCCCATCTGCGGGGCAGCCACGCGGACAACCGTTGCTTCGGCTGCGATCGGTGGCGCATCGGGAGTCAGGAACAGACGAACACTCACGTGGCAACCGATGGCGAACGTTCGAGGAGCCCGAACCAGCAGACCGTTCAAACTTATATCGATCGTCTGGCCCTCCAGAGTATCCCCTTCGCAAAGCAGGTGAACCGTGCGGTTGACCACGACGCGCTGATAGTGGCGCCTCTCACGCTCGACGGCGCTATGCGTAGCACGAGATAAATTCAATAGGCGCGCCTTGTTAATCGGTTTGAACAGGCAGAAAGTGGCCCCCGCCTGAAATGCGCGGCCAAGCACGGACGGGTCTTGCTCTCCGGTGACCACGATGACGGGGGTGTTTTGGTTACGGCCGGAAGCACGCATCAGCCGCGTGACTTCAATCCCATCCGGTGAGGGCATATTCACGTCGAGAAAGACCGCATCAAATCTCTGATTCCGCAGAAGTTCGACGGCGCGAGCACTATCGGTCAAAATCAAAGCCTCCATATCCGCCGAGTGCAGGATCGCCTGGATCAGCTCGCAGGTCTCGAGGTCATCATCGACGACCAAAGCATGTTGCGGCACTTTGTCCTCCTCGGCCTGCTCATCTGCTTACGATGGTGGGATTTGCGGCGGCTCCCCAGGGGCCCTAGCCTGTAGGCGGAGGAAATCCTCTGCCGTCGCCAGGTCGGTGGCGCTCGGGTGTTTGAGTCGGTCTGTTTGCATTACGCTGTCTCAGAGGCAGAGAGAATCGTTTCGGGAACCGCCTGGGACCGGAATGATAATCGGCACTCTGCACCAATTATCGCACCATTATACTAACTCTTCGACTATTGACAGCGCCCCCAGTCCCAGTGTGATATGCGCGTAGTTAGTTACTAGAACCCATCTGGCTCCTAACCCGCTCGACCAAACGTCTGGCCCCCTCAGGTGGCAAGGCCCGAATCGAAGAGGCTTCGGCCAGGGCTGAACCCGTGCCCTGACCCAGCCTCCTTTATGAGACCAATGAGATGGCTACTAGTTCGCGGCGAGACCGTGGGCCCTCTCGGATTGAGAGAAGGCGATGAGGGCTTCCAGCTTGGCACGAGCGGCGCCGGAATCAACCGAGTGAGTCGCGAGACGAACGCCATCGAGCAAATCGGTGGCGCGACCGGCCGCGACTAGCGCGGCAGCGGCATTGGCGAGCACGATTTCGCGATGCGGTCCATGCTCGCGGTATACCATCGAACGTCCCAGAACCTTGTGAATGATTTTTGCGTTCTGCGCAGCGTCCCCGCCGCGGATGACATCGAGTGGCGCGCGCCGCAAGCCAAAATCCTCCGGAGTCACCGTATAGCTCCGGACCAGCCCCTCGCGCAACTCCGCAATGTAGGTGACGCCGGAAATTGAAATCTCATCGAGATGATCTGCGCCGTGCACCACAAACGCGCTTCGCACGCGCAATTCACCGAGCGCACGCGCCATGAGCTCGGTGAGGCCCGCCTCATACACGCCGACCACCTGCGCCGAAGCGCCGGCCGGATTGGTGAGTGGCCCCAGAAGATTGAACACGGTGCGCATGCGCAACGCACGGCGCGCCGGCATCGCATACTTGGTCGCGGCATGCACCGCAGGTGCAAACAAGAATCCGATTCCCACTTCCTCGATGGATTTGGCCACGCGCTCGGGAGAAAGGTCGATCCGCACGCCGAGGTGCTCGAGCACGTCCGCCGATCCGCAGCGCGAACTGATCGAGCGGTTCCCGTGTTTGGCCACGTGAACGCCCGCGCCGGCCACCACGAACGCCGCCGCCGTCGAGATGTTGAATGTGCCGGAAGCGTCGCCCCCGGTGCCGCAGGTATCGACAAGAGCCTCTATCGCAACGGGCAGATGGCCCGGGAAGATCGGGGGGGCGTGCCGGCGCATGGCGGTGGCGAAGCCGACCAACTCGTCGACCGTCTCGCCCTTCATCCGCAAGGCCGTAAGCAGAGAGGCGATCTGCGCGTCGTTGGCATGGCCGGAAAGAATCTCTTCCATCGCGGCTTCGGCTTCGACGCGCGACAGGTCCTGTTCCGCAACGATTTTTTCGAGGGCTTCGTGGATCATGTGTTTTCGCGCGTCATTAGTCAACCCGCTGCGACTTTGCGCGCGGAATGGCATCAGGTCCCACCTTGCCCGATGCGCGCGTTCCAAGTAAACTGATGCGCTTCTGCGTCCGCAAATTTTATCACTGATTACCGTTCCCAGGCGTACCAAAAGGGCGAACGTGAAAAGGCCGATGGAGAGAGCATGAAGATCCACGAATATCAGGCGAAGGCGATCCTTGCCAAGTTCGGCGTTCCGGTTCCGCGCGGCGAGGTCGTCTTCCAAAAGGACGAGGCGCGCGCCGTGGCAGGGCGGCTGGGAACACCCGTGGTTGTGGTGAAAGCGCAGATCCACGCAGGCGGACGCGGCAAAGCCGGGGGCGTAAAGCTGGCACGATCGGCCGAGGAAGCCGCCTCGCACGCCGGGCATATCCTGGGGATGAAGCTCGTCACGCCGCAAACAGGAGAAGAGGGGCGCATCGTTCACCGGCTCCTCATCGAAGAAGGGCTCGACATCAAGCGCGAGCTGTATTTGAGCGTTCTGGTCGACCGCGCGACCGGCACACCCGTTTTCATGGCCAGCACCGCGGGCGGAATGGAAATCGAGGAAGTCGCCAAGGAGCACCCGGAGAAGATCCTGCGCCAAGCAATCGATCCCGCCATCGGTTTGCAGCCGTTTCACGCGCGCAAGCTTGCGTTTGGGCTGGGTCTTTCGCCGGAACTGGTCATCGCCGCGGTGCCGTTTCTGCAGTCGCTCTACCGCGCGTTCATCGAAACGGACGCGTCGCTTGTCGAGATCAACCCCTTGGTCGCCACCGGGGACGGGCGCCTGGTGGCGCTCGACGCCAAGGTGACCTTTGACGACAACGCGCTCTATCGCCATCCCGAATTCAAAGACCTGCGCGACCTTGATGAGGAATCGCCGCTCGAAGTGGAAGCCTCCAAGTTCAAGCTGAACTACATCAAGCTCGATGGCACCATCGGCTGTATGGTCAACGGCGCGGGCCTCGCCATGGCTACGATGGACATCATCAAGCTCAGCGGCGGCAGCCCCGCGAACTTCCTCGACGTAGGCGGCGGCGCCTCCGAAGACCAGGTGAAGAATGCCTTCCGCATCCTGCTCAGTGACCCCAACGTGCGGGGGGTCTTCGTAAACATCTTCGGCGGCATTCTGCGCTGCGATGTGCTAGCCAGCGGCGTTGTGAACGCTGCCAAGGAATTGAAATTCAAAGTGCCGGTGGTAGTGCGCATGGAAGGAACGAACGTAGGGCAAGGCCAGGAGATCCTGCGCAATTCTGGGCTGAATTTCACGGTGGCCAGCGGGATGAAAGATGGAGCGGAAAAGATCGTTGCTCTCGCCGGGGGGGCGCAATGAGCGTTCTAGTCGATAAAAGCACGCGTTTGATCGTGCAGGGGCTCACCGGCCGCGAAGGCAGCTTTCACGCGCAGCAGATGATCCAGTACGGCACGAAAATCGTGGGCGGCGTGACGCCGGGGAAAGGCGGAACAAGGCATCTCGACGTACCCATCTTCGACACCGTTGCCGATGCCGTGCACCGAACGGGTGCGAATGCGTCGGTGATTTTTGTGCCGCCCCCCTATGCCGCGGATGCGATCCTGGAAGCATTTGACGCGGCGCTGCCGCTGGTTATCTGCATCACCGAGGGAATCCCGACGCTCGACATGGTCCGCGTCGCCGCGGTGATGAAGCATTCGGCGACACGCCTGATCGGGCCCAATTGCCCCGGTATCATTTCGCCGGGCAAATGCAAGATTGGCATCATGCCCGGCCCGATCCATAAGCAAGGGAATGTCGGACTCGTGAGCCGCAGCGGAACGCTTACCTACGAGGCCGTCGATCAGCTCACGCGCCTCGGAATTGGCCAATCGACTTGCATCGGGATTGGCGGCGATCCCATCATCGGCACCACGTTCCTGGACGCGGTCAAATTGTTCAACGATGATCCCGGCACGCACGCGATTGCGATGATCGGCGAAATTGGTGGAAATGCGGAAGAAGTCGCCGCTGAATACATTAAGAAACATGTGAAAAAACCGGTGGTCGGCTTCATCGCCGGGCAAACGGCCCCGCCGGGACGCCGCATGGGGCACGCGGGCGCCATCATCAGTGGCGGCCAAGGCACGGCGGCGGACAAATACAAAGCGATGCGTGCCGCAGGCATTCTCACCGTGCAAAGCCCTGCGGACATCGGCCAGACGCTCGCCGCGGCGCTGGGGAAATCGAGCCTGATGGTGATAGGCAAACCCAAAAAATCGGCTGCGGCGAAATCAAAACCACAATCGAGGCCCAGGGGTAGGAAGCGTTAGGGGCAAGCACGAGCCGCGTCGATCGCGAGTTCGGCTGGCGAAAATTTAAACTCACAAGGGAGAACACTCACTTGGCAATCGAACGTACGCTAGCAATCATCAAGCCCGATGCGTTTGGACGCGGGCTTGCCGGCAACATCCTCAGCCGCATACATGCCGCGCAATTCAAGATCGTCGCGATCAAATCGCTGCGCCTCACAAAGACAGAGGCTGAAGGCTTCTACGCCGTGCACCGCGAGCGCCCGTTTTTCAAGGACCTTACGGAGTTTATGAGCTCGGGGAAAGCGGTCGCTATCGTGCTCGAAGCCGAAGGCGCGATCTCGAGATGGCGCGAAACGATGGGCGCCACCGATCCCGCGAAAGCCGCGCCGGGCTCGATCCGCAACGAACTGGGCACGAGCATCCAGAACAACTGCACGCACGGTTCCGACGCGCCCGAAACGGCCGCGTTTGAAACCGGTTATTTCTTCGCGGGCTACGAATTGGTCTAAGGCCGCCAGCCGCGCGGCGCCATGCGTCCCAGCGGCGAGGCGACGGGAGGGCGATGTGCTCGAAGTCGTCAAGAGCATCATCCTGTTTTTCAGCACGCTGTTCCCCGTCGTGAACCCGCTGGGAGACGCCCCGATTTTTCTCCTCCTCTCCCACGATTACTCCAGTTCCGCCCGGACGGCGCTGGCCCGGCGCATCGCGATGAACAGTTTCTATCTGCTCGCCGCCTCCTTCCTGATCGGCTCGCACATCCTTGCGTTTTTCGGAATCTCGCTTCCGGTGGTGCAAGTGGGGGGCGGCCTGGTGGTGATGGCCACCGGCTGGAAGATGCTCAATCAGAAGCAGGAAGACGAAGAGCCACGCGCCAAGCCGCACCAGATGAATCCAGGCGACATCTTCCGGAACGCGTTCTATCCGTTGACGATGCCGCTGACCGTCGGGCCGGGCTCCATCTCGATTGCCATCACGCTCGGAGCCAATGCACCGCGGCACCACGGTTTTGATTTTCTGCCGTTTGTTCCTGCGATCACCGCTTCGCTGCTGATCGCGCTCAGTGTCTTCCTCTGTTATGCGTCGGCCGACCGCCTTGCCAGGCTGCTCGGGCCCACGGGGATGACGGTGATCATGCGGCTTTCGTCGTTCCTGCTGGTGTGCATCGGCGTGCAGATTCTCTGGAACGGAGTCAAGGCATTGCTGGCCTCGCTGCCTTCACACGTCCATTAGCGAAGCGCTTCCAAGGGCAGGAGAAATAGCCGCAGAAATTTTCACGCCGGGAGATCGAAGGTGCCGACACTCATTGCCGAACCCACTCGGATTGAAGCCGCCGGCAACAAGCCAAAAACATCGACTAGTTTGTGGGCCGCGTGAACTCGAAGACGGCGGCGATGAGCATAGCGCACATGCAAAGCCCTGCCGGATCGGTCGAGCCGGGCCAAACACCGGAATTCGAGGAATACACCGTGGTCCTAAAGGGTGCGCTGCGCGTGACCCATACAGACGGCGCGCTCGACGTTGCGGCTGGCTTTCTCGCCCACTCCGGTCCACCACGATTCCTAGGCTCCGACCTCCCAGGCAATCCCCTGGTGCAGCTTGAGCACCGACAAGCAATCCCTGCATGCGCAGACCAGACCAGCGGTTCATTGAGGAAATCGAAATAGGTGCGCCTAAATTCCCCCCCCTCTGGTGATTCCCGCGGCGCCGGTTGCCGGGCAACTACCCTGTTGCATTCACACGCTCGGAAGCTAAGATGAGGGGATGAGGCAACACGGCAAATCAAAGGCAGAACCGTGGTACAACAAACGCCGATGATAGCACTTGGGAAAGTACCCAAGCCTGGAGGCTCGGATGTCTTCTGCTAGTGCACTGGGCGAGCTTGGGAAGACGCTCCTGGCAATCGGCATCGTTCTGGTTGTTGCCGGGATGTTTCTTATTTCGGGCGCAAGGCTGCCCTTTCGCCTCGGGCGCTTGCCCGGAGACATTGCCTACCACGGACGTAACGGGAGCTTTTATTTTCCGGTCGTCACGTGCCTCCTGCTTAGCGTCGCGCTCACCCTCATTCTGTGGATCGTGAATCTATTTCGGCGCTAGCCGCTAGCCATGAGCCAAACACTCCTATTCGACCTTCAGCCACAGCGACGCGTGTGGAAAGTCAGCGAACTCACGGAGCGCATCGGTGCGATTCTCGAAGGCGCGTTCCGGGATGTGTGGATCGAAGGCGAAGTCTCGAACTACCGCCCGGCGCAATCCGGGCATCTCTACTTCACGCTCAGGGACGCGCGGTCGCAAATCCGCTGCGTCTGCTTTCGCGATCAGGCACGCCTGCTGAAATTCCGCCCCGAAGATGGTCTGCATATTACGCTGCGAGGCTCGCTGGGCGTCTACGAGCCGCGCGGCGAATATCAGATTTATGTCACTCACATCGAGCCGGTCGGCCTCGGCGCGCTGCAACTGGCCTTCGAACAACTGAAGAAGCAGCTGCAGGAAGAGGGCTTATTCGAGGAGGCGCGTAAGAAGCCGCTTCCGGTTCTGCCCGGCTGCATCGGAGTGGTGACCTCGCCCAGCGGCGCGGCGATTCGAGACATCCTGCGCGTGCTGAAACGGCGCTTCGCCAACGTGCACGTGCAACTCTATCCAGTGAAGGTGCAAGGAGACGCGGCGGCGGGGGAAATCGCAGCCGCTTTGCGCTATTTCAATCGCATCCAGTTTGCCGACGTGCTGATCGTCGCGCGCGGCGGCGGCTCGATCGAAGACCTCTGGGCGTTCAACGAAGAAATCGTGGCGCGGGCGATCGCGGCGTCGGCGATCCCCGTGATCACCGGCGTGGGCCATGAGACCGACTTCACGATTGCCGATTTCGTCGCCGATATGCGTGCGCCGACGCCCTCGGCGGCGGCTGAGATTGTGCTGCGTTCACGACAGGAATTCGAGCGGCACATCGCCGATTATCAGCGGCAACTGATTCATCACACGCGATATTTGCTTTCAGAAAGGCGGCATCGCGTGCGGGATTTGCAAACGCACCGCGGTTTTCGCCAGATGGAACTGCTTCTCCGGGGGCGCCATCAGGAAGTCGACGAGCTTTCCTCCTCGCTCGCCGTCGGCCTGCGGCTGCGATTGGCAGCCGCGCAGCAGCGGCTAACGGGGGCGGGCGCGCGGCTTTCCTCCTCTGATCTGCGTGGACGCGCCACCGTGCTGCGCCGCCGCATCGAACAGCACCGAACCGCACTGCACACGGCTCTGGAACGCCTGATGACTCAAAAAAGACGCCGCTTCAGCCTGGCCCAGGTGCGCTTTGCGGCACTTGATTTGCGGGCTAGGATCGGCAAGCGTCGCCGTGTGTGCGAGCAACGCTCGGCTGAGATGTGCACTCACGTGGATCGATTATTGGTGGCCCGTCGACGCCGGCTGGAATCAGCAACGCTGCAGCTTCAGGAGCGTAGCCCGTTTCAACTCCTCGAGCGCGGCTATGCCGTCGTCTACGACGCTTCCGGGCGCGTGCTGCGTTCCGCAGACCAAGTAGCGATTGGTAGCGAGATTGCCGTCCGGCTCGCTCGCGGGCAGGTTGATGCGACGGTTCGCAACAAGAAGAAGATCGGATAGACTCTCGGCGGGCACGTGTGCATCCTTACCCTGGACCCGCCCCTCGGGCCGCAGTGTGTGTGTGAATCGCCGTCCGAAACAGCTCGAATAGACCAGAGCAAGCAAGACCTGCAACCAACCTTTCATGACTGCTCCACAAGGTCGAAGTGGGCGACCGCCCGTGAGGCGCAGGTATGCATAGAGAAAGATTTCCTAGAGAGGGAGATGCTCGTGCAGTCTGGCTGCGCTGAAGTAAAGGCGAAGTGTCCGGGAGGCTGGGAGGGAGCCGCCCGGTCGATGAACCACATCGGACGCGAGGCCAGACAACGGCTCGTTGGGACAAGTAGGGACAACGACTAGTTGTCTCGAAGACAGCAGAAGCGTACGATACGGCGGAATTGGGAATTTGTGAATCCGCGTGAATAGGCTCGGAGGGGATACTTTATGAAGAGACGGCAATTCTTGACTTCCGCCGCGGTGGCGTCGGTGGCAGCGGCGGGTGCGTCGAACGATTATCTGCGAGCGGCAGCGGACACGGACACAAAAGGAGGCGAGTTCTATCAATTGCGGCGATACCAGCTGGCGCGCGGCCCTCAGTTGAAACTGGCCGACGACTATTTCCGGGAAGCGCTGGTGCCCGGGCTCAACCGGATGGGCATCGCACCGGTAGGGGTATTCAACCTTAGCATCGGGCCGGACACTCCGGCCGTTTACGTTCTGATTCCGGGTGCATCGGCGGAGATGCTGAGCGGTCTGGAAAAACGCCTCTGGCAGGACGCCCAGTACACGAAGGCGGGAAGCGATTTCTTGAAAGCCCCCGCCAAGGAGCCGGCTTTCCATGTTGTGGAGGTTTCGCTCATGCAAGCCTTCGAGAGCATGCCCAAACTCAAGTTGCCGTCTGCAACCGCGCAGAATAAGCCCCGCCTTTTTGAACTCCGCACATACAAAAGCCCCACCGACGAGTTCCACCGAAGAAAAGTGGAAATGTTCAATTCCGCGGAAATCGCGCTTCAGGCAAAGCTCAACATGGGGGCTGTTTTCTACGGCGACACGATCTGTGGGTCGCCAATGCCGAACCTTACCTACATGCTCTGTTTCGACAATCTGGCAGACCGCGAGAAGAAATTTCTGGCTTTCAATGACACTGCGGAGTGGAAAGCGCTCTCGACCGATCCTAAGTATCCCGTCGAGATCGTTGCGACCGTGAGTAACATTCTTCTGAGCCCAACCGGCTATTCTCAAATATAGGCTGACCCAACCGAGCGGCACCATACTGCCATTGACCTTCGGTTGTCCATCCGGAAGGCGTTGCTGGGGGGGCTGTCCACTTCGGCACAAGTGGCGTCCTCAGGTAACCCTGCGCGCAATTAGTTATTGACAAAAGTACATGTCATAGACTATACGTCTTGGCCAGCAAATCAACTTTACCGAATCATAAAAACAATCGTCAGTGGAATTGCCAGGCGCACGTGTATGGCTTGGCATGGGTTATCGGGGTGGTAAAAATCGGGGTTGAGGATATAGAGAAAAAAATTATGAGACAACTTTCGAATATCTGCCGCAAGTATTCACTTGCCGTGTGCTGTATTGCTCTTGCTTTTGTCTCAATGACATTAGCACCGGCACTCATGGGGCAGTCAGCCACGACTGGCGCAATCACCGGTTCGGTAAAAGACCCCTCGGGTGCGGTGATTCCGAACGCGACAGTCACGGTTACAAGCCTTGCGACCGGGCAGGCGCGTACCGCAACGACCGGCAGTTCGGGAACCTACACGGTGGGATTC
>Ga0187863_10003071_pt1 | contig 12479 bp, 7 predicted proteins | sample June2016WEW_11_1_FD_132975 | JGI IMG/M metagenome (GOLD analysis project Ga0187863, IMG submission 132975) | Peatland microbial communities from SPRUCE experiment site at the Marcell Experimental Forest, Minnesota, USA - June2016WEW_11_10 | ecosystem: Environmental > Terrestrial > Soil >...
GGCATGGGCCTGATTACCATTGCGTCATGGCTGGCTGCGGACCTCGCGTGTGCCGAACCCGTCACCGTGGCGACCTATCACTACAACTCCGAGCGCACCGGATGGAATAATCAGGAAACGGCGCTGAGCGCGTCGGCGTTCCCATCGAATTTCGGCGTGCTCGCCACCGTGGCGCTCGATGAGCAGGTCGATGCGCAGCCCCTACTGGTGCCCGCGCAGTCGATCGCCGGCGGCGTTCACGATGTGCTGTACGTCGTCACCGAGAATAACACCGTGTACGGGCTGGACGCGCACACCGGTGCGGTGCTGGTCTCGCGAAATCTTGGACCGCCCGTGCCGACGCCGCTCGGGTGCGGCAACAATGGACCGAATGTCGGTATCACCTCGACGCCGGTCATCGATCTCGACGGGCATCACATCATCGTTATGGCGTACGTGAACGGCATGCCGCCCCAGTATCAATTGCATGCGCTGGATCTAGTCACGCTGGCGGATGATCTTGCCCCGGTCACCGTGGCCGCGTCCCACACGCTGACCGATGGCACGACGTTCACCTTCGATGCCACCTATCAGCGCCAGAGGCCGGCGCTGCTCCTGCAGGGTGGCAGGATCTATGCAGGCTTCGGCAGCTTCTGCGATTTCGAGGCCAATCACTCGCGCGGCTGGGTGCTCAGCTGGCACGCCGATAATCTCAAGCCGCTCGGCAACTCGCAGCTGAACGACACGCAGGCGAGCTCGCCGACGGATTACTTTTTGAGCTCGGTGTGGATGTCCGGATTCGGGCTCGCCACGAACGGACGCACTATCTTCTTCGCCACCGGAAATTCCGACTGCAATTTCTATGTGAGCCCCGAATTCTGTCCGCCGCAGACCACCTATGACGGCGTCACGAACATCCAGGAGAGCGTGATCGGCCTGACGCCGAACCTCGCGCAGCGCACCGGCGTCTTCACGCCGAGCAATGTGTATCAGATGGACATTGATGATGCGGACCTCGGCGCCGCGGGCGTGCTCTTGCTGCCGGTTCAACCGGGCGGAGATGAGCTCGCGGCGATAGTCTCCAAGGATGGGCGTCTGTTTCTTCTCGATCAGAACGATTTAGGCACCGAGCTCGATCTGCGGCAGCTGGGCGCGGGCTGCTGGTGCGGTCCCTCCTACTATCGGGGCGAGGATGGCATCGGCCGCGTGGTGACTGCGGCGGGGTCGCTGCAGACCTGGCAGGTGAGCACCTCGCCGGCACCGCATTGGGTGGCGGAATCGACGACGACCACCATCCCCTCCTCGGTGCAGGATCCCGGTTTCTTCACCGTCGTGAGCTCCGACGCGCGCAAGGCCGGAACTGCCATCATCTGGGCCGTCGGCCGCCCGACATCGACCACCGGCTTAATGCTGTACGCGTTCTCCGCGACGCCGGTCAAGGGGAGCTTGCCGCTGCTGTATGCCGCGCCCGCCGGCCAGTGGCCGAATCTAGGTGGCAACGCCAACATCGTGCCCCTCGTCGCCAATGGACTCGTCTATGTCGGCGCCTACCGGACGCTGACCATCTTCGGGCCGGATGGCACGGCACCCGCGGCCGCGGGCGCCGCGGCCGAAGCACCCGGCGCGCTGTCTCCCGACATGAGGCGTCTCACGGGAACACTCATCGCGAGCTCGGGCGCGGAGCTCACCCTGGTCACACGCACCGGCGCGAAGGTCGGGGTTGATGCGACTGCGGCGCTGGAACGGCAGCGGGCGACCATACTCGTCGTCGGTCAGCCCTATACGGTGCTCGCCACGGTGCGCGCCGAGGATGGGGAGCTCATGGCGTCATCCGTCATGCGCGCCAAGCCGGGGAAGGACGCATGGCCCACGGACCAGTGATCGAAGGGAGATGGGAGCAGGTGTTGCGAATCGAGCTTAGTCTCGGTAGGACGTCACCGCATCGCCGAGAGCGGCCCGCAGAGAAGCAAGCCAGGGCTCGTAATGTCGCCACTGGTCGATGCCTTCGCGGCTGATGGGCTGCCGCACCTGGTACGAAACTTACATCAAGCGATCATGAGCTTAGTCCGTAGAAAGGCCTCGCGCATCCCCCGAGGATCAACAAAACCCGCTTCTTGCGCAAGACGGCACATTGCTACTGCGAAGCAGGTGCCCCATATTTGTAGGCCGGGTCACTGTCGTAACGGGAGCGGATGAAGGCGAGTATTTTCCAAAGATCATCCGACGATTTGATCATTGGACCCATGGACGGCATCGGGCCCGCGGTGTTGATGAGGCCCTGGCGGGCATAGCCTTTTTTCTTGAGATCGACGCTGCCCAAGGTGACGAGCCGGAATAGCGTGTCATCGTCTCCGCCGTATATCCAATCGCTCGTGGTCAGTGGAGGGCACATCCCGCCGCCGGCATTTCCGCCGTGACAGCCGCTACAGGGATAGCTGCGGAACAGAACCGCCCCTTGAGCAACGATGTTTGCCTGGGAATCCTTGTAAGGGTTGTGAAGTTGGCCCTTGGGCGTACGGTTGACGAGGGCGATTGCTGAGATCTTGCTGTAATCGACCGGCGCGGGTGGCGAAGCTGCCGAGGCTGCTCGAAAGATAATAACAGTGAGCAGAAATAGACAAAATCGCATGGCAACATTCCTCTTTTGAGCAAACGACACGCGGTCAGCCGCAGGATCTGTACGTATTCAAGCCGCCTCCGAAGCGGTCGGGTCCCGGTGTGCCGCACAAGCTCAATACGCAGGTGGGGATTACAACAGACGGTGAAGGTTCATTTCTATTGCACTAGGGTTTATTGCGACCCTGACATGACCGCTTCCCCATCCGTGAGTTTTGCCAGTTGATGTCCTTTTCTTGTTAGTGGACGTCTACTGCGCTGGACCGGGCATTGGCGGGTGTGGCGGCCGAGTAAGATTGGCTCCTCACATTCGGGGAGCAAGCGGAGTCAGAATCGCGGGACCTCGGTTCGGGTCCCGTCGCAATGGCCGCTCAACTTGACTGGGAGGGGTCATTCAAAATCGTTTCCGGCCAAAAGCACACTGCCACAATACTGAATCCATCTCTGCTTAGCGGACGCTCACGGGTCGCCGCATGATTGCCCTCTCGGTAATCCGCACTTAAAGCATCTTCCGCCAGACGCGGTCGTCATCGACTATGTCCCCGAGCGTGAACGTACAGTGTCCGACTTCTATAAAGCCGTGACGTGAATAGAAACGTTTGGCGCGTGCGTTGTGATCAAAAACAGTGAGATAGATTTCCGGCGCGCCATCAGCGCGTGCGTTCGCAAGCGCCCAGCGCATTAGGCGCTCCGCGACTCCGCGTCCATGCCATGGAGTCAGAACATAAATCTGCTGCAACTCCAATGCCCCCGGCTGTGGTGCTGGCGCGGGAGCCCTCAAAGGAGAAAGCTTGGCGTATCCAATAATTTGATCACCCGCGGCAGCAATTTGCCATCGTATAGACCGATCATCGAAATCCCGCTCCATCCTGCCTCCGGGTCCGTAAGCATCCTCGAGGAAGCGCGCGAACGGAGGCGGCTCGTAGAGATGGGCAAATGTATCGGAGAAGCAATGCCGTGCCATGGCGCCGAGCGAAGCGGCGATGTCCCTGGTCGGCGTGAAGAATCTTAGGGCGTCGCTCACTTTCACACTCCTCGGTGAGTTGTGAGCGCCGTTGGCCTTAAAGCCACGGTACCGCAAGCCTGGCTGGTCGATATCCAGTCGCAGCGCCCCTCGCAGCGCCGGCGTGCCGGAAGGGGCACGTCATAGACCGCAAGTATACCTGCTCCCAGTATTCTCTTTCCACTGACCTGCCTGATAGCAGCCAACGGTGCCGCTTTTCTTTAATTACAGGAGTGGAACGTATGTGGGGGCGCGAATCCGTGCGTAGCAGCCAATTGCCGGCCTATCTCACAGTTCAACGACAAGAACACCCTGATACGGTCGTCTCAGCGGCCCCTGGGAAGTCGTATCACCGATCGAAATCGCCGGTCACAACACCAGCGCCCCACATACGTTCCACTCCCATTAATTACCAAAAATCACACACGCGAAGCCACTATTGTGGTTCTTCGTGCCCTCGCTTTATTTCTACCTGGGGCCCGATTTTGGGATCTTGAACAAATTGGCCGAGCCGCGAATGCGCGCCATCTTTTGCGCGGTGCTCCTGTTCACTGCGAACGTGGGCAATCTCGTGGTTGCGCCCCAGGCTGTTGGTCTGCTGAGCGATTGGTTGGCGCCGTCCTCGGGGCCAACCGGCGAATCCTTGCGGCTCGCTTTGCTGTGCCTGGTGCCGACCGGATTCTGGGCCGCCGTGCATTTCGTCTGGTCCGCACGGGACATGCAGGAGAATCAACGGCGCGCGGCGGCGGCGTGATCTCGGGGATTGTAATGCCAATGAGAAAAGTGCCTGTCTACCTGTTCCTCGTCACGCTCGTGCAAAACTCAGCGCTGGCTGTCGGCAGGGCGGAGATCCCGACCCCGCTTCCAGTTGAGTTCCTCGAAAACCACAGCGGAGAAAGTTTACCCCGCGAACTGGCGTCCAATCCTTCAGCACTGAGACTTCGATTACTCGATCACGAACGCGATGGAGTTCGCCTGGAGAGTACTCCCACCGAAAGGCGATCCCGCCACCTGGGTTAAGGCGCCCGTGGACTGACTGATTGAATAGACCGATACGTTGCCCCAGTTGTTCGCTACGAACACAAAGGCGTTGGTGGGGTCGAGAAAGCTGCCGGCTGGGTACGTGCCGGTGGCGACTGCGGCCGCCGAGGTCAGCGCACCGGTGTTCGCGCCCACCATGTACGCGCTCACGGTGTTGCCGTCGCCCGCGACCGTCATTGGCGACAAAGCGCGGCGATTGGCATTGCCGAAAGACGGCTCACGCGGTTGCCGGACGGGTCGTGGAGCGCTTCGCGCGGCGCAATCTGCCGCGCGAAGCGCTCCCGTTGTGCGAACTAGAACCTGAAAGTCGCGGTGACACCCATGGTGCGCGGGCGGAATGTGTAATCGTTCTGCTGCACTGAATTCGGCACCGATGGATTGTAAGAGGGGTTATTCGTGTCGGGTTGCACTTGCGCGTAATTGATGACGGTGTGCGAATTGAACAGATTGTCGCAGAACGCCGAGACATCCCAGCCATCGAGTTTTATGCCGGAGCGCAACGAGAAGAAGCTGGTCGCCGGCAGCGTGTAGGAGTTCGAATTGTATTGACTGCTGGCGGGATCTTGCACCGGGGCCAGCCAGGGGTTGCGGCTGCTGTATTCCCAGTCGAGGCGCACGAAAGCGTCGCGCTGCACGAGCTTGAAAGCATATTGCGGCCCGAGCGCAATGTTCCAAGGTGGATTCGTGCCGGGAGCGTAATTGATCGCCGCTTCGCCTGCAATCGCATCGCCGGCGACGGCGAGGTTCGATTGGGATGTTTTGGTGAATCGGGCATCGGTAAAGCCCACCGACGCTTCGAACGTCAATCCGCCGGCGATGAGGGCGTCGACCTGCAAGTCAAAGCCCTTCGCTACCGCGGTGCCGAGGTTATCGGTGAATTGCAGCCCGCAGTCTCCCGCCACATACACGTCCTGCTGGATATTGTTCCACTTGATGTAATACACGCTGCCGGCGATTTTCAACCGGTCCCCGATGGCGTTCTTGGAGCCGACCTCGAAGCTTTGCGTGGTATCGGATCTATAGGTCGAGGGGGATTGCCCGCTCGCGAAGCCTTCCTGGATCAGGCCCGCGCTGCAAATGGCAGCGGGCAACGGCGGATTGTAGCCGCCCGGTCGGAAGCCCTGCGCGTACGTAAAGTAGTACATATTCCTGTTGTCGGCCTGGAAGGTCAACCCGACCTTGGGCGTGAACGCGAGCTGATGCTGCTGGCCGCCGGAATAGCTCGGACCGAAGTTTTCCAGGCCGTTCGAGTAATGGGTCAGCGAGGTGCCCATGTTCGACTCGCGGCCGCCAAGCGTCAGCGCGAAGCGGTCGGTCAGGTTGTAGGTTGCCTCACCGAACCCGGCCAATTGTCGATCGTAGCTGCGATTGTAGTTGTAGTAGATGTCGCAATTCGGGAAGTTCTGCGGCGTGCCTTGCCCGTTACAGGAATAGTAGTTGCCGAACACACTGGTAGCGCTCACGCCGTAGAGGTACTCGAAGAACGGGTTGATCTGCGGGTCGTTGAGTTGCTCGATGCTGGTTTCCTGGTCGAGCGACCAGAAAACTCCCACGGTCCACTTCAGAGGGCCATCGTCGGTCGACTGCAGGCGGAATTCTTGCGTGTAGTTTCGCTGCTGATTGGTCATCGTATTCGGCGTCTCGTAGTCGGCGAAGCCGGGCGGCAGATGGATCCCGGTGCCATTGATCAACGGATACCAGGAACAGGGCGCCGCAGTCTGCCCGGCCCCGCAACCGAGTCCGTAGCCGGAGTTCGGCCAGCTTATCGATTGATAGAACGCCAGGTCGTAGGCCGTGCCCTCGTAGCCGTCCGTTTCATTGCGATAGTAGTACGAGCTGTTCGAGATCAGCGACATGTGCGCGAAGTCGACCTGGATCTTCAGTGCCGGAAGAATGTACTTATCGGGAACCGCGATGCGTTCCGGAGTCGCGTCGTTGAATTCGCCGGCGGCCGGATTGGAGTAAGAGGGGTAATACGTCGAGATGTTGTTCTGTTGCTTGTTCTGAAACATGATGCTCGGCGTGATGCTGATGTAGCTCGCCGGCTTATAGAGCAACGCCAAGCGCGCCGCGACCGTGCCCGTGTAATTGGCGTTGGGCTGGGTAATCGCGCCGGTCGTGTCATTGACGTCGTTGATCCAGCCGCCGTCCTTGCGGTACCAGATGCTGGCGCGATAGCCGAGCACATCGTCGATGATGGGACCGCCGTGCGCAATGCCGGCTTCGTAGCTGGGTGCGCCGTCTTGCGTGTAGGAAGCCTCGCTGCGCACGTAGGTGGAATCGGTCGTGACGCTCGGCTGCGTCATGATGTAGCGCACGGTGCCGCCCTCGGAGCCGGAGCCGAACAGCGTGCCCTGCGGTCCGCGCAGCACCTCGACCCGGTCCATGTCGAAAGTTTTAGGCAGCGTGTCATCGGGATTGAAGCCGAGCGCGCGCATCTGGATCGGGGTGTCGTCGATGTAGATGCCGGTGGTGCCGGCGCCGCCGGACGAGGAAATCCCGCGGATCGAGATGGCGTTCGTGCCCGACGTATCGATCGACACGCCGGGCGTGAAGCGCACCATGTCGGAGAAGTCTCGGATGCCCTTTTGATCCAGGTCGTCCTGAGTCATGGCCGTGATGCTGATCGGCACCTTGCTGCTGTTCTCTTCGCGGCGAGTCGCCGTGACGACGATTTCTTCGAGGGCTCCGCTTGATGCGGCGACCGGGTCCGATGGGGTGTTCGCGTCGGTGGCCGCGGCAGCGGTGGCGGCGATGAGCACGGTGGCGCTCATCACGCTGCGGAAAAACAACATGCGCGGGCTTGCACGCCCAGCGGTCGACTGCGAGCGGGTCATTAGCATTGTGTCCCCGAAATTGTTGCATAGCAAGATAAATCGATCGCGGACACTAGCATCGCGCTACAGGGGGTGCAATCCTCCGCGCACCCAATTTGAACAGTTGTTTAGTTCAGGGGCCTGACTTGTTGCGCCGGCGGCGCTCGGGCGGGGCACCCACCGTGCCATGGGTGTAGGTGCCGCGCGAAGATCAGGCTATGTGGTACTACCTGCTGAAGCGGATCAGCGCGATGATTCCGACCTTGATCGGTGTGCTTACCGTCACCGGGGTCGAAGCTTGGCGTACGCAATGACCCCTTATTGCCGTCAGCCCTGCCTCAGCCCAGCGCAAGTCGACTCTGGGTGGCGGCGGGATCGGTCTCCGGGGCCAGCGCCGGATGAGCAAGGGTGCTGATCAGCCGCTCGAATTCCTTCGCCGGCAGCGCTCCGCTGAAATGAAACCCCTGGTACTGATCGCAGCCGAGTTGCTGCAGCAGTTCGAGTTGGTCTCCCGTTTCAACGCCCTCAGCGACCACTTTCAGATTCAGACTGTGAGCGAGCGAGACCATGGCACGCACGATGGAAGCATCCTCCGGGCGGTTGGTCATCTCTTTCACAAAGGTGCGGTCGATCTTGAGCGTGTCGATCGGGAAGCGCCGCAGATAGCTCATGCTGGAATACCCGGTCCCGAAATCATCTACCGAGACCAGCACGCCCAAACGGCTTAAGCTCTCCAGTATGTAGATCGATTCCTCCGCATTGCGCATCACTGCGGTCTCGGTCAGTTCCACCTCGAGAAACCGCGGCTCGAGTTCCGCGGCCATCAGGGCGCTGCGGACCGTTTCGAGGAGAGTCCCCAGTCTAAATTGCGAAGGTGACAGATTCACCGCGACACGCAGCGGACGGTCTGTGTGCCGCTGCCAGAGTTTTGCCTGCCGGCAGGCTTCCCGTAGGACCCACTCGCCAATCAAGTCGAGTAACCCGCACTCCTCGGCAACGGGAATGAAATCCGTCGGCAGCAGCAGCCCGCGCTCGGGATGTTTCCAGCGGATCAGGGCTTCCGCGCTACGCACCCGGCCGGAAACCGTGTCGACTTTGGGTTGATAGTGCAGTTCAAATTGCCCGGCCGCGAGTGCCGCGTGCAATTCGCTCTCGAATTTGACCCGATCGCGTGTGAATGTGCTCGTTAAAGCGGCAAAGCACTGGTAGGTGCCGTGCGCGTTCTGCTTGGCGCTGTACATAGCCGCATCGGCGTGCGCGAGCAGCATCTCAACGGTCGACCCGTCGCTGGGATAAAAGGCGATGCCAACGCTCACGGAGGTCCGCACGTCGACTCCCTGTAAACGGATCGGTGGTTTCAGGATCTCAATCGCCCGGGTGGCGATCGCGGGAACCTGATCCCGCGTCTGGACCGGGGTCATCACGATCACGAATTCATCGCCTCCAAGACGCACTAGCGTGTCTGTGCTGCGCACGACGCCCTTCAGGCGCTGCGCGACCTCCTTCAGCAGATCATCGCCTGCGCGGTGCCCCAAGGAGTCGTTGATCACCTTGAAGCGGTCGAGATCGAGCAGAAGTACGGCAAATTCGGGTTGTTCGCCGGTGGCGTGAGCAATTGCTTGTTCGAGCCGATCGTGCAGGATGACCCGATTGGGGAGCCCGGTGAGCACATCGTGGGTCGCGAGTTGCTGCAATTGATGGTTCGCCGCCTCCAGTCCCTTTGTGCGCGCCGCGATGACGTGCTCCAGATCCTCCACATGGCGCCGGAGCATCCGTTCGTTGTGCCATTTGCGGCACAAGGCACTCGCCGCCTGCTGCACCTCGATCGATTCGAACGGCTTTTTCACGACCAGCAGCTTGTCGGACGGACCGAGCCGGGAGCGCAGGTCCGACCACCCGTATTCGGTATAAGCCGAACAGATGATGACTTGTACATCCGGATCGACCTTCCACAGCTCTTCGATTGTCTTTAAACCATCCCAGCCTGGCGGCATGCGCATGTCGATGAAGGCCACGGCAAAGGGACGGCCCTCAACCCGTGCCTGTCGAGCGAGTTCCACACCCGCCTCACCCTGAAGCGCACTGTAGAGCTCAAAGCGCGACTCCTCGATCTGCGGGAGCACTTCACCCAGCAATAGCGCCTCCTCCGCGGCGAGTGCTGTGTCCGCGTTGCCCTCTTGGTTCAGGATCTTCTTGAAGTCCTCGTGGATGTCCGGGTTGTCATCAATCGTGAGCACCCGATGAATCAGGGGTCCACCGAAAGAGGTCATGGCGAGTCCTTCGCGGGAGTGATTGGTAGTTCGAGGATAAAAGTGGCTCCGCATCCGGGGCCATCGCTGGCGACCCGTAGTGAGCCTTTGAGCTCCTGAGCGGTGAGCGCAGCGCTGTGCAGTCCGAATCCATGGCCGCCGGGGCGGGTGGTGAATCCGTGACCAAAGATTCGAGTCATATTCTCGGCTGCGATTCCCACGCCGTTGTCGACCACCGCGATCGCGACCCCGAGTGCACACTGCGTGACCCGAATCGTGATGCGTTTGTCGCTTCGTCCCGAGTCCTCGCAGGCATATTTGGCGTTGCGGATGAGATTCACCAAAATTTGCAGCACCCGGTGTTTGTCCACCTTGATAGCGGGTACTTCCTCGAATTCGCAGGCGAGCGTGACCTTGTGGCGGGAGAAGGCTTCTGCATTCAGCCGCACACTGTCGTTTACCAGATCCGCGACCGCCACGCTCTCCACCACACCGCCGTACGTCGCATAGGTCTGCTGCATCCTGACAATGTCCTTGATGTGCTCGACACTCTTAACCAGCGATGCCAATTCCTGAAGCGCGGTGTCGCGATCGGTCAGGAGCTGGGAAGAGAGTTGTGCAAGGTAACTGGGCAGTCGTTTCCCCCGATCGTCACTCGCAATGAAGGATCCGAGTTGATCGCCTTGCTCTTCGAGCATCGCGGCGACTCGGGCGAGTCCGGGAGCCCTGGAGGTCCGCAACCGCTCTTCTAGCATGTTCGCCGACACGTTGACGCTGTTTAAGACGTTGCCGACGTTGTGGAGCACACTGCTGGCAACTTCAGCCATTCCCGCCTCACGGGAGGCACGCATCAGGGCTTGGTGAGCCTCCTGCAACTCGGCCTGTGCCCTTAGAAGCCGCGAGCGCAGGAGCTGGAACCAAGCCGCGGCCGCGGCCAGCAGCAGTGTTGCAATCACACCCCCAATCAGCAGGGTGCGCAATCGGAGCGCAGCCTCTGAGGAGGTGTGCTGGAGCGTCGCGGCGAGATTCAGTAGCTGCGCCTGCAATGCCTTGGCGTTGTCCGCCGCGAACTGATGCGCGCGCTCCGCCGCGGCATAGTGCTCTCGACCTTGGAGCGAGAACGTGGTGTCTCCGGTATCGGAATCCGCGTAGGGCTGGCCCTTGAAAGAGACGACCGGATCGATCACCGAGCGGTATTGGTGCCACAGCCAGAGCGTTCGGGTGAGCTGCGGCGAGTCGTTTCCGGAGTCGGAAAGCTGCGCGATATCCCGATCGAAACGCCCGACCGTGTTTTGCAGGTCTGCGAGCGCTTGGCCGGAATAGGCGCGAGCCTCGAGACGGTCGCACAGTGCACTTAGCTGACCGGAGATCTCCTCGGGGTAGCTTTGCAGAGCGCTCGCGGCCTGCAGTGCATTGATGCTAGCACGGATGTCTGTGACGAGCCGATAGCCGAACAGCAGCACCAAGCCCATCGCGAGAGTTAGCGCGAGACCGATGGCGGCCGTAACCAGCTGGCCGAGACGCTCCCTCCCTGAGCGACTCCTGTGAAGCTTGTCCGGCATTCCTTCAGCGGCTCGAAACGCACCATCTTTCGATCGCGAAGCGCTCTCCGCGAGCGGGGTCAAGACGGGCGCGTGAACGCCCGCTGCCGGCGCGGGGGTAGGGCTTGGTGCGGCGCTATGCTGCGGCAACGGCTCAGCGCTCACCGCTTTCTCCTGCTTCTTCGTAAGGCCGTAGTCCGCAGTGATACATCGACCGCAAAATCCATAAGTCTGCCGTTGGCATAGGGCATCCTATGCGTTGGATCACTATATGGGGTGCGAACCCGGATTACATTACCTAGAACGAGCTGTGACGCGGATCTCATTTCCGCTTCCTAACGGCGTAAACAAGCGCTCAAACCCTCTGTTGTCGCCGTTGTCGCCTGGCGTGAGCGCTCGCCGCTCCCTTTAAATCGGTCTGTGGGGTCTTTAGCGAACCAACCGCGCCTCTGGCGACGGCCGACGAATTCGCGGCGCCTGAGCCGTCTTCGTGCTGGTCTTCATGTTTCAGGGTGCGACTTTGCCGATGGGTGTAGGTGGCGTCCCAGCCACGTTCTTCGGGTAATCCGGACTCAGGCTCTGGACGAAATGCACCAGATCCCAAGCCTCGACGGGGCTTATTGAGTCGGCGAACGAAGGCATCGGTGTGCCGTTCAAGCCGGTCATGAACACTCGGTAAATGTCGGATCCGTTGTTGCCGCATTTGACGTGGCCTTCGGTGAAGTCATAGGGCACGATCTTGTTTCCCCAATCATCCTTGAGATCATCTGCAGACGGACCATCGCCTCGACCCCCGTCACCATGGCATTGGGCGCAGTTGAACTTTTGGTATACGGCCTTGCCGCGGGCTACGGATTCGGCCGTGTACGAAGGCTCCGGCGGAATGGTAATCGGCGCCTCGGGCTTTTCGGTCGCAAAGCGTGGCGAGAAGGTCTTGATGTAGGCGACGACATCAAGCCTTTGCCGGTGGGTCAACGAAGTGGCGAAGCTCGACATGGACGTGCCAAACAGACCGTTGACCAAGACTTTCTCAAGGTCTGCGTCGGTCGGCAACGAGCCCGACGGCGTGCTGCGCCACTTAAATGTGCCTTGTCGGAAATCGCGCGGCACTGGGGTGGTATCTTCGCTGTAGTGACCCTTGCCGTCGCCCTGTTCTCCATGGCAGAGGGCGCAATACTGCTCATAGACGACCTTCCCCTGATGCACGTCTCCCACGTCGTTCTCTGCCAAGGCC
>Ga0187863_10003073_pt1 | contig 12478 bp, 12 predicted proteins | sample June2016WEW_11_1_FD_132975 | JGI IMG/M metagenome (GOLD analysis project Ga0187863, IMG submission 132975) | Peatland microbial communities from SPRUCE experiment site at the Marcell Experimental Forest, Minnesota, USA - June2016WEW_11_10 | ecosystem: Environmental > Terrestrial > Soil >...
CAGGCCGACTTCCATCTGCGGCAGGCCGGAACGCTCCAGCAGTTCGTTGTACTCGCGCAGCAGGCTGACAATCTCCCATGCCAGCACGCAGGCGCGGCCGACGCTGAGCATGGTTTCGCCTTCGCGCTCGAGCAGCGCCACAATAATGGCGTCGCCTTCGAGAAAAACTTTGGTGGCTCCGTATTTCGCGAGCAGCTTGTTGACCGGATCGTAAAAATTCAGGCTGAAGTACGAAGCCGCGTTCATGCCTTTTTCCATGAGCGACCGGGTGAGGCGGGAAGAGTCGCGCACGTCGGCCTTCAGAATCACGTGATGCACGACGCGATCCTCGGCGGGTTTCTGGTCCTCGGGAGGCAGGAACTCGTATAGCATTCCGTTGAGCGCGGAAAGCTTGCGGACCTTTTCGTCGCTGACCAGATTGATGCTGTCAAAACCGGCGCTGACGGCTTCCAGTCCGCGCAGGTCGCGGTTGTAGCAAAACAGGTCGTGCAGCAACCGCGCCGCGAAGCGGCTGCGCTCCGAACCGCGGCACGAGGCGACCCGTCCGATAGCGGCAAAAAGCCGCTCGGAATGAAGCCGGCTCTCGGCGATGATTTTTTCCACGCGCTCCGACTCTTCGCGGAAGATCAGCGCGTTCTTGATCTGCTGCGGGTTCACCCGCGGCGCATATTCGGCGAGCAGCGGAACCGCTTCATACGAAGCGACGACGTGGGAAAGAACGCCGGCGCGCTGTAAAAGCCGCGTCCAGATGTCGAGACGATCGTTTCGGCTGCGATCCTCCTGCGTCAGGTCTTCGCCGTTGCCCGTCCCCACGAGTGTGGCGGCGTTTTCCGGAACATTGAACGCCTGTTCCAGATGTTCCTCGTCCATGGCCTCGCCGTATCCCAGTTCGCGCAGAAAATTCAATGCGAACTGCCGGAGAAGGGGAAAGCGGTCGGGATCCTTATCGAAGTTGCCGAACATGTAATAGTGCTCGGCGCACAGATAATCGTCGCGGCCATCTTCGCTGAGAATCAGCGGGTTCTGGAAGTAGCGATAGCAGTCGGAAGGTAATTTGCCGAGCAGTGCCTCACCAAGCAACGACCGCCGCGTCCGCGCCAGCGTTTCCTTTTCGATTTCGCCCAGCAGGTGAAACACTTCCTGCCCCGCCCGCCGCAGAATGATCTTCTTGCGCACCTGGAATGAGGAAACCAGTTCCTGCGTCTGCAGCATTTTCGCTTGCCGGAAACCCTCCAACGACTTCGACTTCAGGCGGCACTGTTCGAGGATCCGGCCAAACTGCGCATGCAGTTCGGTGCGTATAAACTTGAGCACCGCCAAGCGCCCCAGCATATCCACCGACGGATTGCCTTCGGCCTTGGCGCGATTCAGGATAGCGAGATGAATCGAGACCAGCACCGTTTTCAGATCGGCCGGTCCCGGCTTGCGCAGTTGGGTGGCGCTCTCCGCCGCACGTATGAATTTGCTTTCGGCCGCCGCAGTGGGAACGTCCATTTCCAGAAGCGATTCCACTTCGCCGAAGCGGCAGATATAACGCGCCAGATGAAAACTCAAGTCACCCGCAATGCGCGGGCTCAGAAACACATCGTAGCGAAGGTTATCTACGCCCAGTTGCAATCCGCTGAAGGCGAGCGTGATCTTGTGGTATTGAAGATCGGGCCGTGTGGGCGGTTCAGAATTCCGCAACCGAAAAATCGGGAGCTTGGGCATGGCCTCGTTTCTCTTGCTTAAGCTGCTCGCAACTCGCTGAAACTGCGATACTAAGCAGCAGACTAGCATGCCCACGCGATCGGCCCAAAGTTACCCAAGTGTCAGCCCGATTCGACGTCGTAACACCGCTTGACCGGCGCCCTTTTTTCAAGTTGATCATCCTGCAAGTTTCGTCCCGCGACCGCGGGATCAGTTCTTGGAGCCTCAACCAGGGCGGGAGTCGCGAACATCGTCTCCCGGGCGAAACAGTCGCCGCAGCGCAGTGTGGTGAGCATCGGCCAGACGGCGATTGAGATCCTCCACGTCTACTCTTACCCAACCGACGCTGGAAATTTTGATCTCGCCATCCTGACCGATGAGGAACCATGACGGCACATTAGTCAGGCCGTATGCATTGGAAGCCGCGTAAACTGCGGGATCGTCGAGCAGCGCGGGAAAGGTCACGCCGTACTCTTTCAAAAATGCGGCCGTATTTTTTTTGTCGTCTTGAGAAACAGCCACCATGGCAACGCTCTGGCTCCCGTAGGCTTTGTGCAAGCGTTCGAAAAACGGAAACAAATATTGACAGACCGGGCAGGAAACCTTGAAGAACACCGCCAGCACTTGCCCGTGCTTTAACGCATCTTGCAAAGAGAACTTGCTGCCATCCAGAACGGGCAAAGAAAAGTCAGGAGCCTTGGCTCCCTCTCCCAATGCTGCCATGTCTTTTCGACCTCCAAACAGGCGCTCGAGCCACTTCATCGAAGAAATGCCTCACTCACTAGATGATACCGCTCGCCCTTAGAATTTTACGCGTCAATCCGGTGATGGGCAGCTCGGCGAGGCGATCGCTGGCCACCCACTTGCCCTTTGCGGCGAGTCGAGCATCCGCCGTATTTCGCAATCGCAGATTTCGCAGCACATGAACCGTGTAATCGGTGTTGGTGATGGAATGGCGAAACGTACGCCAGGGCACTGCAACCGGTGCCACGCGCCGAGCACCGGACCATTGCGGCAGTTCCCACATCCCCGGCATGAGCGAAGCCTCCTTGTTGCGTTGCACCAGCCGAATCTGGCCGCTGCCCGCGCCATCGTGCTTGCCCTTGCCGTTGCGCCACTCCAACGCACACCAGATTTCTTTCTTTCTTTGGCGCGAGGTCCCGCGCGAAGTCTGCTTGGTGCGCGGATGCTCTCCCTGCGTTGCGCACCACCTCCGGACCGGGCACACGGCGCAGCGCGGCTCACGCGGCAGGCACACCGTGGCGCCGAGTTCCATCATGGCCTGGTTGAAATCCCCCGGCCGGTTTCCCGCGAGAAGCGCCTGCGCATGTTGCCAGATTTGCGCCGTGGTTAGATCGACGCCAGTCGTATTCTTTCCGATCAATCTCCGCAGCACGCGCTCGACATTGCCATCGACCACGGCTACCGGTTCACCAAAGGCGAGGCTGGCGATGGCCGCGGCCGTGTAACGTCCGATGCCGGGCAGGGCGCGCAGGGATTCCGAATTCCGCGGGAAACAGCCGCCGTGCTCCTCGCCGATTTGCCGCGCGCATTGATGCATCAGCCGCGCTCGCCGATAGTAGCCGAGACCGCTCCACGCCGCCAGCACGGCCTCTTCCGAAGCTGCAGCCAGCGCTTGCGCGTTCGGAAAACGCGTGAGGAACATCCGGTAGTGGTCGATCACCGCCGCCACCCGCGTCTGTTGCAGCATGATTTCGCTGACCCAGATCGGATAGGGATCGCGCTTCTTGCGCCAGGGAAGGTCGCGGCCATGTTGCTCGTACCAGCCGAGCAGCGCGCGCTGAAACCGGTCGAGATCCTTATCCTTGGCGGAGATCGCGGACCTGACCCGGGACACAGCCGGGGCGATCCCCGGCGCGTCCACCCGCGTCCCTACGGGAATTCGCTTGGCGATCATCATTAATAACTACTGGCTGACGCTGTGGGCGATGATTACCCATCCCGCTTTTTGCTGCTGCCACACGGTCATCATGTGTTGCGGCGCTGAGGGCAGCGGTTGCGAGGCGCTTCCAGTCGCAACGCCGTTCAGAGTTATCGTGTAGGTAACTACGATGGTGGATCCGTTCAGCTCGGTTTTCAGATCGCCCAGCGCATAGGTTTTTAACTGCCACCCTCGATACTGCTCCAGCGCGGCGTCGCGATCGAGCGTCCCACCGGGATTTACGCCCGCATAATTCGATGCCAGAGCGCGCTCCACTTCCACCCAGTTCGCCGCCTGCACATCTTTCCAGAAGACGCGCTCCAGACCCTCGCCTCCGGTTGCTTGGGACAAGGTGCGCGCGGGATGATCGCCGTTAAAAGTGCAGGCCGGCGTCAACAGCATGGCGAACGCCAGCATCAAAATTAGAGAAACGGGCGCAGATTCGACAATGAGCTTCGGACGCATGGCGTGATTGTATCGTGACTGGGCTTGTGTGGGGACCCGCCACCACACGAGCCTCCCCCACAAAGCCAATTGACCAGCCGCCACGGACGCCACCATAATAATGAAGCCTGGTAACCGCGGGAAACGCGTGAACACAAATCCAAGCCGGCAGGACATGTATGACCGAATTCGACCGCAAGGTGGAAGAGGCTTCCGCGCGCATCAATCGCTCGGTCGCAAGTATCGCCGACACTGTGGAAAAAGAGACGTCGGAACTGGTGACTTATCTGAACGACGAAGTCGTGCCCGCGGTGCGGACGAATTCCTCGAAGGCGCTGCGCACGGCGGCGGAGAAGCTCTCCAAGTTCGCCGACTTTCTCGAAACCCAGCGCAAGCATTCTTGAGCTGCCTCTTCTCCAGCTCTCCGCCCAGCAACGCGCGGCGTCGCGCGCTCGCGCCCCTCGCCTGTCTTCATCTCCTTCTCTTGCTCGGCTGCGTGCTTCTGAGCGGCTGCGGCCACAAGGCGACGCAGGCGCAGGTTCCACCACCGCCGTCACTGCCTGAGGAGAAACCGGCTGCGACTCCGCCGTCCGCGGGAGCAGAAACCACGTCCGCGGGCGAGAAGATCGACGTGCCCGCCAACGCGAAGCCGATCTTTGAAGAAACGGGAATCGCGAGCTGGTACGGCGCTCCCTATCACAATCGGCGCGGATCGAACGGCGAGCTTTACGACATGCATGCGATGACGGCGGCGCATCTTACTTTGCCACTCGGTTCAGTCGTGCGTGTTACGAATTTGAAAACCGGACATTCGGCTTTGGTGCGAATCACCGATCGCGGGCCCTTTGTTCCTGGACGCATCCTCGATCTCTCGCTGGCGGCCGCCAAGGCTGTGGATGTGTACTTGCCCGGAACCGCAAAGGTTCGCCTCGAAGTGCTGCAGGCGCCCGCGCCTCTCGATATGGGAGGACGCTGGGCGGTTCAGATTGGCTCTCTCACCGGGCAGAAACAGGCCTCCGAGTTAGCCGAGCACTTACAGAGGCGCTACCAGACGGCCAAAGTCATCAAGTTTGTCAGCCCCGTGGGAGCGTGGTGGGTGCGGGTTCGAGTGCCCGATGACGACCGCCAGCGCGCCTTCGCACTGGCCCGCGAGACCGAGACTGTGGAAGGAAATGTTTTCCTCGTCCGGCTCGACTGAACGCTCTTCGCAAATCGCCCCTGACTTGATATTGTTACTGCCAGTGATAGAGGGAACCTATCTGCTGGCATTACTTGCCGGATGATCGTTAACCCAGGCAAGAGGAGACTTGCTTATGGCGGATTGTTTATTTTGCCGCATAATTCGCGGCGAAGTGCCATCCAAGAAAGTTTATGAAGACGATCATACCTTTGCCTTTGAAGACCTGAACCCACAAGGCCCGACCCATGTGTTGATCGTCCCGAAAAAACATATTTCTGGTTTGAAAGAAGCGAAGGCAGAAGACGCGGAACTGGTCGGGCGATGCCATTTGGCGGCGGCACACATTGCGCGCCAGCGATCGATCGAGGATGGCTACCGCACCGTGCTGAATGTGGGGCCGCGCGCCGGGCAATCGGTTTTTCATCTCCATGTGCACCTGATCGGCGGCCGCTCGCTGCAGTGGCCCCCGGGCTGATTGCGTGTTTTCCACTGTTTTGTCATCCTGAGCGAAGCGAAGGACCTGCTGTTTCGCAACGCATGGGAAAGCGGGTCCTGCGCTTCGCTCAGGATGACAAATTCATTTATGGACCGCAGGTGCTCCTGCGGGCTATTTCCTCGGCGCTGCATCCTCTGGCTTACAATCGTTGGATGGCAAACCTTACCTTGGTTTACGGTCTCCGCCTGCTGCCCTCCGATGAAGTCGCGGAGGTCACTCCGGCTACCATCAAACTGAAGAATGGACGCGAGGCGCACGTGGCCATGCACATTCTTGAAGGCGGCAAAAACGAGATCGAGAAGCAGCTCAAGATGAGTCTCTCGGCCTTTTTCGACATCTATCCAGAGATATGACGGCACGCACGCAGGCTTGCGATAGTACGGCTTAATCGGGCGGCAAATCGGGCAAGGAATGCGACTGATCTCTCTGGAACTCGAGAGCAAGCTGCGCGACAAAGGGCTCTGGCCCCAGAGCTGGGTCGCGAAAGCGGCGCTCTACGTGGTCGCCCTCGAACTGCCTCTGCTCGCCGTGATGCTGCTGACGCGACGCGCGAGTCCGTCAACCTCGCAGAGCCTGGAGGGTTGGGCAGAGTTTCTCAGCGCCCTCGCCCTCGTGTTGTTCGCGATTGCCGGATACCGCCGCCTGCGCGTGAAACTACTCTGGCGGCTGCGCAACCGGCTGATCGTTACCTATGTTTTTATTGGCGTGATCCCGGTCTTTCTGCTGGGAATGATTTCGCTGATCACGCTTTACCTTTTTGCCGGACAGTTCGCCAGCTTTGTTGTCACTTCCGACATCACCACTCATTTGCGCGGCATGGAAGCCGCCAACCGCGCTATCGCCCATCATCTGGCGACGCAGGTCTCGGACCATGGAAACCTGGATGCTGAAACTATCGCGCGGATCAGACCGCATCGTCCGGAGTGGTCGCGGCGGCAGGTGTGCGCGTGGTACGGGAACCAGCCGCAGGCTTTCTGCTCAGGGCCGGAAGGCGCTTCTGGCTTTGATTCTCCCGCGCTTGTAACCGGGGACTTCCGCGATCTGGTCAGCGACCACGGCAAACTCTGCCTGCGTACGCAGACCGTGCTCTCGGCCGGCCCGCTGTCGCAATCGCAGTGGTTGCGCGTGATTTCGAGTGAGCCGCTGGACAAGACTTTTGTCGAGCAGATCGCGAGCGATCTGGGACGGATTGCGGTTTACGGAACCGAGAGTCCGATGGCCAATTCGACTCCCTTTCTTGGATTCGCCGATCAGAAGCCTATGGCTCAGGCTTTTTCCGCCGGCGCCATACCGCCTGCCGCCAATGCGTTCGATCGCCCGATCACTCTCAGGATTCCCTTGCAGGTGGTGGATTGGGCCACGGCAGCGCAACGTCCCGTGGGAGCAATCGCTGAAGTCGAGACCCGCTACTCCATGCTGTTTGCGACTCTGTTCGGGGCGCGGGCGGATTATGCCAAGGGCCTGGAAACTATCTTGTCATTGATCGCGATTGTGTTTGCGATCGTGGTCGTGCTGGCCTTGTTTGTCGGCACCAAGCTGACCCGCAGCATCACCTCGGCAGTGGGCCAACTCTACGAAGGCACCACCTACGTCAATCGCGCCGACTTCAGCCATCGCATTACGGTGCAGTCTACCGACCAACTGGCTACGCTCGCGAATTCGTTTAACTCGATGACCACTTCGATCGAGAAGCTGGTGCAAGAGCAGAAGCAGAAGCAGCGTCTGGAAGGTGAACTGGCGATTGCGCAGGAAGTGCAGGCCCAACTTTATCCCAAGTTGATCACGCAACTCGATACCCTGGAGGTGCACGGGTTCTGCCGTCCGGCGCGTACTGTGAGCGGAGACTACTACGATTTCGTCTCGCTGAATTCCGACCGTCTGATGCTGGCGGTCGGCGACATCAGCGGCAAGGGAATCTCGGCGGCGCTGCTGATGGCAACCATCTACTCGGCGGTGCGGGCGTATAGCATCGAGGATGTGCCCGTGCTGCGCGAGGCGGTGACGGTCGGCGCTGGAGTAGATCGGGCCGCTGTCGGCTCAGGGTTAATGCTGGCTTCCGAGTCGCGCGGAGCGGATGTTTCTCCGGCAACTCTGCTGGCGCTTTTGAATCACCAGCTTTATGAAAGCACTCCGGCGGCGAAGTACGCGACGTTGTTTTTGGCAATCTACGAGGGCGCGACGCGGCGGCTTACCTACGCGAATGGCGGTCACCTGCAGCCGATTTTGATTTCCGACGATGGAGCGGCGCAATTGCTGGACTGCGGCGGGACCGTGGTCGGACTGTTCGATAATTTGAGTTTTCCCGAAGCTACCGTGCAACTGCGTCCGGGCGATCTGCTGGTTACTTACACCGATGGAGTGACCGAACCGGAAAATGATTATGGCGAGTTCGGCGAGGAGCGGCTGATCCAACTGGTGCGGGAGAATCGGCATTTGCCGCTGGAGCGGATCACGGAAATTGTGGCCGGCGCCGTAGCCGATTGGATCGGAGAGGCCGAACAGCCCGACGACGTCACGCTGGTGCTGGCGAGAGCGCGATAGCAATTCTGGTGTGTAACTACAAAAAGAGTTACAATAAATGAAATATGAGTGGGACGATGCGAAGAACCGGAAGAACTTCGCCAAGCATGGTCTCGGCTTCGAGGATGCCGAACAGGTGTTTGCGGGGCCTTGCGTCACTTTCGAAGATGATCGTTTCGGCTACGGCGAACAACGGCTCATCACTCTGGGGGTGCTGGCTGGGCGTCTGGTGGTCATCGCCCATTCACCCCGCGATGAGGGAACGCGCATTATCTCGATGAGAAAGGGAAACCGTCGTGAACAAAAAATCTATCAAAAGCGACTTGGCGCGAATTGACCGCATGAAGGATGCCGATATCGACTATTCGGACATTCCGGCGCTCGACCGGACCTTTCTCAAGAAGGCAACGACGGCTTGGCCCCCGGCGAAAAGGCAATTGACGATTCGTCTAGATGCGGACGTGCTCGATTGGCTCAAGGGTCATGGCAAGGGCTACCAGACCCGCATCAACCGCATTCTGCGGGTGGTGATGGAGGGTCAGCCGCGTCGGTCGGCTCATCGGTAGAGGCTTTTCCGTGTAAAGCGGAAAGCGGCGCATCCTTGGTTTTAGGAGATGCTAGATGGTGTCGATTTTCAGAGATGGGAACGCCGCTCGATAGAGGCGAACGTCGGTGGTCAAAAGCCGATAACTGTGGGCTGCGGCATGAGCTCCAATCACGAAGTCGGCGAGAATTCGCCGAGTGCCCGAGTCCCGATGTTTTCGGCGTCGCTCGGCGTATCCCTGGAAAGCGCGGCCGGCGGCCCGCCATATCGCTTCGCTCAAGTGCCAATCGATGGCGATTCCCGCGTCTTCAAAAAACGCGGCCACGAAAGTTTTCGGTGCGTCCTTTAGCGGCGATCATTTTGCGATCACGAGTTCGACGCGTCGATTGCGCTGTCTCCCCGCCGGATCGTCAGTACCATCAGGCTTAGTATTGCGTGCGACTGGATCGGATGCTCCGAGTCCCCGCGTGCTGAAAGTCGAGACGCTGAAGCCGCCATTCTTTACGAGCCAGCTTTTGACCGCCTGGGCGCGCTGTTCAGAAAGTCGCTTGTTGTGGTCCTCTGCGCCTTTCGAATCCGTATACCCTTCGATCCTGACGATGCCGTGATTTTTGTCGCGAATCAAGCTGGTCACTCGTTGCAAAGCCTCAGCCCCGTCCGGCCGGATGATCGCCTTGTCGAAATCAAACAGCACGTCTGCCGAAAGGGCCAGACGAGTCTCTTTGCTCGTCTCTTTGACGGTGAGCGCGACGGTCAGTGCCTTCCCCGGTTTGTACAGTTCGGCGCTTGATTTCGTGAGCGCAGCGCCGGAGCCGGGAGTAAGATTCACAGCGCCCTGCTTGGTTAAGCCTGGTGTGAGGTCCACAGGGTTTTGCTGGACGAGGGAGCCGGGTGGGAAAGGATTGTTTGCCCTCATGCGCTGTTGGTAATTGGAATAATCCTTCGGACATTGCTTTAGAACTTCCCGGGTGAGGAGAAATGCAATCGAATCAGTCGGATCCAAACCTCCTTGCTGCAGCATCGTCAATAACTGCAGTGCTTGCCCATCAGGCTTGCTTTGACCGGACATTACAGCACAGGCCTTGGCAGCTGATTTTTGAATCGGGGTTTGAGCTTGCGCGCGTTCGACACAGAAGATAAAAAGAGTGAGTCCGACGGCCGCTAAGCTGAGCATAAGAAGGTGGGGAGGCGCAAGTCGACCCCGCCGGCCAGAACCTCGCTGCCGTGTATGTGAGCAGCGGCGCCTGTCCGATTTGATCAGTTCATTCTTGCTTCGAATACTGGCATTATCCATATATTTTGTAATGTACGTTGATTGAGCCGAGCTCCACCGCTCAAACTGCGCTGAGAATAGGCGGTTATCGCCGTCTGTCACACTGAAGGGATAGTGACGATAAGTCGGAAACCGTTTCAACCGCTATCCACAGCAGCGGCTGACGCCGACGTTCAAGATTGGCAGTTATCGCAGCGCTGAATCGCTGCGCCACCAAAATCAAACGAAAAACGCGGGAAGGATTGCTCCCTCCCGCGTCGGTTCATGCGGAGTGCAGCTCTAGCCTAGACCAGGCCCTGATCCAGCATTGAGTTGGCGACCTTCAGGAAGCCCGCTATATTGGCGCCGTTCACCAGGTTGCCGGGCGTGCCATATTTCTCGGCCGTTTCGTAGCAATTCTTGTGGATGGCGATCATGATCTTGTGCAGACGATCATCGACTTCTTCGCGGGTCCAGGAGATGCGCGCGCTGTTCTGTGCCATTTCCAGTCCGGACGTGGCTACGCCGCCGGCATTGGCGGCTTTCGCCGGTCCGTACAGGATCTTGGCTTCGAGGAACAGGTGAGTCGCTTCGAGGGTGCTCGGCATATTCGCTCCCTCGCTGACGACCTTCACGCCGTTCTTAATGAGGTTCGCCGCGTCTTTCGCGTTGATCTCATTTTGAGTGGCACTTGGGAATGCGCAATCGGCCTTGATGTTCCACAGCCAGTTGTGGTCCAGCTTGCGGTCGGTCGCGCTGTAGATGGCTTTCTTGAATTTCTCCGTGTACTCCTGGATGCGGCCACGGCGGTTATTCTTGAGGTCCATGACCCAGGCTAGCTTGTCGCGGTCAATGCCGTCGGCGTCATAGATGGCGCCATCGGAATCGGATAGTGTGACGGGCTTCGCCCCGAGATCGAGCAGCTTCTCCACAGTGTATTGCGAGACGTTGCCGCTGCCGGAGACGAGACAGATTTTGCCTTTCAACGTGTCTTTGCGAGTCTTCAGCATTTCTTCCGCGAAGTACACGCAGCCGTAGCCGGTGGCTTCGGGACGAATCAGCGAACCTCCCCAGGACAGGCCCTTGCCGGTGAGCACGCCGGTGAATTCATTGCGCAGCCGTTTGTATTGGCCGAACATGAAGCCGATTTCGCGTCCGCCCACGCCGATATCGCCGGCGGGAACGTCGGTGTCGGGGCCGATGTGACGGCAGAGTTCGGTCATGAAGCTCTGGCAGAAGCGCATGACTTCGTTGTCACTTTTGCCTTTGGGATCGAAATCGCTTCCGCCCTTGCCGCCGCCCATTGGCAGGGTGGTGAGCGAATTCTTGAAGACTTGTTCGAACGCCAGGAATTTCAGAATGCCGAGATTCACCGAGGGATGGAAGCGCAGTCCACCTTTATAAGGGCCGATGGCGCTGTTCATCTCGATGCGGAAGCCGCGATTGACTTGCACTTTGCCGCGGTCGTCGAACCACGGGACACGGAACATGAGAACGCGTTCGGGCTCGGTGATCCGTTCCAGGATCTTAGCTTCGTGATATTCAGGGTGGCGTTCCAACACGGGCTTCAAGGAATCGAACACCTCCATGACGGCCTGGTGGAATTCAGGTTCGGCGGGGTTTTTGGCTTTGACGAGGTTGAGAATCTGGTTGGCGTAGTCCGCACCAGGTTTGGTCTTGGGCGGTTCCATGACAGTGCTCATAAGTCTTGCCTCCGAATTGTGATTGTTACGTGATTGTCAATTAAGGATTGTCAAAATACCGGACGCCGCAGAGTTGCGGCTGCAGCTATTAGATGCCTTAAAGGGGAAGCTCTGCCGTGATTGGCATCACCCGATTTCGTGATAATTGGGCCCGGGGCTATATACGTAAGACACCATGCGCGGGACATCGGAGATTGCTAAAAAGGCTACGGAGTGTCCCTTTGCGCAACAATAAAGCCTACTGCCGGCAAGCGGGTTTTACAACTGTCCCGTGGGACAATAGTGGGACAATACTTGTTCCTTCTTTCGGACCTCCCGCCTTGATCCTCAGGGTCAAGTTCCAGTTCGACGCCTAATGTCCTTGAGCTGTTCTGGAGTTGTTAAGGAAGGGACCAGTTGCGAACAAGCAAGGGATGGATGGCCATGTTTGCAGATACCGAATCCCATATCCCATGGATTGATGCACTACCATTTTCGGTAGAGACAGGCTGCTGTCAGCGCTGGTTATGTAGCGCTAAGTGCATCATTACAAAAAGCAAAATCCATTGGGGACAATTTGGAAGACCAATTGCCCTTAGCTATACCGATGCGATCTCTTGTTTTGAAACAGCAGAGCCCAGGCCTTCCGAAATTTTCGGTTGGCGTCGCGCCCACAGACGTTGAAATTTCCGGTCCCTGGAGGACTCACATGACGAAAACAGCTAAGGC
>Ga0187863_10003085_pt1 | contig 12454 bp, 11 predicted proteins | sample June2016WEW_11_1_FD_132975 | JGI IMG/M metagenome (GOLD analysis project Ga0187863, IMG submission 132975) | Peatland microbial communities from SPRUCE experiment site at the Marcell Experimental Forest, Minnesota, USA - June2016WEW_11_10 | ecosystem: Environmental > Terrestrial > Soil >...
GCATTCGCTGTGGCCTCTGCGCCATGCGCTGCCCGGTGGGAACTATCACGATGGAGTCATACAACCTGCTGCCCGCCGAGCCGACCGGGCTGATCTCAATTGCGGCGATTGGAGCGGGGCTGCAGAAATAGGCAAGGAACTCATGGCAGAAGAACAGAAGAATACGAGCGCGGAGTCCGCAATCGATGTGAATCGCCGGCAGTTTTTTGCCAAACTGGGGCTCGGCTCGTTGAGTATCGCAGCGGCGGGCACGGCGGCATTCGCCTATCAATATCTCCAGCCCAATGTGCTCTATGAACCGTCGCCCGTGGTCAATCAGGGAAAACCGGACCGCTATCCGTTGGATTCAGTCACGCTCGATGTGAACGCGGGCATCTACATCATCCACTCGCAAGAAGGTTACTTTTCACTCAGCGCGGTGTGTACGCATCTGGGTTGCCTGACCGCGTGGAAACCGGAGTTGGGAATCATCGCTTGCCCGTGCCACGGCAGCAAGTTCTTTGTTCAGGCTGATGCCAATCACAAGCCGGGGGACAAGATCGAAGGCCCCGCTCCCCGGCCGCTGCCCTGGAAACGCATATGGCTGAATGACGACGGCGACCTTCTGGTCGATCGCTCCACCGATGTCCCACCGTTAGCGCGCGACTCTTTTGTGAGGATCTGATATGGCGAAAACCGCAGACCAATACTTCGACGAGTTGCGCGCCACACGCGTGTGGCGGTCGATCTTCCGCAGCGGGACGGGTTCCAGCACGCTTAAGCGTGCTCTCGCAATTCAGCAGAATGTTTTCCTGCACTTGTTTTCCACCAAAGTGCGCACGCGAATGTTGAGCTTCAGCGCGACCTGGTACCTGGGAACGCTGACGCTGGGCACATTCTTTATTCTCGTTGCGACCGGCATTCCGTTGATGCTCTATTACCATCCCTCGGCACCGCAGGCTTACAACGACACGAAAGATCTGCAATTCGTCGTCTCTTCGGGCTTGTTTCTCCGCAATCTCCATCGCTGGTCGGCGCACGCGATGGTGTTCCTGGTGTTCGCACACATGTTTAAGGTTTTCTATCGCGGCGCGTATCGCACTCCCCGCGAATTCAACTGGGTCATCGGCATCGTTCTGCTGCTGATCACCCTTCTGCTCAGTTACACCGGTTATCTCCTTCCCTGGGATCAACTGGCTTACTGGGCCATCACGGTGGGATCGAACATCGCTTCGGCTACACCGATCATCGGTGACAAGATTCACTTCTTGCTGCTGGGCGGCAACACCGTCAACGCCAATGCATTGCTGCGCTTCTACGTGTTGCATTGCATGATTCTCCCGCTGACGGCGATGTTCTTTGTCGCCATTCACTTCTGGCGAATTCGCAAGGATGGCGGCCTCTACGCGCATTCCAGCGAACCTGCGGTGCGTCGCGCTAATGCTGCAGAGAAGGAGGGACAATAATGACTGATCCCAAAGACTTCATTGCAGCGGTCGATTCCAACGCCAAAAAATCTCCACGCCGCATCGTTTTCATTACGCGCAGAACTTCCGCGCAAGTAAAGGCCGACAGCGAGGACCAGATACAAACCTTTCCCGAGGTGCTGTTCCGCGCCGCGGTTGCCATTCAAGTGCTCGCAATCGCGCTCGTTTGGACGGCGCTGGTATTCAACGCGCCTCTCGAAGGCCTGGCTGATCCTTCGCACACACCGAATCCCGCGAAAGCGCCCTGGTATTTTCTCGGCCTGCAGGAAATGCTGCACTACTTTCCGCCCGTAGTCGCAGGAGTTCTGGTGCCGGGACTGGTTGTAATGGCGCTCATCGTAATTCCGTACTTCAAAGTAAATATTGAAGCGGAGGGTCTGTTCACAAAAGATCGGGCGAGGCGCCTTCGTATTTTCTATCTCGTAACGGCTCTATTGATCGTCTTTCTAGGATGGTTTCACGTTGTGGTAGCTCTTATCCCGACCCTGATCATGGCGGCCTTCATGATCGTAGCGTCCCAGGGTTCGGTGCAATCACCCTCGCCTTTTCGCCGTTATCTCGCGGCCAGACCGCTTTCCTATTGGGTGATGACATGGTTCTTATTCGAACTGGTGGTTCTTACTGCCATAGGCACATTTTTCCGCGGACCGGGCTGGGCCTGGGTCTTGCCGTGGAGGTCCTATTAAGGATGCGACGCATATGAAACAAAAGCTAACGTCGCTGTGGCAAAAAGTGTTCGGCGATAGTGTTCGCGCGTTCGGCGTGGTCAGCGTGGTGTTTCTGTTTTCGATCGCCATTGCTCCAGCTAAGAATCACTTCAGCGAGTGGCGTCATTATCAGCACGGATATCTTAAGATGATCCACAACCGCAGTGATGCCAACACTCTGCAGCGCCATGTCGAGAGCGGTATCCAGCAGATTTGGCTGCCCGAGCTCGGAGTGGTTGACCGCTGCACCAGTTGCCACGTGGGGATGAAGGAGCCCTCTCTTGCGGACGTTTCCAGCCAACCCTTCCGTCCGCATCCGGTCATTCCTCACAAACTCGATCAATTCGGCTGCACCGTATGTCATCGCGGACAGGGTGCGGCAACTACAGTGGCTGAGGCGCACAACAGCACGCTGGCATGGGAGCAGCCAATTCTTCCCGCCAAGTACATCGAATCCTCGTGTGGAGAGTGCCATCGCGGCTCGTTGCCTGGAACGCCAGTGTTAAATCAAGGACGTCACCTGCTCTCGCGCTACGGCTGCGTGAACTGCCACATGGTGAAACTGCCGGACGGAACCACCATGAAGGCGTCCGACGACCCACCGTCGCTTTCGCACATCGCGGATAAGAGCACGAGGGAGTGGATTTATGCATGGCTGAAGGACCCGCAGGCGTACGCCTCCACGGCAACCATGCCGAATTTCAAGTTGACCGACGACGATGCCCGTGACATTTCCGCCTTTCTGATCGCCAACAGCACAACGTTGCCTGGAGATAGTGTCACTCTTTCGGCCAAGCCTTCCTCCGATCCCGCCGCCGGCGCCAGCCTTTATGGCGAGTCGTTCTGCGCCTCGTGCCACGCCGTGCAGAATGCCGCGGGGAATATGGTGGGAGGCAACGTTGGACCGGAACTGACAAAAGTCGGCAGCAAGGTCAAGCCGGAATGGCTGCAGGCTTGGTTGCAGAACCCGCACAACTACGATCCGGGCACTGCCATGCCGCATTACCGCTTCAACAGTGGTCAAGTGGCAACTCTCTCCACATTTCTGCTGGCCAAGACGGATTCCGATTTGCTCGCTAATGTACATCTGGAGGCGGCAACAGCGGAGCAGATTGCCCACGGCAAGCGCCTGGTTTCCGACGACGGCTGCGCCTCGTGTCACGAAATTGCCGGCATCAAGAAGCCGGAGAACTTTGCACCGGAGCTCAGCCGCATCGGCAGCAAGTCTATTACTCAACTCATTTTCCATCCCGGAATGCAGCACACACTACCCGATTACATTGTGGGCAAGATCAAACAACCACGCGCATTCTCACCGGGTTTGAGAATGCCGCAGTACAGCTTCACGCCGGCACAGGTTGATTCTCTGACCACGGCGTTGCTTGCATTGAACGAACATTCCATCACGCTTCCCGCATCTTTGGCTGTTCCTGCGGTTGCGGAATCGAGCTACCAGCCGGCTGGCAAAGCAGGAAAGCTGATGTCGGACCTGGCCTGCTTCAGTTGTCACCGCATCAACGGCCATGGCGGCGATATGGCGCCCGACCTCACTTGGGAGGGCAGTTCCGTGCAGCGAGACTGGCTGGTCCAGTTCTTCAAAAATCCTGGAACATTGCGACCCGCACTGATCCGGCGTATGCCACGGTTCAATCTGACGGATAGTGAAGCTAACGAACTTACCGACTACATCATGACCGTCTATCAAAACCCGGCCGTTGACCGCGACTCCATGCAGCTCAGCGGTTACTCGCAGGGCGAGATTGAATTGGGCAAACAGCTTTTTTACGGCAAGTATTCCTGCCAGGGCTGCCACATCGTCGATACGAAAACAGACAAAGGCTATATCGGCCCAAGCCTGACGCATGTCGGATCGCGCCTTACAGCCGCCTGGACTTATCAGTGGATGAAGAATCCGCAGGCCCTACGGCCCGGCACGATCGAACCAAATCGCGCCATGAGTGACGAAGATGCTCGCGCCCTCACTGCGTTCCTGATTTCGCAGAAAGGCGGAGCCACAAAGGAGACCGCAAAGAAATGAATCGACGCTCCTCGGCTAATTTCATGTTATGGACCGCAGTTCTGGCATCGACACTGGCGGCGTCCTGTTCACGCAAAAGCAACTCTACGCAGCTACCCAAACCTACCGCATTCGGCGCAGCAATCGTCGAATCCAGCGGTGGAAAGCAGGTTGCGCAGACGGGAGCCTCGTTGCCGCAGCCACTGGTTGTCCAAGTCAATGATGAACAGGGAAATGCTGTTGCTGGAGCCTTAGTCGAGCTTCAGTCCGCGCCAGGCGTAATTCTCGATCCCGCCAATGGTCTCACCGATTCCAGCGGACAGCTCACCACCAATGTGTCGCTTGGAGGAATGGCAGGACGCTACCAGATCACCGCATCCACAACCGACAAGTCGCACAAAACGGTTGAACTCAAGCTTGAAGAAACCGCACTGGGCTATCAGCAAACGCTTGGGAGCCATCTCAACACAGAATACTGTGATCGCTGCCACAATCCGGAGTCGACCGTTGAGCGGGTTTCAAACTATGACAACCTGGAAGTGAAACCTCATCCCTTCAGCGAGGGAGACTCTTTGAACAAGATGAGCGACGCCGATCTGACCGCGATCGTCACCTACGGCGGGCCGGCGCTGAACAAATCGGCGCTGATGCCGGCATGGGGAAATACTCTGAGCAAGTCGGACACCCAGGCACTGATTTCCTATATCCGGGCCATAGCCGATCCCCCCTCTCGTGCTGCAGGGCCGGTCTATACAAAGAACTAATCCCAAAGAACACGCCGCTCCTTCACGTTGAGTATCTGCGTCCGATGCGCATGAATGCCTCCCGTCTTATATCCAAGTATGTTAATTGACATAATTGACAAAACTCGATAGGTTCGTACAGGTCTCAAGGGGAGTGACGGTTTGTCTTGCGCAATCGACTGGCGTTCCCGGAAAGGTGCACGGAATGAAGTTTTTCTATTGCCGTCTTCTGCTTTGCCTGGTTGTTCTGATTGTCGCCGTTCCTTCTTTTGCCACGGACGGCTACTTCTCAACCGGTTGCGGTATGAAGCAACTGGGGCAGGGAGGTGCGGGCATGGCATTCCCGCAGGACAGCCTGGCTGCCGCCGCCAATCCAGCAGGGATGGTCTTTGTCAGAGATCGCTTCGATTTTGGGTTGACGTACTTTCGGCCGATTCGAAGCGGCTCCATCACCGACAGTCTGGCGCCCGTCAACGGCTCATACGACGCCAATCGGCATACGAATTTCTTCATCCCCGAACTGGGCTTCAATCATCTCGTGAATCCCCGTCTTGCGCTGGGCGTCTCCATTTGCGGCAATGGGGGAATGAACACTTCCTACACCACTCCGATTCCGCTGCTCGGCAGCACGCGAGCAGGCGTTGATCTCGAACAGTTGTTCGTGTCGCCGACGGCAGCGTTCAAGCTGAGCGAGCACCAGGCTTTGGGCGTCTCATTGAATGTCGGGTGGCAAAGGTTCTCGGGCGAAGGGTTGCAGAACTTCACCCAGCCGGGTTTCTCGATTGATCCCAACAACCTCACGAATCGGGGCTACGACGCGTCCTACGGCATCGGAGTCCGAGTTGGATGGCTCGGTGAATTCGGCAAGTATCTTAATCTGGGCGCGAGCTTCCAGAGCCGCACCTATATGCAGAAGTTCAGCAAGTATAGTGGTCTGTTCGCCGAGCAGGGCGGATTCGACATTCCGGCAACCGTCTCGGGCGGCGCAGCTTTCAAATTAACTGAGAAGGTGACTGTGCCATTCGATTTCGAGCGGATCTTCTACGGTCAGGTCAAATCGATCGCCAATCTTGACTCCAATCAGGCTCAGCTCGGCGCTGACAATGGACCCGGCTTTGGGTGGCAGGACATTAACGTCGAAAAGGCGGGCATCGACTACAAGGTCAGTTCCTCACTGATCGTGCGGGGAGGGTACAATCACTCCGGGTTGCCGTTCAATAGTTCGCAGACGTTTTTCAACCTTCTGGCGCCAGCTGTCGTGCAGAATCACCTGACGGCGGGTGCGACCTACGCACTGCGAAATGGAAAAGAAATCAATCTTGCCTACCAGCACGCGTTCAACAGAACGGTAGATGGCGTAAACTCGATTGCTCCAGCATTTGGCGGCGGCAATGCCAACCTTAGGATGTATCAGGACTCGATCGGCGTGAGTTTTGGCTGGGCCCGATAGGCCGTAAATAGGCAAATGGGTTACATGACTGCAACGGTGTTTTCTATTTCTGTGCTTTCTGCCTCTGGTGCATGGCCGTGGTATTTGGCTGGCCCGGTGGCTGGACTATTTGTGCCTGCGCTCTTGATTCTTGACAACAAGGTGTTCGGAATCTCCAGCAATCTGCGTCATTTGTGTTCTGCGGTTATCCCCGGCAATATTGAGTATTTCCGTTACGACTGGAAGCGAACCGGCTTTTGGAACCTTCTTTTTGTGGCCGGCATTCTGGTTGGCGGTTTCCTCGCTTCGCATTGGGGTGGAGAGCAGAATGTCGCAATCTCAGAACAGACCAGACTCGCTCTGACGAAACTCGGCATACACGATTTCTCCGGGCTGGCGCCACGCGAGCTGTTCGCGTGGTCTGCATTGTCCACGCTTAGAGGATTTGTCTCGGTCGTGCTGGGTGGTTTTCTGGTGGGATTCGGAACGGCTTACGCCGGAGGTTGCACTTCCGGCCACGCCATCTCAGGACTTGCGGACATGCAGTTATCGTCATTGATCGCAGTGGTAGGGTTCTTCGCCGGTGGTCTGATCGCAACGCATTTTCTTCTTCCGCTGTTCTTGTGAGAGCGATGTCCAAAGAAGCCACAACTGAGCAGACAACCCGGCACGGTCAAAGGCAGTCAAGAATCGGGTTGCTGGCGTACCTTCTGCTCGGCATCGGCTTCGGGATCGTACTGACGAAGTCCGAGGTGGTTTCCTGGTTCCGAATCCAGGAGATGTTCCGGTTTCAGTCGCCACGGATGTACGAGATCATCGCGTCGGCCGTGGTGGTTGCTGGTGCTTCGGTCGCATTCATCAGGCAGGTTGGTCTGAAAACCATCTCGGGCGAGCCGATCACGATTCCACCCAAGACCCTGGGGAACGGCGTTCGCTACGCGGTTGGGGGCACAATCTTCGGCTTGGGTTGGGCGCTCACCGGAGCTTGTCCGGGACCGCTCTTCGCGCTCGTAGGGAGTGGTGTCACGGTGATGATCGTCGCGATTGTGAGCGCGCTGGCTGGAACTTGGCTCTACGGAGTTCTGAGGCCGAGACTGCCGCATTGATGGCTGCGTCGTAGCCGCGATCCTGGAATTTCGTCCTTCGCACAAGCGCCGCTAAGACAGCCTCTCGCTACCTCGATGATGGTTCGCCGATCGGGGCGCCTTTCCAGAAACGATTCCAGTTGTCGATGGAAGTGAAGGTGCGAGGGTGCATCCGGTCGAGGTAGAGAGTCCCGTGCAGATGATCGATTTCATGTTGCAAAATCCGGGCATACCATCCGAATGCTTCCACTGAGCGAGGCTCGCCTTGTTCGTCCAGGTAGTCCACGCGTACGGCCCGGGAGCGTGGGACGACCGCGGAAAATCCGGCGAGGCTGAGGCAGCCTTCGTAGAAAGATGCTTGGTTGTCTCCAGTCAAAGTGAGCTGAGGATTAATGATCACGTGGAAGGGTACGGGCCGGCGATCTTTGTCCGCTAGTTCCTGAGGCGGCAGATCCTTCAAGGATTCTTCGCGATCCTCAATCACGGCAAGCTGCAGGGAAAGTCCGATTTGAGGTGCGGCTAACCCGACGCCCGGAGCGTCGCGCATAGTTTCTTTCATGTCATGGATCAGCCTCTGGATCTGTTCACCCAAGATTTCCTGGCGCGTCAATGGACGCGCGGCCTGCCGCAAAACGGGCTCTCCTGCTTGCACAATCTTCAGACGCACATCGCCTCCACCTCCGGGCATGAACGCTACGGGGAAAACCAACGGAATCGAATCAAATGTAATAGTAGCGAAACTTTACCGCCGCAGCTCTAGGGGTATTGATCAAAGCTGACTCGCTGAATGTCAATCGGTTGAGTCATCCTTCCGGGTGAAGAACTTTATGCAGGCTCACATCGTCGCCATCGCCGCTTTTCAAACTGCGGAAGACGGTCGTCGACAAGATGGTCAACATCCCGAGAGCAATGAGAGCCTTATGGATTCCATGGATCATTTCGGCCGGATCGGAGTGCGTGCTGGGAACGAAAAACGCTGTGGTTAGCCCCGCCGCTGCTACGCCGAAGCTGATCGACATCTGCTGCGCGGTGCTGGCGATGGAACTGGCGCTGCTGGCGTCTTTTTCCTCGATGTCAGCGAATATCAGCGTATTCATGCTGGTGTATTGCAGCGATGTGAACGCTCCATAAAGGAAAGCCTCCACCACAATGGCCCAAACAGGGGTTCGCAGACCGATCGTGGCAAATACCATCAGAAGAACACCGAGAATTAAAGTGTTGGAGATGAGGACGCCACGATACCCGATACTACGCAGAAGTCGTGGCATTAATGCTTTCATGCTCATGGATGCTATTGCCTGGGGCATGACGAGCAGGCCGGACTGGATCGGGGTGAAACCCAAGCCTACCTGATAGAGAAGCGGAAGGAGAAATGGCACTCCGCCTATTCCAAGACGAGTGAAGAAGCTGCCGCTTACGGCGGCGCGGAACGTGCGAATGCCGAATAGCTTGAGCTGCAGCAAGGGAAATGGAAGAGCACGCGCGTGAATTCCGTATCCGGCAAGCAAGGCAATGGACAATGCCAGCAGCCCAGCCATCTCCACCGCGCTCAGAGTGTGCTCGCCGAATATCTCCAGCACATAAGACAGTAATGCCACCCCGGAACCGAAGAGGATGAGCCCGACAACATCGAGCGGTGGAGTCTGCTCTTCGCGGTAGTCGGGCAAATGCAGATAAACGAGGATCAAACCCGCGATTCCGATTGGAATATTAAGGAAAAAGATGACGCGCCAGTGCAGATACCCGACGATGAGACCTCCGGCGATGGGTCCGAGCATGGGCGCGACCAGGGCGGGTATGGAAACGAAGCTCATGGTGCGCAGAAGATCTGACTTGGCAAATGTTCGCACCAGCGTGAGCCGGCCCACTGGCACCATCATCGCGCCGCCGCAGCCTTGCAGAATGCGGCAAGCGACCAGCAAGTGGATGTTGCTTGATATGCCGCACAGAAACGACCCGAGGGTGAATAGACCAATCGCAGATGCGAATACACGGCGGGTTCCGAAGCGGTCCGCCATCCAGCCACTGATTGGTATGAAGACTGCCAGGCTGAGCGTATAGCTCGCCAGCACCGCTTTCATGCTGAGGGGAGCGACGCCGAGGGCGGAAGAGATGGCGGGAACGGCCGTGTTGAGAATGGTTGTATCCAGCGACTCCATGAAAAAGGCGACAGCAACGAGCCACGGCAGGAGCCGTTTTGAGGCCTCTGAGGCAGCGGATGAAGATGGAGGCGCGGTCGACGAGATGGGGCCAGCTCGGTTCATAGGTAGGAATTTGCGGGAGGCTCCGCCTCGAAACATGTTAGCTGATGTGCCCCAGCACGGTTTCTTATGTACGAGTGTTCCGCTATTAAGTCTCCAGTGGAACGACCATATTGACCGCACGGCGTGGGAGGCCGCGAGTGTGGCGTATCGGAAGACACCACGGCGCTTTAACTTAAAAAATGCTGCGTCTAGCTTTTAATCGGTCTGACGTTCTTCTCTATCGGTTTTTTCTCGAGCAGGAGAACCTTGCCTCTGTGTTTTCTCCGTGGGTAAGGTCCGAGATAGTGCTCTTTCCAGTTGCTCAGGCTTAAATCCAAACGGTCCGGGCGGGCTCTTGTAGGCGATGTGGCCTTGCGAGTCGATCAAATAGAGCCGGTCCGGCCAGCCTGTATACGCCCGTTCGGTCGAATCGCCAAACTCGTCGAGCACGGCGGGAAACTCAATGCCAAGTTTCCGCACACAAGTCCCTGCGACGAAAGCTCTTTCTTCTTCAGTCTTCGGGCTGGCAAAAACAACCTTGTCTTTGACATTGCTCTCCATCTGCCAGACGTCGCTGGGATGAGCTTCGGTAATGTAGACAACCAGGAAGGCAACGCGCCCGCGATACTGCTCGTAAAGTTTATTAAGGGCAGGAACCTCCCGCCGGAACGGTGGTCATGTGTAGCTGCCGAAGACCAGGACTACCGGTTGCCTTTGGTTGAGCACGGAGAGTTGAACGCGCTCACTTTTGTCCACCTTGAGCAGAGAGAAATCCGGCGCCGGATCTCCGACGTGAAGCGCTCCGGAGCGAGCGTGCATCCATGCAGTTTCAAATGGAAAGATCAGGAAAGGAACGGGACCGGGCATTCTGGCCATCACGCGGCCGAACGTTTCGGGGGGCTGATGCATCGCCCACCAGACATAAGCGCCGAAACAGACGTAACCGATTATCAGGCTGACAAGTAGCCCGAACAGGAGCCTTCGAGGGAGTGGATTCAGTCTCAGCATCAGAAAAGAAGTTTCAGCGCCACCTGAATCACCCTCGGGCTTACATCCGACTGAATTTGCCCAAACGTCGGCGATTCGATGTCGCTGACCGGTAAACGAAGATTGGTATGGTTCAGCAAGTTGAACAATTCACCACGGAATTGAATTTCTTTTGATTCCGTCAGACGAATGTTCTTGAAGGCAGAAGCGTCCCAATTCACGTATCCAGGGCCCTGGACTACGTTGCGGCCTTCGTCTCCGAATACCTCGAAACGTCCAAGAGGATCGGGCTGCAGTTGCTGAAAAGCACTCACGTTAAACCATTCCTGCGGTGTGCGCGGAGCGGAATTTGGGTTGCCGATCAGATTGGGGCGGTTCGCGGAAAATCCGGTGATCTCCGGCGCCTGCCCTTGCAGAGAAACGTCGTTCGAGTCGAATACCGTGAATGGCCCGCCACTCATGGCCGTGAATATGCCGTTCAGTTGCCAGTTGCCGAGAACGTGCCCGTACCAGGTGCTGGAGTGCTGCAAGAAAGGAAGGCTCCACTGATAACTCAGTACAAGACGCTGGTGCGAATCGAACATGGACCGGCCGCGCTCGGCCGCGAGATCAAACGGATCTTGAGCCAGATCATTTTCTCCCGCCACCGGTTGCGACGCCGAACCCGTAATGTTGAAGGAAGAAACGTCATCGATGGCATGCGACCAAGTATAGGAAGCCAGGAACGAAAGCCCGTGACTGAAGCGCTTCCGCAGGCTGGCTTCTAATGCGTTATAGCTGGAATTCGCTACGCTGGCGATTTCGCCGACGGAACTGTAAATGCAATTACCCGTGGGATCCGCGAGGGTGCATCCAGAATAGAGACGACGGTAGTTCACATTGTTTTCAGTGGAATTCAGACACGGGCTTGCTACCGAACAGCCCGAGCCGGTTGTGGTGAACCCGGGGACAAAGACTGGAGGATTCCCTTCAATGAATCGCGGCAGCCTCACACCTGTTGTGCCCACGTACCCAACCTGAAAGAGCCAGTCCTGACCGAACGACCGTTGAATATTCAGATTCCAATCCTGCGCGTAGGGCAGATGCAGATTGCGCGCGACTACAAGCAAAGTCATCGGCTCAGGGAATGCCTGACTGAAAGGATTCGGCGTATAAAACGGATTGGCAAATGAGTTGACGGGGAAGCTGATCTGCTGAGTCTTCAGGTAAGGAGGAGAGCTGACAGGATCCTGCAGCGGGCCGCCCTCGCCCGTGTAGTAGGGCTCGTAGAAAAGTCCGTAAGCCGCACTGACCACAGTTTTGGAATTGCCACGCGGGTCCCAGGCCAAACCGAAGCGCGGAGCGAAGGCCGTCTTCTGGGTTGGAATCAAGCCCGCGGGCACGCCCGGATCGCCGGGATAGAGAAGCCCCGCCGGAGCGCTTGGGAGGACCGTCGACTGCGCTCCGGGAACGAAAAGATTTACTTCGTTGTGGTTCTCGGTGGAGGGGAACGGCAACTCGTAGCGAAGTCCCACGTTCACGGTCAGGCGAGAATTGACCTTGTAAGTATCCTGGCCGTAAGCGTCCAAGGCCCGGTCACGGATTTCGCGAGCAAAGTTTCCACCGCCCTGCAGAAACACTACCGGATTGCCGGAGAGGAAGCTGGCGAATCCGTCGCTGTATGGGAAGTTGGCGAACACGAAGAAGCCGTTGCTGGCGATGCCCTGCAAGGCGTTGATCTGATCGCGCCGGTAACCTCCGCCAAATTTCAGTTCGTTGCGGCCGCGGATCCAGCTCA
>Ga0187863_10003086_pt1 | contig 12450 bp, 7 predicted proteins | sample June2016WEW_11_1_FD_132975 | JGI IMG/M metagenome (GOLD analysis project Ga0187863, IMG submission 132975) | Peatland microbial communities from SPRUCE experiment site at the Marcell Experimental Forest, Minnesota, USA - June2016WEW_11_10 | ecosystem: Environmental > Terrestrial > Soil >...
AGCATATCTCATCCCGCTAGTGGGAGCGGGCGAGGCAGGGTTCAGAAAGAAAGCCCGACGCGGCGCACGAAATCCTGGAAGCGTGGCTCCGCGCGCAGATTATTCAAGCGCGGATCGCAGCGGAGGATCGGGGGCGGGAGAGAGCGTTCGGCAAAGGCCTTCTCGAGCTCGTCGATCGCTTTTTCTTTGTCGCCCAATCCGGCATGGACAATCGCCGACTGGTAGGGGGAAACGTAACTCCTCGAGGATTGCTCCGCGATGGATTGCAGCATGTTTCGCGCGTCGTTACGCCGCCCCACGCTGGCATAGACGTGGCCGAGCGAGCCCAAGCCATACTCCCCGCCGGACAGATCGATCGCCTTCCGTATTTCAGTAATGGCCTCGTTCGTTCGCCCCTGCTGCTCGTAAACCATGCCAAGAAACTCGTGCGCGGGCGGGTAGTCCTGCTGCATGGCCAAAGTCTTGTTGAGTTGGTCCACAGCCAGGCCATTCTGCGCACGGAAATAAAAATACTGGCCGTAAAAGGCGCTGGCGGAAACCAGGAAGGGAAGAAAATCGTTAAACTTGTTGAATTCGCGGTCGGCTTCCGGCACGCGGTTTAGCGCCAGCAAATAGAACCCATACCATTGATGCACGAGAGCAGGGTCGGACTCTCGTGCGATTTTGTATTCGCGTTCGGCCGTGGGAAAGTCCCAATCATATTGAAAGGCAATGTAACCGAGCAAAGAGTGCGCGTAAGCGACGGTGTTGTCCAGTTCGATGGCTTTTGTCTCCGCCGCCCTGCTCTTCGGAACGAACTCCGCAGGTGCCATTCCGAAACGGAAGAGCCGCAGGTAACAATCACCCATGCCGGCATAGGCCATTGCATAGTGGGGATCGATGGCAATTGCTTGCTGAAAAGAAGCAATACCCTTATTGGTGCCATCCTCGGTCGCCAGATTCATGAAGTAGTGGGCGTTAAGGAACGCCTCATAGGCTGCGGGATTTTGCGTGAAGCGCCTGCCGAGTTTCCGTCCTTCCTCGTTGTACAGAGTGACCGTCAAAGCGCGCAAAACTTGCGCGGATAGAGAATCCTCCACCTGGAAAACGTTGCTGAATTTCTCGTTGAACGAAACCGTCTGCAAGGAAGCCGCGTCGCGCACTCGAATCAGTTGCACCGTCACAATCCCCGGAGTCCTCTGGATAGTTCCTTGCAAAATGTAATCCACGTTCAGCGCTCGTCCCGCGGCCGCGGGGTCGTCGCGTAAATCGGAGTAATGCAGGACCGTTGACGTCGGCCGAACCAAAAGACGCGTACTGCTGCTGAGTCTTGCAGTCAGCGCATCGGCGATTTCAAAACCGAGAATTTGGTCATCGCCGCCGGAACCAGCAGACTGAAAGGGCAAGACGGCGATAGAGGTAATTGCGTCGGTAGCACCGGGAGGCGTGCGCTTCTCGCGAAACCTCCTATAGAAACCTGCTCCCAGCAGCAAAACGCAAACAATGCCTGCAACGATCACTCTTCTGCCCGATAGCAACCTTTCTGAAGCTGGCGAAAGCTGCGCCTTCTCTTGCGCGCCGACGTAGGTGCCCGCCTGAGTTGCCCGCAGAGACGCGATGCCGACCTCGCTTCCAGAGCTGCTCAGATCGGTTGCTGCTTCTCCATCTCGTGCGGAATCGTTCTCTACTTCGACGTTTGCGACAAAGCGATACCCGCGGGCATGCAAGGTCTGAATGTACTTGCCCGTCTTCGAATCGTCCCCCAGAGTGCGGCGCAGCTTGGCGACCGCGCTGGCTAAAGAGTTCTCGGTGACGTTCACATCTTTCCAAACCACGTCGAGGATTTCTTCTTTTTCAACCAGGCGGTCCCTGTTAGCGATGAGAAAAACCAGGAGCTTGAACACCTTCGGCTCAAGTGCAACGGCCGCGCCGGCCTTGAACACCTCGCCGGTGCGAGGCTCGACCTTCACGTCGTCGAAGAAAAAGACCTTGGATGCCTCAGTCGTCATAAAACCGTCAGGAAATCGCCAGAAACGAAGAGCCTTCCGTCAAGACATGATGTCGTGCGCTTCCTATAATCAGGCCGCACGTTCGATTGCTCACTGTGGTGCAAGGAGAATCCGGAATGCAACGATTTGCCCGCGGCGCACTTTTGACACCTCCGCCCGCCCGATCATCGCAATCGTGCCAAGCAAATGAGAACCCGTCACCGAAGCTAGGGTTGTCTGGGGACCGCCTGGATAGAGACGCCTTTCCCTTCATCGTTGTAATTAAGCCCCTTGCGCGAAAAGTTCTAACCCTTGCAACCCTCCTGTTGGTTGCATCCAGCCTTGCGGCTTGCGGCGCAGGCAGCACACCGTCTGCGCAATCGTGCCCGCTGCTTCCTGCACCGCCCCCGTCCAGTGTGGGATCGATCGTCGATGGCTTGGTAGAAAACGAAATGACGGCACAAGGACTCGTCGGCATGTCCGTCGCCATCGCCAAGAACGGGACCGTGCTCTACTCGCAAGGATACGGTTACGCGGATCTGAGCACTTGCGAACCAGTCCAGGCCGCGACCGTTTTTCAGATCGGATCGGTAACCAAGCAGTTCACCGCCGCAGCCGTCTTGCAGTTGCAAAATTCTGGAGCGCTGCACATCGATGACCCCGTCGTGACCTACCTCGCGAGCTACCCATTCGACCCACGCATCACCTTACGCATGCTCCTGAACCAAACCTCTGGCCTGCCGGATTATCATAATTTCCCCGCGGCAAGCTCGTGGATCAACGGAGTGCCCGAGCAAACCGTTCTCAGCCAGATTGCGCAAGCGACTCTGCTGTTCACGCCCGGCACCGCCTACGGCTACAGCAACAGCAATTATTTTGTCCTGGGGTCGGTCATCGAGGCGGCGAGTGGGACGACGTATCCAGATTTCATGGCCGCTAACATTTTCCAGCCTGTCGCGCTGAGCAGTACTGCATACGGGGAGCCATCGGCGTTTGCGTCTCCTTACAACGCGGCGCATGGCCCCGGAGTGGTCGCTGATCCCTCGTACAACTTCGCGGCCGGGGCGCTCTGGTCGAATGTGCAGGACTTGGCGGCTTGGGATGCGGCGCTTCTGAACGCCCAAGTGATTCCGGCACCGCTTTTCGCGCTAATGGTGACGCCGGCGAATGTACCGGATTATCCGCAAGGCCAACCCTCAAAGTACGCGATGGGCTGGGTGAGAGGAACAGTAGTGGGCCATCCCTTGATTTGGCACAACGGCGAAACGTTTTCCTACACCGCGTTCAATGGCATGTTTCTCGACGACGGTTTTTCTGTCTCCCTGCTTGCGAACGGCGCAGTAACGGAAGACGTTCCGTTCGCCACTCTCGGCTATCAAATCTTCCAGGGAATTTGCACCTCGTCGGCCACAGCGGCCAACTGCTGAACCATATCGCCGATTGACTCTCTTCATCCGCCGGCTGAGCGCCGATCAACGCGCTGGAGTTGACTTGTCTGGTCAATTTCAGTTTCTTCGGCAAATCGGAAACTATCACGAGGTTTCGGAGCCTGCGGCCGGACAAGCACGATCCTGCATTCAACCTCTCCTTCATGAGCACAACCGGCAATACTCATGTCAGATAGCTTCTGGCGAGCCGACTATTCCGCTGGAGTCAAACGCGATGCCGAATAGGCCGACAACAATCTGAAAACGCACGGTTGATCGGGAGCCACGCAGGCAAGTGTGCCAAGCCGCGGTAATTTTTTGAGTGTCGCGTCGGGGAAAGATTGTGGCATTGTAGCGGCTCGGACTGCATCTCCTAGACTGGCCAGTGGATCATCAGGGCTCGTCGCTGCGAGGTCCACAATCTTCGAACTCGCATCGATGATCACCGTGTACTGAGCGATGCCCTGCGCAGCGGCACCGTTCGCTATGGTTACAGTTCGCGCCGATGACTTTTTGTCGCGACCCTGCGCCAAGCGGTCATCTAGCTGCGAATAACCTCCCAGCATGTCCGCGAGTCTTTTGCGAGTTTCCTTGGCGTCATCGCTTAAAGTCTGGTTCGGAGGAATTGCTTGTAGCCCAGCCAGGTACATTTCGATCGCGTCGTTCTGCCGGCCTTGAGCTTCATAGAGGCGACCAAGATGAATAGCGATGGTCGGATCGTCAATGATTTGCCAAGCCGCCAAGAAATACTTTCCAGCGTCATCCATTTTGTTCTGTTGAAATTTGATCCAGCCCATCGTGTCCCAATAGTGAGCGAGCTTCAGGACTGACGTCCACGTCTGTGATCCCACGTTGGACAATGACGTTTCGGTTAGCTCTTTCTCAACGACACCGATAGAAAGTTGCGACCACTTTTCCGCAACGTCCAAGTTTGATCGGTGTTCAGCGAGGTCATAAGCAACGCTGTTTAACATGTTCTCGCTGTCATCCAGTTTAAGCACCGTGCGAAAAGTTTCCACCGCGAGATCGTCCCGGTGTGTGTCCAGGTATGCCTCGCCCAGCGCGAGATGGGCCGCCGCATACTTCGGGGATTGGACTGCGGAGCGTTCCAAGACCGGCACAGCTTGCTCCGGCTGATGCAGCGCGAGATAAGCCGTCCCCAGCCGGAACAGAGTATCTCCGTCTTTGGGGGCTGCGGCAACGCGCTTCACTAGAAGATCTTCTTCCAGCTCATATTTCTTTTCCGTGTGCAACGCCCAGGCCATATTCAGATAAGCGAGACGATCATCGGGGGCGAGCTCCAGGTACTTTCGAAATGCGGTCTCTGCCTCCTGATACTGGTGCGCATACATGTGCGCGCGACCCAGTTCTCGCCAAGCATCGGGATACTGCGGGTCGGCTTTCACTGCTGATCCGAACGCCTCTATCGCGTTGGCCCAATTCTTGCGTTTCGCTTCTGCCTCCCCGTGTTGGTAGAAGTCAAATGTTGCTTTTGTCCGAACGTGCAACACAGGGTCACCCGCTGCAACGTGAATAGGCTCGGTCGTGCCCGCGTGCGCAGAATCCGTCGGCTGGGATTTTGGCGGCTCAGGCCCGGAGGCGGATGCAGACGCCGAGGGGGGTGCAGAAGGTTTGGAAGGCGCCGCAGTGTCTGCTTTGGGCAATAAGCCGCGCGCCGCTCCCTCTGCCGCGCTATCGTTTTTCGGCGCGTACGGGACGGGGTTGGCTTCGGCAACCTTCACCACGAAAGCCTCATACTCGTTGGAATCCGCCGCCGCGATCGTGGCTACGCGCAAGTCCAGTGACCGCGACGCATGAAAGGTGTTGCCCTTCCATGAATCACTCGCCGCGTACTCCGCGAACTTCTCTCTGACGTGCAATTCGCTCGCCGGAGGCGGGTCGGACGCCACAAAAGTGGCGAAAGCGAGATTTAGGCTTAGGGAGTAAGACCTTGGGCCTTTCAAATTCGTGGCCACTTGCTGCAGCTTACCATCGGAATCCAGTTTCGATTCCGCCGCAGGGAGCAGGGAAAGAAGATGCCACTGCGCAATCGGCATCGCGGTAAGGGTGCCCGTCAGCTGCGCCTGCGTCGCACTCTTGGGATTCACGTACATCATCTTGCCGGTAACGCGGAACTGCGCTTTCACCGGCTGCGAAGTATCCGTCGTATTGAGCACTCTGAAATCGGTGTAATGCACCGAATCGTAAAGAAACTTGTTGGTTCTCGCGAGCACGCTGTCAGCCGTCTTGTCGAGCTGTTCCTGCGAGAGATGGTTGTTGAGCAAGCGGATCAGAACTTCCAAATCTCCTCGGGTCTGAAGTTCAACCGTGGAATCGAGTGTTCCGTCTGCATCTACCGTTCCGTTAACGCCAATCCGATATTCCACTGCGAAAGGAAAATCCTGCGGCGTCTCACGCAGAGTGGCGGGGTGCTTTTCGGAAACGATCAGCGCTTCCTTGCCACGCAACTGCGGCGACAGATAGCCATAAGGGCCCACGCCTAGAGTGCTATCAAGCCAGGTGTCCTTCCCCGTAACCTGCACGAAGGTGTAGGCATGATCGAATTGCAGCGGATTGGGCACATCCGGATCAACGTCCACCATCGAATTCGCGAGAACCGCGTGCGCCTGCAAGCCTTCGGCTTCCAGCATGGCTTCCAGAAGCGTCGCCTTGTCCTTGCAATCCCCATAGCGATTTGAAAGTACTTCGGCGGCTGGATGAGGCTGATAGCGGCCGACTCCAAAAGACAAACTTACGTAGCGGATATTTTCTGACACCCAGTAGTAGAGAGCTTGCGCCTTGGCCTCATCCGTTTGCTGGCGGTGCGTGATTTCATCGGCCCTGGCGCGAATTTCGGGCGTAGGGACGCGCCGGTCGCGTTCCAGCTCCGCGTACCAGTCAGCCACTTCGCTCCAGCTCTGGAAAGTGGAGAACATCACGCGAGGCGGCGCCGGCGGACGTTCGCCTCCGAGCAGTTTGATCGCATCGAATTTAAAATCCTTGAAAATATCAACCGGCGGGGGCGTTTTCAAATTCGCCGTCGCCCAGTGGTATAGCCGGCGGTCTCCTTCGACGTGGTCGGAAGCCTCAATCCCTTCAGGGCTTTTGATTTTTACAGTTCGGTTGGCTGGCACGTTCAAATCGAGCTGTTCGTCAAGGGCGATCACTCTTTGATCAAAATTCCAGATTTGCCAGAACTGGCCTTGCAGAAGAGGTTTCGCATTCGTGACAACGTCATACTCGACCACATCGCCTACCGCCAGCCCCGGTACGGTGACGTGCTTTTGCCGCGCGTCGGTGTACATTGGCGCTTCTCGCGCCACCGGGGCGCTCAAATCCTGCACGGTTTCAGGCCCGGCGACCACAACATTGCCATCCGGCTTGAGGACGCGCACGCTGCGTATTTCCACCTGCTCATCAATAGCGTTGTACTGGAAAATAAGTTGACCCGCAGCGTTCAAACCTGCAGGAGTTTGGACGCGAAGTCGTGCGCGGACTTCGCGCGTGCCGGAACCGTCGTTCTCATATCGCATCGCAGCGTGTACGTACTCGAAGACATAAGGTTCCCGCGAGAAATCCTTCTTGGCAGTAGCGTCGGATTTATTCCCGGCACTAGGGGCAGAGGAAGATTGCGCGATTAAGTGGCACGGAACGGACAGCACGAACAACAAAATCGCCATCGTGCGCTGAGGGGGCCATAAAGTCTGATGCACGGTACCGAAGAATAACCCAAACTCAGCTCTCCGGCAATTTTGCTGCTGCCAAGATGCTTGGGGCGTTAACGAGCCGGTTCGTTTCTGGCGGCCGCTCAGGACTTGCCGGCGCGTTCGATCAGCATCCGCAGCACGGTCTCCAGCTCGACTTTTCCCTTTTGCGAGCCCGCCTCGCCGCTCTCGAACTCGATCCAACCTTCATTGAAGCCATCGAGCATCTGAATGCGCGGCGTAGGGTTTTTCATCCCCTGCGATATGAACAGCACCTCCCAGGTCTCGCGCGGCACAACTTCCATTTTCACAGGCCGGCTGAGCAGACGAGCAAACGTCGCCGCGATTTCGTTGGGGGGCACGCGATGCGGCCCCTCGAGTTCGACGACTCTGTGCCCGCTCCACGTTTCGCGCAACAACTCGGCGGCGACGCGCCCGATATCGGCCGTCCCGACCATCGGGAAAGGTTTATCGAGCGGCTGCAAAAAGCTCGGAATCACGCCGCTCGTGGTAGCCGCCGCAACGTCCCAGCTGGAATTCTCCATGAACCACGCCGGCCGCAGAAAAGTGGTCGGTAGCGGTAAATCGCCAAGCACGCGTTCGATGATGGTGTGTTGCGTCAGCAGATTCGGCTGGCTCGCTTGCGCACCGATTGTCGAAAGGTAAACGACTCCGCCCGGGCGCGCCGCGTCGAGCGCCGTGCGCAACGTTTCAGCAATCGCCCGCGCTTCGCGAAAGTCCGGCGACGGATCGAAGTTCGGTGGAACCAAAACGAAAGCGCCTTCCGCACCGCGAAACGCTGCCGTGAGCGCCGACGCATCATTAATATCGGCAGGTACGATTTCGCATCCCAGCTGCGCCCATGACGCGCATTTCCCGACCTCGCGCGCCACCCCGCGCACAGTCTGCTGCGCGGCCAGAAGGTTGCGCGCCACCTCCCCACCAACGTTTCCGGTGATTCCCGTAATTGCAAACATTGTTATTCTCCGTAACCAGCCAACGCTATTTTAAGCGCGAGACGTGGGCGCAAGATTTGAGACAGGAGGTTAACTTTGCTGGACGCACGAATCAAGGAGTCGCGCGGCGACAGTCCTTCACCAAGCCGCAACACTCTACACGGTTCACTTGCGCATCTGGCGCTTTACGAATTCTTCGAGCAGGAGGCGCGTCAGGCGGGCCTGGTCGTGGCGCACCACTCGATTGTGATGCAGCAGGTCGCCGGTGATGTAGCGCAGCCCCATGCGCCGCAGCTCGCCCAGGGATTGTTGCACGGGCTCAGCGCCCTCGGCGCGGTAACGGCGCAGCAATCGATCCGGTACCGGTGTGCGATTCACCACCACGTAATCGAATAGGCCCTTGCGGCTGTGTTCGTAGATGGCGCGCACGTGATCCGCCACCGAATAATGCTGCGTTTCGCCGGGTTGCGTCATCAAGTTCGCGATGTACACGCACACGGCGCGGGAATGGACGATCGTTTCGCTTACCTGCTCCACCAGCAAATTGGGAATGATGCTGGTATAAAGCGAGCCGGGTCCCACCAGCACCAAATCGGCTTCGCGAATCGCTTCCAGCACCTCAGGCAGCGGGCGCACGCGACGCGGCACCAGGCGCACGCGGCGAATTCTTTTTTTTGAGCGCGAAATGTTAGTCTCGCCGCGCACGATGGTTCCGTCTTCGAGTTCTGCTTCGAGCGTTACGTTCTGCGCGGTGGAAGGAAAAATCCGGCCGCGGATCGCCAGCACCTGCGAGGAAACGCGCACCGCTCGCGGAAAATCGCCAGTCACATTCGTGAGTGCCGTCAGAAACAAATTGCCGAAACTGTGCCCCGCGAGCCCGCGCCCCGCGGGAAAGCGGTACTGAAACAATTTCCCCAGCAGGTGCTCGTCCTTGGAAAGCGCCACCATGCAATTGCGTATGTCACCAGGAGGCAGCACGCGATATTCGCGGCGCAAACGCCCGGAACTGCCGCCATCATCAGTCACCGTAACGACTGCGGCAAGATCGGCTATCGGCAGCGGCTTGCGTTCTTTCTTGCGCGTCGCAACATATTCCTTCAGCCCGCGCAGCACCGTGGAAAGTCCCGTGCCGCCCCCCAGCGCCACAATCCGCACGGGAAGAGTTCTCAATTGCGATGCATTTTTCACAGAGCGATTTTCACCAAGCGAGTTTCACCCGCAATGAAAGCAAAATTTCTACACACATTTGCAACGGAAAGTTTCACGCCACGAATTTCCAAGGGAAGCTTCGAACGAATTTCCCGGCGAAGCCCCGGACCAACACGCGCAACTCAGCCCGCCGAACCTTCTCGCTCGGGGTACAGCAATTCCGTGAAGCGCGGATCTTCCTGCAGAAATGCGAAATCTTCGTCGTTGCGCGCGTGATAGCGATTTTCCGGGCGCAGCTGTATCGCAACCTTCAGATTCTGCATCGCGGATTCCGCTTCACCGGTGAGGCAATCCAAAGCAGCCATGGCGTAAACGATGTGGTCGGCTTTGGGCGCCGATTTGCGCGCGCGATCGAGGTGCTCGCGGGCTTCGTCCCAGCGGCCCAGGTTCATCAGGGCCACACCCTGGGTGTAATGCTCTTCGGCAGACTTCAGCGCCGGAACGGGAGGCCGCGAAATGCGCTGCTCGCAGATGCGGATATGCATCTGGGCGCGGTCGCCCAGCTCCTTGCTGGGGCCTTCCAGGACGCGTTCCAGGGACTGCTTGGCACGCTGGAACTTCTGCTGCTGGAAGTACTTAACGGCTTCTTCGTAGAATTTTAGCTGTGCCTGCTTGGCGGGAGCGTCCGGGTCGGGAGGAAGCGCGGCGGCCTTGGCCTTGCCGCTTACCTTTATCGTCTTTTTTTTCAGCAGTTTGTGGCTCTCTTGGGAGGCTTGTGTAGCCCGGATCGTGCGACGTTTCACGGTCACTCTCCGCGAAAAACTATAGGGAACATAGCAAAGTCGCGCTGGCACGTCAATGCGGGGTTGGCCTGTGGAATTTGGAAGACGCACCTTGCGGGCGGTCCCAGCAGCAACGCGCCGGTACGGTTGCCCCGAACCACGGTTGCGGTGATTGACGAATCCGCGGCGTTCCACGTGGAATTAGGAGGCGCGCTTCGCGGCGCGGTGCCTTAGCTTACCCAGGCTCTTGTTCAATACGTGGTCCCGTTTTAGGAATGGCAGGACCGGCGCCTGGCGCTTTTCGATCCTGCTGCGTGCTTTCGTCAGGCGAGCGGTGGGCCCGAAATTCTCGATAGCGCGCTCCAGAGTGGCAATCGCGCTGGCGCGCTTTCCGGCGGCTACGTAAACTTCGGCCAGGTTCAGGTGGAACTGCGGTTCTTTTCCCTTCAATTGCAGGGCGGTTTCGCAGAGGTGCGTCGCTTCATTCCATTTCTTTTCGGCGCGCGCCATTGCTAGGCCAAAAAAGGAAAGGTAGTAGGGATTCTGGGTTTCGATTTCCACGGCACTGCGCAGATGGGGAAGAGCGTCCTTGGGATAGCCATTCTTCAGTAGTTCGACACCGTCTTTGAACTGGACCAGCGCGTCACTCTCTTTCATTCTTGCACCTCCCATGGTTCCCGGTTGGCTGGAGGGGCCGGGAGGTTTTGTTCGCTTCCTGCAGACCAGCTTGGGCTCAAGAACAGGGTAGAGAAAAGCGACGAAAAAAACTACTGGTCGGGCGGACAGGTACGGGACCTGGCGCGATTTAGAAGCCGGGCGGGCGCTCGCCGATTACGTTGAAGCTGCGTTCGAGGGCGAGGCCGGCGCGGCCTAGCGTACCCTCGTCGAAGAGGCGTCCGATGAGCGTAACACCGTGGGGCACGCGGCGCGGCGGCTGAAATGTCGGCAGGGGATTCTGCGGATCGGGCGCCCAGTCACTGCGCGCCTTCGAGACCTGCACAAATCCCGCGCGCAGCGTAAGCGACGGATGTCCGGTGAAATTGGTGATGGTCAACATTTCGTCGCGCAACGAGGGCACCAGCAGCAAATCCACTTCGGTGAAAACGCGCGCCATTTCGATCGCAACCTTGCGCCTTAGCCGGTCGGCCTGAACGAAATCCACGGCCGAAAGGAAGCGCGCCTGGCGGAAGGAATTGGGCCACGCGTCGGGCACCTGCATTTTCAGCTGATCTAGCTGGTGATCGAGCGTGATTTCTTCGAACGCGGCGCCGGCTTCGGCGAACAAAATTAGTTCCAGCGAATCGTAAGGCCAATCGGGAATGGAAACTTCCACCGGAACCATGCCGACTTTTTTTACGGTTTCGAGCGCGGCGCGATCGACGTCCGTCGAGCCTTTGCCGTTCATCCATGCTGGAAAATAGCCGATGCGCAGGCCTTTCACACTTGCGCTGGCATCGAAATCGAGTTTGCTGGGAACGCTGTCCAAATCGCCGTCGTCGGGACCGGTGATCGCTTGCAGCACGAGCATCGCGTCTTCGACGCTGCGCGTCATCGGGCCGAGTTTGTCAAGCGACCAGCAGAGCGTCATCGCGCCGGTGCGCGCTACGCGGCCGTAGGTGGGACGCAGTCCCGTGACGCCGCAGCGCATGCTGGGGCTGACGATGCTGCCGCCGGTCTCGCTGCCGATCGAGAAGCCGACTAATGCCGCGGCAGTCGCGGCACCCGGACCGGCGCTGGAGCCTGAGGCGCCTTCTTCGAGCAGCCAGGGATTCATGGTTTGGCCGCCGAACCAAACGTCGTTGAGCGCGAGCGCGCCGAGGCTCAGCTTCGCGATCAGGACCGCGCCGGCTTCGTGCAGACGTTGCACGACCGCGGAATTTCTTGTGGGGATGCGATTGCGAAAAGGTTCAGCGCCGTAGGTTGTCGCGATGCCTGCGGTGTCGAGCAGGTCTTTTCCGCCCCAGGGAATCCCGTGTAGCGGGCCGCGATATCTGCCATCGGCGATTTCGATGTCGGCTTGTTTGGCTTGGGTGAGCGCGAGCTCGCGCGTCAGCGTGATGATGCAGCGCAATTTGGGGTCGAAGCGCGCGATGCGGTCTAGATAAATATTTGTGAGGCGCTGGGAAGTGATTTGCTTCGTTTCGATCCAGCGCGAGAGCTGGGTTACGGAGGCGAACGCGATGTCTTCGTCGCGCTTGGGCAGCGGGCCTGCATCGTTCTTGCTGCGAATGAATAGATCGCGCTCCGGACCTGCGGTCATACCCGGGAGCACGGGATCCCAGCGCGACGCGGGTGATAGTGTCGATTCGAGCGCGACTTTTTTCGGGCCGGTGCGGCGCTCATAGAGCGCTGCCATGGAATTGCGCCAGTTGCCGGCTGCTTGCGCGCGGTCCTTGTCGGTCATTTCCACGCGCACCAGTTTTTCGGCTGCGGCGAAAGTTTCAGGCGATACTACGGGGCCCACT
>Ga0187863_10003093_pt1 | contig 12431 bp, 7 predicted proteins | sample June2016WEW_11_1_FD_132975 | JGI IMG/M metagenome (GOLD analysis project Ga0187863, IMG submission 132975) | Peatland microbial communities from SPRUCE experiment site at the Marcell Experimental Forest, Minnesota, USA - June2016WEW_11_10 | ecosystem: Environmental > Terrestrial > Soil >...
CTACCCGGTGGTGCCGGCCGACCTGGCCACGATTTATAACTTCAACCCTCTTTTTGCCAAAGGGTATTCGGGCCAAGGGCAGACGATCGTGGTCATCGAAGACAGCGACGTCTACAACGCCGCGGACTGGAGTGCTTTCCGCTCGACGCTGGGACTTTCAAGCTACACTTCTGGTTCTTTTGCCCAAGTCCATCCGTCCCCACCGATCGGCAGCAACAACTGCAGCGATCCCGGAGCCAATGAAGACGATTCGGAGGCGATTATCGACGCGGAGTGGGCAAGCGCCGCCGCGCCAAACGCGACCGTTATGCTGGCATCTTGCGGAAACACAACTGACTTCGGCGGCTTCATCGCTCTTGAGAACCTGCTTAATGCGAGCGGAACGCCGCCTGCGATCGTGAGTATCAGCTACGGCGCAGCGGAGGCGGAATTGGGTTTCGCCAACAATGCTGCTATCAAGGCGTTGTACCAGCAGGCCGTAGCCGAAGGTGTCTCGGTGTTTGCCGCGCTGGGAGATCAAGGCGCGGCAGGGGCGGACCCCGATGCTTCCAGCGCAACGCACGGAATTGGGGTGAGCGGATTCGCGTCGACGCCATACAACGTGTCGGTCGGCGGCACGGATTTCGGAGATACCTATGCCATCGCGAATGCCACCTACTGGAGTTCGTCGAATGCTTCCAATTACGGCTCCGCAGAATCCTATGTTCCGGAAATTCCGTGGAACGACTCTTGCGCAAGCGGCCTGCTCGCCAGTTATTTGAATTTCGAAAGCAGTTCTGGCTCCGGGGGGCTCTGCAACAGCCTCAGCGGCGCGAAATTGTTGACGACCGCCGCAGGGAGCGGTGGGCCGAGCGGGTGCGCTACCGGAACGCCGGCGCCACCCACCAGCGGCATCGTGGGTGGAAGCTGCGCGGGCTATGCCAAGCCGTCCTGGCAGTCCCTGGTTGGAAACCCGAGCGACGGCGTGCGTGACACTCCCGATGTTTCGCTCTTCGCTGGAAATGGCATTTGGGGGCATTATTACATCGTTTGTTATTCGGATGTCAGCCACGGAGGAGCTGCCTGTTCCGGGGCTCCGAGCATGTGGTCAGTGTTTGGTGGCACGTCGTTCGCTTCGCCCATTCTGGCGGGGATCCAGGCGCTTGTGAATCAGGAGACCGGGAGCAGCTGGGGTAATCCGAATCCCACATACTACGCACTCGCCGGCTCCGAATACGGAACGACCGGCAGCCCATCGTGCAACTCCACTTTGGGCAATGCTACAGCGATCTCATGCATCTTTTACGATGTAACTCAAGGCGACATGGATGTGGATTGCACAGGCACGCAAAATTGCTACCTGCCTTCGGGCACCTATGGAGTGCTCTCCACATCGAGTTCCTCATTTCAGCGGGCCTATGGAACAGGCACCGGATGGGACTTTGCCACGGGCATCGGTTCAGTCAACGCGTATAACCTAGTGGCCAACTGGCCGGGTTCGCCGCTGATGATAACAACAGCGTCACTCCCCAGCGGCGAGGTGGGAACGGCTTACTCAACGATGCTCATAGCCACCGGCGGAACGACGCCCTACACATGGAGCCTCTCGTCTGGAGAATTGCCGAGTGGCTTGACGCTGAATTTGTCGACGGGTCTGATCAGCGGCACTCCGACGGCGGTTGCGAATGCCACGGCGCTGACATTCAAGGTGACTGATTCCGGTTCGCCAGAACAAACGGTGACCTTTAGTCCGACGCTTACGATTCGTCCGGCACCTTTGACGATAACGACGCCCTCGCTGCCAAGCGGCACGGTGGGAGTGCTTTATTCACAGATATTGGCTGCCACGGGGGGCATCGCTCCCTATACATGGGCGCTCAGTTTGGGAACACTGCCCGGTGGCTTGACGCTGAATCCATCGACAGGCCTGATCAGCGGTACTCCGACGGCGATTGCAAATGCGACGCCGCTGGCATTCAAGGTGAGCGATTCCAGCTCTCCAGCACAGACAACCAATGTCAACCTGACGCTGACTATTTCTTCGCCAGTGCTGACGATCACGAAGACGTCTCTAGCCAGCGGCCAAGTGGGAACAGGATATTCGCAAACCTTGACCGCCACGGGGGGCACCGCTCCCTATACGTGGGCGCTCAGTTTGGGAACACTGCCCGGTGGCTTGACGCTGAATTCATCGACGGGTTTGATCAGCGGCACTCCGACCGCCGTTGTGAATGCGACGCCGCTGGCATTCGAGGTGGCCGATTCCAGCTCACCAACACAAACAACCAGCGTCAGCCTGACGCTGACTATTTTTTCGGCAACGCTGACAATTACGACGGCATCGCTAGCCAACGGCCAAGTGGGAACAGGGTATGCGCAAACCTTGACCGCCACGGGAGGCACCGCTCCCTATACGTGGGCGCTCAGTTTGGGAACACTGCCCGGTGGCTTGACGCTGAATTCATCCACAGGCTTGATCAGCGGCACCCCGACGGCGGTTGCAAATGGCACGGCACTGGCATTCAAAGTGGCCGATTCCAGCTCACCAACACAAACGACGAGCGTCAGCCTGACACTGACTATTTTTTCGGCAATGCTGACAATTACGACGGCAGCGCTAGCCAACGGCCAAGTGGGAACAGGGTATGCGGAAACCTTGACCGCCACGGGGGGCACCACGCCCTACACGTGGGCGGTCGCTTCAGGCACGCTGCCTGCAGGTCTGGCCCTGAATTCGTTGACCGGTTTGATCAGCGGCACTCCTACGGCAGCTGCCAATGCCGCGGTGGTGGCATTCAAGGTGACTGATTCCGGCTCACCGGCACAGACAGCAAGCACGAGCCTGACGTGTACCATCGCTCCGGCACCTTTGACGATCACAACGCCCTTTCTACCAAACGGTACGGTGGGAACATCTTATTCACAGGCATTGGCAGCCACCGGCGGCACGACGCCCTATACGTGGGCGCTTGCTTCCGGGACCTTGCCGGTTGGTTTGGCGCTGAACTCATCGACGGGTTTGATCACCGGGATACCGACGGGCGCCGTGAATAACACCGCCCTTGTGTTCAAGGTCGCTGATTCCAGCTCGCCGCCCCAGACGGCAAACGCGAGCCTAACACTGACGACCGTATTCCCCTTCACGGTGACGTTCGGGGCGAGCGCGTTGAGCATTTCCTCCTCAGGGGGATCGAGCAACGCCTTGGTCACGATCGCACCAGTCGGCGGTTTCACTGGAACGGTCAATTTAACGTGTTCGGTGACCTACACCGGGCAGGGAGTAGCCAACGACCCGCCCACCTGCTCGCTAAGCGCGGCGCAGATCAACCTCCCGAGCTCCACCAACACGAGCACCATCACGGTGAACACGACGCCGGCCGCGAGCGCTTTGTCGACGCCGCCGCGGACCGATCCGATCAGCGCCGACTGGTCCGCCCGCTGCGAAACACCGCTGATGTTAGCAGTTGTTTTGGGAATGCTGGCGCGAAGGAGGCGGCTCAAAACGCGCGTCGTGATGCTTCTGTTCGTGTGCTTCGCGGTGTCTTTTGGCTGCGGCGGAGGGGGAAGTAGCAGTAGTGTCGCGCCGGGAAATCTGGGAACCACGGTGGGGAACTACGCAGTAACAGTCACCGCCACAGGCACCGGCCTCCTGGCCTCGACTTCGGCAACCATTTCGTTGTCGGTGCAGTGACGAGCAAAGCAAAAGTGGGGCGGGAGCTGCTTGACGCATAGGCCTCTACAGGCAGAGGTGGTGCACCAGTGTGTCGGAATCGAATAGCAGGATCGCAGTTTACTGGGGCCGGGTATTGGCTTGCGTTCTTCGGATGTTAGTTCGCTTGGCCAATCGGCGGGAGGGAAGTTGATTCGCCAGAAAAGCGGCGACGGCTCGCTGAATTTGACGCCGAAGGGGTTCTCCCATCCTCTGGTTTGTCGAGGAAAACGACCTTGCCTTCCCCTTCCTCCCCGGTCTTTGGATTGATCAACCAGACTCTAGATCGTCTTGCGCAAAAACAGCCTTCCGCAGTACCAGGCCCGGTCGACGTTTGCCTCGACCGCAGAAGCCGTCTCCTCGAATCCTGCGCCACGTGCGACCACCGGCACAGCGATTGGAACGCCCTACGTGCCTGTTGCCGGCGCAGCCTGGAACTGTAGGTTGTCACAAAGGGAACAGAAGCAGGGGTATTTTTGACTCAGAAGTTCCCTCTCAACGCCAGCAAGAAACCGTCCCGGTCCGCTCTGAGTTTGGAACACAAGTGCCCACGCTGAATGCGGGGCCGGGAAACCCATCACCCCATGTGGGGCGTTTGACTAGAATGCCGCGTGCGGTCGAGTCCACAATTCATTTGGCTTGACACCTACCATACCGTTCAGTAAATTTCGCGAACCTAGTGGCAATTGCGCGTGTCTGCGGCGCACAGGGAGAAGAATTCATGAACAGCCTGCAAAGGTTTTTCTGCGTCGTCGGGTTATGCGCTGGATTAAGCGCGAGCGTGCTCGCAGCGATGGACCAGGAGGCGCGGCCCAAGAAAGCCGTCGACTACGATTACTTGTTGCCCTGGGCCCAGAAGGGTGTGCACTTGCCTTCGACGGCGGAAGCGCAAGCCCGAGAGCCGTTCCAGCTCTTCGACAACGTCTATTACGTGGGCCCGCAATCGGTCAGCATGTATCTCATCAAAGCCGACAAGGGACTCATCCTGATCGACTCCGCGTATGACTACACCGCGGAAACAGAACTCGCCAACATCCGCAAGCTGGGTTTCGATCCCAAGGACATCAAGTACATTCTGATCACGCACGGGCACTCGGACCACACCGCGGGAGTGAAGAAGTTGCAAGCAGCCACCGGCGCGCACGTGGGAATGGCGGCCGGGGACTGGGACGTCTACGCAAACCCCCCGGCGGCGCATCCTTATGAGGTGCTGCCGCGCGACCTGGTGTTCCAGGAAGGCGACAACGTCACCGTCGGCAACACGACGATTCACTTGCACCAGACCCCGGCCAACACGCCCGGCTGCCTGAGCATGGAGTACACGGTGTACGACCACGGCAAGCCGTACGAGGCGCTGACTCTGGGCGGGACAGGATTTAACTTTCCGGCGCAGTTTACCCAGCTCTACATCGACGGCATGAAGAGGATGCGCGCGCTGCCCAACGTTCGCGTGCTGCTGCCAGACCACCCGCAGCTGAACGATGTGTTTGAAACGGAAGCCAAGCTCCAGATGCGCAAACCCGGGGAGCCGAATCCGTTCGTGCAAAGCCGTCCGGCGGTGGTGGAGTGGTTTGACACGCTGATCAAGGCGGCGGAGGAAAAACAGCGGCTGGAGAAGGCCGCTGCGGGCGAGTAGTTTAAAAAAAGTTCGACGAAACGGGAGAGCGCGATGCTGAGTCGACGTGACTTTTTGATTGGTGGGAGCCTCGCCGGGGCGCTGGCGGTGGCCGGGCGCGCTGTACCGGTGTTGGCCACGGCGTCGCAGCCAAGCACGCCGGTGAGTTTCCACGTGCCCCAGGGCGCGTGCGATTGCCACACGCACATCCTGGACCCGCAGCGCTTTCCCTATTCGCCCACTCGCGGTTACACGCCGGAACCGGCGTCTGTAGCGGAAATGCGCTCGCTGCATAAGGCTCTCCACACAGATCGCGTGGTGGTCGTGCAGCCCAGCACCTACGGCACGGACAATGCCTGCCTGCTCGACGCGCTCAAGCAGCTCGGGCCGAGTTCGCGGGGCATCGCGGTGGTCCACGAGAACGTCACGGAAGCCGAACTTGACGAGATGCACCAGGCGGGAGTTCGCGGGCTGCGGGTCACGCTTGTGATGCCCGGCATCAGCGCGGCGGATGCGCGAAAGCAAGTCCAGGAAGCGCTTGAGCGGATCAAGAACCGCCGCGGCTGGCACATCCAGGTTTATGCGCCGCCCACCGTGATCGAGACGATCCACGAGGATGTGATGGCCGCTCCCGTGCCGTTCTCGTTTGATCACTTCGGCGGGGCGCAAGCGAGCCTGGGAGTAAGCCAGCCCGGCTTCGACGCGCTGTTGAGCCTGCTTCACAACGGCAAAGCCTATGTAAAACTTTCTGCACCCTATCGCAGCTCCCATCAGGGACCCGACTACGCCGACCTCGACCCGATCGCCAAAGCGTTCATCGCCGCCAACCCACGGCAAGCGATATGGGGCACGGACTGGCCGCATCCCCAGCAGGAGCCGGGGCGCAAACCGGAAGAAGTGAGCGCGCTCTTTAAAATTGACGACGGGCGCGATCTCAACCGGCTGGCGCTATGGGAGCCTGCGACTGCCAAGCGCAAACTGATCCTGCTGGAGAATCCCGCAAGACTCTACGGATTCTAAATCTGCGGCAGAGATGTCTTTGTGAAAGCGGATCGTGCCATTCGCCCGGCGAGGGTGGAGCGGCGCTATTGCCCGTTGCTGTTCGGCAGAGGAGGCGGGGCGGGCATCGTGGCCAGCTTATTGCGGTACTCCGGATACATCGTCTCAGCGCCACCGCGAGCTGCCTCGACGGGAACGTGCCATCGCGAAGCGAACTCGGTGAGGAACCGATTCTTACCCGGCAAGTGATAAGCGACATAGCCTTTTGGATGAGGAACGGCAACAGCCGGAACGCACTGCGCGTGTTTGGGGCTCAGATCAAAATGATCGTTTGCCACCCAGCTCGTCGTGCGAATCAAAGGCTCGGTTAGATAGACCGGATCTTTCACCACAGCGGCAAGCGTGAGCACGTCGTGGTGCCGCACGTAGTATTCGATCAGAGTGGCGGTGGAGCTGCGCGGCACGCCGTTTCTTCGTATCCGGCCTTCTTTCAGGTGAGTGGTCGTCACCTTCAGGATGTCACCCTGCCACTCGCCGGTGGAGAACCCTTCCCAGGTGTGCGGCGCATTCTCCGAAGGATGCGGGCGTCCATCCATGTAGATCGTGCGCAGCGGAAGCATGTATGCGAGCACCGTGTGCCAGGCGACGATTCCCTTGGTGAGTGGATCCATATCTCCCCACACGCGCATGTCGGCGGGGCCGCGCGGGGCGTAGTCGGCGGGGTTCTGCTGGCAAACGTGTTCGACCATCTCGAGCTCTTCCGCGTCCCAAGAATCGGCCCGGCTGCGCGCCGCGGCGTTGATGGGCAAGCCGGTGTAGTCGCCGATCTCGGGGCCGCCTCCGCGCTCGGGCTCGTCCTCGTGGATCTTGGTGACCCAACCACCGGAGAAGTCGACCTGGGCGAACGCGGGGCGAGCTACGAGCGTTGCCGCGAGCACCGCGAAGAGCGCGAGGATCGTTAGACGATACGGTTTAAGGATCGCGTGGTTCAAGTATCGGCCTTTGCGTTGCAACCCGTCCGCACGAGCGGCAATCCTCTGTCAGTTCGCCACCGATTTGGCGCTGACTCCGGTTGCCGGGCGCAGCTGAATGCGCGCGAGTTTGTTGTTGCGATAGCACGGAATCCACACGCTCGGGGGATTGGTGTTGTTGTCCACGCTAATGAAGCGGGCTTCGCTGCCACGCGTGGGCAGCAGGTATTCGGTGAACTGCTCCGTGGTGGGGTCGAACTTCGCCACGCGATCGGTGTTCATCAGCGAAACCCATACCATGTGATTTTTGTCGACCGCGGTGGCGTAGGGGCGGCTGAATTGCGGCAGAGGATATTCCTTCACCTGGCGCGTCTTGATGTCGATGCGGGCCAGCTGATCGGACATGTATTCGCCGACCCAAACGTAGTCTGAATGGGGATCAGCGGAGAGGCGGCGGGGGCCACGCTGGATGGGCGTGGTGTTGTTGGCGCCCATTAGAATCGTGCGCGTGAGTTCGCGGTCGCGATCGTTTCCGTAATTCGGATTGAGCGGGGGCAACGCCACTGCCTCGATCTCGCCCGTGGGAAATACTTCGACGACGCGATCGATGCCGGATTCGTCAAACCAGGCGTGGCCTTCGCGATCGACCGTGACGCCGTAGGTGCTGGTGCCCGCCTTGGACTCGGTGGGCAGGACCGGATCATCGAAGGCCGTGTATTTTCCTGTGGCGGGATCCAGATTGATGACTCCGGTGGAGGTTTCCGACCAGAGAACGCCTTGCACGTCGATCCCCACCGTGCCGCCCACTCCCTGCTTCACCGAATCGGGGCGGGGATACCCGGTAAACTGCTCGGTCTTGGGATTGCACCCGGTGAAGGTGCCTTCGTGTCCGTTGGTGAACCAGACGTTGCCGTCCTTGTCGACGCCCATGCCGTGAGACTGGACAGAGTCGCCTTGCGCGTCGGCGAGCTTGTAGCCGGTTACTTTGCCGGTGGCAGGATCCATTTTGCCGATGGTGCGGTCGGGGCTGGTGAGGTCGGTGAACCAGACGATGCCATCGTGGTCCGCGACGGCGTCGTGCGCGGCGCGGAACTGGTGCGCGGAAGGCTCGCCTTCCGACCAGATGGTGCCATTGTGATTGAGGACGCGGCTGGGGTCGCTGCCTTGGGGCAGATCGAATTCGGTGATGACGACCTGCGTGCCTGCACCCGTGGGGCGGGGAGCCAGCTTGATTTCAAGCGGAGCGGATGCCGGCCCTCGTACACGCGCGAGATAGGAAGCTAGTTCTTCCTTATAAGATTGGACGAGCGGCGAGTAAAAATTGTTCGGGTCGGCGATCGCCGCAAAAGGATTGGTGCGGGACATGAACTCGAGGATTGTCGTCCAGCCTTTTTCGTCGAAGCGGTTCTGCAGCGGAAAATTCGCCTGATGGCAGCCGGTGCAGTTGTTGGCGAACACCGCCTTCATGCGAAGGTCGGCGGGCGTGCTTCCGGGTAAGGCGGCCAGGATTTCATCGCCCATCAGCTGGCTCGTGAAATCCTGCAATGGCTTGAGCGCGAAGTTTTGCTGCACGTTTTTGGACCCCGAGAGGGCTTGTTCGGATTTGCCGGCATCGAAACCTTCCGCCTGCGCCCAAATGGCGTATTGGCCGTCGGCCAGTGCGGGAAAGGAATAACGGCCGTCCTGTTGGGTGTAGACCGTCGTGGTGATGGTCTGGTCGCTGGCTCGAGCCGATACGGCCACGCCCTCCATCGTTTTGCCGTCGGCAGAATGCACGGCGCCGGTGAGCGTCGCAGCCTGCGCGGAGAGTCCCGCGAATAGCAAGGCGATCGCCAGAGCGCTAAAGCTGTTTTTCGGCGTCATCGAATTCTCCCTCCATCCCATTCACCCCGACTCCTAGAGAACTTTCAGATAGGCAAGTATGTCATCCAGTTCACTGGGCTTCAGACCGTATTGAAAACCCGGCATTCTTTCCGTGCCGGTGAGAACGAACTGGCGGATCGCTTTCTCCTGCTCCGGCGTTGCATCTGTCAGAACACCCGACAGATTCGGCCCGACCGACTTATGGGGCTTCACTACTTTGGCGGAATGGCACAGGGCACAGTGCTGCAGGTAGAGGCCTTCGCCGCGCGATTGCTGGGCATTTAGCGGAGTGCCTGTGGCAGCCTTTTGGGCTCGCATTCCAGACGGGGACGCGAGGAAGCAGAGAAAAACCGCGGTCGCCCAAGGACCGCAAACGTTCCCAGTGGATCGCGTTTTCATTTCTGCTCCCGCCGTCTGGTTTCTGCTAGCCGCTACTGAGGTATGGAGAGCGGCTTCACGAATTCCTGATCGGGCACGGCGGCCAGCGGCGGCCGGGGCCAGAGTGGACGGCAGGGGGCCGGGCTCCATTTAGAGCCATCCGGCTCGCGCCTGAACTGCCCGCTCGTGATGAAGCGTTCCTTGAGATACTGCGGATCGTCCACGATCGACGTGACGATCAAGTAAGATTGCCCATCCAGATCGAAGCGATCGTAATACTCGGTAAGCACCGTGTTCTCGCTGTAGGGCGCGCCGTTGGTCCGCAGGTAGCCGGCGCGCATATGCTTGGTAACCACAGCGAGATTTCCGCGCTTGGCCGGGAATGATCCTCCGAAAGTTCCCCTGATCTCGGCCTGCTTTTCCCACTGGGCCACGGAGTCTCCCTGCCATTGTGGAGCGCCTCCCTGCCACTTTGATCCGTCGAAGTGGAACAGGCGGGTCTGCATGCCTTCGTCGGTGTCCATGCGCAGGGTATTGTCATTCGCCCAGGTGATATGGAACCGAGCTGGTGTCCGCATGATATTTCCGGCACCGTAAGCCTTGCACTGATTCCCATCGGCTTCGTCCTTCACCGGGTCCCATTTTGCCGCTTCCTGGATGCCTTCGGGATTGAGCGGGACGCTCGCGTAGTCTCCCTTGGCGGGAGTGATCATGCGCCAGCGCCAGTCTTCGTCCACAATGGCGACCCAGTAACCTATCATGTCAATCGGGGCGCTCTGCTTGGCTGTGGGCGCAGTGGCAGTGGCGGCGGGGGCCTGCGGCTTCGCGGTTTTCATCACGCCAATACCGAGCGACAGGAGGATTACGGCAGCCGATTGCCATATCAATCGCTTGGAGAAAATTGTGCCGCTCATCTTCCTCCTCCCGCTGTGCTCTTTTGTTGATTTCTGGGCTTGCTGAGGTCCTGATAGACGGCCTCGATAAACATGTCCTTTGTGGCGCCGTAGTTACCCAGGCCATCGTAGTCGAAGGTGGGGTTGGCTGCTTTCACCTGCTCCACCGTCTTTCCCTCCTCTACCATGGCGGCGATGCGCGCGCGAAGAACGGTGACCATGTCGCGGTAGTTCACCACGTCATTCCGGTCGCTAATGGGTCCGTGCCCCGGAATCACGTAGGTGCCGCCCTCCTTGTTTTCCTTTGCCACCATCAGCTCGATGATCTGGTTCAACCCATCGATGTAGCCGTCGATGCTTCCGCCTTTTTTCAAATCGATTACCGGATAGCTATTCAGGGGATTGAACAGATCGCCTGTGCAGATGACGTCCGAGCCACGGAAGAGGACCACGCTGTCGCCATCTGTGTGAGCCGGCACGTGATAGATATAAACAGATTCACCGTTGTAGAGCCGCCAGTCATCACCTTCGTAGGTATCGGTGGGCCAAAGCTCTTCCGCGACCGGAGCTTTCTGGCCGGTGGGGGCGCTCATCCTGTCGAGCATATTGATGTGCCCGACAATGGCAGCACCCGAAGGCAGTTTCAGGCCGGTCAGGTTGCTCACATCGTGTCCGAAAGGGATATTCGAAGCGTTCGGCAAAGCCCAGCCTGCCTGCGAGAGCTTCGCGTTCCCGCCAATGTAGTCGTCGTCCATATTGGTAGAGATGATGAAGAAAAGAGGCTTGTCGGTAAGCGCGCGGATGACGGAGATTACCTTGTCGCTCATGTCGGCGACGCCTGCATCGACCACCATCACGGACTGATCGCCGATCTGCACGGCGATATTTCCGCCCGCACCAGCGAGCATGTAGACATTCCCCTGCACATGGAGTAGCTGGACCTTTCCGTTGTCGAGCTGGAGACACACGCCGCCGGGCGGTAAAGGACGGCAAAGCTCGTCCTGGTGCCGCAACGGGAGTGCACTTTGAGGACTGCTTTCGCCCTGCCCCGCAGAAGCGCGCCCAACCGCCGCTATAAGAACGAGGACTGCCAGGAACTCCAAGGCTCTGGTGCAACGCGGCACGGTCAGGTTCATTGTTGTTTTTTCCTCGGCAAGGGAGGTGGGGCAGGCATGGTTGCTATTTTCACGCGGTATTCCGGGTACATCGTCTCAGCCCCGCCGCGAGATGCCTCAATCGGGATGTTCCACCTCGATGCAAACTCATCGAGGAACGCGTTCTTACCAGGCAAATGGTAGGCGACGTAGCCTTTCGGATGAGGAATCTCGATGGTCGGGACGCAGTAGTTTGGGTAGAGCTGAAAGCCGCTTTGGTAGACCCAGCTGGTGCTGCGAATCAACGGCTCGGTTAGGTAAACCGGGTCTTTCACGACGGCGACGAGCGTGAGGACATCGTGGTGCCGCACGTAATATTCGATCAGCGTAGCCGTGGCGCTGCGCGGGAGGCCGTTGCGCCGCACCCAGCCTTCCTTCAGGTGAGTCGTCGTGACCTTGAGAAGGTCGCCTTCCCATTCACCGGTCGAGAAGCCCTGCCATGTGTGGGGTGCGTACTGCGAAGGATGCGGGCGGCCATCCATGTAGATGACGCGATTCGGCAGCATGTACGACAGTTCCATGTGCCAAGCGGTGATTCCTTTGGTGAGGGGATCCATATCGCCCCACACGCGCATGTTCGCGGGGCCGCGAGGGCCGTAGTCCGCCGGGTGCGGCTCACACTCATGCTCTGGGACTTCGAGTTCCTGCGCGTCCCAGGCGTCCGCCCTGGTGCGCGCTGCGTCATTGATCGGCAACCCCGCATAGTCGGCGATCTCCGGGCCAGGGCCTCGGTCCGGCAGGTCTTCGTGCGTTTTTGTGATCCATCCGCCGGAAAAATCAACTTGGGCAACCGCAAGACTCGGCAACGCCGCTGCCAGCAAAGCAAACAGAGCAAGAATATGGAGGCGATAAGTGCGGATTTTGGACATC
>Ga0187863_10003094_pt1 | contig 12430 bp, 8 predicted proteins | sample June2016WEW_11_1_FD_132975 | JGI IMG/M metagenome (GOLD analysis project Ga0187863, IMG submission 132975) | Peatland microbial communities from SPRUCE experiment site at the Marcell Experimental Forest, Minnesota, USA - June2016WEW_11_10 | ecosystem: Environmental > Terrestrial > Soil >...
CGTTGCCCACGTTCCCTGAACTGAACGGGTAGAGATTGGCTTCGCAATTCAGGTTGAGGTTGCTGGAACTGGTGACGGCCTGACCTTCAAGCGTCCAGTTGGGGTTAAGCTTCAGATCGGTATCGACGCCGCCGATGCGATTGAATTCTCCCGTTGTCGGACACTCCCAGTCCGTGTAGATGGCGCCAACGCTCGACTGCCCGAAAATATCGCGGCTTACGCGCGCGATCGTGAAGTAGGAACGCATGCCCGAGAACTGGCTGTAGTCGGGCACAGCCAGACCGGGGCTGCGATCGTCCGTCGACATCACACCCACCGAGTACGGTCCATCCTTCCCGGTGAGGCGGATTCCGGCCGAAGGGTCGCCAATGCTGCGTGTAAACATCAGGTCCATCGGCGTGCGGAAGAAGTCCTCGTTCTCCAGAAAGAACGGACGCTTTTCAGGAAAGTAAACCGCGTACCGCTGGTTCACCGTAATCTGCGGGTCTTCGGACTCGACCTGACTGAAGTCCGGGTTCGCGGTCATGTCGACAACAAAGTGGTCATGGATGACGAACTTCGCGTCCATACCCGGCTGACCCTGCACGTCGGCATGCTGAAAATAAGGGTTGGTGGGATCGCGCGTGTCGAGCGCACGAAACCCGCGCAGCAGCCCGTACGGAATCAGTTCGATGCTATGACTCGGCGAGATTCCCTCCAGGCCATAGAGCGTCGCAGCCTGGCCGAGCCTGCCTTGTATCCTGCGCGTAACGTGCGGCCAGAAAGAATCTTCATTCCTGCGCTGGATGCCGCGATACAAAATGATTCCCCACACCTGCTGCTTGGTGGGCGGAAATCTCAGGCTCTTGAACGGAATAGCGAGCCAAACCACATAGCCGCGGTCGGTCACTTTGCCGCGCGAGTTCCACACGGTATCAAACGAAGTGTCGAAATTCCCGTTCACTTCGCTGCGTGAAGCCTCGGTCCAGATGGCATCCCACTGCACGCCCAGCGGCGTGGTTTGAAAAGCGTAGGCGCGGCGGCGGTCGTGGAACGTGTCGAGCATGACCTCGACCTGGTCGTCGTCGTACACATCTTCGCGGCGCGACATGCGCGCCCGCACCTGCCCGGGATCGTCGAAACACACGAACACCACATAAAGATTTTTCTGGTCGTAACCCAGGTAGGCTTCGGTCGGCTCAGAAACCGCTTCGCCATCGTGCGGATTGCGCTGGCTGAAGCCGGTAACCTTGGTCATTTCGAGCGCAATCTCTCCCTCCGGCTTCATGCCGAGAAAGTCTTCCAGAGCCGGAGGCCGCTGCAGCCGCGGGATTGTCAGCGCAGGAGGCCCCAACTGCGCCGGGGCAGACTGTGGTTGCGACTGGACCGCTTGTGGCGGGACGCTGGTTTGCGCGACACCGCAGGGGGAAGTTGCCGCCAGCGACAAAGCCGCAGCAGTCAAGAACCTCCGCCGTATCTTGAGTAGAAGACCCAGATCCCGCTCCAGATGCAGACACCGTCCCTCGCCCACCAGCGCAAGGAGGAATCGAGCAAGATACACCAAGAGAGGGTCAGACAAAACAGGAAAATAATGTTTGTGAGGATTACCGAACGAGATGCTTGCCCCTTATGTCTCGAAAAGCGACCGAGGCAGCTGGGACTGTCGAATAATGGACATCAAGGTTCCAGTTTTCAGCTCTGAATGATTAGGAACCGGAACCGTGATCGTGGAAGCTTCCAATCTCTTCTGCATGACGACATGGCTGCCGCGTTGCCGCACCTCGATGAAGCCATGCCGCGCGAGGATAGTGCAAACCTCGCGTCCGGAAAGAACCCGAAGTTTAACCAACCTCGACCTCAAGCCGCGTCACAAACACTTCGGAGTGTCGTCGCCGCTCGATCTCCGTTGGATCAGCCGTCTCGAAGAAAAGTTCGACCGCCTCCTGCAAATTATCCCGAGCGCCCTCGATGGTGTCGCCTTGGCTCGCGATGTCGAGTTCGGGACAAAGCCCTACGTACCCGTTCCCCTCGCGCTCAATGATCGCCGTGAGTTGTTGCGTGTGCTTCATCGGGCCCATCCCTCGCTTCATTCTAGAACAGCTTTCTAAAACAACGAACTCTGCCTTCGCGTCGGCGTAATCCCGAAATACTCATACGCCAGCTGCGTGGCCACGCGCCCGCGCGGAGTGCGGTTCAGAAATCCGGCCTGCATCAGGAACGGCTCGTAGATTTCTTCGATCGCGTCCGGCTCTTCGGCCAGCACCGCGGCCAGCGTGTTCACCCCGACTGGCCCGCCCTGATATTTCTCGATGATCGTCAGCAGCAGCCGGCGGTCGACTTCATCGAATCCGTACCGATCGACTTCCAGCATCTCGAGCGCAGCCTTCGCTGTAGGCTCGTCAATCTTGCCCGCCCCCCGCACCTGCGCGTAGTCCCGCACGCGTCGCAACAGCCGGTTCGCAATTCTCGGCGTGCCGCGGGACCGTCCGGCAATTTCTTTCGCGCCCGCGTCGTCGACTTGCACACCCATAATCTCCGCCGAGCGCTCCACAATCACCTGCAAATCCTCCGGAGTATAAAACTCGAGCCGCAGCATGATGCCGAACCGCGACCGCAGCGGCGCCGAAATCAATCCTGCCCGCGTGGTCGCGCCCACGAACGTAAACGGCTTCACTTCCAGCGTGTGCGTGCGCGCCGAAGGCCCCTGGCCGATAATAATGTCGAGCTTGTAATCCTCCAGCGCGGAATAGAGCAGCTCTTCCAGCACCGGCTGCAGGCGATGGATTTCATCGATGAACAGCACCTGCTTATCCTGCATGTTGGTGATGATCGCGGTCAGATCACCCTTGATCTGCAGCAGCGGCGCCGCCGTCGGCTGAAAATGCACACCTAACTCGTTGGCGATAATGTTGGCCAGCGTCGTCTTGCCCAGGCCGGGCGGCCCGTACAGCAGCACGTGGTCCATGGCCTCGCCGCGCGAGCGTGCCGCCTCAATCGCCACCGCCAGATTCTCTTTAACCTTTTTCTGCCCGATAAACTCGGCCAGCCGCTGCGGCCGCAGCTTCAGCTCAAACGAGGAATCGTCCTCTACCGGCGCGGCCGAGACCAGCCGCTCACGATTCTGGTTGAGGTCGAGATTGTTCTTCGCAGTAGCCACTCGCCGGATGTTACCACGAAAAGTCCTGCTAACCGGGAAGGCAAGAAAGCCTTGTCATCTCGAGCGGAGTGAGGCAATAACCGAACGCAGTCGAGAGACCTGCTGCACTCTCCGGTCGTGCATCTCTCTAGTGCGACCTACTTCGGATACCACTCCAGCACCCGCACCTCGATCCCCGTCCCTTCCAGTCCTTTTTGAAAGACGGCCAGATCCGACCCGCGATAATGGTACGGAATCACAATCTTCGGATGAAACGCTTTCACCGCCTCCGCGGCTTCTTCCGGCGGCATGGTGTAGGGCAGGTTCATGCACACAAACGCCACGTCGATATTCTTGAGCGCCCGCATCTCAGGAATGCCTTCGGTATCGCCCGAGAAATAAAAGCGCTTGCCGCCGTAAGTAAGCACATACCCATTGCCGCGTCCCTTGTCGTGAAAAAGTTTTCCCGGAGCGGGACCACGTTTCAGGTTGTACGCAGGGATCGCCTCAATCGTCCATCCGCCCCACGTTTTCGTTTCCCCGTTAGCGATGGGCTTGCCGGAGGTCACGGTCTGGACAACGGCCGGCGCAGCGAAAATCTCCGTGTCCGCCTTGCTGATGTCTTTAATGGAGTCGGGGTCCATGTGGTCCGGGTGAATGTCGGTAATTAGAATCAGGTCGGCCTTGGGCAGTCCCGCCAACTTCGCGGGCTTCGCCGGATCGAGATAAATCGTCTTCCCGCCCGCCTCGATCAGCGTGCTGGCGTGGTAGAGCGGCGTAATCTTGACCGGCCCGGCGGATGTCGCAAAAGTTTGTGTCTGAGCCGCCACCTGCGCAAGCGGCGCCAGCAGGGATATAAAAGCGGAAACCGAGACAATAGCAACCGGGATTGTTCTCATAAGGAGCCTCAATCTTAATTTCCAGAAAACTATACGCGAACCGCACTCGGAAATGAAGTGAACCTACTTTTGTTCCACCAGCCGCCCGTCCTGAAATTCGAAAATCTTCTTCTCTCCGGAAGGCAGCGTGACAGTGGTCTGGCGCACATTCGCTCCGTCTAATTCATATTCATAGTGATAGACTTCGCCATCCGCGAGCTTCTGCTCTGAGACTCGTCCCCAGAAATATTTGTTCTCCAGAAGAACATGCCAATCCGCGTCAAGAACCGCCGTGACTAACCACGGATCATTGGCTGCTCCCGGCATAAGCCGCTGGTACTCGAACCGATACAGCACGCGGGACCCGTCACTCACCGTCTCGACATGCCCACCTCGGTCGTAGGAATAACTGCGGACGTGGCCCGCGTCGTCCTGGGCTTCAACAATTCGATCGGAGGAGTCGTACTGGAAGCTGATCGTGCGTCCGCTCGGCGAGATCAGCTTCTCCAGGTTTCGCGCCTTATTTCTGATGAGTCGAATGCGGTCACCCTTTGCATCCGCGATCTCAGTCGCGGCGCCTTGCGCAAAATTCTTCGCGTTGTAGGCTTCCGGAAAATAGATTTTCCAGCCATCACGCAAGGTCATCGTCCAGCCATTTCCATTCCACGCCGTAATGGCCCTATAGAACTCCGATGACGCGAGATCGTATCGGAAAACCGCATCCGCGTATCCTGTGCCCTTCGACACGCGGGGCATATAAAGACGATTGCCATCCTCTAAATTCAATACCTGATAGGTGTACGGAAATCTCGTGCCCGTCGGACAAATGTCATAAGGATGATTCGTCCCAACCCCAAACGCATGACTCTCCGGGTCCCAGGCATAGTAAGTTCGCGTGAGCGATAAAGGCATGACGTCAGAAACAAAGAGATCCGTCTGCAGCACTTTGAAATTCCCGTTGCGAAGGTTAACCACGAATTCGTTCACCGGCGCATCATGCTTCACCGTCGGCTTCACCATCGAGATAGAAGTCTTGAACCGGATCCGGCCGCCGTCAGCAATTGGAGAAATCACCAACCACGGCTGAGACCCATCCCACGCCGGAGGCGAATCCGTGAACGGCAGCAACTCGACTTTCACCGGACCCGGCGGCCGCTTCCACAAAAACAGAAACTCAGAACAACCCAGCAAACCCAGCACCAGCGCCCACTTCCACAGCGGTGGATGCCAAAACCTGCCCTTCCCGCCACCCTCCACAACCGCCTCCGAATGTCGTCGAAAAACAAAGGGCGGCGCGACAGGCCGCCCACCAACTGAGAACCGGGAACTGAGAACTACTCGTCCTCTTCCTTCACCTCGCCACGCTCCGCCTTCGCCTTCTCGATAATCTTTTCCTGCAGTTGCCCCGGCACCAGGTCATAGTGATGCATTTCCATGTTGAAGCTGCCGCGCCCCTGCGTCATCGACGTCAGCTCGACGCCATAAGTCAGCATTTCAGCCATCGGCACTTCGGCCTTCACCACGGTGTTGCCGCCCTTGTTGTCCATGCCCTGGATGCGGCCGCGGCGGCTATTCAAGTCGCCCATAATCGATCCGGCAAAATCGTCGGGCACCGTGATTTCAACCGCCATGATGGGCTCGAGCAGCGTGGGCTTGGCCACTTCCATCGCTTTCTTGAATGCAATGCGGCCCGCCATCTGGAACGACAGATCGTTCGAATCCACATCGTGATACGACCCGTCATAGAGCACCACGCGAAAATCCACCACGGGAAATCCCGCCAGATAGCCACGCGCCGCCGCGTCGCGAATTCCTTTTTCCACTGGCGGAATGTAGTTCTTCGGAATCGCGCCGCCAAAAATATCATTCACGAACTCGAACTCGCCACCCCGCGGAAGTGGTTCCATCCTGATCTTGCAGTCGCCGTATTGCCCGTGCCCACCCGTCTGTTTCTTGTGCCGCCCCTGTACGTCGGCCTTGGCGCGAATCGTCTCGCGATACGGCACCTTGGGCGCCTTCAAAACCACTTCCGTGTGATAGCGCTTCTTCAGTTTCGAGACGATCACTTCGATGTGCTGTTGTCCCGTACCCGCGATCAAAAACTCTTTCGTCTGCGGATCGCGGAAGAAACGCAGCATGCCATCTTCTTCCATCAGTTTGTGAATGCCCGGCCCCAGCTTGTCTTCGTCGGCGCGGCTTTTGGGCTCAATGGCAAACGTAATCGCCGGCTCCGGCAGCTTCACCCGCGGATACTGAATGGGCGCCGCCTTATCGCCCAGCGTGTCGCCGGTCAGCGTGTCTTTCAGTTTCGCCACCGCGCCAATGTCGCCAGCGTGCAGCTCCGGCACCGGAACTGCCGTCTTCCCTTGCATGACCTGAATGTGCGCGAATTTCTCCTGGCCGCCGCGAGCGTAGTTCAGCAGCGTCGCGTCATTCTTCAGCACGCCGGAAAAAACCTTGAAATACGAAATTCGTCCCGAGAACGCGTCCGACACCGTTCGGAAAACATAGAGTGACACCGGCTCCGCGTCCGACTCATGCCGCTTAGGAGCATCGCCATTCCCGCCCGCTTCACCTTGAATCCATTCGTGCTCGGAAGGTGCCGGCGTGTAGTCGATGATGAAATCCATCACCCGGTCGGCGCCAATGTTGCCCAGCCCCGAGCTGAAAATCACAGGAAAAATCTTGTCTTCGCGAATCGCGTTGTGCAGCGCCGGGATCAGATCTTCTTCGCCCAGCGTTCCCGCCTCGAAGAATTTCTCCATCAGCTTGTCGTCGCCCTCGGCCACCAACTCCACCAGCATCTCGTGCGCTTCCTGCACCTGCGCCCGCATGCCCGCCGGGATCTCGGTTTCTTTCCCCTTGCCATTCCCGCCCAGTTCGTAGGTGTAGGCCTTCATCCGCACCAGGTCGACGACGCCGGTAAAACTCTTCTCCGCGCCAATCGGCAGCTCAATCGGAATCACATCGCGCCCGAACGCGTTGGTCAGCGATTCCAGCACGCGCTCAGCGTTAGCGCGGTCGCGATCCATGCGGTTCACCACAATCAGCCGCGGCGTCTTGTACTCTTCGCAATAATTCCACACGCGCTGAGTCACGACTTCCACGCCCGCCACTCCATCGACGACCACGATCGCCGCGTCGACCACCGGCAGCGCCATCTTGGCCTCATGCACGAACATGCTGAACCCGGGTGTGTCGAGAATATTAATCTTCGTATTCCCCCACTCGACCACGGCCGCGCCGGTCGCAATCGACATCTTGCGCGCGATCTCTTCCTCGTCGTGGTCGGTAGTGGCCGAGCCGTCATCAACCCGCCCCAGGCGCTGAGTTGCGCCCGCCGTATACAGCATGGCCGACACGAGCGTAGTTTTGCCCGCGTGCCCGTGCCCCACCATCGCTACATTCCTGATGTTTGCTCCCGAATAGACTTTCAAGTTGGGCTCCTTCGGCAGGCGTGGAAAAGAAACGGCCACTAAGAGAGGACGAGTGCTAAGCAAATAAAACTCAGGCCAGCCTGAGGTATCCGTTTACCCCCGCCTTGCCAAAACGTAGGATGCTACCACGCGGAGAGCGAACGCCTCAACTTCGCCTTCGGAAGGCCGGAGCAGAGAGTGCCGTTTCAATCGCCGTGGAAGGGCACGGCTTCAGCCGTGCCGTCGACCGCTCGGAAAGGACGAGGGCTTCAGCCCCTGAGGAAACGTAAATCCGAGTTCATCCGCGTGAATCCGTGGCGAACAAGTTTGCTTCGTAGTATCATCCCCAGCGATGCTAGGCAACCGCACCAGCGAGCAGTGGATCGCCCAATACTCCAGCAGCCACCAGCATCCCATCAACCGCGTCTGCCACACTTTCGGCATCCCCACCATTCTGGTCTCGGTCGCAGTCGCGGTCGCCGGATTCTTCTTTCATCGGCTGTGGCTCTACGCCCTGGCGCTGTTCGTGATCGGATGGATCCTCCAGTTCATCGGCCACGCCTTTGAAGGCAAGCCCCCCGAATTCTTCAGCGACTGGCGATTCCTCTTCGTCGGCGTCCGCTGGTGGTGGGCCAAAATCAACGGCAAAGCCTGACAGGATCCGGCAATCCGTTTTCGCTCACCCTTCCGTACCTGTAACAGAGCCGGGTGCCCCATTTCTCGCGCGTCCTTTGCGCGAAAAGTGGGGACATAAGGCAGGACAACAGTTGCTTGCACTCCTTCGCGATTCTGTTCTATGCTGGCCCCACGCTGGGGTTCCATCTGACACGACGATGCATCGCCTGACCGCCAGATTCTTATTGTTGTTCGCGCTTGCCGGAACCTTCGCTCCGCTCGCGCTGGCGGTCTCGGCTGCTACGCCGCATGCCTGCTGTCTTCGCATGGCGGCTCATCAGTGCCACGGTTCTACTGCCTCGGAATCGGATCAGCGCACCATCCACGATGCCAGCTGCTGTAATCACGACTGGCGGCGCGCCGTAACCACGTCGCAGTGGGCCAGCCCGCAACCCGGGACGGCATCGGTCATCGCGCAGAATATCGAAGCCCGCCTCGCCGAATCGCAAGCAAGCCTTCCGCTCTCGGAACTGTTCTCCTGGCAATCCACCCGCGCCCCTCCGCAAGTCTCTATCGCCTAAACCGATCGCGCGACTGTACCGCCGCTTTGTGTGGGGACAGCCGCCCCCGGCTCTAGCGGCCACAGCCTCATCATTCATCGGAGACTCTATGCGCCCCATCCGCATCTCGCTGTCGTTGTCACTCCTCATCTTTTCCCTATCCCTCGCCGCCTTCGCCACGATTTTCGGTTCCGTTCGAGGCATCATTCACGATCCTCAGCACCGCCCCATCGAAGGTGCCATGGTCATGCTGAAGGCGCAAAACTCGGACTGGGTACAGTCCCAAGACTCCAACAACAGCGGAGAATTTGACTTCCATTCCGTACCCATCGGCAATTACACGGTCACAGTCTCGTCGAAGGGCTTTCAGCAAACCCAACAGATCGTGATTGTTCAGTCCGACACCAGTCCCGTTCTGCATTTCCAGCTGGCGGTTGCAGGCGTGAAGGAGAGCGTCGAAGTTTCAGAGACTCCCGTCGAAGCCACCACCCAAAGCATCACGCCGACCGTCACGCTGAACCGCATCGACATCCAGCAGACCCCCGGCGCCGACCGCACCAACGGCATGGAAATGATTACCGACTATGTCCCGGGCGCCTACGTCGTGCACGACATGCTCCACATGCGCGGAGGCCATCAGGTCGAGTGGCTCATCGACGGCGTTCCCATCCCGAACACCAACATCGCTAACAATCTCGGCCCTCAGATCGATCCCAAAGATATCGACTATCTCGAAATCCAACGCGGCAGTTACGACGCCGACTACGGCGACCGCACCTACGGCATCTTCAACATCGTGCCCCGCACCGGCTTCGAGCGCGATCGTGAATGCGATTTCGTCGTTACCGCCGGCAATTTCTACCAGACCAACGACCAGATCAGTTGCGGAAGCCACACCGCCCGCACCGCTTATTACGCCAGCCTCAACGGCAACCGCAGCCAGTACGGCCTGCAGACGCCCATTCCGCAAACCGTCAACGATGCCGCCAACGGCTTCGGCGGATTCACCTCATTCATCTTCAATCCCGACCCCAAAAATCAATACCGCATCGTCGGCTCCCTTCGCCGCGACTATTACCAGATTCCCATCGACCCCAATCCCAACTCCATCACCAACGTCTACTACCCCAGCTCCGGCCTGCATGACGCCGAGGTCGAGCCCGATGGCTACGCCACCTTCTCGTGGGTTCACACCTTTGATCCAAATACTCTGCTGACCGTTTCTCCGTTCTATCACTACAACGGCGCCGACTATCACGGCGGACCCAACGACTTTCCCGTCATCTCCACCGTAACCCAGACCGCCCAATACGGAGGAGCGCAGATAGCTCTCAATGCCAACGTCAAGCGCAACGATATTCAGGTTGGCGTCTATGGATTCGCCCAGCACCAGTACAACTACTTTTTCAACGATTACACCGACGGCACCACAAATGTTCCTCCGTCCTCGATCGGCGTAAACGGCGGTCTCGCCGCCTTCTTCATCAACGACAAATTCAAAGTCACACCCTGGCTCACCCTCATTGCAGGCCTTCGCGAAACCGCACTCAGCTCCACCATCTCCGAAAACGCCACCGATCCCCGTCTAGGCGCCGCCATCCGGATTCCTCATCTCAATTGGGTCTTCCGCGGCTTTTACGGCTACTTCTATCAGGCTCCGCCGCTTTCAACTCCAACCACTCAGCTGCAAACTCTGGCCGCCGGTCAGAGCTTCACCTTCGCTCCGCTGCACGGTGAACGCGATATCGAGTGGCAATTCGGCGTGACCATCCCTTATCACGGATGGACCCTCGATGCCGACAACTTTGAAACCCGCGCCCACAATTGGCTCGATCACAACAACATTGGCGAGTCGAATATCTTCTGGCCCATCACCTGGTCCTACGCGCAGATTCAAGGCTGGGAACTCACATTGCGCTCGCCCAACATCCTGCATCACGGCCAGTTCCATCTCGCCTACTCCAACCAGATCGCGCAGGCAACCTCGCCCATCACCGGCGGTCTAGTCTGCCCCCAGCCCATCACTCCATCCTGTGGCCTCGACCTCCCCTACGGCCTTTCTCCCGTGGACCACGATCAGCGCAATACTCTAAACGTCGGTTTCAATGGCAGCCTGCCGTGGCATGCCTATGCCTCCACCAACGTGTATTACGGATCAGGATTCACCAACGGGTTCCCCGGCGTGCAATATCCGGGCAACTATCTGCCCAGCCACAGCGCCGTGGATCTTTCGCTGGGCAAGACTTTCGCCGAGAACTTTACGGTTTCCGTGACCGCGGTCAATGTCGCGAACCGCCGCGTCCAGCTAGACAACAGCCTCACCTTCGGCGGATTCCACTGGGACGAGCCCCGCCAAATCTACGGAGAGATTCGCTACCGCTTCCACTATTAGCGTGTGGAGCATTCAATCGGGATGAGCCCAAGATCTCAACTAAGACAGTAAGAACCGATGAACAAGAAACGCTTTAGCAGATGCCTATCGCAAGCAGTTCCTCAGGAGGGTCGTATGCGCAGAACAGCTAAAGGGCTATGGATGGCCGCTGTAATCGGGCTAATTCTGAACCTGATGGTTCTTGTGAGCCACGGGAAGGCACCCAACAAACCACAATCTTCCACGCAACAGGCCGGCTCACTGAAGCCGCCCGCTACGGGCAAGATCAACGTAGCCTTCCTGATCTCGGACCTCGCGGACGTCATGGACATCGCCGGCCCCTGGGAGGTCTTCGGCGACTCCATGCTTACAACCAAAGGCAAGCCATGGCATCCATCGGACGGTGACGACATGGTGATGCTGTTCAACGTCTACACCGTCTCTGATTCGCTGAAGCCGGTGAATGCGAACGGACTGACCATCGTGCCCAACTATAGCTTCGACAATGCGCCCAAGCCGGAGATTATCGTGATTCCCGCGCAGCAAGGACGCGGCGCGACCCAGAAGGCGTGGCTGCTCGCCAATTCGGCCACTGCCGATGTCACCATGTCGGTGTGCACCGGCGCCTCGGTGCTGGCGGGGTATGGCATGCTCGACGGTCAAACTGCGACTACGCATCACTCCTTTGAGCAGGGCATGCAGAAGGAATTCCCTGCTGTGCATTTCGTCAGTGGAACCCGCTTCGTGGACCATGGCAAAATCGCAACTGCGGGCGGTTTGACCTCGGGCATCGATCTGGCGCTGCACGTCGTGGCCAGATACTACGGCACCGAAGTAGCGCAGTCCACCGCCGACCTTTTGGAGCATCACAGTGAGCTGTGGAAAAACCCGGAATACGACCAAGTGAAGCCGGTGTCCGCGTCGCAGTGATGTTGCCGAGTGCCCCATTTCTCGCGCGTCGTTTGCGCGAGAAAGCCTGCCCTGAGCGGAGTCGAAGGGTGGGCCTCGGCCGAAACCCGGCCTCACCCCGGCCCCAGCTTCTCCCTAACCATCTCTTCCACATCCCCCATCTTCTCTCCCAACACATTCAGCTTGCGCGCCAGCCCCTGAATCTCCGCCTCAGCCCGCCGGTTGACGTCGTAATCCAACTCGCCGCGCAGCCGGTCCTTCGTATCCTGCCGGTTCTGGCTCATCATAATGATGGGCGCCTGCACCGCCGCCAGCATCGACAGAAACAAATTCAGCAAAATATACGGATACGGGTCCCATGCTTTCCTGCCCAGCGAAGCGTCAATCGTCATATACACCGCCAGAGCAATGCCGAACGCAATAATAAACGTCCACGATCCGCCGAACCCCGCGACCACATCGGCAATCCGCTCGCCGAATGTCGCATCCTTTTCGATCACATCATTGGGATGCCGGTTCGCCCGCAGCCGCACCAGTTGCTGCGACGCATGAAACTGCCGTCCCAG
>Ga0187863_10003095_pt1 | contig 12428 bp, 14 predicted proteins | sample June2016WEW_11_1_FD_132975 | JGI IMG/M metagenome (GOLD analysis project Ga0187863, IMG submission 132975) | Peatland microbial communities from SPRUCE experiment site at the Marcell Experimental Forest, Minnesota, USA - June2016WEW_11_10 | ecosystem: Environmental > Terrestrial > Soil >...
AGTTCGGTCGACTGAATAGCGGAAAGCACCATGCACTCGTTGATGATCTCCTCGGATGTCTTGCCGAGTTCGCAGTCGGTATTCTCCTGCATCTTTTGCATGACGAGCTCTTGATTGAGCGAACCCCCGTTTACGCCGATTCGAACAGGCTTGCCATTGTCGCGCGCGACCTTGCAGATGGTGGCGAACTGCTCGTCGCGCCGCTGGCCATGGCCGACATTGCCGGGATTGATGCGGTACTTATCGAGCGCGCGGGCGCAAGCGGGATATTTGGTGAGCAGAACGTGGCCGTTGTAATGGAAGTCGCCGATGATGGGAGCGTCGCAGCCGGCGTCCAGCAGCCGTTTCTTGATTTCCTCCACGGCCGCCGCGGCTTCTGGCATATTGACCGTGATGCGGACAAGCTCCGAACCCGCCTGGGCAAGCTCAAGACACTGCTGCGTCGTCGACGCGACGTCTGCGGTGTCCGTGTTGGTCATGGACTGAACGACTACGGGCGCACCGCCGCCCACCTGAACCTTGCCGACCTGAACGCCTACTGTCTGATGCCGCTTTTCCATCATGGATGATTATTGTAACGAATCAATGGCCTGTTGTGTGCTAGGAATCCACAAAAATCAGGTTGGAACATGCAGGTTGGCAAGATTCTTGGTGGCGCTGCCTTAGGTCAATCAAGACGCCTGAACCGCGTTAATATTCCACGCGTCGAGCGGCGGGAGCAGCGGGAGGCTTGCCATTCCGTGGGGGCGGAATGATGGTAGCCATCTTGCGGATCATGGCCAGAACCAGTTTCTTATCGTCGTCAGACAGTGTCGTCGAATAGCGCTTGATATCGGCCAGGAACCGAATCTCTTCCTCCGACAACTCGCCAAGCATCTTACGGGTCTCGCGATCTTGGACCGTATCAGTCCCCGGGAAAAAATCGGCCAGGTTGATTTCCATGGCCTCGGCGATCTTGGCCAGCGTTTCCAAAGACGGAACCGTGTGGCCGTTCTCGACCCGTGACAGATAGCAGCGCAGCAGGCCGGTGCGGCGCTCGATGTCGCCCTGCGACAAGCCGCGGTCACTCCGATAGGAGCGGATCACCTCACCGATATTCACCTTGGGCTTTTCTTTTGGCACCGTATCATCCCCGACAACAGGGGTATCCTACGAGTTACCCCATTGGGGCGCAAGGACTTATTTGATGCAACGGCTAACTCATAAGACACAAATGGCCCGTCATCGGGCGAAGACGCGGAAGGAATTCGGGCTCCGGCCGGTCGCCCCAGCCGGTCCTAGGACTGCGCTGCTCGCGGACTTGCAACCACACCGGGCTGTTTTGCGACGCCCATCGAGCGGCTGGAATGGCTTGCAGCATGGGGATATCGGGGTAAGCTTCAGGTAGCCTGGACCGACTCAGCCGGAGATGGCGTGATCGGTTTGCTTGGGGTCAAGCTATCGGGATTCTTGCCGGCGCGCTTATCGGCATAGAGTGCCAGATCGGCCCGGTTGAGCAATTCCTGCTGAGTCTCGCCGGGTTTATATTCGGTCCAACCGCGCGAAAAGCGGCAGGGAATCTTTCTACTCTCATATACCACTTCAAGCCCGTCGATGCGGCCTATCACGTGCCGCACTTCCTCCGGCTTGCATTCGGGCAGAAGCAACATAAATTCGTCACCGCCCAGACGCGCGGCTAGGTCAGACCCGCGGATCGCCCTTTGGATCCGTTCGGCAAACGCTTGGAGCACCGAATCTCCTGCGGGATGCCCCAGCTCATCGTTGATGTGCTTTAATCCATCCAGGTCAAGCATGACAAGAGTGAGAGGGCGCTGGTACCGTGTCGCGCGGCTGATCTCTTCGGCGAGGCGCTGTTCGCCGGAACGCCGGTTATAGAGTCCCGTCAATTGGTCGAGTGCGGCGAGTTTATAGACCTCGGCCGTGAGGCTTTCGACCTTGGCAAGGGAGACGAACTGGTCCGCAATTTGATTTCGCATGCGGATCAGCAGCGTCTGCTGATACACCAGGTAAACGCTGAACAGCAGAACAATACCAACCAACGCCCGCACGGCCTGATTTAGGTAAAACGAATAATTGGAATCCTCTTTCAGAATTGCTGGGAAGGCGAACGATGCCACCGCCAGCGTCAACAGAACCAGCACCAGCACTGTCGAGGACCACAGCCACCACTGGCGCTTGTCGATCTCGCGCAAGTGCTCGTGAACACCCTGCGGTTTGATGGAGGGGTCTGTATGCGAGTTTCCTGGCGTCATGGTCTGTATCGGCTGCCGTAGAGCCCAAAAGCCCCTAGCTACACTGAATACCTCATTGCAGTGGTTACCTCTAGGCGTAAATGCTATGCGGTTTCCAAATTGGTTATCCCGAGAAATCTCCCATTGTCGTCAAGATGCGCTCCTACTGGCCTTTCTCCGTCTCGCTTCTGCTGTCTCTTGTGTCCTCCGATGCTGTGCAACGCGTCCGTAAGCCGATTTTCTGCTTGGTTTTAGAGGTTTTCGCCTTTTGGTGCTTGGTAGCGTGAGCAGGAAAGATCGGTCATTTTCCAACAGAAGGAACCCTCTACCTTGGGCCGGCCGTGGAGTCCTGTTCAAACTCACACAAGGAGATCTACATGGAGCCCAAGACATCCAGTTGGTTGTTGGCAGTTGTACTTGTGGGACTAACAGCTTCGGTGGCAGTGGCGAACACCGCGGTTGGTTACCAGTCTGTCGCCCGCCAAGGCACGCGCGTGCCGTCGCCCCCGCCGGATGTAAGGCAGGGGACGCGTGTACCATCGCCGCCCCCCGATGTAGCGCAGGGCACGCGCGTGCCGTCGCCCCCGCCGGATGTAAGGCAGGGGACGCGCGTACCATCGCCGCCCCCCGATCTAGCGCAGGGCACGCGCGTGCCGTCGCCCCCGCCGGATGTAAGACAGGGGACGCGCGTACCATCGCCGCCCCCCGATCTAGCCTAGAGGGGACGTATGGCTGCCATCGTCTCCCGTCTAGCATGTTTATCTAACCACTTAACTAAATGTCTATACCTGCCGGGAGGGAGATCGTAGGAATCTCCCTCCCAGTATGTTAGGATTTAGGGTGCTTGCGTCCGGTCGGGGTCCATGCTGACACTGCTCATCTGGCTGTCTGGCCTAGCTTTGGAATTTACTATCCTTTTGCGCGCATTGCAGCAGAAAACGCTTGGGAAGTATCCTTTTTTCTACCTCTATGTGGCGAGCTTGTTGCTGGCCGACGCTTGCCTCTATGTCCTGTTACTGGTTGATCCAGCGGTATACGCGAGATGGAACTGGAATGTCGGATTCCTGAACATCCTGCTGAGCGCCGGCATTCTCCTGGAAATCTTCAAGCATGTCCTTGCGCCCTACCCGGGGGCCGAAAGATTTGCAAGGATATTCGGCTTGGCTACCTTTATGATGATCTTATCGTTTGGGATCGCCTACCTGTTTTTCGCGCCGCACGCCGTGGGATCGTGGATGAGGAGGGCCTCGAACCTTGAAAGGAATCTGTTAGCTGTCCAGGCGATATTTCTCTCAAGTTTGGTCGGTGTCATCTTCTACTATGGGATCGCTATAGGGAGGAACCTCCAAGGCATGATCGTCGGTTACGGTGTGTGCGTTGCCACTACGCTGATGGCACTTGCCTTCCGTTCCTTTGCGGGCCCCTCCTTCAATGCCGCTTTTACTTTCATACAGCCCATCGCGTATTGGGTAAGTTTGGCTGTGTGGGTGTCTACCCTCTGGAATTACCAGCCCAATCCCGTGCCCCTTGCGGCAGGTGGTATCGAGCGCGACTATGATTCCTTTGTGTCGGGAACCAGGACGAGGGTCGGAGAGTTGCGCTCATACCTGGGGAGGGCCGCACGTCCATGATGCAGCTGGTTTTATTTTTGGCCCTTGGATCGGGACTTATCCTGCTTCTCTTGGTCCTGGCCGAGCGCAACCGCCGGGTAGAAGGCGGCGCCGAGGCTGTTTTTGAAGCCCGTCAGGCGCTGGTGGTTTTGCAGGTAGAGCTGTTGCCTCCGGCAATTCTCGAGCGGATTTTCCAGCAAAACGACCTGCAATACGTCGTCGCGCAAGCGCCGAGACAGATACAGGAGCTCTTCCTTCAGGAGCGGCAGAAGATCGTTCTTTCTTGGGTGGCTCAGCTCCGCAAGCAGATTCTAAGCCTGAAGGAATTTCATCTCGGCGCGGCGCGCTTCTACGCTGGTCTCAGTCCTCGAACCGAGTTGCGTTTAGCCGCGGACTTTTTGGTCCTGCTGAGCATCTGCCGGGCGTTACAGATCGCCGTTCGCTGGCGAGGTCCTTATGCCGCGCCACGCATGGCGGGGCGGGCGGCTGCGGCGGCTGCCAGAGTCTGCGATTTCTCTGAGAGATCACTTGATTTCCTAAAGCCCTCGCAGCTTGAGCCGTTCGGCGGTGATTCGGCGAGAAACCCGACGCTGCTGTAAACGATGAAAGTGAATCCGAAGCGCCTCGACGTTCAACATGCCGCAGACGACCTGCGCCGCCGGACCCTGTCCGGGATGGCTCGCCCCCTGGACAGGCTTATTTATCTGGCTTCGACGCGGGATTACAACACGGGCATCTACTATCACGATGGTTTGGCATCGCGGTTCAGCGAACAGGTCGTTTGCGAAGCCTTGGCCGATTGTCACCGGGAGGCCTTGCGTGCGTTGGTTGGGTCCTCCCTGGAGGAATTGGTCCGTCAAATGAACGCGTATATGGACTCGACGCACACAAGTCCCACTGATTTCATTGCGGCCTGGAAAAAACTCGAACCGTATCGAGTCGCCGTGCCGGTCGATACGGACCTGCTTACCGCGGAATTCCTGTTCTCGAACTTCAAGATCGCTTTGGCAATTTTGGAAGCGCGTCTGGATAATCATCCGACGGCGGCACCAAGCGCATGGCTACCCCGGTCACCTGGCCAATGATCTCCGCCTCCGAAGGGTAGGCAAACTGCCGAATCGGAGCTCCCGAGAGCGGATGGGGGATCAAGGTAATCTGTGTCCCGCGAATTTCGCACCACGAACAGGCGTAGCCGTCGCGCAATTCGACGAAATAGATAGGCCGGTCAAATTCCGAACGCCACTCCGATGCTTCGGATCGATTTGCGCGGCTTTCAATCTGAACGAAGGATCCCGGCCGCAGGAGCGGATACATCGTGAAATCCTGAACTCCCACATACCCGTATTGGCAGCGCCTTACATCGAGCTTTTGAATCAAAGCGATGGGAACCTCTCCCCAGACCTCCACCATCCGGGATATCAGGCTCGTCTTTTCCAGGCTAAAGCTCTTGTCGAAACGTACCGGAAAAGTGATTGCCTTCTGAGGATCGGGTGATTCAAGGGAAGTCAAGTGCGTATTTTGTAACGGTAAGGCCAGCTGGTACCGCGTGCTTGAATTGAGGTCAATACCAAACACCACCAACAAGTCATTAAACTTCGTACGATAGATCACACTCAGACTGTAAAGCTTGTAGATGCTGGGGATCGAACTCTTGTTTTCAAGTTGCGTCAGCCAGGCATTGGAGATGTAGAACTCTTCGTTCTGTTGGTCCTCCGCAATGGCCCGGCTGAACTCTTCAACTTCCCGCGTGGTAACACCCAACCGATTGCGTAGTTCCTTAAGTTGATCCCCTGGACGCATCTTTGGCCCCGTCGCCTGTACCCGCATCGGAACATCTCAATCCCGCGTAGGGAAGGACATTAAAGCTTTCTCCGTTTCGAATCAACTGATTTGAGAGGAGTTGCCCCGCACAAAAGCACTGAGAATGTGGGAGTTATGAATCGACTCCCAGAGGTCAAGCATACGGTGAAGATCGTACAGACAGATTCTAGTACTCTCTTGCTTACAATTAGAAGCAACTCCTTCTGGCCCTCTGGCCACACAGTCTCAAAATGATACACTTGTTTTTTCTGAGGCCCCCCCCCCCGGATTTTGACTCTTTGCGATTCTGGCTGGTCGGTGTTCTGGCGTTCACGCCAGTCAGTCGCATTCTCACCCACTTCTGTCGAGCGTCTGCTGCCGGTGCTGTTTTCAGGCAGGGCAACGCTCTGCAGTTTGAGGGAATCGGAAACCTAAGTAAGGTCAAGCATAGCGCTTGGCATCCGAGGCATACGAGGCATAGAGACAAGTGGACGTACTGCCGCCGTTTGTGATACTTAAGGGGCCGGAAACTCCGTTTAAAACAGAGATTTCTGGCTGCGGAAGGCGCTTTTTCCCCGAGCGCGCGTCGAAGCTCGCAAGTCGTTGCGGTCGCTGCTTTTGGCTGTTGATTTGGTTGCGGCCTGGGGTCTTCGCGCTTCTTACGGTTTGGGAATATCGGTCACTCGATTGAAAAGCAAAGGGGTTGGAGTAAACTGAACAGTTAGGCGCAAGCAACAGGTCCGGAGACGGCATAAATGACGCGTTCGACAGCCCCTGGCAGCAGTTGGCGGAATCTAGGCTCCCTCACGAACTGGAGATCGGCCTTGCTGGGGAATCTGGGCTCGCCCAGCGAGGATCCCCTAGTCGAGCGATCCGGCAGCAATAGCGGCGGTCATTTGGATGCTCTCGCCGGGCTGCGTTCGGTTATCGAGCAAGTGCGTCGAAGGATCTTCGCGAACCGGTTTCTTGACGGTTGGATGATGTGGCTCACCTGGGTTTTTCTCGGCCTGATCGCCGCCGCCGCATTCAGTCGGCAATTGAGACACGTCTTGATTGCGGCCGCATTAATCGCGGCAGCCGGCGGAATCGTTTCCTTGGTTCGGGGATGGTGGAGGCAGCCTTCTGGGTACTACTGCGCTCGTGAAATTGATCGAGCTTCGGGACTCTCCGACCGTCTCTCAACCGCCCTTTATTTCGGCGCCGTCGAGAGCCCCGATCCGATGACACTTCGGCAGCGGCGCGATGCTCTAAGCAGGCTTGACCGGATTGAGCCGCAGTCCTTGTTTCCTATTCGCATGCCCGTGTTTGCGAATCAAACCATCGTCGTGGCTTTGATTGCCGCCGCCCTGCTTGCCTACCGGCTTCATTACAGCCCGCCGATGGTGGCGCTATTGCATCGGGCGGCGACATCGCAAGTTGCCAAGGCGGTCCTGTCTCCCTTGGCAGGTGCCGTGAAAAAGGATCTGCTCGCTTTGGTAAACCGCGACAGCTCTGAGGTCAAACAAGCCGCCGCCGACGCTGAAACGGTTCCGGGTTTGGCCGACTCAAAGAATGCCAACGATTCCTCTCAACTGGGAGATCACGACGGGATGGCCCCCGGCGATGCGCGAGACGATTCAGAAACGGCTACCGCAGGGGCCGAGGGCGATCCGGGCGATCCTCAAACCGGAAATGCCCCGCAGGACCAGGGGCAGGATGCGAACCAGGCCGGCACTGCCGCTCCGAACCAACAAATGGCGGATGCCAATCAGCCGCAGGCAGGCGAAAACGGCCAGAATGGTTCTTCTCAACAGCAACAGGCGGGCGGACAGACGTCCTCGAGCAGTTCGGTGATGCAGGCGCTCAAGAATTTAATGAAAAATATGACGGGACAGCCAACCTCGAGCGACTCAAATAGCCAATCGTCGGCGGAAGGGACTTCGCAGCAGCCGGGAAGTTCTTCCGGACAAGGCGAGGCGAAAAACGATACCCCGAAAGACAGCTCGGAGCAGAAGGAGCTCGGCTCCTCCTCCAGTTCGCAGAAGCCCGGCGGTGGGGCCGGGAACGGAAGCACGCCCGTGCCCAAGCAGGCTGGAAAACAGAGTCTGCCGACTCCCAAGAACCTGACTCCGGACCGCGTGAATCTAGTGGCAACTGATTTTAGGCAACAAGGGCGCGTTCGCGCTACCTCTGCCCCGGGCACGGCGCAGCTGCCTCTGCGCGACATCAAGCCCCAGCCGGTGGCGGCAATCAAGGGAGCCGAGCAGGAAAACATCCCCGTGCGGTATCGGCTCTATGTACAGCGCTATTTCGAACACAGTGACAGAGCCCGCGAGTAAATCAAACCGCCGGCAATAGGCGCGAAGGACGGACAACAGTGCTGACGGAAGATCAGAAGAGCGACCAGTCGTTTGAACGGCAGATCGAATCGCTAGCGGGGAAAATGGTGGAGCTGCGCGGCGAGATTTCCAAAGCGATCGTAGGCCAGAGCGAAGTGGTCGAAGGTGTGCTGATTGCGCTGCTCGCGGGTGCGCACGTCTTGCTCGAAGGCGTGCCCGGCGTTGGTAAGACGCTTCTTGTTCGCACGCTCGCCCAGGCGGTTTCGCTCAAGTATTCTCGCATCCAGTTCACGCCCGATTTGATGCCCGCGGACGTGATTGGCACTTCCATCGTGCAGGATGACGGCGACGGGAAGAAGGTGTTGGATTTCCAGCCCGGCCCGATCTTCACAAATCTTCTTCTGGCGGACGAAATCAATCGCACGACGCCGAAAACGCAATCGGCCCTGCTCGAAGCGATGCAAGAGAAGCAGGTCACCGTCGGGCATACCACTCACATTTTGGACGAGCCCTTTTTCGTCATGGCTACGCAGAACCCTCTCGAGATGGAGGGTACCTATCCTCTGCCCGAAGCCCAGTTGGACCGCTTCCTTTTCAAATTGCGGGTTCCGTTCCCGGGGCGCCAGGAGCTTCACGATATTCTGGACCGCACCACCAGGGGCGCGGCTCCGGAGGTGCGTCACGTATTGAACGGGCCGCAGATTCTGGAGATGAGGCATGTGGTACGCATGGTTCCGCTGGCGCCTCATGTTCAGGACTACGTGGTGAAACTGGTTTTGGCGACACACTCCGAGGACCGCTCAAACACTCTGGCCAATCGGTATATCCGCTACGGAAGCTCTCCCCGCGGCGCCCAGGCTTTGATTCTCGGCGGAAAAGTGCGCGCCCTTTTGAACGGGCGTTTCAATGTGAGTACCGACGACATTCACGCGCTGCTGAAGCCGGCCCTGCGGCACCGCATCATCCTGAATTTTGAGGCCCAGGCCGACGGCCGGGCAGCTGACGACCTGCTTGAGGAGATTGTCAGCGTGACGAAGAAAAACTGAAGGCACTTTCAGGCGAAGAGCGCTTCGGCTCCAGCTCCAGGGAGCGCGAGTCGCTGCTTCTCCGGACCTGGTAAACATGGCTGCCCCGCTGTTACTCGACCGCGACTTCCTGAAAACCCTCGAAGAGCTCACATTGTTGTGCCGGGAAGATCTCACCGGGCCCATTGGTGCCGATCATCGTTCCCGTAGCCACGGTCCCGGCATGGAGTTCGCCGATTATCGCGTGTATTCCGCGGGCGACGATCCGCGCTTCCTGGATTGGAATGCCTATCTCCGCTTGGGCAGGCTCTTCCTTAAGATTTTCGAAACCGAACGTCACGTTCCCGTCCGGATTTTGCTTGATGCCAGCGAATCGATGGATTGTGAAGAAGCCGCCGCGGAGTCCAAGTTTCTCTATGCGCAGCGGCTTGCCGCGAGCTTTGCCTACCTGTCTCTCCTGCGGTTGGACACGACGGCCGTAATCCCTTTCACCGAGCGATTGTCCAAACCTATTATGGTCGCCGGTGGCCGCGAGAACTTCTGGCCTGTTCTGGAGTTTGTGAGCCAGCTTTGCTGCAACGGCGGCACCGATCTCTATCGGTCGGTAAAGGAATTCGTAAATAATTTTCCTTCTCGAGGAGTGGTGATTGTCATCTCGGACTTCTTTGATGAAGATGGCTGCCGCCGTGCCCTCGAGATGCTGCGCTCGTCTGGCCACGATTTCGTGGTTCTCCAGGTGCACAGCGCAGAGGAGCAGCGTCCCTCGGCTTTTGGCGAACTCCTGCTGGAAGAGGCTGAAACGGGCGAATTGCGTACGATCGAGTGCTCCCGCGAAAAGTCGGCCCTGTATGAACGGGCGTTCCTTGAGTTTTCAAGCCGCCTTCAGCGCTTGGCTCTGCGCAACGGCGGGCGTTACGCCCGTGCTGTAACCAACATCCCCTATCAGGAATTTGTGCTGCAGAGCCTGCGGGGCGGCCGGGTTCTCACATGAGCTGGCTCGCATTCAGTCCTGTTCAAGCGGCATTGTTATGGCTGGCCGGCTCGGCGCTGGCCTTATGGCTCTACCTTCACCAGCGGCCCACGCGGCGGAAGGTCTCAACCCTGCGGTTCTGGGCCGATCTGCCTCCCAGCGTCTACCGGCGACGCCGCTGGCTCCGGGAGCCGTGGGCGTTGCTCGCCCAGGTGGTGTTTCTGCTGTTCCTGATTCTGGCGCTTGCGAATCCTCGTTGGGGCATAGTTACCGAGAGCCGCCGCGTGGCGATCGTCCTCGACACCTCCATATGGTCGCAAGTGCAGCAGCGGGGCGAGCCACCGTGGATCGACTTAGTGCGGCAGGATGCCTATCGCCTGCTGAACACGCTTCCGGCGACCGATGAGGTACTGCTCCTGCGCGCTGAGCCCGACGCCTTGCCGATCCTGCCCTTCACCGATGACCGTGCCGAACAGCGCCGGGCAGTCGCACAGGCGCGCGCTTCCAGCAGCATCGCCGATATTCCACACGCGCTCGAGGCGGGCAAAGCCGCTCTCGCCGGCTCCCGGGCGGGACTTCTGGTTTACATTGGCCCTGGAATGCTTGATGAACAACAAACCGCGAGTTTGGACCAGCTGCGGCAGGCGTGGGAACCTGGCGACGGCAGCGGCGATCGCCCGCAGATTCTGTTTCGCATGGTCGGCGGAGAAAAGCCCATGGAGAACCGCGGGATCTTACGATTGGCTTTGCAGCGCGATGCCACGCAGCCAGATCGATGGCATTTGCTCACGCAGTTGAAAAACTACAGCGAATCGAAAGCCGTCCTTCTACTGAAGCTGTCGATGGGCGGCCAGCCGCTTTTGCAGCGCAACGTTTCGCTGGCACCTGGTCAGGTCAGCGGTCTAAACGACGAATTCATAACCACCCAAGGGGGACTCCTCACGGCGGAAATTACGCCAGCCGACGATTTACGGGCCGACGACCGCGCGGTGGTGTACGTCCCTGCTTTTCGGCCCGTCAATATCGCCGTATTCACGTCACGGCCTTCGTTTGAAAATGATTTGCGCCCCGTCCTTTCCACGAACCCGTATTGGCGGGCTCAGTTTGTCCATCCCGGCGCGTCGGTAGATCCGGCCCCCGACATGGCTATTTACGACGCCGCGAGCCCGCCGGCTCAGGCCACATTCAATTCCATCTATTTCGTCCGCGGGCAACAGGGCAAGACCGGTCACCCGATTCGCGTCACCGATTGGAACTCGCAGCATGCCGCGACTCGTTGGGTGCGGACGCGGGACGTCAGTGTGCGGAACGCCGCGCGTCTCAATGTAGGCTCCACGGACACGGTACTGGCTTCCGGCGAGGACCATCCGGAAATTCCTCTGCTTGTGGCGCGCGAGCAGAATCGCCACCGGGTTCTGATCGTCGGCTTCGATCCCGGCGATTCGAACTTTCCGCAGCAGTCCGCGTTTCCTCTGTTAATTGCAGGGGCGGTCGAATGGCTGACGCACCCGATCGAGGACGTCTCCGATTCTCTTTCGGCCGGCGAACTCGATTTGCCGGGTTCCGCCACTCGAATCATTTCCCCATCAGGCGCGAACGTGCCGTTTGCACGCAATGGATCGAGCTTGCATTTGCTTGCGCTCGACGCTGGTTTGTATCGCGCGATCGGACCGAACCTCTCGACGACGTTTGCCGTCAACGCCCCTCCGCTGTTGCCCTCGCAGCGGATAACCCCGACGGCAGCTGAATCGGCTTCCGTTGCGGGAGAGTCGGCGCAGTATCAGGGAACTTACCTGTGGCAATGGCTTGTGCTGCTGGCGATGGTGGCGCTGTTGGCCGAGTGGTGGCTCTTCTACTCAAACCGCCTCAATCGACGGGCGGTGTTGATCCAGCAATCGGAATCGCGAAGCAGCGTAACTATATCCGAGCAGGGCGCGCAGAAGGACGAAGCGCTGGATACGAATTTAATCACTTAGGTGGCTGAATGACGTTTGAAAGGCCTATTTTTTTTCTGATGCTCCTTTTGCTGCCGCCGTTGTGGCTGCTGCTGCGCCGGTCGCCAGGTTCCTCGCGAACATGCTTGGCGCTGAAATGCCTGGCGTTCTCTGCCTTGGTGTTTGCGCTTGCGTCCCCATGGTCGCAGTTGTTTGTTCAAAGGCTTGCCGTGACCGTTGTAATGGATACATCGGCTAGTATGCCGCGCGAGTCGATCGAGCGCGGCGAGGCCATCCTTCGCGAACTCGTTCGTAAGAAATCAGGAGCCGAACTGCGTCTGATAACCTTTGCCGAACATGCCCGCCAGCAGCCGGTCGCTCTTCAGCCCGACAAGGTGACGATTCCTCAAGGCGTCGATCTCAATGGGGGGATGGTTACCGACATCGAAGGCGGCTTGCAGCTGGCGCTGAGCACTTTTCCCGAGCATGGTGCGCGCCGCATCGTGCTGGTCAGCGATGGGAATGAGACGCAAGGTCACG
>Ga0187863_10003096_pt1 | contig 12428 bp, 12 predicted proteins | sample June2016WEW_11_1_FD_132975 | JGI IMG/M metagenome (GOLD analysis project Ga0187863, IMG submission 132975) | Peatland microbial communities from SPRUCE experiment site at the Marcell Experimental Forest, Minnesota, USA - June2016WEW_11_10 | ecosystem: Environmental > Terrestrial > Soil >...
AGCGGGGCTTAAGCCCCGCGCGGGCTAAAGCCCGCCCCCCAGGTCTCGCTTGGGCAAATGTAGAAACTCGCGGCATCCCCAGGAGTGGGGACGCCGCACGCAGGAGTGCGTGCGCCACGTCATTCGTAGCGCAACGCCACCACCGGGTCCAAATTAGCAGCGCGGCCGGCCGGCCAGATTCCGAAAAAGAGGCCCACACCGACCGACACCATAATCCCCGAGACGGCCGCCCATAACGGCACCGCCGTCGGCAGGCTCGTGAAGATCAGTCCCACCAACAGCGAGACGCACCAGCCCAGGAACAGTCCAATCACGCCGCCGATGCCGGTCAGCACCACCGCCTCGGTCAGGAACTGCACGATGATGTCGGCCTTGCGCGCGCCCACCGCCTTGCGAATCCCGATTTCCCGCGTGCGCTCGGTTACCGACACCAGCATGATGTTCATCACCCCGATGCCGCCCACCAGCAGCCCGATGGAGCTGAGGATCACCATCACCAGCGCCACGGTGCCGGTGATGCGGTGGAAATCTTCGATCATCTGCTGCGCGGTGGAAAGCGAGAAGTTGTCGGGCTTGTCGTTAGGCACTTTGCGCTGGATGCGTAGGACGGTGCGCACCTCGTCTTCGGCCTTCGACAGCATGCCTTCATAGGCGATCACGATCAGCATGTTCTCGTTGGCGCTGGGATACAGCTTGCGCATCGTGAAGTACGGAAACAGGATGCGGTTGTCGTCCTGCCCGGGGAAGGATGCCGCGGGGCGCTCCATGACGCCGATTACTTCCACCGCGTGTCCATCCACCTCGATCCACTTACCCACCGCGTCCTGACCCTGGAAAAACGACTTACCCAAGTCTTCGCCTAGCACCGCCACGGGCATGTGGTGCCGGCTTTCGGTATCGGTGAAGAAACGGCCTTGCAGCATGACCGTGCCGCCCGCGGCGTAGCCTTCCTCGGTCCCGCCGATGTCCAGGTTGTAGTTGTCGTTGCCCTTGTAGCGCGCTTTGTGGAGCGCGTCAAAGTTGGAAAACAGGTAGGGACTGACGTGTTCCACCGAAGGGCAGCGCTCCTCGATGGCCAGAGCGTCCTCGCGCGTCAACATCTTGCGCTTCTGCTCCTCCAGCGTCCAGCCACCCATGGCGCTTCCACGCAAGACCACGATGGTGTTGGGCCCGAAGCTTTTCAGGATATTGGTGATCGCGCCGTCAAGCCCTGCGATGATGGATCCCACGCCGATCACTGCGCCAGTGCCGATGATGACTCCCAGCACCGTCAGGAACGAGCGCATCTTGTGCTCCCGCACCGTGGTCAACGCCAGGGCCACTCCCGAACCTACCGAACCGATTGTCATCGTTCCATCCTCAAAGCTTCGATAGGGTCCAACCCGGCCGCGCGCCGCGCCGGATAGATCCCGAAGAAAAGTCCCACCGCCGCCGAAAGCGTCACCCCCACGATCACCGCGCTGATGGGGATGTGCATGGGCACCGGCGTGAGCGCTTTTACCAGAATCGAAATCCCCCACGCAATGAGAATCCCAATTACCCCGCCGGTCGCCGAGAGCATCGACGATTCCACCAGAAACTGGTTGAGTATGTCGACGCGCCGCGCGCCCACCGACTTGCGGACGCCGATTTCGCGCGTGCGCTCGGTAACCACCGCCAGCATGATATTCATGATCACCACCCCGCCCACCACCATGAAAACGGAGACCACCCCGACCGCGGTGGCCGCAATCGCGCCCGTCAACTGATTCCACACGTTCACCAGCGAGTCCGAACTGACCATGCCGAAAGTATCGTCGTCCTTCGGGTGCAAGTGCCGGTAGGACCGCAATAGCACGCGGACTTCGTCCTGAGCTTGCTGCAGGACGGTCTGGTCCGCCGCTTTCAAATCGTACCCGATGCCATTGCGCGGGCCATAAATCTTGAAGTAGCTCTCGGCTGGGATCATCAGGAAGTTGTCGCGGGAGTTCCCAAAAACCGATCCCTTGGTTTTTGCCACGCCGATGACTTCGAACGGGCGCCCTTCCACGGTGATGGACTTGCCGATGGGGTTGGCGTTGGCGAAGAATTGCTCTTTCAAATCGTTGCCGATCACCGCCACCATGGCGCGCTGCTGGTCTTCGAGATCGCTGATGAAGCGGCCCTCGGAAGGATCAATGTCGGAGAGCACACCCTGGTTGGCGGTGGCGCCTGTCAGTTGCACGTTGTCGCGGTGCTCTTTGCCGTAATGGATGGAGACCATGCGGCTCACCGACATGCCAATTTCCTCGACCAGCTTGCTGTTGGCGCGCAGAAAGTCGAATTCCTCCTTGGAAAGCTGCGGGTTGCGCCGATCCATTTCCAGATATTTCTTGGGATCCCACATGCCCATCATGACGATGCGCCGCACCTTGAAGCCGTCGGCGCCCATGCTGGACACATTCTGCGCAACATACACGTTCATGCCGTCGATCACCGACATGACGGCGATGAGGGTGGTGGTGGCCAGGATAATCCCCAACAGCGTGAGGAAGCTGCGCAGCTTGCTGCCGCGCAGGGAGAGCGCCGCGCCGGTGACCGCCTCGCCAAAAGAAGCGTTGGTTCTCATTCAACATCCAGACGAGATAAGGGGGTGCTTTGTTCCGCGATCCGTTATCCATTCCATTATGGCGTGATCCAGCCACAGGTGGGGGCGCCCCTTGGCGAGGAAGCCCAGATGCCCGCCATACTCGGTCTTGAGCAGTTGCAGGCAGGGGTTTTGGCGGAACGCCGGGTGATCGTAGATCCGGAACGGAACAAAGGGGTCGTCCTGCGCGGTGATGAACAAGGTGGGCACGCGGATGCGCTCCAGAAACAGGTTGGCGGATTGCGTTCGGTAATAGTGTTCGGCTCCGCTGAATCCGAAGTTCGGCGCGGTAATGCGATCGTCCATTTCGAAGACCGAGCGGATGCCCCGCAAATCGGCGGCAGTGGAGCGCCACACCGCGCGGGCCCGCGCGCGCATCAACATTAAGAAGCCGTATTCGTAGAGGCGGTTATCCGGCTGGCCGATGCGCCTGGCGCAGGCTTCCAGGTCAATGGCTGCCGCGGCGGCCACCACCCCCGCCAGCAGCGGCCGGGCGTCTTCGCCCAACTCGCCGGCCAGCTTCGCCACCAGGTTGCCGCCTAACGAAAAACCCACCAACCACACCGGCGCGCGGCCCTCGGCGGCAAGGGCGCGCACCACCGCGAGCAGATCGCTGGTGAGTCCGCCGTGGTAGACCGTCCGGGCAAGCCGCTCGGTGCCGCCGCAACTTCGCAGGTTTGAGCGGTGGACCGTGTATCCGGCCGCCACCGCGCAGGCGGCCATGCTGTGCATGTAGCCCGCGTCGGCCGATCCCTCCAGGCCATGCACCAGCACGATCTCGCCTCGCGGCGCACCCGCCGGCCGTTCGGTTTCGACGAGTACCTGGACCTCGGGCTCCGTGTGATAGAGCTTCTTTTCGACGGGACACTGGCGCGTGCCGGATGGCCGGGGCCAGAAGTGCCCGGCGATGGTCTGAACGTGCGGGTTCTTGAAGAGGGGCACGAAAGGCTGCAAGCTCCCATTATCCCGCGAAACTGCTACCGAGCCGCGACCGTGTTACCGAGCCGCGACCGTAAGGGAGTGCCCCATGGCCCTGCGGGCCACCAAAGGCAAAGAAGACGCGCGGCCGTAGGCCGGCCTGGACTTTGGCCATTTGCTGTTGGGCAGGTTGGTAACCTGCAGGCCGATTGTTAATCGGCCTTTCGCGAGCGAAGCTCGCGTAACCGGCCCCGTCTTCAACCGAGTGGCATATGGCCCTGCGGGCCACCCAAGGTAAAGAGGACGCGCGGAGCAGTGGGGTGGCCGCAGGTCGGAAGGTGTTCGCGTCTTTAACGGAGCGGTTTCCCCATATGCGCCATTTGGCGCTATAACTAACGACAGAATGGTGAGCGAACTCCAGGCTGTCGTTGAGGAATTGGGCGGTGAACCCGTCCTGTGCCGTCCCTTGCGGAGCGGCGCCGACCTGCAGGCCGCCATTCGCGAAGGCTTTCCACAACCTGTCGTGCAAGAAGTGATGCATGGCGCGGGCATCACGCTGAAGGAACTGGCGTCCAGCCTGGATCTTTCGGCGCGCAGCCTGCAGCGGCGGCGGCGGGAAGGACGCCTGGCCGGGTATGAATCCGACCGCCTCTATCGTCTCGCCAGAATCGTGGCCCTGGCAAAACACTATATAGGCAACCAAGAGGCCGCCGCCCGATGGCTGAAGCGGACAAATCGCGCGTTAGGCGGCGCAACCCCGCTGGGATCCCTCGATACGGAGCTTGGAGCGCGCACGGTGGAAGACGTGCTCGGCCGCATCGCCTATGGCGGCGTGAGTTGACGCGGGTCTACCGAATCCTCCGCAGGCCATATTCGAAGAAGCCCCTGGATGGAGAGGGCGGCTACCGTTTCGGCGGCCGTTGGTCGAGCGCTGGTGTCCGCCTGGCATAAACGGCTGAACATCTGTCGCTGGCGATGATCGAGTACTTCGTGCATATCGACGCCGGCGACGCGCCGCGCGATCTCGTGGTAGTTACAGCGGACATTCCAGCAGGAGTTTCGCGGATCGCCATCTCCGAGAAGCAATTGCCCGCAAACTGGCGGCGGAGTCCCGCGCCGCCTGGCCTTGCCGCGATTGGCGATGGCTTTGTCGGCGGTTGCCGTGCAGCCGTTCTCGTCGTGCCGTCAGTTATCGCTCCGGCCGAATCGAACTGGCTCGTGAATCTGCGGCATCCGGACTTCTCAAAGATTCGGGTGCGTCTGCCCGAAAAGTTCAGCTCCGATCCGCGGTTCTTCCAATAGGCCTCACCGCGCCAGCACTTCCTCGCGCAACACCGACCGTCCCGCCAGCGCCTCACGAAAACCCAACACAGCCAGCGCCAGCACGGTCCCGAGCGCCAACAGCGACTGGCCGGCGTACCACTTAGAAAAATCCAGCGTCAACGGGAAGCTCAACAGCATCGCAATGACGAAGAGAGAAACGGCCAGCGCGACCAGCCCGTATCGAATCAGGATGTAGACAGTCAGCGCCGCGGCCGCCGCGTTGAACAGCGAGCCGATGGCCGCATGGCTGATCCCGAAATTGTTCAGCATCACGATGAGCAGGCAATAGAGCGCGCCCGCGCCCCACTCACTGCGTGCGATGAGGCGGAAAAGGAAGATCACGAACAGCAACACCAGCGCCTCGATCATGGAGATGCCAAGGTGCGCCACCCACGCGCTGGCCGCGCCGCGCAGTCCATCCACCGCGGTGGCTTCCGTGAGGAACCCCGGCGGAGCTCCCAGGTGCGCGCGCACGAGTTGCCGGCACTCGTACAGCACGGTCACCGCCGCGCCGGCGACGGTACCCACCAGGATCTCGCCACCCACAATTGGGTCTCGCAGACGGCCGGCGATCATGCGGCTCCATCCGACGATGGTTTGGGGCCAGCGCCGCCGGACGTAAGGCTCCAGCGCAATGTAGAGCACCCACAGCACACCCGCCCACAGCAGGGATGCGCTGATTCCCGTGATCAGGCTTTGCAGCTCCGCGATACTGGGTTGATGATTCGAGCCGATCAGCCACAGCAACATCCAGTTTCCAAAGACGAAGGCCGCGAGGCGAAAGGCGCCGCGCCGGTCGCCGCGGCCCAGGCGCGCATTCCGTCGCGCCAGCAGCGCGCCACCGGTCATCGCCACCGCGAACACTCCCGCCCAGATGAGGTCCTCGGGCCGCGGCCCGCGACCGGGCGCCGGATTGGTCCACGGTCCGACGATACGGAAATAGGATGGCTTCCCATGCCACGAGGCCGCTTCCAGCCGTAGCGAGTTGGCCGGGTGGCCTGGATATGCGCCGAGCCAGGCGGCGCGCGCGTCGTACGGCGATGGCGGCGTCCACCGTGGCAGGGTTGGCGAGAAGCGGGCCGGGTCCAGACCAGCCGCGCTGAACAGCGAACTCCAATCGGGCGGATGGGCGGTTTTCGGGGTATCCTGTGCCTCGTGGACATCCTCGATTTGCGGCGGCACAGCCTCCAGCAGGTATAGCCGGCCTCGCAGGTCGGTCTCCAGCAGGATTGTGCCCGGATCGATCAAAGGAGGGTTCGAGTCCGACACCGTGCGGGACGGGGAAAGTCCTATGCTGGCCGTGCCAAACCACACACCGGGCACCATATATTGCGGGCTTTGTCGATACCAGAAATAGACGAGCGGCGGCTGCTGCGCAACCAGAAGCGCCCAGCGATCGGGCGATGGATCGTGCCGCTCCACATAGTTCAGGTAGGATGAGGCGCCGTCAAATCCGAAATGGCTGTCTACGGGCGGCTCTGTGTATCCAAACCCGTGCACCAGATCGCGGGCGCGCTCCCTCAGGACATCCGGAGGTTTATCCGTAGGCAGGCTGCCAAACACGTCCGCCTTGCTGTGCAACACCGCGGCCACGGCCACCCCTGCCACGGCGAGCAGCAACAACGCGACCGCCAGCCGCACGCTGACCGTGGCCGTTTCACGCGAGGCCGCCACCATTTCGGGCGAAGGCGTTTCGCCGGCGGCCAGCGCCGCGGCCAGCGGGTCGCCGCCGGGCAGCGCCGCCGCCACCAATAGCGCCGACGGGGGACGCCGCGCCGGATCCGGTTCCAGGCAGCGCAGGATGACGCGCTCCACGGCCGGGTCCAGATCGCGCACCAGGGTGGATGGGCTGGCGGGCGCGCCGTTCTCTTCGAGGCGCAGCAACTCCTCGCGCGACTGCGCTTTAAATGCGCGCCGGCCGGTGAACATCTCGTAGAGCACCAGTCCCAACGCGTAAATATCGCTGCGCACATCGGCCTGGTTGCCGGCCAACTGCTCTGGCGCCATGTAGGCGGGCGTACCGTAGCGCGCTTCCGCCCCGGTGACTTGCGCGGCCAGCGCCGCCAGCCCGAAATCGGTGATCAACACCTGGCCGCGGCCGTCGATCATGATGTTGCCGGGCTTGAAGTCGCGATGCAGGACGCCTTTTGCGTGGGCGGCGGCCAGCGCCGCGCACAACCGGCGAGCGATTTCGACGGCTTTATCGGAGGGCAGCCGGCCGATGCGCCGCAGCAGCGACGACAGGTCCTCGCCATCCACGTATTCCATGGAGAGGAACGGCATGCCCTCCCATTCGCCGATATCGTACACGCGGCATACGTTGGGATGGGAGACTTGCCGCGCGATGCGGACTTCGTTGTGGAAGCGCGCCAGCGCCGGGGCGTCGCGCGACATGGCGGCGGGCAAAAACTTAAGCGCGACGGGCTGTTCCAGCTTGTTGTCGTAGGCACGGTAGACTTCGCCCATGCCGCCGCGCCCGGCCAGCGAGAGGATGCGATAGCGTCCCGCGACCACGGCGCCGGCGGCGAAGCGCCCATCGACGGACGTGGTGGGCGTGACGGAAGGCGGCCCCGATGTGACCGTATCCGCCCTCGATGGAGATTCCAGTGGGGATTCGAGCGGGCGTCCGCAGGCGGCGCAATAGCGGCTGCCCTCCGGCATGGCGAAAGCGCAGGAGGGGCATTGAGGCATATCGGGCCGTCGAACTGACACTGTAGCAAACGGCGCGCGCTTGCCGGCACCGTTCGGGCCGCGCCATTTGGCGCTATAATCAACGACAGAATGGTAAGCGAACTCCAGGCTGTAATTGAAGAGCTCGGCGGCGAACCGGTGCTGGGCCGCCGGCTGCGCAGCGGCGCCGATCTCCAGGCCGCCATTCGAGAGGGATTTCCGCAACCCGTCGTGCAGGAGGTAATGCAAGGCGCGGGCATCACGCTGAAGGAACTGGCGTCCAGCCTCGATCTTTCGGCGCGCAGCCTGCAGCGGAGACGCGAAGGACGTCTGGCCGGGTATGAATCGGATCGCCTCTACCGTCTCGCGCGAATCGTGGCTTTGGCCAAACACTACATCGGCAATGAGGAGATGGCCACGCGATGGCTGAAGCGCACGAACCGGGCTTTAGGCGGCGCAACTCCGCTCGAATCCATCGATACGGAGATCGGAGCGCGAACGGTGGAAGAGGTCCTCGGCCGCATCGCCTATGGCGGCGTGAGTTGACGCGGGTTTACCGAATTCTCCGCCGGCAGTTTTCAAAGAAGCCCCTGGACGGAGAGGGCGCGTACCGCTTCGGCGGACGCTGGTCGAGCGCCGGCGTGCGTTTGGCGTACACTGCCGAGCATTTGTCGCTCGCGGTGCTCGAATACTTCGTCCACATCGATGCGGACGATGCGCCACGCGATCTGGTGGCGGTCGCGGCGGATATTCCCGCTAGCGTCTCGCGGATCAAGGTGGCCGAAAAGCGCCTGCCCGCGGACTGGCGGCGCAGCCCGGCGCCGCCAAGCCTGGCGGCGATCGGCGACGGTTTCGTCAGCGCCGGCCGCGCCGCGATTCTGATCGTGCCTTCCGCGCTCGCTCCCGCCGAATCGAACTGGCTTATTAATCCGGGGCATCCGGACATGGCTAAGATCCGCGTGCGTCCGTCCGAGACGTTTCGTTACGATCCGCGGTTTTTTCAATAAGCGCGAGGCAGGGGCGGGCGAAAGCGCGTGTCCGCTACTGAATCTGATAGGACAGCCGCACTTCCACGGTCTTCGGCGGGAAGCAGGAGTTGGTATTGCAGGCCTGGTAGCGCAGTTTGCCTAGCATGATTCCCGGTCCTTGGGATGCTGCGGCGGGCACCTTGAACTTAGCGAGCAGATCGAAATCGCCAGTGAAGACGGAGAGCGGCTTGTCGGAGAACTCGTACTTCTCCAGTTGCGGCTTGGGGAAGACCGTGGGGCCGTCGGACTCCAGCGCGCCGCCGGACTCCCATTTCAGCGACAGCGGGATCAAGTAGTCGTCGCTCGGGTGGTTGCTGTTGACGTGAAAGCCGGGCTGGATGGACACCGCGATCTTCGCCTCTGCAGAGGCGCCGCGCTTGGCCACCAGCTTCTGTGAAGCTTCCGCGGAGAGATACTGCTTACCTTGCGCCCACAAGCTCGGCAGGCAGAGACACGCCGCCAGAACCGCCAGCGGGACGCGCCGCACCTTCCATGATCCCCCCGCCGTGCGGGCGTGCTTGCAATAGTTGTTCGATAGCATTTTCAAATTCACCCTTACTCGTCAGCCCCACATGCACGTCGGCGATCTTGCCATCCCGGTCGATCAGGAAGGTGGTCGGGAGAGCCTCAATGCCGCCGAACTTATCGGCGGTGGAGTCGTTGCCGACCACCACGCGGTAATTGATTCCCACGTCGGCGACAAAAGGCTTGACGGCGTCCCAGCCCTCGTCGTCCATATCGATGCCCAGCACGGCGAAGCCCTGGTCTTTGTGCTTGCGCTCGAAATCCATGAACCAGGGGATCTCGATTTTGCAGGGGCCGCAATAGGTGGCCCAGAAGTCCAGCAAGACCACTTTGCCTTTGTAGTCGGACAGGCGCACGGTTTTGCCGTCGGCGTCTTTCAGTGCGAAATCGGGGGCGGCGTGCCGTTCAGTATCCGGCTTCAGCGATGCGGCCTTGGCGGGCCTCACCGGCGAGCAGCCATAGATCGTGCAGCCCAACAGGAATCCGGTGAGCAGCACGGTGCCCAGGCGCAGAGCCGACATAGAACCTCCTCCACTTTTCACTATATATCGATTATATCGAGATTCGATTGGATACATCGGACTGGTGGAACCATTGGCGGCGGCGCTCGCGGAAGCGGCCGGCCAGGGTGTATTCGGGGTGCGCGGAGACGCCCGAGAACATCCACGCCGCGGTGTCGCAGAAGCTTTCGCAGACGTATTCGCGCCAGGGGCGGGTGCGGCGTGCGGCGTCGCGCGCGGCGAGGGCGTGTTTCCGCCACTCCGCGGACCAGCCTAATTCGCCGCGGGCGCGGCCGCGCAGTTCTTCGCGAAGCAGCGCTTCGTAGGACCAGCGGCGCGGGTTGCCCAGCCGCAGCCATACGAAATGGAAGATCTCATGGACGAAGATGCGGGCAAATTCCTGCGGGTCGGCAGCGAGTTCGGCGTCGAATACGATGCGCCGCTTGCTGATGAATGCGCCGGCGTGGACGGGGCCGCGGCGGTCGACGAGGGCGCGGCGGATTTCCAGGCGGATGGGGCGTCCGTCCATGTAGGGCAGGACTCCAGGCCTGCGCGGGTTCTCTAGAACCCGCTCTTCACTCGCTCTCACCGATGAGCCTCTTATATACGTCTCGCGCCCGATCGTACGCCTGACGGGCGGCGCCGAGTTCGCCCACTGAAATGCGCGGCGATTTCTGCGTCCAACACTGATTGACGGCCGCCAGGCACCATTCCGCGCTGCTCCGGGATGCGCGCACAGGTCCCCCGCCGACCAATACGAAGATGGGATTGGTGTGCGCCGATGGCAAGATGCGCACGGCCACCCAACTGCTCTTTGCGATGGCGGCGTCGAATGCCACGTCGCGCATTTGCCCATCGGCCAGCACATTCTTGCGCGCCACCGGTTCGCCGTTCACCACCAGTTCCACCGGCACTTCGCGCGTATCGCCGATCCGCGCCCGCTCGATATCCCAGTACGGCTTCTCGTTGTAGCGCTTGCCGCGAATGGACTGGTCCGGCAGCGGGTCCAGATACGCGGCGACTTTCACTTGCGCACGCACGCTGCCGGGCGCGTCGAGCCGCACTTCACTCGCGCCGGTACCCACCGCCGTGCCCTTCAACTGAAAGTCCATCAGGTGACTCTTGCCGTCGGAGACGTAACTGCGCCCGGCCTTGAGCGCCTGCAGCCAGTTCGCATAACTCAGGTTTTCCAACTTAGTGTAAGTGCGCCCGATCCCGACGCGCTGATCGTAGATGCACGGGAAATCCGTTTCGCCGGCGATGCGCGTGCGGAATCCGACGTTCAAAGTGTGATACCAGATACTCAATTCCCACACATAGGGCGTGTCTACGGACGAAATGAAATCCACCAAGCCGGGCTCGGTGACATCCACGATGTATTCGTTTGCGCCAATGCCGTCGAAGCCGGGCATCTCGTAATTGGGAAGATCGTCGCTCATGACTTCCAGCCCCCAGCCCGAGTGCGCGAATCCGACCACGGCGCCTTGTGACTTGGCCCAGCGGAAGATAGGCTGGTCCCAGGTGGGCCAATCGGAGATGCGCTCGGCGCCGGGGTAATCCTGTTGGCGCAAGCCGAGCAGCACGATGTGGCCGGCGTGGCTGGATGGAAAGCCGGAGACTTCCAGGTCGTAGTGCATCAGTTCATCGGGTTTGGAAAGCGGATCGTCGTGGCCCGAGAAAAACTGTTTCTGATAGTAGTAATCGGGTCCCCACGTGAGCACGGAACCGATGTTCAGGCGTTCGCCCGATATCTGCCGAATCATATCCTGCGGCAGTACGCCTTCGGTTGGGTTCTGATAATGCGAGCAGCCCGCGGCATGCACGTGGTGATCGCCGGAATACCAGCCGTTCTTCGCCGGATCGATCCAGCGTTCGAGCTGAAAAGAAAGTTCGGCGGGGCCTTTGTCATCTACCGCGAACTCCTTAGTGTACGCGCGATATTCCGGACCGCCCGAGTAAGCGATGTTATAGTAGCCCGCCGGCAGGCTGATGCTCTCGCCATCGGCGCGATAGACTTGCGGCTGGAAGAATAAGTCGGGCGCGAGGCGCTTCGACGGATTGGGATAAAGCCGGTTCAGCCGGTCGCGAATGACAAACGAGGCCATGGCCGGCTGGCCTTTCTCGTCTCGCACGTGCAGCTTGATGGTGCGCGCGGGGAGGGCGTCGAAGAGCACCAGGATGTCGTTGCGAAAACCGATATCCTGGCTGCCTTGGCCTACATTGAAGCTGATCTGCGCGGAGCGCTGCCCGCTGTCGCGGCTATGGATTTGCAGAATCCGGTAGTCCAATGCCAACCCGGAAAGGCGGCGATTCATGGGTGGCTGGTCATAGACCGAGATCTCGGCCCAGCGATCGGCGGCATCCCGCGGGGTCAGTTGCATCTTGGGCTCGGGGCTGCCGGTAGACTGAATGTAGACGTCGCCGCTGTTGGGGCTGGCGGCGCGTAGGGGCGCGGTAACGCCGGCGCGGTTGATCACCTTCACCAGGAACAGGCGCGTACCGCCTTCCACTAACTCGGGCTTAGCCAGTCCCGGCTCGACTTTGACGCGGCTTTCGGCGTTGATATCGACGATCGCAAGCGCGTAGCGGTCGAGGATTTTCTCGAGTTCCGCGACGGCGGCGCCTTCGTCTGCATTGGCGATGGCGGCGTTGATGGCTTTGTGGTCCGCTGGGGGAAACGGTTGGCCCAGGTAATTCATGGCATCTTCGAGCCGGCGAACTTGTTGGGCCAGCGGCTGGAGGGGGGCGGCCGGCTGCGCGGCGGCGCTGCATGCGGCTGCGAGAAAGATGAGTGCGGCTTTGGCTGGCATCGGAAGCCCTCCAGTGTACTGGGAATTAGCTTACACCAAGCCGGGATGC
>Ga0187863_10003097_pt1 | contig 12425 bp, 11 predicted proteins | sample June2016WEW_11_1_FD_132975 | JGI IMG/M metagenome (GOLD analysis project Ga0187863, IMG submission 132975) | Peatland microbial communities from SPRUCE experiment site at the Marcell Experimental Forest, Minnesota, USA - June2016WEW_11_10 | ecosystem: Environmental > Terrestrial > Soil >...
CTTGGGTCACGGAGAGCCTGCCCAGCGCTCCGTGCCTTAACCTTTGGGGCCCCATAGGGAGCCAGGCGAAACTTGTCGCGCTCCTGGAGTCTCTTTGCCGGCGAGCAGTTCGCGTAGTTGAGCCGTCGGTTCGGCAACTATCCAAACTCCCGTCCGGCGTACTTTCTACCTTAATTCTCACCAATCCGACTGGCGCCGCTCTGAAACAGCTCCTTGCCAGCCTTGAGAATCCAGATGCCGTCGTACTGCAAAACGGGGACGTTGTGAACCTGCGTTACGCCGCCGTCGTTTGCACCCAGGAACCCATATCCCCGCTCGCAATTCGCATCCGTGTATTGCCAGCTGGCAGAGGCGAGCAACACCTGGCCCGCGCCGAGGCCGACGCGCTTATGGAACACTTTCAACCGCGTTTGCAGGAATATCGCTTCAGGGAACACCTGGCTGTAGCAAACTCTGAGGTCGACGCATCCAACTTCGAACCTGAAATCCGGCTGATGGTGCAGACGCTCGGCGCTGCGCTTGACGGCGTGTGGCCCCGCCAGGTTGATCTGGTTGAGGCGCTGCTAGGCCTTGACGAGCAAGCCAAGCTGGAGCGCTCAGACAGCCTCGCAGCCTTCGTGCTGGAGGCCCTGTTGGCTGTGTGCCATGACAAGAAAGAGACCGCGTACGTTGGCGAGATCGCTGAGCTCGTCAATGCCATCGCGCTTGGGCGGCGTGAGGAACGCGAGGTAACCGCCAAGAAGGTTGGCAGCATTTTGCGCAAAAAGCTTGGACTCACTCCAGGCAAGGACACTAGCCGGGGCTATTCGCTCTCACTCGACAGTAAAACTGCTAGCCGCATCCACCATCTCGCTGGGTCCTATCGTGTCGTGTCCCTGACTTTCCCTGATCAGCAGTGCCAGTGGTGTCGCCAACTTTGGGCTCCAGATGACGCCGACGTCAGCGATTTCTTTGAGACCCTGGCCTACGCCAGGCGCGACCAAGTCGACATGGGCGAGCTCGATGACGACTTCGACATAGAGAACGAACAACACGTTCACCACGTGCAGGACGTGCACAACGTGCACGCTACAAACGGCCCGGACAAGGAAGAAGCAGAGGAGAGGGAAGAAAGGAGTACCGTATGAAGAGAAAGGTCTCGGCGCAAGACTACTGGCGTCTCCTGTATTTGCAATCGCTGGGCTGTCCGGTGGACTGTGAGCACCTGCCGCGGATGATTCAACCGCTGCGGATAGAAACCGTAGGCAGCTATCTCAACACCAACCTTTATCCGCTCGAGGGTAGTGCCGCCTTCATACTGCCCCTGCAGATTTATGTTGCAACGCCCATCATCGTCTACGGGTATTACCTGCGTTTGCAGGGGTTCGGCTACCAGGTGTCTCGGCTTGCACCGTCGAAGCAGCACCCGGAACACTACCCGCTACCCCCCGGGATTTACATTCCCAAGTCAACCGTTCTGAATCACATATTGCATCCAGAGTATCCGCTGCGGCGCAACATCCACCTCAGCGGCCTGCTCTTGGGCACGATCCCTGAAGACATACCAAGCTCCGCGGGCGCGACGGTCCAGGGCGTGCTCGGCATTGAAGACCTCGACGGCAGAGAGTACTACTATCCCATAAGCATCGAGAATCGCCAGCTGGATCCCGATCTCCTCCGCAAGTATGGCGAGGAAGCGACATTCCCGCCGCCCCCTCCAGCGCAGCCGCCCTTGACCGCGAAGCCGGCGGTGATCGACAAAACCGAAACTCATTTAACAAAGATGGTCACCAAGATAATTGAGGATCTCGAGTAACAAGCGGAAGCGCAGCGATCCCGCAAAGGGGAGGGTCTTCTGGCCTGGGCAGAAGCAGATCTCGACCTATACAGATTGGGCTTTCAGCCGCCATCGACCAAGATTAGCATTAAGCAACTTGACCGAAAGAGGCGTCTGAGTCTAGATGGCCGAGTCTTACCGCCATCTCGTGTTCCTCGATCAGCCCCTCTTGCCAGAAAGATGAAAATTACGAAACGAAGCCAGTAAGTCTTTTGTTATGAGCAGGCGAAGGAAAATGTTAACAAACAGTGCGGCAGGGAACAGCGACAGGGTTTCGATCGAGAATTCAGGATGACTGGCGCGTCGGATTGACGTAGCTAGAAATCAACGCCCCGAGGGGCAGGACATTGAAATCGGTGACACCGTACACCAAAAGTGCCGGCCGCCGATTCATTGTTCATATGGTTCGTTGACAACTAAATCACGTAAGGGCAGCCGTCAGGCTGGCTGCCCTTCCAGTCGTTCTGCAAATCGATGTCGGTTACTGGACGAGAGCGCTTGCCGGATCCGGGTCAGCCGGATCGCGGTGCGGCAATGGCAGTTGCTGTGCGGCCAGCGCGATCTCGTGGGCGAAGAGCGTTTCCCGCAGAGGTGCTGTGGTTTGTGCCATCCATTTTGCCAGAGTGACGGGGGCAAACGGCGGGATTGTTGTGGGATTCATTTCGCCGAAGTCGTGCAAAATTCGACCGCTTTGTGCGGCATTAATCTGCAGTGCCGAGCGGACGCGGCTACTCCCTAATGCTTTTTGACTAGCGAAATGTTGTGGCGATTTACGTGCAGCCGAAGGCGAAGCCGAGTGCCGCGCAGATCTCACTTAGGCGTTCCGAGCGCAGCATTGCTACCCGACGCCCCAGATGGGCTTTGGAGACCGTGACGACGTTGTGGAGATTGATGGCGCACGTATCTTTCATTCCGTCCTTCTCGGTCAAAATGACTTCGGACGGCACACCGCGGATTGTGGAAGTGATGGGCGCCACAGCGACGGCGGATAAATAGGACATGGCGCTGTCCCTCGTGAGCACGACGACGGGCCTTTGCTTGTCGGGGTGAGGAAACCGGTACAAGCGGACTTCGCCGCGCCCTATCACTCCGGCCACGATGCCACCCGTTCCCAAGTCGCAGCGTCACCCGCCACATCCGGACGTCTCCCGTAACCCCGCCGATCGCGAGCCTCGACCTCGCGCGCACGAAGGTGTTTTAAGTGTTCGCGAAGGGCCTCTCGAATCAAAGAGGAACGGTTGACTCGCGCCCGTTTGGCCGCTCTATTCGTGGCCCGAAGCAACTCCGAATCCAACACTACCTGGATGGTTTCCATACTGTGGAGCATACTCCACAGTATGGTCAACAATCAACCGAACCCAGCAGCAGGGTGCCCACAGCGCCCGGTTGCCAAGCAGAAGCTGAAAACGAAGTAGAGACCTTGCAGCGCGCGACTGCTCTTGAAGTAGAAATTCCGACACCGTATGCGCCGTCTGATATCGCACAAGAAGTGGCCTCAGCGGTCGCCACAAGTTATGTCCCCCGCGACTCATTGTCTATGTGGACTTGACAACTAAATCACGCAAGGGCAGACGTCAGGGCGGCTGCCCTCCGGCATTCGGCAAACCGGTGTCCGTTACTGGCTTTTCACTTGCCGGCCGGGCGCTCCTCCAACGTAACTTTCAGAGGCGTGCCGTAGCGGGTACCCGCCGGCAAAGATCTTAGACCTCCGCTCCTGGAGCTACTAGGACGGAGTGTACAATCGGTGTGCCGTTCCTCCTTTTCCTCAGCGCCCAATCCCGGCCTAATCGAGCCGCTGCGCGGATCATGAATTCCCATAGACTTGTCTGCTGTTGGAGTAGAGGTGCCGACGTAGTATTCTGTTAGCATCTAAAAAGGTGCTTAAGATGAGTAGACCTATGCTTGACATTACGAGTGACATCCAATCACTGACGACTTTTCGCCGTCGTTCCGGCGACTTCATGAAGCAGCTCAAGAAGAGCAAACGCCCGGTTGTCCTCACGGTCAAGGGAAAGGCAGCGGCCATCGTGCAGGACGCAGAAGCATATCAGCGCCTGCTCGACATTGCCGCCGGAGCGGATGCGGAAGAAGGCATACGCCAGGGTCTGGACGACGTGGCACATGGACGCACCCGCCCTTCGCGTGAAGTATTCGACGAGATTCGCCGCCAACATGACATACCGCGTTGAACTCGCTAATCGCGCAGTTCGCGATCTTGAAATCCTTTATGTGGAGAAGAATGCCGCGGAGTCTCAGGGCGCCGCTCGGTGGTACAACGGTCTCGAAGAGGCTGTGTACACACTAGCAAAGTTTCCTTATCGCTGCCCTGTTGCCCCAGAAGCTCGGACGATTAAGCGAAAGTTGTTGCACCTGCTTTACGGCAAAAAGCCTTACGTTTATCGAGTCATTTATGAAGTCGATGAGCGGCGGCAGACGGTCTGGGTGCTCACGATTCGTCATGGCGCGAGGCGAAAGCTCACGCCGTCCTGTCTCGCATAAAAATCCACCTCGGGGGAGGCTGACCGCATTCATGATCGATGATTCGGCCGTCGGACGCTTAACAAGTGAAGCCCGACAACTTGTGGAGCTAAGCGTCCGCGATTCCAGAACCGGCATCATCGCGCAGCCATGCCTGGGGATCGTTCTCGGGTAACTGCTGAATGTCCGGGTTTTGCATGATCGTGCGCGCACAAGTGTTCCAGCGCAGAATTGCGTCGTCGTTTCCTAGGTGCGCAAACTTCATCGCCGTCTCGTAGTGACTCATGGCATCCCGCAGAGCGTGATATGCGGAAATACCAGCCCCAGGATCACCGTGACGAAGGCGGGCATTTCCCAGACGCTCCCAGATGACGCCGGCGTAATATTCCTGCTCGTAGTCTCCCTTAATGCCAGCGAGAACCTCCAGGGCTCCTTTCGGCTGCGCATTGGAGTGGAATTGATCCGTCCGCGCAAGGAGCAGGGCGATCAGCGCCTGCTGGTGATCGGGCACAATGGCCAGAATGTCGAGGCAAATGCTTTCTGCAAGAGCCGGTTCATTCAGCAGCCTGTAGCGCTCTACCTTTTCAAGTGTGTGGGGAATACTTTGCACTGAAATGGGCTTAAGTTCGAAATGCATAACGTCTCCTAAGCTTTCGTTTGGCTGAAGGCGCGGAACAATTTTGAGAGTGGATCGAAAAATCGATCCACCACCCGTTCCTTTAGCGGAATGATGGCATTGTCTGTAATTGTGATGCCCTCTGGGCACACCTTGGTACAGCACTTAGTGATATTGCATAGGCCGATGCCGAACTGCTTTCGCAGATCTTCAACGCGATCACCGGTGTCCAAAGGGTGCATTTCCAGCGCTGCTACATACACCAGGAATCGTGGCCCGATGAACTGTTCGTGCATGTGGTGGTCCCGCAAGACGTGGCAAACATCCTGACAGAGATAGCACTCGATGCACTTTCGAAACTCCTGCACTCGATCCACGTCTTCGGGGGCTATGCGCCAGGTGCCGTCTTCGGCATCAGGCTTGCGCGGTTGGAATTTCGGAATCCGCTGCTTCACCTTGTAATTCCACGACACGTCTGTGACCAGGTCCCTCATGTGAGGAAAAGCCTTCATAGGCTCGACCGTCACAGGTTTGTCGAGCGGCAGAGTGTTCAGCCGGGTCATACACATCAATTTCGGCATTCCGTTGACTTCGGCCGAACAGGAACCGCATTTCCCCGCCTTGCAATTCCAGCGGACGGCAAGATCGCCGGCATGTTCTGCCTGGATTTGATGAACGGCGTCAAGCACCACCATCCCTGCCGAGACTTCGGCAGTGTAGTCCTGGAACTGTCCCTGACCTTTTTCTCCACGCCAGATGCGGAACGTTGCCGTCGCCATCACTTCATCTCCTCAACAATTTGCTTCAGGTCTTCTCGCATGGGCGGGATCGGCTCGCGCATGAGCCGCACTTCTCCATTCTGTCCTTTCCGCGCCACGATATTGAATTTCCCGCACTGCTCGTCTTTGGCTGGATAATCATCCCGGAAATGAGCGCCGCGGCTTTCCTTTCGTTCCAGAGCCGAGTACGCCACAATTTCTGAGACCGTCAGGAGATTGTGCAGGTCGAGCGCGGTGTGCCAGCCGGAGTTGTATTCCCGGTTGCCGTCTACACTGACGGTCTCGCTGACGATTCTTAATTCTCGAATTCGCTCTAGCGCTTGCAGCATCTCCTGCTCTTGGCGAACGATCCCAACCAGGTCCTGCATTATGTCTTGGAGCCTGTGTTGCACGCTGTATGGGTTATCGGCGCCGTTTTGCTCGAAGGGTCGAAGAGCGCATTTTTCTGCGGATTCAAGTTCCTGAGTATTAATGGCGCCGAATGCGTTTTCTCTGGCGAATTTTGCCGCGTACTCTCCTGCGCGCTGCCCGAAAACCAGTAGATCGGAAAGCGAATTCCCACCTAGGCGGTTGGCGCCATGCAACCCTGCCGCACATTCTCCCGCTGCAAACAATCCCGGGACGTCCGACATTTGGGAATCGGCATCCACCCGGACTCCGCCCATCATGTAGTGGGTCGTAGGCCCGACTTCCATTGGCTCCTGGGTAATGTCGATATCGGCCAGTTGCTTGAACTGGTGATACATGCTGGGAAGCTTCTTCTTGATATGTTCGGCAGCGTTAGGAAGCCTCTCTTTAATCCAGGCGATGTCGAGGAACACGCCCCCATGCGGGCTTCCGCGTCCTTCCCGCACCTCTTGCCGAATGCAACGGGCCACGTGGTCGCGGGTCAGCAGGTCCGGCGGGCGCCTGGCGTCCTTATCGCCTTGGGTATATCGCCAGCCCTCCTCCTCGGAGTCGGCGGTCTGGTTTACATAAAGCGGAGGAATGTCCTTGAACATGAAGCGCTCACCGTTTCTGTTGCGCAATACTCCGCCTTCGCCACGGACTCCTTCCGTCACCAGAATGCCGCGAACGCTGGGCGGCCAGATCATTCCCGTCGGATGGAACTGCACGAATTCCATATCCATCAGCGACGCGCCCGCGTCGTATGCCAGAGCGTGGCCATCTCCGGTATATTCCCAGCTGTTGCTGGTGATTTTGTAAGCCCGTCCAATTCCGCCTGTCGCCAGAACGACGGCCTTCGCGCGAAACAGGTGAAATCGCCCGCGCTCACGATCGTAACCAAACGCTCCCGCGATGCGATCGCCATCTTTCAGCAACGTTACGATCGTGTGTTCCATGAAGACGTCTAAGCCGAGATGTATACCGTGATCTTGCAGCGTACGTATCATCTCCAGCCCCGTCCGGTCGCCCACATGCGCCAGCCGAGGATAGCGATGCCCACCAAAATTGCGCTGCAGAATGCGCCCATCGCTGGTGCGATCGAACAGGGCGCCCCAGGCTTCGAGTTCCCGCACACGGGCCGGAGCCTCTTTGGCGTGGAGCTCCGCCATCCGCCAGTTGTTCAGATACTGACCTCCGCGCTCTGTGTCAGCAAAGTGAACGCGCCAGCTGTCGCGATCGTCCACATTGGCCATGGCCGCAGCTATTCCACCCTCGGCCATCACGGTATGGGCTTTGCCGAGAAGCGACTTCGTAATGACTGCGACTTTTGCGCCCGCGGCTGAAGCCTCGGTAGCAGCGCGCAGCCCGGCCCCGCCCGCTCCAATGATCACAACATCGTGTTCGTGCGTGATGTACTCGGCCACTAAACGATCCTCCAGTCCGTCCACACACCCATCGAGCACATTCGCACGTAAAGATCAGCAAATGCCACGCTGAAGAGACTGCACCACGCAAAGACCATGTGCCGCCGGTTGAGACAACTCACACAGTCGTAGACCCGCTTGCGGGTTGGGGCGCCGGCCAGCCGGTCGCGAAAGCCACCAACAATATGGCGAAGAGAGTGGCAGCCAAATGCATACGAGCTCAGCAGCACCAGGTTAGCCAGCAGGACCAGTGTGCCGACGCCGATACCGAATCGGCCATTAAACCAGAACGCATTCCACACGTCGTGTGCAAGAAGAACAAGAAACACCAGCGCCAGATAAAGAAAATAGCGGTGAATGTTTTGCATGATTAGCGGAAAGGATCGTTCGCCGAGATATGTCTTTCGCGGCTCGCCCACTGTACACGACGGCGGGTCGGCCCAGAAAGCTTTGTAATAAGCGCCTCGATAGTAATAGCAAGTGAGACGAAATCCGCCCGGCGCCCAAAGAATGAGCATGGCCGCAGTGACCCCGGCAGGCATCCAGGCCGGCATTCGGCCAAACCAGCTGTCCGGAGAGCCAAACAATTCGGGCGAGTAAAAAGGCGAGAGATACGGTCCGAACCGGTAGTGCTGCCCCTGCAACGCCGCCCAGGTGGAATAGACAATGAATGCAGAGAGACCGAGAAACACGACGACAGGTTGCACCCACCAGTTGTCGACGCGCCGTGTCTGTCCAAAACCCGTGCGCGTCAAAGGGACGTCAATGAGCGCCATCCAGCCTCCTCACCCTTAGGATCGCAATGACCAGAACCCCACACCAACAACCGATACATCGCGATTGAACCCGAAGCCTAGATATCATACAAGCAAAATCTTTGTTGCGGTTCTAGAGGCGCCTCGGCATCCGAACCGGCAACACTACAGGGCGTTGTCCTGCACAAAATCTGCAACATTGACCCTGGCCCGCTCTATGGTACAGTTGCGTGACCGCCGCTTCGTGAGTCGGCGGTCTCATCGGGCGGAACAAGGTTGATGACCACCGGACGTAACATTCGCAGCTACGATTACGTGAACCATCCGTACGATCGCGTCCGCGATACCCTCAAACAGAACGCCGTCGCAGTGTTCCAGACTGCTACCAAGGCTGCTGCTTCCCGCGCAGAATCGGTTGCCGCAGAGTTGCACGTCGACTTTGCCGGCATGGGGGTGAAGGCCGACATCAAGATCCTCGTGAAAGGCATCGAGGAGAAGGTCGCTGATGCCACTTCAAGCGCCAGCACGACATTGCTCTTGGAATGGGAGGCCGCAACCTTGCCGCGGTTGTTTCCCCTCATGCGGGGCGAGCTTTCCGTGTACCCGCTGACCTCGACCGAAACCCAGCTGGATTTCTCCGGGATTTACGAACCGCCCTTGGGTGCCGTGGGAAAGACCATGAACGCCATCGTCGGCCATCGCATCGCAGAGGTGTCGGTACATCGCTTCGTCAGTGACGTCGCAAGATACCTTCGGCAAGTCCTGGCCGGATAGTGGTCACGGCGACCCTCTCCGACGGTGGTTCGCCTGCTAGAGTCGGGTCAGGGTATCCTGTAACCGTATAGTGTTCGTTTCTGTGCTCTCATGTGCAGCTGTGGGAGGGGCGATGAATAACGCAATTCGCACATCGGCCGTTCTGGGAATTCTCGGTCTGCTTTTGCTGGCCAGCGCCGGATGCGTCAGTCAAAAGAGTGTCGATGACCTAAGCAAGCAAATGGCGGATGTGAACGCCAGATTGACAAAATTGGAGCAAGCAGAGACTCAAAAGTCTCGCGACACTGCTGAACAGCAAGCTAACAAAGACTGGAATAAGACTCTTCTGGACAAAGCCATAGCAGACGCAGATAAACGCAGACAGGATTGCAAGGCTGCGGCGGAATGGGACTTTAACAATTGGGTGCGTGTTAACGGAACTCCGGTTCCGGGTAAGGCGGAAGCATACTCAGCTGCCCCTGAGGTCATCAAGCAAGCCCAGGCCAAAGAGGATAAAGCTGAAGCCGACTGTCAGAAAGATTACGAGAATGCCTTGCAAGCAGCACAACTCAAGTATTCGCAATGAACACTCGAGAGACATTCCAGCTACTTATTTATATTTATAGGCGCTAGGAGGTGCCCTGTTTGGCGCCTTTTTCGCGAATCTGGGTTTGGGCTGGGCATCACCGTAAATGACGAGTTGCCCTTGCACTCAGCGAGTAAAATTGAAACAGCAGTCGGATCAATCAGCTCCGCAGATCATTTTCCAAGGAGGCCATCATGTTGAGTCCTTGTGTGATCTTGCTAACTTTGTTGCTGTGCGCGTTCCCTGTAACCGCACAGGAAAGCCAAGCTCCCGCTCAAGCCACAACATCAAGCTCGTCCACGATTCCCGCTGAAGCAGTTCATCAGGTCAATCCGGTCAAGCCAACTTCCGAATCACTCGCCATGGGCAAGAAATACTACGGTTACGATTGCGCCATGTGCCATGGAAATAATGGCGATGGCAAGGGAGAGGTAGCCCTCTCCGAGAAATTTAAGATAGGTGACTTTACTGACCCAACGACTTTGAAGGGCAGAACCGACGGAGAACTCTTCTACATCATAAAGAATGGCCGAGGCCAGATGCCACCCGAAGGAGATCGAGTAAAACCGACTGAACTTTGGAATATGGTCAACTATATCCGATCACTTTCGAACAAGAAGGGCCAGTAAGAATGCCCGATACGACGTGCCCATAGCGGTGGTTTCCGGCCAATCCAAACGAACACCGCTTGGGTGGGCGCTTTTCTCCGTGTGGCTCGTGCCGAAGCCGCCTAATGCTGATTTGAAAAAGGAATTACGCGGCAGTAGAGGCAGTGGCGCTCATTTGGAACGTTTGAGCAGTTGTCATACTCGCAAAAATAGGAGAGAAAACTATGAACCAAAACACTACGGCAAGAAGCGCATTCATCGTGTTTCTATCGGTGGCAGCAGTTCTGCTGCTATGTGGCGTTGCCGGTGCGCAAAGCGCTCAAATCCAGGGAGTCATCAACGGACGAAGCGGCGCAACCATGACCGTTCAGACACAGGACTCGGGCAACGTGGTTGTCCTTCTTAACGATTACACCAGTGTGGAAGACGTAGCGGGCATATTTCATGCTCGCAAGAAGCAGATGGGCTTGACGGTTCTGGAGCCCGGCCTTCAAGTTCAGGTGCAGGGGAACTACAACGCCCAGAACCAGTTGGTAGCAAACACCATCAAGTTCAATGGCAAGGACCTGCAAACCGCTAGCGATATTCAAGCTGGCGTAACCCCGGTGGAGCAGCAGGAGCAATTGCAGAAGGAGCAGGCGGCCAAGCAGGAAGGGCAAATCCAAAAGGAACAGGCAGCCATGAAGCAGCAACAGCAGGAGATGGCTGCCGCACAGGCTAAGATCGCCGCCGACAAGGCGGCGATCGCAGCCGTCAACAAGCGCTTTGGCGAGCTGGCCGATTACAACATCTGGGATGAGGTCACGGTACTCTTCGGCAACGACAAGGTCACGGTTGATCCACAGTACAACGCTAAATTGCTGGCGCTGTGCCAGAAGGCCAAGACGGTCAACGGCTACGTGATTCAGGTGAAGGGCTATGCATCGGCTGTGGGCTCTGCTGCGCTTAACCAGAAGCTGAGCCAGGAGCGGGCGGCCAACGTCACCGACATCCTGGAGCAGAAGGGCGGCATTCCTCTAACCAACATTTTGGCGCCGGGCGCGATGGGCACCAGCAAGCAGGTCGCTCCAGACACGACCGTCGAGGGCCAGGCCGAGAACCGGCGCGTCGTGGTTAGGGTGCTACAGAACAAAGGCATCGCGGGAACATAAGTCTTTTGGGGTGTGTCATTGAGCTGGAGATCGACGCGTAGCGGGTGACTGCTGCACTGTAGGGTAGGGTCGCGGAGGTCGTTGTCGGCCGACGCTGGAGGAGTTTCTGAAGGACGGCTTGTCCGCAGCAGTCTCCGCCCGTGCATTGATGAGTTTCGCGAAAGTAGCATATTCAGGTGTTTTAAGTGACTCCATAGGGTTAAGATTAGGAGCCGCACGGAGGACACCAAATGGATCTACTAGGCTTGATTGCGTTGGGCGTTGTGGCTTTCGTTGTGCTCTACCTGATTCTGGCAAGCTTCTTCACCGTGCTCACGGCCGAGGTCGCGGTGATCACCCGATTCGGCAAGTTCCTTCGGGTCGCCGAGCCGGGTTTGAACTGGAAGCGGCCGTTCTTCGATTCCGTGGCCGGCATAGTAAGTCTGCGTGTGAATCAGATTACCCTGACCATGGAGACGAAGACCAAAGACAACGTGTTCGTCACCATTCCTATTTCAGTGCAGAACCGGGTTTGTCCCGAAAAAGTCTACGATGCTTTCTATAAATTGTCCGATCCGGTGGCGCAGATCAAATCCTACGTCGAGCAGGTGATCCTGGGGCATGTTCCGGGAATGACGCTGGACGAAGTGTTCGCCTCGCAGTCCAGTATCGCAGCGGCGGTCAAGCAGGAACTGGACGCGGATATGGCGTTGTTCGGATACGAAATTGTCAACGTGCTGGTGACCGATATTGTTCCCGATGCAAAGGTGAAGTCGGCGATGAACGACATCAACGCGGCCCAGCGCGAACAGGTGGCGGCCAACGCCCGGGGCGAGGCGGAGAAGATCCTGGTGGTCAAAAAAGCCGAGGCCGAAGCCGAGAGCAAGGCCCTCCAGGGACAGGGGATCGCGAATCAAAGGAAGGCCATCATCGAAGGACTGCAGAACTCCATCGAACAGTTCCAGAAGGTGGTGGAGGGGGCGTCCGCGAAAGAAGTCATGCAGTTGGTGCTGGTCACGCAGTATTTCGACACCCTGAAGTCCATTGGCGAGAATGACAAAAGCAGCACGTTGTTTCTGAGTCACTCGCCCGC
>Ga0187863_10003106_pt1 | contig 12415 bp, 9 predicted proteins | sample June2016WEW_11_1_FD_132975 | JGI IMG/M metagenome (GOLD analysis project Ga0187863, IMG submission 132975) | Peatland microbial communities from SPRUCE experiment site at the Marcell Experimental Forest, Minnesota, USA - June2016WEW_11_10 | ecosystem: Environmental > Terrestrial > Soil >...
GGCGTAGAACGGCGCCCACGAGTTGCGAACCTGGTAGGCGCTGAAGCCCGCACCGCCGGCGACGCGCCCCACCTGCCGGCCATAGCCGAGGTACATCGTCACGGAGCTGTCGGGATGGCCCGGAGCAACAATCACGGGCGCCTTCACGCGGCCGTTGCCCACGGTGATCTCAACGATGTCGTCTTCTTCGAGGCCGAGCTTGGTCAGCGTCGCGCCGGAAACGATGGCAGCATTGTCCCAGCTCAGGTTCGTCACCGGCTTGGGCAGTTCCTGCAGCCAGCCCACATTGGCCCAGCGGCCGTCGTAAACGTTCGGGTCGGGACGGAAGATGATTTCGATTGAATCTTTTTGCGTCGGCATAGGAACATTCGGTGAAAGCGAAATCGGGCGCGGGATAAATGGCGCCGCATCGCGTGGTGCGCATGCCGTATCCGCAATCCATCCATCGTGCAGAGCCTTGCGCCAGCCGGTTTCAAAGTCGCCCTTGATCGCAGTCTTCCACGTCTCACGCACTGCATCGTAGGGACTCACCATCGGCTCGTTGAGCAGCGTCTGGAAAACGTGATGCGCCGAGTGCCCGCCATACAGCGGATCGATCATCGGCTGCACAATTGAAATCGTGCCGTCGTACGCGCGCGTATCCGACCACGACTCAAGATAGTGCGCCGCGGGTACGTGCCAGTGCGATAGCTGGCCGGTCTCGTCGTAGTGCGCGCCGAGATGCGCGACCGTGTTGGCCTTGTCGAACGCCGAGGCAAAATTCAAATCCGCAGGCGCGTCGTAGATCGGATTGGCGTTGAGAATGACAAGCCAATCCACCTTGCCCGCATTGAGATCGGCAACGAGCGCCTTGAAGTCGCCGAGCTGATCGCTCGGCAGTGGAATCGCCGGCTCGGCGCCAGCAATTACCGTCTTGCTCAGATTGCCGAGAGCGCTATTGATCGCCAGTGCAAGCGCCGCGACCGACGAATCCTGGTAAAGCCCCGGAAGCACTGCGCTCCTGCCCGCGCTGGCCTTCAGATCCTTGGCAAGCGCGGCAAGGAACTTCTGCTGCTCATCGGTCCACGGATAGCTCGGCGCCTGCGCTCCCGGCGCGCCCACGGCCTGCGCCAATGCCGCGGCAAACGCCGGAATTTCGCTGGCGCGCAATCCCAGCCGATGGTCGGCCTTCATTCCCGTCGTCGTCGGCGTGCTCTCGACCACATAAAGCCGGTTCATGCCGTTTTCCGGCTGCCTGCGCCTGTCTGCGTAATCGCGCACTAGTTTGTGGAAGCCGGGATAGCTCGCACCGGAGAGAAAATCGGCGTCGAGCGAAACGATCACATCCGCCTGACTTAGGTCGTATTGAACATTCAGCCCTTTTTCCAGGAACGTCCCCGCAATCGCCGGATCGTATTGCACCAGCTTCGCTTTGGGCCACGCCTTCTGCGCCTCGCTCCACTGCCTCGCCAGCGTGGGCGAGGTGATCGTCGCGCTCAAAAAGTAGATGCCGGTTCCATCTTTGCTCGCGGCCACCTTCTGCTGGAGCGCCTCGGCAAATTCGCCCCACGATCGGCCGTCTTCTTCGTACATCACGTGCTGCGAGCGGTCAGGATCGTAGAGATCGAGCAACGTGCCCTGCGAATACGCGTCCGAGCTGCCCAGGGTGTAAGCATGCTCAGGATTTCCATCAATCTTGATGGGCCGGAACTCGTCGCTCTTCACCAGCAGCGGTACTGCGCCGGTCGTGAACGGGTGCGCAGTGGCGAAATACATCGGCTTGCCCAGGATCAGATCCTCAGGCGCCTTGATGTAGGGGTAGATCGGTTCGTCGGGCATTTTGGTGCAACCCGCCAGCCCGGCCAGCGCCATCGATGCGCCCATCACTTTGAGAAAGCCGCGGCGCGAAACCGGATCGATCCACTCCTGCGCCGCTGACGGGAACTCGCGCTCCACCGCGGCCTGGAATTCGGGGGTATCGGCCAGCTCGTCGAGCGACCGCCAATACTTCTTGCCCTTCGCGCCATTCAGCTTGGCGCGCACTGCCGCGAGCGTCATCGGCTCCTGCTGCGACTCATTCGTTGCGAGGTTCATGCCGTTCTTGCCTTTTGTGCTCATCGGTGGCACACCTCGCAACTGGTCAGGTCTTTGGGAGTGCGGATGCTGTAATGAACTTCGAGGAAGTGGCCCAGATCTTCCTGGCTCGTGAACTTCTGATAGTTTGGAGCCGCCGCGGGGACCGCAGCAGCCGCTACGTCCCCGGCAATTCCCTTGGCTCCGGCAGTGGGCAGGTGCAACGACGCCATCTCGCCGCCGGCGCCTGAAGTTGCGCTGGGATCCTGTATCGTGCAACTCACGCTCTGCGCAGTAGGCGTGCCGGAGCTGACTGCGTTCGCCGCGCACCATACCGGCCTGTCGTCGGCCGGGCCGGTCCACGCCATGTTGTAGATCTCGCTGGTGGGACGCAGGTTCTTCGCCGGATTCCTGTGACAATCCAAGCACCACTCCATCTGCAGCGTGTTCTGCGCATACATCAGAGGCATCTGGTCCACGCGGCCGTGGCAGCTCTCGCAGCCGATGCCTTTGTTTACGTGAATCTCGTGGCTGAAGAAAACAAAGTCGGGCAGGTCGTGAACCCTGATCCAGGGAACGGATTGGCCGGTGTACCAGCTCTGTCGCACCGGCTCAAGAAGCTGCGCATTGGTCCAGATCTGCGCGTGGCAGTTCATGCAGGTCCGCGTGGGAGGAATGCCGGCGTAACTCGATTTCTCTACCGTGGTGTGGCAGTACTGGCATTGCAGGCCGAGCCCCTGCACGTGATGCTTATGACTGAAAGGCACCGGTTGGTCGGCGCGCTGGCCCTGCCGCGTAACCCATGGCGAGCGCTGCAGCTGGTCGAGCGTAACGCCCAGCGCAATAGTGATCAACCCCGTCAACACCAGGCTCATGCGAGCCAGTGCATTGGAGCTGCGATCGAAGATTTGCGCCATGAACGATTCCCGGTTTGACTTTCGTTTCCAAGAGTTCGCTTGTATCAGCGATCACATGGTTGGTGTACAAGAAACGCTCTTCGATAGAACTCTGCTGGAGGGCGGGGAAGCCCGAAGTTTCACTATAGCAGCGAACGGCCCTCACTCTTCAAGGTTTGCGTGCCACATCGCGAGAAAATTTTTGTGGGAAACCGATTGGTAAGGCGAAGAAAAGAAAATGAGTTGTGACAAGCCGGGAATTCGGGAACAACTCAGATATTCCCTGACGGAGTGCGCATCAAGGACTGGGCAACTTTGATCACAATTTATCACGCCGAAATCTGCGCGCGCCAGAAGGCAGCGCATTAACGTTCCGACTTCGGTTCTCCCCGAGAGAAAAGCTAGCGTTCATTCAATTGGTCGCGTGCGAAACGCCCGCCTGCGTCGACGCAGCGCAGGTTCCTCGTCGGCGCGTCGCAGCGTTGCACGTCCCGGCCGCGGTCATCGCAGCAGTCGCAACCACATTGGCAGGCATTCGTCCCGCTCATTTGGCAAAAAACACTGTCCTTTGACCCGGGCGGCCAGCCTGCAATTACCAGGAAGACATCCAGAACGAAAAGTCCAATGGCAATGTCATTGAAGAGCGCTGCCTGGGGCAGGCCCGGCCAGAATTGGTTCGCTGCCCAGAAAAGAAAGGCTGCCGCCAACAGAATCGCCTTTGCCAGCTCCGCAAAAGCTCCGCGATGGACGAGCTGGAAAATCATGTAGGCTACAGCGATCATCGCCAGCGAAAATGCGGCGAGAAAATCGTGGCTCCTGGCGGGAAACAGCCGGGGAGCGGCGTCGCGAAGAAACAGCGACGCGACTGCGGCGAGCGTTAACGAGCCGAGCGCCAGCGAAAGGCTTCGAGCGGAGTGAGGAGAGATGGCCACAGTCCATTATTTCCCGCCCGGTGAAAGGAATCTGTAAGGGCCTTCATCGGCTTCCCACACTGCGAACCGGCGCGCGAACGGCCCGCCTTTTACCGCTGCCGCGAAGATCGCATGCTTTAGAATTCATGAAGGATTCACGTTTGGCTCTCTCATTCTCTGAAACTCATGCAACTTGGACCCGCTGGTTCTGAAGCCCTCACATCAGGCGCGGCCCATATCTCAAGCTGAATTCCGATAGGGAACGACGATGAAGGTTGCCGGACTTCTGGTGATGCCCGCCGGATTCTTTCTTGCGCTAGCCGCGCTGGTGCTGTTCCCCGATCCGGCGCGGCGGTCGGCGTTTATTTTGTGCGGGCTGGCAGTGGAGTGTCTCGGTTTGGTGGTGACGGTGCGCGCGCACATTCCTGCCCGCGGGGCGAGCCGCCCGTGACCCCGATTCCACCCATCGTTGCCGCGGCCAGCGCGACCATGACCGATGCGGAACTCGCGCTGACCCTCGCCCTATTGATGGTTGCGCCGCTGGCGATCGCCGGTGTTGCGCTCATCAACACCGGGTTGGGACGGGCGCGCTCTGGGGCTCAGACTCTCCTGGGCAACCTGGCATTGGCAGCCGTCGCCATGGTTGTCTTCGTCTTTGTCGGTGCTTCGTTTGCCGGCACTCTCGGGAATTCGGAAATTGTTTTGCATGCCGCGGGTAAGCCGTGGGGCGTGCTCGGACTTGGGCCGTTCCTGCTTCGCGGCATTTCGTCTGCTTCGCCACATGCGCAGCTCGGTCTTTTGTTCGAGTTCCTGGCCGTGGCCATGGTGGCGATCATTCCCTGGGGATCGGGCGCGGACCGTTGGCGTCTGGCGGGCGGTTCGGCAGCGGCCGTGGCGCTGGCGGGGATTGCCTTTCCCGTGGCGTCGCACTGGATCTGGAACGGCGGATGGCTGGCACAGCTTGGCGCCAACTTTTCGCTCGGCGCCGGATTCCTCGATGCTGGCGGCGCAGGAGTCGTGCATTTGCTCGGCGGCCTGAGCGCCCTGGTGGTGGTATGGATCGCCGGGCCCAGACGAGGCAAATTCCCCAAAGAAGGGCTCTCGACCGCCATCCCAGGTCACAGCGCGGTTTATGTGTTGTTCGGATGTACCGTGGCACTGGTCGGCTGGCTCGCCTGGAACGCCGCCGGGGCCATCTTGTGGTTGCACGCGCCGCTCGCTCAGTTGCCCGTTACTGCCATCAACACCTTGCTCTCCGCCTCAGGCGCGCTCGTAACCACGTTCTCGGTCACGCGATTCCGTTTCGGCAAACCCGACGCGAGTCTGTGCGCCAATGGCTGGCTGGCCGGGCTGGTCGCTTCGAGCGCCTGCGCCGCGATCGTCTCGCCCGCCGCTTCGCTCTTCATCGGAGGCCTTGCCGGAGTCTTCACGCCGCTTCTGGTGGAACTTCTGGAACTGGCGCTCTCCATTGACGACCCCTCCGGCGCGATCACTGTGCACGGTGTAGCCGGGTTATGGGGCTTACTGGCGGCGGGCCTCTTTTCGGCCGCGCCGGGCCAGCTTCTCGCTCAACTCGTTGGCATCGCCGCGCTGTTGGGCTTGATGTTGCCCCTCATCTATCTGCTCTTCGCCGTCCTCAATCGAATCGTTCCGTTCCGCGTCGATCCCGATGGCGAGCGTATCGGCATGGACCTGCACGAACTCGGCGGCGGCGCCTATCCGGAGTTCGTGATTCATCGCGACGAATCGTACCGGTGAGGCCCGGCCAACGCGACGGGCCGAATCGTCCGATTCGGATGGCACGCGACGTGCTCTGCGATTCATCAATGCATTACGATGAATGCATCACCTGGATCGGAATCGCATGGGCTTCTTAACTGGGCTGTTCTGGCCGTGGGGCATATTGCTGCAAATTGCGGCCATCGTGCACTTCATCCGGCGGCGGCCCGATACGTATTGGATCTGGGTCATCCTTTTCCTCGGTCCGGTGGGCGCGCTCATCTACATCTTCGCCGAGGTGCTCCCCGATTTCGGGCTGCTGCGCCAATCGTTCAAAGGATTTCCCCGCCGCAAGCGCATCAACCAGCTCGAGATCGAGATTCGCGACAATCCTTCGCCAGGAAACTTCGAGGAACTCGGCGATCTTTACATGGACGAGGGCAAGCTGCACGCGGCGCGTACCGCATACGAGAAAGCCATCGCCGCCCGTTCGAGCACGCTCGACTGCTTCTATCGACGCGGCGTATGCGCGCTGCTTCTCGGCGACGCCCCGGCCGCTCTACCCGATCTCGAGATGACGATAAAGAATGAACCCGGGCACGACTTCTATCGCGCCGCCGGCCTGCTGGCCGATGCTTACGCGAAAACCGGACAAGCGGAGAAAGCCGATGCCACGTTTCGCAAGGCGATGGAACGCTCCACGCTTTCTGAGACATATCTGAACTATGCGGACTTCCTCGCCTCCCAGGGACGCAACGCCGAAGCCCGCGAGTGGGCGCAGAAGGTTCTCGACAAGAAGCCGACCATGCCGCGCTATTTGCAGCGGCGCGAACGGCCATGGTTTCGCCGTGCCAGCGCCACCCTGAAACGAGTGCCGGCCTGACCGCAGATTCTCGGCAGGCAAATTCCGCAGGCGCGGCGCCAGGTGCTACCGCTTCGCCATCAGCAACATCACTGCGAACAGCAGCAGGGGCACCAGGGCCAGACACGCGTAAAGAAGAATCGTTTTCGTGCTCGGCAGCAGCCGCCCGCGCAAACCCGCGCGCTGCTCACGGCTTTCCACGCCGACTAGCTCGGGGTGCTCTAGCTCCCAGGCCATCTCGTGCGCTGTCGCGTAGCGGTGGCGCGGGTCGCGTTGCAACGCGCGAAATAGAACCTCTTCGATCTCAGGCGAAATTTCGGGGTTGAGTTCGCGCGCCGGCCGCGGATCGTTCAGCACGCGCTCGTTCAGCACTGCCAAGGGATTCGGTCCGGTAAACGGCGGCTGCCCGCTGAGCATCTCGTAGAGCATGGCGCCCAGTGCGTAGATGTCGCTGCGCTGATCGCCGCGCTGCCCTTTCACCTGTTCGGGCGAAATGTAGTCGGGCGTCCCCAACGCCGGCGTCATCGAGGCGTGTGTGATGCGCCGCGCATCTTCTTTCAAGGCGATGCCAAAGTCGATGATCTTGATGCGGTCGTGGTCGTCGACCATGATGTTTTCAGGCTTCAGATCGCGGTGCACCACTCCATGCTTGTGCATGGTGTCGAGAGCGTCGCAGATCGCCAGCGTCAATTTCACGGCGCGATCGACGGGCAGCGGGCGCTGCTCATTCATGATGGCCCGCAGCAGCCTGCCGTCAACCCATTCGATGACCATGTAACGGCGGCTGCGCTCTTCGCCGTCGAAGGTTTTCACGATGCCCTGGTGGTTGAGTTCCTGGCCGATCTCCTCTTCGCGCCGGAAGCGCTCGAGCAGCACCGGGTCCGCTTCCATCTCGGGGTGGGGAACCTTGACGGCGACCTGCCGGCCATCGCGCAAATCGGTGGCGCGGAAGAGCGTAGACATACCGCTGCGCGCGACCTCCGCATCGAGGCGATAGTGATCGAGCACGTCTCCAGCCGTCAGCGGGGTGGTCATTGCGCCCAGCATCGCAACTCTGAGTGTTTCATGCAAATCGTAAGAAAGGTGTATAGGGGGGGGCCTGGACCGTCCTGCTGGCGGGGCGTGTCCTCATTTGATTCCGCCGCGACAGGCCAGGAGCCAAAAACGGCGGCTCCGCGCGCGTGAATCTCTATCATGGAAACCATGCTCCGGTGCCATCCATGCTATGCTGCCTGCCTTGCACTGATTTGCAGTCTGTGGCCTCACTCTGTCTCCGGCCAAGCGGCGAAAACGCGCCAGGTCAAACCCGAGCCTCCGCAAGATACCGGGTTTCTAAATCGCAAAGTCGAATCGCACGGAGTGGAATACAAGTTTCAGGTCTACCTGCCCGAAGAGTGGCGGCGCGATGACAGCAAGCAGTGGCCGATCATTCTCTTTCTGCATGGCCGGGGAGAGCGTGGCTCCGAGGGCATGTGGCAAACGCAGATTGGCATCGCCGAAGGCGTGCGCAATCACCCTGACCGCTGGCCGTTTGTCATCGTCATGCCGCAATGCTCCGACAACGCGCACTGGACCGATCCCCCGATGCTCGACCTGGCCATGGCCGCGCTCGACCAGGAGTCGACGGAGTTCCACGGCGATTCTGAACGCACCTACCTGACCGGCCTCTCCATGGGCGGCTACGGCGCATGGGAGCTGGCCCGCATGCATCCGCATCGCTGGGCGGCCATTGTGATTGCTTCGAGCGGCGTCTTCTGGAGCTATGAGCCTGAGCGCTGGCAGGAGTCAGCAGTGCTGCCGGGCGAATACGCGAATGTACTCACCCACACACCGGTCTGGCTCTTTCACGGCAGTCTCGATCCTGTGGTGGCGCCGAAACAGAGCGAGCTGATGTACGACGCTTTCAAGGCCGCCGGCGGAAACATCCGCTTGTGGATCTATCAGGGCCTCAAGCACGACTCCTGGACTCGTGCCTACGACGAGCCGGAACTGCCGCACTGGCTGCTCTCGCACCGCAGCACTACAAACGCGGAGCTGCAGGCCTTCGCCGAGCGGCTCGTGATCCCCACCGCGCCGCCGGTCATCAAGCTGACTACCGCGCAACTCGACAGCCTGGTGGGCGAGTACCGCGAACCCAACGGTAAGGCCATCATCACCATCTTCCGCCAGGGCGAGCAGCTGCTGCAGCGCGCCCCCGGTGGCGAGGTCACCCCGCTCGAAGCCGAATCGGCCAATGCCTTCTACTATTCCAATGGCGCCAACAGCCCGCTCACGACTCATGTCACCTTCGAGCGCGATCCGCAGGGTCACGTGACGGCACTTGTGGTCCGCGACAACCGGCACGAAGAGCGCTGGGTGCGGCAGGTGCCGATCGCGGCGAAGTGATACGGAACCGGCCAACGCCTCGGTGATCAGGCGATTCTGATCCCCTTGAATACGGTCACCGGAGAACCATCCGCGAGAAAAGCAGAATCCGGCGGGCGCGTCAGGATTCTCGCAAACTCGCCGTCATAACAGAGCGTCGCATCTCCTGAAAAACCTGCGCTCGTTGCCTCGCGCACATTCCATCGCGGGTGCTGCACCTCGTATTCCAAGCAACCCCCATCGCGTTGCGCTGCGTAGCCCCAATAGTGTTCAGTGATGAATTGGCTCAGCGAGCCCTCAGCAGGCCGGAACCCACGCCCATCGCCTTCGATCCGCATCGTGCACCGAGCTGGGCCGGAACCCCACGCATACTCCCCTGCAATCGAATTGTTTGCTGTGTTGGCGCGGATATCGTGGGACATAGGCACGCAGGTGTAGTTCTCGCCGAAGGCGAATCGGGCAACAGCGGCAACCGCTCGCTTGGGAACCAGCTCCCGGATGAAGACCACACCACGCTTCGCTTCGCGCCTAACGTAGAAGCGCAGGTTCACCTCTTCAAACGAGCCGTGGAACGGAATGGCGACGCCGGAGAGACGCGTACGATTAAACTCAAAGCCGACCAGGCTGACGTAGGTCTGGCCGTCAAATGCATCGAGTTCCGTGCCGGAGGGGACGAAGCGGCTGAGCACGCCCGGCTCGACGGCATAGTTCAGCATCACCAGGTTGATCCACTCCGCGGTGAGGAAGACGCCAGGCTTTTTAGTGGAAGCGGAATCGCCGCGAGCCACCGGGGTATGTGCTTCGCGGCCCGCTGGAACTGAAATCGCCATTCCTGCGTAGTATCTCCCAGACAAGTCGATGCTCGCAAACGGCGGCATGAGGAGGCAACATGTTTTGCAGCGGATGTGGTCACTCATTGGAGACGGGGCAGCCGGTCTGCCTGCAGTGCGGCCGCCCGGTCGCGCCCCCCGCTCCACCCATTCCCGGCTTCGAGTTCCAACTCGCCAGCTATTCCGGCAAGGTGAAGACGCTGGGCGTCTTATGGCTCGTTTATGCCGGACTTTCCATGATTCTCGGCATCGCCGCGATGTCGTTCGCCAAGGCGTTCTTCGAAGGCGGATTCGGCCCCTGGTTCCACGGCCACATGGGCCAGATGCCACCCGACTGGGTGATCCCGGCAGCCTTTCATTTCGCCTGGATCATGCTGGCGATGCGCGCCGTGTTGTGTGTCGTCGCCGGCTGGGGCCTGCTGGAACACACGCAATGGGGAAAGGTGATGGCCATCGTGGTCTCGATTCTCAGCCTCATCAAATTCCCTTTCGGGACTGCTCTTGGCATCGCCACCCTGGTCATCCTGCTCGGCTACCGGAACTCGGCGCTCTACGATCAGCTGTGAAGGCAGCTATCAGCTTTCAGTCCGGCCAGTAGCGCGAGTGGCTGAAAGCTGAAAGCTAACAGCTGCCCTTCATTCCTGGTCGAGAAGGTATTTGCGGATAAACATCACCGCGGCGTCGAACATCAGATCCTGGTTCCCCTTTTTGGCGTAGCCGTGGCCCTCGTCGTTGGCCATCATGAACCACGTCGGCGTGCCCTGGGCGTTGAGCTTGTCGAGAATCTGCCGCGACTCCGACCACGGCACGCGCGGGTCGTTCTTGCCTACAACAGCGAAGATGGGCTTGTGCATCGCGTCGAGGTGGTTCATGGGCGCGATCTTCTCGAGGTATGCGCGCATCGCCGGATCGCGCTCGTCGCCGTATTCCACGCGGCGCAGGTCGCGCCGGTAGGCCTCGGTATGTTCCAGGAACGTGACAAGGTTCGACATGCCGACGATCGGCATCGCGCAGCGGATCTTGTCGTTGTAGAAAGCCGCAGTCGCCCACGTCATGTGGCCGCCATAGCTGCCTCCCATGACCATGATGCGGCCGGCGTCGAGGTCGGGCCTCGTGCCGATCCAGTCAAGCAGCGCGCCGATATCCTTGTAAGTGTCGTCGCGATGGAAACCGTTGTCGAGCTTGGTGAACTCCTTGCCGTAGCCGGTCGAGCCGCGCACATTCGGGAGCACAACGGCCACACCAAGCTCGTTCAGGATGTAGTTAGAGCGACCCATGAACTCAGGGCGCGATTGCCCCTCTGGACCGCCGTGGATGTCGACAACGATGGGGCGTCTGCCGGAGAACTTCGCGGGATCGGGCGTGTAAAGAAAACCCGTGATCATCCGGCCGTCGAAGCTTTTCCAGCTCACCAGTTCGGGCTCGCGGAAATTGGCGGTATTCAGCCCGCCGGTCTCGCTCTTTGTCCAGCGCTCGATCTTTCCGGTTCGGATGTTCAGCGAGTAAGCATCGAGCGGCGAGCGGGCCGAGGTAAGCGAAAAGCCGACATCCTCGCTGTTCAACTGAAACGCCAGACCAGCGATCACGCCGGCGGGCACATCGATCACAGGATGGAACTTGCCGGTGGCGACTTCGAGCAAGTACAGCTTGCTGAGACCGTTTTCGTTGGTCGAAAATGCGATCGTTCTGCCGTCCTCGCTGAGGTCGAAATCTTCGACGTCCCATGGGATATTTGTGGTCAGGTAACGCGGCGTCATTGTCGCGAGATCGAAATAGGCGAGGCGCTGGAAATCGGAATCGCGATCGGTGGTGAGATAAATTCCTTTGCCGTCTTTGCTGAAAAATGCCCTGCCATAAAAGACCTGCTGGCCCGCTTGCTGTTCCGGAGTGATCTGCTTCTTTTCGCCGCTGGCGACGTCAACGACATAAAGATTGCTCTGGTTGACTGATAAGTATTCGCGCAAAAGAAGGCGGCTTCCATCGCGGGAGAAGTCGCTCGGTTCCCAGCCACCGCCTTTGAGCTCAGCCAGCATGTGATCGGTCCCGGGCTGATGAACATCCATCAGATAGAGGTCTGTGTCTTGGTTGTTCCGGCGCGTCGAGGTATAGGCCAGGCGGCTGCCGTGGTGCTCGAACAGGGGACTGGTGTTACGCGATTTGCCATCCGTGAGCAGGGTGATCTCGCCTGTATCGATGTCAAAGCGATAGAACTGGTACCACTCGCCTCCGCCGATGTCCTTGGCGAAGATGAAGGAGTTCTCCCGTGTCGGGTCGTAGATTGCTTCGCGTACCGGGTCCGCGAAGAATGTGAGTTGCTCGCGTGCTCCGCCCGGCGTGCGCACCAGGTGAATTTCGTTGGCATTGGCAAAGCGCGTGGTGATCAGCATCTCTCGCTTCGTGGGGCTCCAGCTGAGGAATTGGGCGGATCGCGCATCGCCGTAACGTTCGGTGGCCTCGGCAATCGACGCAGGGATAGGTGGCACGTTTTCGAAGACGATGTTATCCCCAGGCTTGATGTACGAAGTTTGCTGGCTAGGGCTCTGGCAATATCCAACGCCGGAAAGCACGCCGCAAGCCAGAGCGACGGCGAGATGCTGTCTCATGAAAATTCTCTCCATGGGCCGAGTAGCACGCAAAAAACGTGACGGAATCATAACAGAGGAGCGGATGGTTCCGGGGTTCCGGTGCTGGTGCAGTTCGAATCTGATTTGAAAGGGCACGACTTGCCGGGGTCCCCGGCGACAGGTCTTCGTCGCTGGGGTGGCTTGAGTCGTGCCGTAA
>Ga0187863_10003113_pt1 | contig 12390 bp, 7 predicted proteins | sample June2016WEW_11_1_FD_132975 | JGI IMG/M metagenome (GOLD analysis project Ga0187863, IMG submission 132975) | Peatland microbial communities from SPRUCE experiment site at the Marcell Experimental Forest, Minnesota, USA - June2016WEW_11_10 | ecosystem: Environmental > Terrestrial > Soil >...
CGGGAATTCCACGCCGCCGAAATCTGGATTAGCTGCGGCTTGGTTTCCAGAGTCTTTTTCACGGAAGCGTCGATCTTGGCTCGGAAACAGTCGGGCGAAGTGCATTATGTGGAATTAGAAAGCAAGAGCTTGAGGATTTCGGTAATGGTCTAGTTTAGACGAGTAACAGGATTTCGTAGGTTATTCTCAAGAGGAGACGCGCGTTATTCTCCCAAAGAATGGCTAGACTGTAATCGACAGCCAGCGCACGGTGCTCATCGCTGAGACTTTGACCTTCTAAGTCGGATTGACTGTCGCAGACGAGTCGGCAAGCCTTCGGCTTAAGCGTCCGAGCCTGTCCGGGATACTTTGGTGCTAACCGGATCACCAGTAACTATTACGGGCGCTTGGTGCAGCGCACAGCTCCCTTTTTCCATACAAGGTTTGGCTATTGGCAATTTCCACTGCGGCAGGATAAAGATCGCATCCCGTCCGGCATCCTGAACGCGATGTCAGGCACTGCAGCCTGAACTCATGTGCAGACCGTCTTTCTTCGTCGGTCGCGTCCGGAGTAATATCAACACCGGGGCCTTCGCCTCCGCCGTTCTGCTTCTCCATCGCTATCAGGCGACTCCATCCCACCAGGTAGTGATTCGGGTTGTGAGGCCAGGAAACGCCCGGTGTAGTCACAAGTGCATCAATTTGGGATTCTGGTATTGTTTCGATAAGACTCCAGTCGCCTGCCAGCCACTCATGGCTGCCCTCGACCATCACCACGCCGAATACGACCTTAGCCTGCTTGTCCTTAAAACCCACGCGTCCACACACACTCCACCGCCGTAAGCCAACTGCCCTTCTGAGCCGGGGGTTGAGGCTGCTCAAGATTGCTCGGGTGAATCGATAGAACATGCTTGTGTTAGCACGATCCACGAGGTAGTAGATACCCGAAGGGCCAATTTCGACCAGACACTCGTAATCAGTCTTATCGACTTTTGTGTAGGGTTGCAGCAGGCCTCGGCAGTTGCCATATCGCTGCAGCATCGAAAGTACTTGAGCTTCGTCGTCGCCGATTTTCACAGCCGCGAGTTCTTTCAACATACGTCCGGCCCTATCTGCTTCGTATACCAGATAAGCTCGCGCTAAACCATAGCAACTCAGAACGAGAACCATAGTTATCGCTATCGCCAGTAGAAATCGGGTCGGTGCCTTTTTCATTGTGTTGGGGGCCCTGCTTGCGGGAGCATGGTATTGCAGCCCGAGGGGCAAGCCGTCGGAGCGTTGGTGTTAGCGTTGATTTGACTTATCGTTGCCCATCCAACCCCTGACGATCCACCAAAGAATTGTTGCTGCGCCCGCATTCGGCGCAAATCGTTACCAATACCCGTGTGGGCGCGGCGCTAAGCATTCGTTCTCACGTGGGGTCTGTGCACTGAATCTCCTCACGTATTCCTCGACTCCTGGTACGAAGTCACATATCGTCTGGCATCCGGAATGTGAAGACAAACACTGCAAGTTGAACCGAGAGGCAGATTGCTTTTCCTCTTGGGTCGCCGAAGGAGTGATCCACGCCTCAGCAGATTCGCCTCCGCCATCGGGTATACTGAAGTTCAATCTCCTCCATCCAGCCAGGTAACGATTCATCTGCGGCCAAGAAATACCAGGCCGGACTACGAGCTGCTCGATTTCGTAATCAGGTATAGTCTCGTAAAGATACCAACTCCCGCCCAACCACTCATCGCGGCCTTCGACAATCGCTTGGGTCGTGACAGCTACCACGTGCTTTTGGCTGACGCTTACAATCCCAATCACGCTCCACCTACAAAGGCCAATCGCCTTTCTGTGACTTGGCGCAACAGCAGTCGACGCGGCGCCTATCATCCTGTCGAACTTAGTTGGAGGTGTGTCGAGCCTGTAATGCCAGAAACGCCAGGGATCGACCTGAACCACATATTGATAGTCGGGCTTTTCATACATTCGTTTCAGGGTCTCCTGGTCGCGTCGATAGCCGTCGTACTCTCGCAATACCGAACGAGCCACGTCTTCATCGTCGCCTATCTTTATCGTCTCCAGGTCGTTCAGCATCTGGCTAGCTCTTGTGACTTCGTGAGCCAAATAGGTACGAGCGAGCGCATAGCAAATCAGGAAAAGAGCAAGAAGTGCCACGATCACCTGGAACAGACGTACAGCCGTCTCAACAGTCTTCATCGTTCTGTCAGTGTGCTCAGGCGAAACCAATGGGGCACGATACTCTAGTCTCGGAGACCTCACCAGTAACTATTACGAGGACTTGGCGCTGCACACAGCTCCCTCTTTCCTTCGGAGGTTGGGCTATTGGCGTATTCCTCTGCGGCGGGATAGAGATCGCAACCGGTCCGACATCCTGAACGTGATGTAAGGCAATTCCACCGGAATTCATGTGCGGATCGTTTTTCGTCCTCCGTTGTGGATGGGGTAATCGAGCTAAAGGGACCCTCCCCTCCGCCGTTCTTGATTTCCATCGATATCAGGCGACTCCATCCCACAAGGTAGTGATTCGCGTCGTGGGGCCAGGAAACGCCCGGCGAAGTTACAAATGTGTCGATTTCATATGGTGGTATCGTCTGCGCAAGGTCCCAGCCGCCTCTCAACCATTCATGGCTGCCCTCGACCATCACTGTGCCCACGACGACCTTCACCCGTTTGTCTTTGAATCCTACGCGCCCGTACACATTCCACCGTCGGAGGCCAATGGCTCTTCTCAGCCGGGGGTTGAGGCTGCTCAGAATTGCTCGGGTGATGCGATAGAACATGCGGGTGTTAGCGGGATCGACATAGAAGTAGTAGATGCCTGAAGGGCCGACATCAATCGTGTATTCATAGTCGGTCTTATCGGAGTATGTGTAGGGTTCTAGGAGGCGTCGCCAGCTGCCATATCGTTCCAGGATCGGAAGCACCTGAGCTTCGCTATCGCCGAGCTTTACATCTCCCAGTTCTCTCATCATGTGTTCTGCTCGAGCGGCTTCGAAGTACAGATAGACTCGTGCTAAGCCATAGCAAGTCAGCACAAGAACAAGAGTTGCCGCTATTGCCAGTACAAATCGCCTCGGTTTTTTTTTCATTGGCTTGGGGGACCTGCGTTAGGTAGCGTCTTATCGCAATCCGTTGGGCAAGCCGCCGGAGCGCTAGTGTTAGGGTTGATTTGAGTTATCGTTCCCCATGCGCCGTTGTTGCTCGCCGTCTGGTTGGGGTAAAAGCCGGGCGGGGGCGGGGAAGAAGCTCCCCATGCCCCATACCAAGTACCATTCGAATTTGGCCAGAAAACCTGCACCCCCTGGCGATCCACAATAAATTGCACATCCACCGTGAATGGTATTAACGGAGCGTCCATATGGTCAGTAATCTGCCCACTGTCCTTGGGGCTCTTGCATATGGTGTCTGGATTGTTTGTCTGCCAGGTGCATACACTTGCCATTGAAGTTGTAACATGCGCTTCCCATAACTCGATCTCCACCGGCGGCGGGGTTTTCCCATGCCCGACCAACGGGTTAAGCGTCCCATTTTGAAGGTCGAACAACGAATACACCACCTGCCTATTTGGCACATCCTGCCGGTCAGGATCCGGTCCATCGCTGACCGGAGCAAGGGCGCAGTTGACATTCCCTCTTTGGCAATAAGGCGGCAGGCTTTGGCCTTGTTGGTTCTCGTGAGGCATTGGGGATGCGGACTGAGCCAGAATGGTTGGAATTCCGTTTGTACCATCGGGGCTCCAAATCGCAGTCGCGGCCCCGGAGGCGGTGGATACCCACGTACTCAGGTCAAAAGGCACGGCACCTTGAAGGGCCGCGGTGCCACTTGGGCTATCGTCCGCACGGATCCCGAGGCGGTTGTTGGAGCGAATTGCGGCGGCGGTGGCGTTATTGCCAGTCGAATCAAGCTGTATCACTCCGGCGTTGGAATCGTTGATTGTGATACCCCCGTCGCCCGTAGCTTCAACGATGGTTAGTATGTCTCCCGCCGTGGCCTGGTAGGACCAGTTCGGTGCGCCAGAAGTGACGTTGAACGAGGCAATTTGGCTCACTTGAGTGACGCCGTCGGTCGAAGAGGTAGTCATGCTGCTCGCGAACGCTACGCCGTTCTCGCCAAGCACGAGTGTTGGTGACTGTTGAAAGGTTACTGTCTGCGGGCTGAAGGGCAAGTTAAAAGGCGTCCCTTCGACATCGTTGCTCACATCGACCGCCTGATAAGGAAACTGCGGCACGGGTGGATTGGAAGGCGAAATTGTCCATGTGGCTATCACCCCTCCTTGGCCATCGGGAATAATCGGCCCAGGGAGAAGAGCTTGATTTTGCGTCGTCGTGCTTAGCTCGACGGGGGCCAGCACATTGTCAGAATGGTAGAGGTAGAGAGCGTCTGAAGTGATGACGTTATTGGTAACGTTGCGAATCTCATACTCCACGTACATGTTGCCGTCTGTGTTCACCATAGGGGGCCCTTCGCAGCATGTGACGATGGTCGTCTGACCGTTAAGGATAATGGTCGTCCTACCCAGGGTAGACGTTTGCATAGCCCCGTCTGGAGAAACCTTGGTCAATGGCGAGAACCCAGCGTTCGTCGGCTCCACGATATAGGCTGATCCGTCACCTCCAACGGCTATCTGGGGCGCAGTGCCTGCTGGATAGCAATATGTGATTCCGTTGCCGTTGTTGACACCAACCCCCACCGCCTGCCATAGGGGTTGTCCCGTCGCACCGTCAAGATCAATAACGGTCATTGGATTGGTCTGTCCAGATGCACAGGTTTGATACGCTGTGACGATTAGCCCGCCAGTTCCGTCAGGAACGCTCGTCTTATTCAAGGGAGGCACCGTAGCTTGCCAGAGCTGCTCTCCGTCAGCCATGAGAGCCTGAATGATGGACTGGGTACCGTCGGCGCTAAGAGAGATCGAATATAGATCGGGACCATTCGCCGACGGCACTGCCTGGGCCAGCTGGAGCGCGGAAAATCCGGAGGCTGGCGGGAGAGCGGACCAGATGGTACTGCCGGCTGTGAACGACGTTTGAGACAAAATCGTGACTTGCTCCTGAGCAGTGACGCCTTCGGCGGACGCCGTGAGTGTTACCTGGCCAGCAGCAAGAGCAGTCAGGACGGCCGCGTTATTGGCGTTCGGAGTAACGCTGGCAAGACTGGCATTGCTAACGCTCCAAGTGACATCCTGTCGGGGAAACCCGTAGTTGTCGACCGCAGTGAACTGTTGGGTTCCTCCGATGACCATATTCACGACTGCGGGTGTGATCTGCATCGTAACCGGTGGCAGCTCCGTAGTTGTCGATTGGTAGGTTTCAGCGCTATTCAAATTGAGAGACTCTGCGTCCAATCCCCCCGCGAACAGTACCAGGCCGTTGTTGAGCGTAGCCGCCGAGTGAAAGACGCGGCCAACATTGAGGTTCCCGGCAAGCGAAAACGCTCCGGCTGTCGGATCATACAACTCTCCTGTGTCCAATACCTGGCTACTATTGTTGGCACCGCCTACGAACAACACATCCCCGGTAGAGAGCAGAGTGGCTGTGAATGATGACCTTGGCGTTGTCAGATTCCCGCTATTTGTGAAAAGGTGGGTGCTGGGGTTATACAATTCCGCCCTCGCGAGTGCTCCGCTGAATGCGAGCGGAGATCCCCCCGCAATAAGAACCTGGCCTGAATTCAGCAGTGTTGCAGTGTGATTGACGCTTGCCGTATTCAGGGGGCCCGTGGTTGTGAAAAGTCCGGTCGTGGCACTGTAAATCTCTGCGGATGCCAACGCCGAGCTGCCCGCATCGGGCTCGCCGCCTGCCAGCAAGACTGTCCCGTCGTTAAGTAGAGTGGCTGTATGCATATCACGGGGTGTGTTGAGATTGCCCGTTGTCGAGAAACTATTTGTCGTCGAGCTGTAGAGTTCCGCCGTCGCTACATCGCCGTTCAGCCCGTTACCTCCGGCAATCAACACCGCCCCGCTGCCAAGTAGTGTGGCCGTGTGATTCTTACGAGCCTGGTTCAGGCTTCCAGTGAGCGAAAATGTTCCGGCGTTTGGATCATAGAGTTCGGCAATCGCACTTTCGGTAAATCCTCCTGAACCGTTAGACACCTCACCCCCTGCGATGAGGACCAAGCCACTATTCAAGAGTGTCGCGGTATGGTTGAAGCGGGGAACGTTGAGATTCCCTGTGGCTGAGAACGTTCCGGTTGCTGGATCGTAGAGCTCGCAAGTGCCAACAATGCTCAAGCCCGATCCCGTTCCTCCAACAATCAAGACCTTGCCGCTTTGAAGGACAGTTGCGGTGAAAGTGTCTCGGGCTGTGATGAGGTCGCCCGTGAAGCGAAACCTCGAAGGGGAGCCCGTGAGAGTCGTGGAGCTGTTCACACTGCCGACGGCTGCCTGAATAGTCGTCGGGCCCTCTTCGAGGATGGTGGCTACCCCCAGGCTGGAAATTGTCGCTACCGTCGTCGCGGATGAGGTCCAAGCAACGCTCGCGGTGATGTTGCCGTTGGTTCCATTCGAGAAAGTTGCGGTTGCCGTGAACTGTTGAGTTGCTCCGACTGGGGCTGAACCATTCAGCGGGCTTAACGAAATAGATGTCAACGTCAGAATGCTCTGCGTGAGCACGGAAGACGTGCTGCCGACATAGGTGCTACTGCCGCCGTAAACCGCAGTGATGGAGTGCGAACCTGCGGCCAAGCCTGATGTGCTAAAAGCCGCTGTCCCTGCACTCAACGAGCCAGTTCCGAGGGAAGTTGACCCATCCATAAACGTGACTGTGCCGGTCGCGGCTGATGGGGTGACAACCGCTGTGAAGGTCACGGTTGCGCTTACCGGCGCTGGATTTGTGGATGACGAGACTGTGATCGAAGAAGGCTGCTCGACCTGCTGTGTTAGCGTCGACGAGGTGCTGGTGTTGTCGTTGGTGTCGCCCCCGTAAGAGGCAGTGATCGAGTGCGATCCCAGCGCCAGCGTCGAAGTGCTGAAGGTAGCTATCCCACTGCTGAGAGTGCCGGTTCCCAACGTAGTGCTTCCGTCTTTGAAGGTTACTGTTCCCGTCGCCGCCGAGGGCGAAACCGTAGCAGTAAAGGTGACCGAGACCCCAGCAGCGGATGGGTTTGACGACGAAGTTAGAGTGACGGTGGTGGTTGCCTTGTTTACCGTCTGGGTCAGCGCGGAGGACGTGCTGGTGTTGTAATTTGTATCGCCCCCATAGACGGCGGTGATCGAGTGCGATCCGGCAATCAGGGTCGATGTGCTGAAGGTTGCTTTCCCGCTGCTGACCGTGCCCGTTCCGAGAGTGGTGCTTCCGTCCTTGAAAGTGACGGTTCCCGTCGCTGCGGACGGCGAGACAGTGGCTGTGAACGTCACGGATGAACCGTAGGTGGATGGGTTCTTGGACGACGCTAGCGTGAGGGTCGTGTTGGCTTTGTTTACTGTTTGAGTCAATGCCGAAGAAGTGCTGCTGTTGTAGTTCGTGGCACCGCCATAGGCAGCGGTGATCGAGTGTGATCCCGCAGTCAGCGTGGACGTACTGAATGTTGCCTTGCCGCTGCTGAGCGTGCCGGTTCCCAACGTGGCGGTGCCGTCCTTGAATGTCACCGTACCCGTTGCTGCCGATGGAGAAACTGTGGCTGTGAACGTTACCGACGCACCATAGGTGGACGGGTTCGCGGAGGACGCCAACGTGACGGTCGTGTTGGCTTTGTTTACCGTTTGGGTGAGTGTCGAGGATGTGCTGCTATTGTAGGTTGTGTTGCCGCCATAAGCAGCCGTGATCGAATGCGACCCGGCCGCCAGCGTTGAGGTACTGAACGTGGTTTTCCCACCGCTCAGTGTGCCGGTTCCTAGCGTCGTGCTGCCGTCTTTGAATGTCACCGTTCCTGTGGCTGCTGAGGGCGTCACGGTAGCCGTGAACGTGACGGATGAACCATAAGTCGAGGGGTTTGAAGAGGACGAGAGTGCCGTAGAAGTATTCGTCTTTGCAGAAGCTACGGAGCTGAAAACCATCCAAGCTAGCAGGATACCTACCACGCGGCATTTCATTCGGGTCACGATGCACACCTCTCCGTCGTCTTTAAACAATTGTGAACACAGATCGTTTGAGCACACCTTACCCATCGCGCTTACCGAGAGTAGAACCTAAACGCTCGGCGCGCACTTGCGCCCAAAAAATCTGATGAAGGGAGAAGTATTCGCGAGATATATGTGCCCGAGCCCCCTCGGCAAGCGATCTCGTTGTGAATCAGGAGAAACCTACAGACTTCGCAAAGCTATGTCAACGATAAAAGCAGCGCTTTTTCCACACGTCTGTGAGACATAATGATTGTAACTTTGACCACAGGGTTCAACGCTGAACTGCCTTGCGAAATCACGCCAGAGTTCAAGTTGGCTCCCGTTGTTCAGTAACCGCTGACCTACCGAAGGCTCGTAATAGATATCAGCTCGACACCAACTTCGCGAGGAGTTTGTCCTGAGGGAGTGGGGACATCGGCAAGCCTTGCGATTAAGCGCTCGTGCGCGCCGATACCCTCCTCAACCGCTGCTTGTTCCGCTTCTCCCAGAGGAATTTCCTGCAAGAGTCGCAATAGATTTTGTTTCCCCTCCAGAAACAGTGCCGAAGCTGATTGTTTTGGCATGTAGAAGTCGCACTTTGCACACGCCATGCGGTGCGGGCATTGCTCAAAGAAATCGTAGGTGCAGTAGCCGTGCCCCAGATCGTAGAACTTCCAGGGCTCACTGGCAGACCGTCCGTTGCGGACGGCGTCTTGATCAACGAGTACTTCGATAGCGCGCAAGTTTCGCGCGAAGTAGCCAGCGTCAGCATACGATTTTGAAAGCCTAGTTGGGGTAATCTTTGCATAGTGCTGCGTCGCGGCAGGCGTGCTGTGGCCGAGCCATTCCTGTAACTCGAAGAGCGTCATCGGCTCCTTGGCATTAAAGAGCTGGGACGCAATGGTGGAGCGGCCCCGATGGCTGGTGATGTTTCCGCGAACATCGGCGGTCGGAACCCCAGCCTTATGGCAGAGTGTGGGAATCAGGACCTTGTTCAGATAGCTCTTTCCAACAACGGTCAGACGAAACTGAAAAAGAAAATCGACCGCCTCGCCAGTTTTCCGATCTGGCAGCTTCGCCCCATTCGGTCGCACCTTCTCCCATGCGGAAATCATCTCGCCGACGATTGGATCGACAGGCTTTGTAAATGCTCGGCTTGTCTTGTTGACCGGAACATCGAGCATGCAAACCGCACCACCAGCCAGAGTTTCACCACTCGCCGGCACGTAAACATCCTCCCTCTGCCAGCGAATGCAGCCCACGCGCATGCGCAATATTTCGTCGTTCCGCAGGCCCGCAAACAGCCAGGTTACGGCCATCGCTTTGCAGAGTTCGACCGGATAACTGCTCTCCAGGGGTTTCCGTCGAAAGGGACCGCGTTTCGGAAGGTCCTCGGCGGTCAGGTTCAGACCGGCCCACACCAATTTGGCCCAAATATCGTCGGCGATGATCCGTGGGTTCGGCCCAATCTTTGCAAGGACGCTCTTGGGCGTCCCGAAACTGCGGATCGGATCGAACCGGCGAGGGACTAACTCCCACTCCTGCAGATCGCGGAAGAATACGCGAAGGGCAGAGATTCTCCCCGCATATGTGCTGGGTTTAAGTGCGCGGCCTTGGTTCTTGACGTGAACTGGGGCGGAAGTACACCAGTCACCAGCGCGCCACTGGCAGGTGGCCGCAACGGCCTCGGCTGCTAGGTCGCGAGTCCAATCGGCTGGCGAGCTGATCTCAGGATGCTCTTTCTCCAACCAGCGCCCAATGTTCATGAGGAAGTAGTAGCTCTTGCGCCGGTAGCGCTCTGAGACGCTGGCGGTATCCAGCCAGCGACGGCACAGCCGAGCCCACTCCAGAGGAACGCCTTCGGTGATCTCGGGAAGTTCTGCCCTGACAACGAATGGGCGCGCGATCTCCATCGGCTCTGGAATCGCACCGAGCCTTGATAGCACCCGAGAAATTGCGAAAGCGCAATACGTCCCAGTACGAGGGGGCCTCCGTCCGATGACGGCGCGCAAATGGTCAAGGGTTATGTCTTTGAGATGCGGAGAGCGGACGAACAGTAGGCACTCAAAGATGGTACGCATCACTTGATCGCGCGTCCCTCCTCGCCGATAGCCCCACTCCGCAAGTAACTCCTGAATACGCTCAGCCAGACGCCTTGTGTGCTCGCACCCGAACACTTTCCGAGCGAGGCAGGAATAGACGACATGATCGCTCTTGAGCCTATGGAGGTCAGAAAAATCGCACAGCAGATAAGCGACGGCGACTGCGTGTTGCCGCGCTGCAAGTCGGGAATTAATCGAGTCGATCCATTCTCCAGTGGTCCAGCCCCAGAAAGATCGCTTGCGCTCGGCCATCTCCCGCAGAAAGAAGAGCAAAACATACTTCCGCTTATTCGTGCCAATGCCCGTATAGTCGAGCGTGTCATTCAGCGGCCGAACCAGCCGGTCGAGGGCCGCGCCGAAGTCCATCGTGCGCCCATAGCGATAGAACCTGTAGGCTTCCGCATACCGGGTGAGCATGATTGTTTCGCCTTGCGCCAGGTGCGGAGAGCGGTCGTATCGCTCCAGGTCGATAGGCCAAGTCCATGGCCCGTCGTTCGCTTTTTTGGGAGGGATTTTCTTCGGTCCCCATTGTGCGCGCGCAGCTCGCCGGAAGAAGTCAGATCGTTCTTCTGGCACGCGACCCTCAAACCAAGGTTTGACGTTGTCCGATTCCTTGTTCCTGAAAGAGGCGCCCCTGCTCATGCGATCATCTCCGCGAGCATGCTGGTTCGACGAGCGTGCATGTGGGCCATGGTGGTATTCAGCTTTCTGGCAAGGTCACGACCGCTGAGATGTATATAAAGGAGAGTAGTCTGCACCGAGCGATGACCGGCAAACGTTGCGATCTCGTGGATGTCCCATCCGGCGCGAGCCAAGTCGGTCAGGCACAGGTGACGAAGGGTGTGAGTTGTGAATCGAGGAACTCCAGCGCGTCTCGCGATTCGAAGTGTGATCTTCGACCAGGACCAGATGGATATCGGAGATGAATAGTTGCGACGTGATTCGGAGAGGAAGAGGCGTCCACGTTTCTGTCCCATGGCGCGTCGCTGATCGAGATATCGCATCAGCAGCGCCCCGCCGGTGGCGGAGTACGGCACAACGCGATCCCGTCGTCCCTTGGTGCTCTCGGCACGAACTCGGATCATGCGCCGTGATGGATCGATATCGTCGGTGCACAGACTACAGAGTTCCTCGCGCCGCAGTCCAGCATCATAGGCGAAAGTCAACATGACACGATTGCGTACCGGCTCTTGCTTGGTGGCTGTGAGAATAGCTTGCCAGTCGCCTTCGTTCGGAATCCAGGGCAGCTTACGAGAGCGACGGACAAGTGCACGCGATCCGTCCTGCCCCACGGGATTCTTCTTGCAGACTGCTTCCTCGACTAAGTAGGAATAAAACAGCCTAAGCACCGTTAGGCGCTGCTGGACGGTAGCGTTCGAGAGGCAACGGTCGTTGCTCTGGAGGCTGGCGAGATACGTTCCAATGTGGACCCGCGTGACCGCGGGAACGGGCAATCGCTGGTCGGAGAGAAAACGGAGGAAGATCTCAAGTCCGCGTGAATAGGCGTCTAGCGAGTTTTCGGCGAGCCCTCGATGCGATTGGAAGGTCAACCACGCGCGGCACATCGGGTGCGCTGCCACAGTCGGGCACCGGTCCCAGCGGATTTGGTGAATGGCGAAGTCGTCGAACAATTAACCCTCCACGCCAGAGTTCGATGAGAATAAAGCAATCGGCACGGTTCGAGCAGTCAAAACCGCTTCTAAATAGCTGAGCAGGGGAAGGGGAACTGCCCCCTTCCCCTGCACCCCATCCCCAAAATCTAATTCCACATAACTTACAAGAATCCTTACGCACATCCGGGAAGAGCAGCTTGTTGAATCCGGTTCGCTTCGGACAGTTGGCACACGAACCTGCTCCGGGAACCAGTGTCTCATCCTGCTTGTCAAATGGCGCGGACGCCAGTTGTAGCAAAATGTTCGATTCGATCCACACGGCCAACTCCCGCACTGGAATCAGGACTTGGCTGTTGCCCTCGCTTGTCCACAAGCCCCGAAAGGCAGCCGAGAACGCCTCTTGCTGTTGCGAAGCGGGGAGCTTGGCGATCAGCAAAGCGTGGCCGATGGTGATCTGGTCTTTCAGAAACGCCTCGGCCACGGGCGGTATGAGGTCAGCGAGTCTGATACGACCGTAGACGTATGCCTCGCTCTTGCCAGCACGTGAGGCGATGGTGGCGATGGTGTAGGAAGGCTCGACGAGTTCCAAGAGCGACTTGAAACCCAGAGCTTCCTCAAGCGGGTGGATGTCCTCGCGTTGCAGGTTTTC
>Ga0187863_10003116_pt1 | contig 12378 bp, 8 predicted proteins | sample June2016WEW_11_1_FD_132975 | JGI IMG/M metagenome (GOLD analysis project Ga0187863, IMG submission 132975) | Peatland microbial communities from SPRUCE experiment site at the Marcell Experimental Forest, Minnesota, USA - June2016WEW_11_10 | ecosystem: Environmental > Terrestrial > Soil >...
GAAGCCCATGGAGCTGTTGATCTTTCTCGTATCGCGGCGCGGGCAACTCGTGTCGCGCCAGGATATCGTCACCAGACTTTGGCGTTCTGATCTTTTTGTCGATACTGAGGCCAACATCAACAATGTGATCCGCAAGGTTAGAACTGCGCTACGGGATAGCTCGGACCGCCCGCGATTCCTGCAGACGGTTGTGGGCAAAGGATACCGCTTCGTCGGTCCTCTGCGCGTGATTGACTCCGGTCTCGCCCATTCCGGCTCCGAACAAAGGCATGTTCCTGGAGGAGAGGAACGCCCAACCCTGGCCGTATTGCCGCTTTGTCTGCTGGGAAATATTTCCGATGACCAGGGTGTGTGCCTCGGCTTTGCCGACGCCCTTGTCTCGCGGCTCGGCAATCTCAAGGATGTCGACGTCCTGCCCATCTCGTCCATGCTCAACATGCCCCCGGAAATGAGCGCTTCGGATGTGGGATCACGCCTCGGGATTCGCTTTGTAGTCCACGGCGCCATCCGGGAATCCAAGGGACAGTGGCGTCTCGCACTCCAGTTGTTCGATACCCATCTGCAGGGTGCAGGCTTCACCTGGAAGCGCGACCTCGATGTCACCCGCCTGTCCGAACTCGAGGACGAAATTGCCAATCAGATCGCGACCGCATTGAACCGGCCTTTGCGCCTTCAGGCTGTGCAATCCCAGCGATATAGCAGAGACCAGTTGGCATACGCGGACTTCGTGCGCGGCTTCCGCCTTAGCTCCTCCGGCGATCCCACCCTGCTGGATGAAGCCGTGCATCGGCTGACCAATGCGGTAACGCGAGATCCGGGTTTTTCTCTCGCCCATGCCACCCTTTCGCTGACCTGCGCGAATCGCTACTTCGAGCTCGAACCCGCCACCAAATGGTTGGACAAAGCCGAATTTCATTGTGCCCGCGCGCTTCAACTGAATCGGGACTTGCCCGAAGCGCACGTTGCCAAAGCGTTTCTCCTTTGGAGTCCCTCCAAAAACTTCCAGCACCTCGATGCCATCGCCGAACTGCACAAGGCGATTAGCCTGCAAAAGAACCTGCCTCATGCTTATAACCGCTTGGGCACGATCCTGGCGCATATCGGACTGTTCGATCGCGCTCGTGAAATGTATGAAAGAGGGCGTCCGTTCCAGCCCAGGAAGGCGGTCAGCCACAGCATTGTCCAGGTTTACATCTGGAGTGGCGAGCTCGCCCTGGCCCAGGAAGAGATCCAGGCCTGGCGGGAAGAGAACCCAACCAACCGCTACGCAATCTACTTTGCTGCGCAAGCGGCCATGATGGCCGGCGATTGGCAGGAGGCGAAAGCGCTGCTCGACGAAGCCATCCAACTTTTGCCCGAGGAGCCGCTGGTCATCAGTCTGATGGGCCTGTATTGGGCGCTGACCGGGAACTCCGAACCGGCGCTTCAGTGCGTGGCTCGCGCCTGCAGCACCGCTAAAACCTTCGGACATGCTCACCATACCTATTATCAAATCGCCGGCATATTCTCTTTGTTAGGGCGGCGTGCCGTGGCGTTTGAGTGGCTGGAACGAAGCGTCAGCAGCGGATTTGCCTGCTGGCCGTTCTTTCTCAAGGACGCTTGTCTTCAAGGCCTTCGCGGTCTTCCGGAATTTGAGACTTTGGTGAGCTCTCTGCAAGCCCGGTATCCTGCCGATGTTGGTTTGCTTTAGCTTCTGCCCTCTGGCGTCATTGCTTGCGGATCGCCGGCTATTCTTCCCACCATCCAACTTATTTCGGCAGGGGGAAACCCTTCATGCAGACCACCGTTCGGTCTGCCTCCTCGGGTTTCGCGTGCGTGAAACCAAGGTTGGCTGGACAAAGAACATCTCCTTTCGAGACCAGGCTGGTGTTGTTGTCGAGCGGCGCGTTCTGCTTCGTGGCTATCAGGATGCGCTGCGAACCGTCGGGTGAAAGCACCCAGATCTGGTTGAGCAAAATCTCCGAAACATAGATGTTGCCTTTTGCGTCCTCGGGCGCTACGCGCTTCGCCGCCGTGGACGGACCGGTAAAGCTGGGGAAAAAGCCCATGGAGCTGTTGATCTTTCTCGCAATGAAGCTTGGTGTACACTGTCACCTATTTTGTGTGCGAGGTTGCCAGTTGTGTCTTGTCTAGGATGGGTTAACATCCTTCGCTTCCTCGCAATATTAATCTTTTGCGTTACGCCGGCCTTCGGTCAGGCATTCCTATTTAACCGATCGGATTTTGCGCTGGGCACCCAGCCCGGCGGCGTGGCGGTCGGAGACTTCAATCGCGATGGCAAGCTCGACGTTGCTGTCACCGACTCCCTTGCTCAGACGGTAACTATCCTGCTCGGACAAAGCGATGGCACTTTCAAGGAGCACGCGACTTATTCCACCGGTTATGAACCGGGCAGTGTCGTGACGGGGGATTTCAACAAAGATGGAAAGCTGGACATTGTAGTCGCGAATTGGGTGGGTAGCAGCGTCTCTATCTATCTAGGTAACGGCAACGGAACCTTCAAAGATCCAATTACTACCGACGTTCCTTACTATGCCAGCTTAATGGCAGTCGCTGACTTCAACGAAGACGGTAAATTAGACCTTGCCGTAACGAGTAACTCAGTCAACTCTGTCTACATTCTGCTCGGCAAAGGAGACGGATCATTTGAATCGCCTGTGACCTATACGACCCCGAGTTATACCATCGGCGTTGTGGCGGAAGATTTTAATCTTGATGGTCACGTCGATCTGGCTATCGCCGACACTTACGGAAATGATGTCTACGTGATGATGGGCAACGGGGATGGTACTTTTCAGCCAGGCACAAGTTTCCCGGCCGGTCAGCTGCCAGTCGAATTAGTGGCTGGCGACTTCAATGGAGACGGCATCCTTGATTTGGCTGTCACCAGCGACGCGCTGTGCGTCTTGCTCGGCAACGGAGATGGAACATTTCGAGCTCCCAAGACGACGCCCATGGAGTATGCAGGCCCAATTGTCGCCGGATACTTCAATCAGGATCACAAACTAGATGTCGCCATCGACAATGGATTGGTCACGGTATTTCTCGGCAACGGCAACGGAACATTTAAACCCGGTGTGAACTATGCCTCGGATGGATCCGCCGGAGCGTTCGGCACGGGGGACTTCAACCGTGACGGCCTGCTGGATTTCGTTATTACCAATTTCAATGGCAACAACGCGACCAACCTGTCGACTCTGCTCGGGAATGGCGATGGAACGTTTGGCAGAGTTGCCACCTACGGCACGGGACAGTCTCCGGAGGGGATCGTGAGCGCCGATTTCAACGGCGATAACCAGCCAGACCTTGCCACCGTAAACGGACTCGACAACACTGTCTCCATTCTGATCGGGTCCAGTACCGGAAAGTTTGCCCAAGCGGTTAACTACAGCGTGAGTGGTGGATATTACGGTGCAATTGTGGCTGCCGATTTTAATGGGGACGGGCGCCCCGACATCGCAACGTTGAATTACACGGCGGGGACTGTCTCGATCAATCTGAACCAGGGCAGTGGTACGTTTGGGCCCTACACCGACTATCCGGCGGGTACGAACCCTGACGCGCTAGCCAGCGGAGACTTCAACAACGACGGAAAAACGGATCTCGTCGTGGGATCCCAGGGAGGCGGGCTCTCGCTGCTACTGGGAAACGGTAACGGAGGATTCGCCGCTCCTGTTGCTTTTGGCGCGGGTCTAAGTCCGTACTCGATGGCAGTCGCCGACTTCAACGGCGACGGCATACTCGACCTCGCAACCGTCTCAGCCTCCATAGAGAGCAGCTCTGTCTCCGTTCTTCTCGGGAAGGGTAACGGATCGTTTGCCGCTCCTGTGAATTACCCAACCGGTTCGGGTCCCGTAAAAGTCATCGCGGAAGATTTCAACCACGACGGAAAGATCGATTTGGCCGTGTCAGCAAGCAACGGCGTTTCGATATTGCTGGGAAATGGGGACGGAACATTTCAAAGCTACGCTAGCTATCCTTCGACGGGCTACACGTCGGCGTTGATAGCGGCGGATTTCTACGGACGGGGCGCTTTGGACCTTGCGGTAGTGGGCGCGGTCAGCGACTACGTTTATCTTCTGGCGGGTGATGGGGAAGGGCACTTTGCGCTGCCAGCGACCTACTACGCAGGAATCGGCCCAGTCAGCCTTGTCGCGGGTGAGTTCAAAACCGGCAGCACCGATTTAGCAGTGACCAATGCGGTCTATTCGACCAACACGGTCACGGTCTTGTTAAACGATCCGGTGCCCGCCCTGTTTCCCAGCTCGTTGAACTTCCCAGAAACCGCGATCGGAAGCAAGAGCAATTCAAAGGCAGTACAGTTCAATAATCCAGGAACCGTTTCTATCGCGATCGATTCGATCCGGATTTCGGGAGCAGACGCGGGCGACTTCGCCGAAACTAATAATTGCGGAAAGACCCTGGCAGTCGGTAAGACCTGCACTGTGAGCGTTGATTTTCAACCAGCCGCAAAAGGTAAGAGATCCGCGGTCCTGATATTCAACGACAACGCAATCCGCGGTGCGCAGGCAATTTCTTTGGGCGGTACAGGGCAGTAGAAAGTCGGGTGCCCCAGGTCTCGCCGGTTTTGCGAGACCTGGGAGCGCCACCACGAAACCTGACCCCCCGCCCAGGTGCTAAACTTTCTCCATGCCTGAAGCGCCGCGTTCCCGCACCCTGCTCTGGATTCTGATTGGAGGAGGAGCTTTCTTCCTCTTTGTGCTGGCAGTGTTTTCGCTGGTGTATCTGACGCTGCATGCCGGAGGCACCGAAGCGGGCGGGTTCAGCAGCTTTGGCGACCGCATCGGCGTCGTCGACCTCGACGGCGTCATTTTCTCGCCGCAGCCCGTGGTCGGCCAGCTCAAGAAGTTCGGCGACGACTCTTCCATCAAGGCCATCATCATCCACGTCAACTCGCCCGGCGGAGGCGTGGCCGCATCGGAGGAGATCTACCGCGAAGTCAAGCGCATCCGCGACGAAAAGAAAAAGCGCATCGTCGTCTCGATCGAAACCGTGGGCGCAAGCGGCGCGTTTTACGTGGCCTCCGCGTCGAACAAGATTTATGCCGACAAGGGCAGCATCGTGGGTTCAATCGGCGTGATCGCGCAATGGGTGAATTACGGCGACCTGCTCAAGTGGGCCAAGCTGAAAGACGTGGTCATCAAGACCGGCGAGTTCAAAGATACCGGCAATCCCGCCCGCGACCTCACACCGTCCGAGCAGGCCTATATGCAATCGCTGATCGACAACATGTTCGGACAGTTCATCCAGGCCGTCGCCGACGGCCGCAAAATGAAATTCGACGACGTAAAGTCGATCGCCAACGGAAAGGTCTGGACTGGCGAGCAGGCGCTTTCGATGAAGCTGATCGACCAGGTCGGCGATTTCGAGTCGGCAGTCAACGATACCGCGAAGTCGGTTGGAATCAAGGGCGAGCCCACGCTGGTGCACCCCGACCGCGATCGCAAAACCATGCTCGACCTTTTAACCGGAGACATCTCGCAATGGATCCCGGGGCGTGAGAAGATGCTCGAGCAGCAGGTGGGTTTCTATTATCTGTGGAAGTAGTTGCCCGGCTTGGACTTCCGCGATTTCGAGGGGCGGAATGTGCGCTCGGGACGCAGTTTCGGGTCAAATTTCTGCCTCTGAATCGCGGTTTTTCACATTTCCCGTCGTTTTTGGCGCGGACCCCAGCTTCCCACTTGCGTACAACCCCTGAAATTTGAGAAGGTTATGGAGGTTCCGCCTTACAGGCGAGGGCTGCTCCGGGCTTCATCTTGGCTCGTCTCAAGCTTAGTCTCAGAAACAATTGGGCTTAGCGGCAGATTGGGCAGAGCGTGAGAGAGCGCCGCGCCGCTCGGGAGCACAGAAGAGGGGTTATGACCAAAGCCGATCTCATCGACGAAGTCTCGCGTTTAGCTGAACTTACGCGCAAAGACAGCGAAGTAATTGTGGAAACCATCTTCGACAGCGTGGTCCGTTCGCTGCGCGCCGGCGACAAAATCGAGATTCGCGGCTTTGGCAGCTTCCGCACACGTCAGCGCAAACCTCGCGTGGGACGTAATCCGAAGACTGGCGAGCGTGTGGAGGTTCCCGCCAAGAAGATTCCTTTCTTCAAGCCCAGCAAGGAGTTAAAGGATTTGGTGAATGAAAGCGCCGCGGCCGCGGCCAAGGCTGCGCCTCCCGCCGCCGCACCGCCTACCGCGTAGAGGGCTGCAACCGATTCATCGTAGAGACGTTGCTCCGCAACGTCTCTTTTTTTTGCTTTTTTTTGCTTTTTTGCTTTTGGGGAGAACTGCTTTCGACTGCCGCGCTTCCGCGCGGCGCGGACGGACGGGGCGTCCGTCCCCACACAAGCAAAACCACAGAGTCGTGCTATTTCGTCCCTAGGTAGAGGTCGGCGACTTTTAATGCCAGGGCTTCGGGATTCTGGTCGGTGCGGTTCGCGAGGATGATGATGGTTAGGGCGTCGTTGGGGAAACGCTGGATGGTGGTGCGGAATCCGATGGTGCCGCCGTCGTGCGACATGCGCTGGTGGCCGCGGTAGGGGTTGAGAAACCAGCCGAAGCCGTAGCTCACGGCTGCACCGTCAGGAAACTTCGAAGGGCCTCCCGTGGGCTCGACCGGGGTGAGTGCGGGCTGCATTTCTTTTTCAGTGAGCAGCGTGTGGTTGCGGAGAGCGCGGTCCCACTTCGCCAGGTCGTCGAGCGAAGAATAGATGCCGCCGTCGCCCAGCACGGCGGACGTCGGGCTTTGGTCGGTTTCCTGCCAGATCTCGCCCGGCTTGGTCTCGTCTTTCTTCATATCGTCTTTCTTTGCTTCGTCTGGTTTTGTTTCGTCTTTCCCGGTGTGGCCGTAGGCGCGATGCGGGACTTCGTTTTTGCCTTTCTCGTAGGCCAGCGTGTTGGTCATTTTCAGGGGGACGAAGATTCTTTCCTGCAGGAACTGGCCGAAGGGTTTGCCGGAAACTTTTTCCACGATCATCGCCAGCACGGCATAGCCGGAGTTGCTGTACTCCCATTTCGTGCCCGCGGGAAATTCGCCGCTGGTTTGTTGCTCCAGCAGTTTGAGCACGCCCGCGTCGAGAATCTGCGGGACCTGTTCGGGCGGCGTGTTGGGATATTGCTTCATCGGCAGTTCGCCGTAGTCTGGAAGTCCGCTCGTATGGTTGAGCAGGTTGCGTACCGTAATGGACTTGCCATATTCGGGGAACTCAGGGAAAAAATCGGTGAGGTGGTCGTCGTAGTGCAGCTTGCCGTCGCGCGCCAGCAGCATGATGCAGGCGGCGGTGAATTGTTTGGTGAACGAGGCCAGGCGAAAGTTGGTGTAGGCGTCGATTTTGGTTTTGGTGCGAAGATCGGTGACTCCGTACCCGCGCCGAAACGCTACGCGGCCGTTCCGCACCACGAGCACGGCGGCTCCCGGCGCGTCGCTCGACTTCAGCGAGGAGAAGACCGCATCGATCTGGCTCGCGGAAACCTGGGCTGAGCCGGTGACGGCGGAAAAAACGAGCGCCCAGAGCAATGCGGTTGCGAGTCGTGTCCTCATAGCGAGTCCTCAGAGCCGAGAAGGCTGAATCATCCTCGGATCATCGACACGATAGCAGACGCGGAGGGCGATAGAAGTTGATTCCGTGACGCCGGTAAGCTTGCTCTCACACCACTATCGTCGCACTCCGAGGCAAGCTCCTCTTACGGGGCCTGCAAGTCGAGCGCGTAGATTTCCTGGCTGCTGGTGTCGCGGGCTAGCAACGGAGAATCATCAGGCGCCAAACCAGTCCACGGGCCAAATTCGCCCCAGTAACGCCGCAACTCCTTCAGGCTGAACAGCCGTTCCAGCTTGCGATCCGAGATGCGCACGCGATAGAAGGCGGCATCGTCGGTCCAGGTCGTATCAAAATATAAATACTGACCGTCGTGCGACCAGCTGGGATATCCGATCGGGAGGCTCACCAACTCCTGCCACTGCTGGTTGACCCGGTCTAGCACCATCAGCTTGAGCGAGTCGTTCGTGAGCGCGGAGATGTAGCGTCCATCCGGGGACCAGCGAGGAGCGAACAACTGTTGGGCACCCGGCAGCGGAGAGACTCTTCGCGTTTCCAGATCGTAAATGGCAATCCCCGATCCTTCGTCATGAGTGCCAATGCCAGGGTCACCCGCCCGGTTGAGCGTCAACACGATGGACTTGCCATCAGGCGACCATCCGGGGTCGTATCCGGCGTCTGTGCCGGGGATTAGCTGCCGCAGGCCCGTCCCATCGCTGGAAATCAAGTAGGCCAGCCAGTCGGTCTTCAGGTTTCTACCCATGAAAGTGATTTCTTTCCCGTCAGGAGACCATCGTGGCAGGGCCGCGGACATTCCCTCGGAGATGAGTTGGAGCCTTTCGCTGCCGTCAACACGGCTGCGCCAAAGCTGGCCTTCGGGGACCGATACGTACGCGACCCATTTTCCGTCCGCAGAAAACGCCAGGTCGCTTACCGATCCGCCATCAAGATACGGTGCAAAGCCGGACCTGCCGTCGTAACGCACCAACTCGCAGCGGGGCTGCGAGCCGATGGCAAAAATCCGTTTGCCATCTTTGCTCACCAGGGGCGATGCGAAGTTCAGCGGACCGTTGGTCAATGGAACCGGCTTGGCCGTTCCCGCCAGCCACGAGGATTTCTCCGCCAGCGCCCAAACGCTGTTCCGTCCATCACGAGAGCTCTCGAACAGGAAGTACCTTCCGTCGGGAGTCCATGTGCCGCAGCACTCACGGGGATCGCTGTTCCAATCGGGAAGCAAAGGCCTCAAGCCATTTCCGTTGCGCGCGACCTCCCAGATCGAGCTGGAACTATTCCTGGGATCCACAACGAAAAAACGAAGCCTGCTGCCATCGGGAGAAAAGCGAAGGGCATAGACCGGATTCTCCGCAGTGACGAGCTTACGGGGATCGCTGAAGTCGCTCTTTGCGACATAAATTTCCGAGTCCTTGGAGAAGACCACCTGGGTTCCATCGGGCGACCAAACCATGGAGTCCGCGCCATGGCCGGCCATCCGACGAGGCGGCCCGCTTGGCAATGGCAGAGACCATGTTTCGACTCCTTTGCTTGTTCCTTGATACGGAACTACGACCAGGGCCGACCCGTTAGGCGTAATGCCGCCGATCATGACGTTCGAGAACGGCGTCGGCAGCGTGCTGGTCTCACCCCCCGCAACCGACACCTGACTCACCACGAAGCGATCACCTTGCAGCTCCGGAAAGTAAAGGCGTTCGCCGTCGCTGAAGATAAGGCCCTCGCCGTCGCTGAACCCCCCAAGCTTGTAAAGACCATCGTGCGTGATCTGGGTAAATCCCAGGACTCGCGGTGGCTGAGAAGGAATGAGGCGATACCCCACCGCCGCCACGATGAGAAGCAACGCGACCGCCCCATAGACGAGGGAACGTCTTTTTGGAATCGGACGCGGAAGCACCGTCTGGACTAGGACGGGCTCAGGAGGTGTCGCTGATGCCTGGGTCTGCACCAACCCCACCTGTTCCGGATCAGTGTTCGCAGCTGCATTTACGGGACCGATAAATCGATAGCCCCGGCGGTAGAGCGTTTCGACAAACCGAGGATTTTCGGAATCGTCTCCCAGCGCCTGCCGTAGTTTCTTGACCGCGCTGTTCAGGCTGAGATCGAAATCGACAAACGTATCCTGGGGCCATAGCCGCTTCTGCAATTCCTCCCGGGTGACGATTTCACCAGGGCGCTCCAGAAGCATGGCAAGAATCTGAAAAGGCTGCTCCTGCAGCTTGATCCTTACGCCGGACTTGCGCAGCTCGCGAGCATCCAGGTCGAGCTCGAAGAGCCCGAATTGGACGATTCTGGGATTTGTCGCGGGCTGGGCCACGCACTTCACTCCTATGATCCTGAAAGTTTACACCCAGAGACAACTCTGGGGCCTTCGACGACTTGGTCACATTCTGTTTCTTCCCTTGTCTTTTCAGCGGATTAGGTGGTCACATTCGTTCCTAATCCAAACCATGGCCGATCCATTGTTCTGCCTGAGGATCGCGAGCGAAAGTGGGCACGTTGGCCGCAGAAAACGGCCCAGCTGGGCGGTTTCAAGCCGGCCCGGCAAACAGGAGACTTCCATGAAAAAGCAAACTCTGATCGCTGCAAGCGTATGCTTGGTCGTCGGACTGGCCATGGTTTCGGCCAGCGCCCAAAGCGTTGAAGCCAAGGTTCCATTCAATTTCACCGTCTCCGGCAAGATTCTGCGCGCTGGCGACTACACGATGATCGTCAACTCCCACCTCCTCAAAATCAAGAATGGTGACGGCCAGATCGTCGCAGTGGCGTCCGTAAACGACGCCTCAGGCCGCCCCGATAGCGAGAAAAGTCAGATCATCTTTCACTGCTACGGTGACCGCTGTTTGCTCGCAGAAGTCTGGTTTTCTCCCCAGGAGCGCGGGCGTCAGTTGCCCACTTCGCGGGCCGAGGCAAAGTTGGCGAGAGAGGAAAGCGGGAAGTACTTCGCGGTTCTGGGCGAAGAGCCACCGAAGCGGCACTGACACGCAGCCAGGACCGGAGAGCTCTGGCCGTCCTGCCAAACGCGCACCGCGAAACCGAGGAGTCTTCCGGGAAACTCCGCCCGGGAGACTCCGTTTGTATGTCGGAGGTCCGGAGCACGAGGACTACTGCAAGTGGGACATCGCGTCAAAACCCCCTCGCTCGCGCTCGCGCACGCATCCTGCCCACGCGCGGGCAAGCGGTCCGGCCAGAACCAACCCCAACCCCATTCGGGTCTGTGGTGGGAGTGGAGGAATTTTCGTCGCCTGTAGCCATCCCCGATAGGAGATGACGGAACACGGAATCAGGCTTTTAGACCGTCCATCTCAATAACGTGGAGAGGAGTCGTTCTACAAGGCTGTCATGCGGAGGCTGCGAAGATATTGACTTCGGGGGGCCTCGAAACGCATCATGGTAGCCAGCAGTAGACGGTGAAGGAGTTCACCGCGAACCGCTGTCCCATTCCTTGAGCCGGGAACAGCTGATGACTCCTGACAAGCGGGGCTTGTCGGCGAAGTCATGGCGCCGGCAAGAATCCCCGGAACAGAATTTAGAACATTGCCGTTCGTTGACGCTGGTATATGCGGCCGCGTCGTGAGTGTGCACAAATCCAGCGAGTTAGTCCGTACGAAGTCAGTCCGTACGAAGAAAGGGGCAGAACGACTTGATCAAGTATTTCATGGTTGGCATCGGAGGATTTCTAGGCTCGGTTTTGCGCTTCTGGATGGGGAGTTTTATCGGCGGGAGATTGGGCGCGCGATTTCCTTATGGGACTTTTGTGATCAATGTGTCGGGATCTTTTCTGGTCGGCATGATTGTGACTGTGCTGGCCACGAAGGCGCATTGGAGTCCGAACTGGCGGTATCTGATCCCCATTGGTTTTATCGGGGGATATACAACGTTTTCCACTTTTGAGTTTGAGACGCTGCGCCTGGCGCAGGACGGGCAAATGCTGATGGCAATCCTCAACGTCACGCTGAGCGTGGTGGTGGGATTTGTTGGGGTCTGGGCCGGGGCGGTTGCAGGGAAGGCGATCCCATGAAGGTTGAAGCGCGAGGTGGGATACTAAGGCGTTCCGCGGAATTTCTTTTCGTGTCTTTTGAGCCAGCGCGGGCTGCAAGCGGGAGGAGGAACGGTGCTCACATCTGGACCTGCTAAGAAGGTCGCCATCTACGTTGCCGAGGATCAGCAATATCACGGGAGCGCGGCGTATGTGGCCATTCTGGATTTTCTGTTCTTTCGGGGAGTGTCGGGCGCAACGGTGACGCGGGGTATCGCCGGATTTGGATCCGACCACCAAATGCATACGACTCGGATGGTCGACATGGCCAGCCGTTTGCCGGTGAAGGTTGAGTTCATTGAGACGGCGGAGAAAGTGGAGGAGTTGCTGCCCAAGCTGCACACCATGGTTGGCACCGGGCTGATCGAAATGCACGACACGACCATTGTGAAGCCGGCCGAGACCAGGAAAGAACAAGCGGCTGTGCCGGAGAAGCCCGCGCTCAAGAGTGAGACCAAGGCAAAGTTGATGCGGATTTATGTTGGCGAGAACGACAAGTGGAACGGCAAGCCGCTGTATGAAGCGATTGTGAGCGGCTTGCGGGCTCACGATATTGCCGGCGTTACGGTGTATCGCGGAATTCTGGGTTACGGCGCGAACCGGAGGATCCACAAAGACGCGGCATTGAGTCTTTCGCATGACCGGCCGATTTTGCTTTCCATCGTCGACACGGAAGAGAAGCTCAAGGGGTTCATGCCGATCCTGGATGAAATGGTGCAGCAGGGTCTGGTTGTGCTTTCCGACGTGGACGTCATCAAGTACAGCCACAATTATGAGAAGAACGAGC
>Ga0187863_10003118_pt1 | contig 12371 bp, 9 predicted proteins | sample June2016WEW_11_1_FD_132975 | JGI IMG/M metagenome (GOLD analysis project Ga0187863, IMG submission 132975) | Peatland microbial communities from SPRUCE experiment site at the Marcell Experimental Forest, Minnesota, USA - June2016WEW_11_10 | ecosystem: Environmental > Terrestrial > Soil >...
CGAAGCTCGATTCCCCGCTGTGCCGCCATAACTGGGTCGACTCCGGATACATCCCGGTCGCGAAAAGCGCGTAGTCGCCTATGTGCCGCCGCACCTGACGCTCCTCATCGAACGACGCGGCCGCGCCAAATACCGGATCCGCTGCCACCACCATCTCGCGGACATCCTTCAGCGGCTTTCCCTCGGCATCGCGGATGCGATACAGGTTCTCCGTCGCGGTGAACTCCGTCAGCAGATCCCCAACATAGGAGGTCAATTCCGGGTCGTCGAGTCCACTGTGCCGGTGGTAGCACCCGGCAACCACTTCATGAAAAAGCTGGCGCAAAGGGTGGCGTTCGGAAATCATGGTTTCCTCCCCGCTTCTTCGCCCCGCCGGTTTTGGAGAATGGAATGAGCCCCGCTTCTCCGGCTCCCACCGGCTGAAGAAGCTTGTTGTGCTGTATAGATCGGCACTCTACCGCATTTGTCGCGCCAAACAAGACCCTTTCGTTGTACGTTTCCCGAACTTTCTGGCAGTCCCGCCACTCGACTGCGACCCACCTCCGTTATCTCCTTGAGTTCTCGGGGCTGATGACTTTCCTGACCGCCCCGGCCAACAGTACTGCGGCTACATGACCCCGCCTAACCCTGGCCTCGCTCCGAGTAAGCCCACAGCTCCGGGATCGCGACGCACGGCCAGGGATTCACATCCTGATCGTCAGAATCGCCTATCCTCTTCCCAGGAGAGCACGATGCCCAAACAAACCGCCCCTGCACCCAAGCCCAAAAAGCATCCACCAAAGCCAACCCATCCCGCCGCGGCCCCGGGCGATCCCGTCTTCGCGCAGCCCTCTCCGTCTCCCGACCCGACCGGCTTCAAAAACCCCGTCACCGATCAGAACGATACGGAAATCGCCTCAGTCGAGCCCGTACCGCAGCCGGCCAACAATGCCGTCGAGCCCGTCCTGACCCTCCAGCAGGTCTATGGCAGCCAGGGAGCGGCGAAGACCCAGGCCATCACCGCCTCCGGCCAGATTGTCTTCCACAGCGTCGGCGACACGGGCAGCGTCAAGGGCCCCAATACGCAGGATCTCGTCTCTGACAAGATGGTCGCCGACTTTAGCGAAGCCAACTCTGCCGACGTGCCCTCGTTCTTCTACCATCTCGGAGACGTCGTCTACTACTTCGGCGAAGCAACGTATTACTACGACCAGTTCTACGAACCCTTCCGCAGCTATCCCGCGCCCATCATCGCGATTCCCGGCAATCACGACGGCGTCGTCTGGCCCGGCGACCCCGAGACCACACTCGAAGCTTTCCTGCGCAATTTCTGCGCCTCTTCCGCTGCACCATCGCCCGACGCCGGCGGCCTCCTCCGCACCACCATGATCCAGCCGGGGGTCTACTTCACCCTCGAAGCGCCCTTCGTCCGCATCTTCGGCCTCTACAGCAATGTCCTCGAGGATCCCGGTGTCATCTCCGGCCAGAACGGGACCTACCCCACGCTCGACCAGCGGCAGATCGCCTTTCTCACCGCCGCTCTCAGGCGCGTCACCAGCGACAAGTTCACAGGAGCCGTCATCATCGCCGTGCATCATCCGCCCTTCACCGGCGGCACCACCCACGGCGGCAGCCCCGCTATGCTGGCCGATATCGACAGCGCCTGCACCGCCGCGGGCGTCTGGCCGCACGCCGTCTTCGCCGGCCACGCGCACAACTACCAGCGCTACACCCGCGTCATCAACGGCCTTTCCATTCCCTACATCGTCGCCGGGTGCGGCGGCCACTCGCCACTGGAAGCGATGCGCGGCGCCTTCCGCACGCCCTACCCCATCGACAGCACGCTGACGCTCGAAAGCTACGACGGCACGGACTACGGCTATCTGCGCGTCATTGTCAACGCCACAACCTTGACCGTCGAGTTCCATCCGCAGAGCGACGGCGGCGCCACCAAGACACCCGACGACGTAGTAACCGTCACCCTGGCGACCCACACCGTGTCCTAGTTTGGTGGAGTACTAGCGATATCCCTTGCTGCGGAAACGCGACACTGCAAGATAAAACGTATTCGCGTCCGTTCCAGGATTGTGTTCGCTGATGTTTGCGTTGGAGAGATGCTGGTACCGGTAGCCAAGGCTCCAGTCCTGGCGCGCCTTGCGGAAGAAATGCAGCCCGCAGCCGAAGTCGATCGTGTACATCCACTGCGATCCTTCCGGCGAGAGCACCCGCTGATCGTAATAAACGACTCCACCGTTGGTGCTCAGGAAAGGCTGGATCCGTTTTGCCGGCAGAAAATCCGTCTCGAATCCGACCGGGCTGATACCGCTACCATAGGCCCGCGTGCGCAGAAACTGGGTATACGGTTGATTCGTGGTAGGAATCGCTCCTGGCACCGGCCAGTCCAGCATCGCCAGCGCCGTCAATTCCGGAGCGTAGCGCAGCGTCCAGCTGTCGTGCGGGCTGATCAGGTAGGTGTATCGCACATCGATGGGCATATATTTAACGTCGCCCGAGTAGCCCCAGAGATGTCCGCTCATCAGCGAGAGTCCCCACCACGCTCCAAACTCGTGCTCGCCTCCTGGACGCGGCCACACCGGGAATTCTCCCGCCGAGCTCGCGCTGCGGACCACAGCAGAAACCCCTGTAACCGCGGACGACACCGTGTTCGCTTCACCCTCAGCCCCGCTCGTGTTGCCGCTCCGCCCAAACTCCGCCTTCTCGAACCGCACCTCGTTCTCGCCCGGTGGATCGCTCCAGAATGACTTCGTCTTGACCACCCGATCGTCCCGGTACCATGGCGGCCGGAAACGGAAAATGTTCGCCGTCGCATGCGCCGGCTCCAGAAAACTCAGCCCCAGCAGCGCAAAAGGATTGCGCCCGTCGCCTTCCACTGGCGCCACGACGTGCTTATCCAGCACATCCTCGCCCATCGTCCACAGCGCTCCGCCCACCGGCGTGGTCACCAGCTCCACCCACCCCGTTTCGTTGCTTATCTGTCCGTTTCCGTAAGGTTCGGCGTGGTCGCCGTTGTGCCCGATCGACGCTTCCCCGGTCGGGCCCAGCTTCCACCAAAAACTATATGCGGTCGAAAAAGCGCCGGCTCGCAGCATCCGCCGCCAGTAGGGCCACGTGTTCGACGGCTCGACCGTCATACTCTTCGGGTCCTCCTGGATCCACAGATCGTTGGTGATGGCGCCCATCATCGGATGCCCCACGTAATCGTCGAGGAACGGGTTGTAGTCCGGCCATCGATTCCATACCCAGCCCGCAGCCGAATTGATATAGCGATCCCACCAGTCCCCCTCGGTTGTCTCCTTGCGGTACCAGTAGCCGGTGTACAAATTGCCCGCGTCTTCAAACCCGTTGAACAGCGTCGTCGTTAGGATCAGATGGCGCCAGTGCACCCGGCATCTCCGCGATTGCGTCGTATCCAGCGAACAATCTTCCGGCGACACTCGATCGCGCGGCGCGCTCACCGCAACAACGCTCGTGGACTCGGCCTTCGCCCCTTCTGTCACCGAAGCCGCGGGAACCGGCGCGTCCGGAAGCCCTGCCAGCGTCTCAGGCGCCAGGGGACCAGCGTCCTGCGCAAACGAGAATTGCCCCAATAGAAGCGGAGACGCCAGCAGCAGCAGCTTAAACATGATCGTCGCCCCGCCTCCGCTCGAAGAGACAGGGGGGCGGGCAGCCTGAGCCGCCGAGGGGGGCGACGGAAATAACCTCGTTTTCTGCAAGTGATCAGCCAATGACAACCGGGACCTGGGAAACGGAGCGAAAACCGCACCGGAAATCCGATCATGTCAAGCCTGCAACTCTTCAGTCAAGCTCCTGGCGGCGTTTTGCCGTTACTCGATCCGAATCTGCCAGGGGCCAGCCTCAGGAAATTGAACAGGCAGCCTGGTAAGGCTGCCTGTGGTAACCCAATCGTAGAAGGCTTTCAGTGCGCGCCCACCGGCTTCGGCGCTCCTGCTTCCAGCTCGCTCAGACGCTTCGCCAGCAGCTGCACCAGCTGCTCCAGCGCCTTGCTGAATCCCTCAATCCCTTCCTTCAGCTTGTCGTTCGCCATGCGATCGGCGGCGTGCATCTTGTCAAAGGTCGCCTTATCGATGGTCAGCTTCTCGATCTGCATCGACTGCGCCTTCGCCGGATCGAGCTTCCGTTCGAGCGTGCCCTCGGTCGCATCCAGTTCCTCGAGATAATGCGGCGAAATCGTCAGCAGATCGCATCCAGCCAGCTCGATAATCTCGCCTGTGTTGCGGAAGCTCGCCCCCATCACCTGCGTCTTGTATCCGTACTTCTTCAAGTAGTCGTAGATCTTCGTCACCGACTGCACGCCCGGATCGTCCGCGCCCTGGTAGTCCTTGCCGGTGTCCTTCTTGTACCAGTCGAGGATGCGCCCCACGAACGGCGAAATCAGCGTCACCCCCGCATCCGCGCAGGCGATCGCCTGGTGAATGCCGAACAGCAGCGTCAGGTTGCAGTGGATGCCTTCCATCTCCAGTTTCTCCGCGGCGCGAATTCCTTCCCACGTCGACGCAATCTTGATCAGCACCCGCTGCCGCGACACGCCCGCGCTCTCGTACTTCTGGATGATCGAGTGTGCCTGCTCGATCGTTCCCTCAGTGTCGTACGACTTCCGCGCGTCCACTTCGGTCGAAACCCGCCCCGGGACGATCTGCAGAATCTTCTTGCCAAAGGCCACCGCCAGGTTCTCAAACGCCAGCTTCGAGACCTTCGCGTCCTCGGCATCCTCGCCCAGCTGCTTCTTCGCGTCCAGCAGCACATCATCGACAATCTTGCCGTATTGCGGCAATTGCGCCGCTGCGGTCAGCAGCGACGGATTCGTCGTCGCATCCTGCGGCTTTACCTTTTCAATCGCCTCGATGTCGCCCGTGTCGGCGACCACCGTCGTCATGCCGCGGAGCTGTGCCAGCAATGTCTTCGCCATTCCGTCCCTCCACCCTGTCTCTCGATTATCCGGCATTCGGCGCACAACGCGAAAATGCCGCCGAGGAATCTCTGCAAAATTCCCGTAAACGCTCTCCGTTGATTTGATGCCCACCACTGGCCGCTGGCTGCAGGCTGCTGGCTGCAATCTGCTCTTTTGAACGCTGAACGCTAGCTCCCCACCGGATTCCCCAGCGTCCCAATCCCCTCCACCGTCACTTCGACCCGGTCCCCCGGCTGCATCGGCACCACTCCAGCGGGCGTGCCCGTGGGAATCACGTCCCCCGGCAGCAGCGTCATCGCCGCTGTAATGTGGCGCAGCAGCGCTGCGATGCCAAAAATCAGATCGCTCGTGCTTCCGTGTTGCTTCACCTCGCCATTCAGCCTCGTTTCGACGGCGAGTCCCGTGTCCGGATCAACCTCATCCGTCACCAGCGGCCCCATCGGGCAAAACGTGTCAAATCCCTTCGCCCGCGACCACTGCCCGTCCGATTTCTGCAGATCCCGCGCCGTCACGTCATTCACGATGGTGTAGCCGCGAATGTACCGACGCACATCTTCGTCGGGCCAGATGCGCGTCGCCTTCCGCCCAATCACCACCGCCAGCTCGCCCTCAAAGTCCACCCGCTGCGAGAGCGCCGGAATCCGGATCGCCTCCTCCGCCGCAATCACCGACGACGGGGCCTTTAGAAACAGCAGCGGCTCCTTCGGCACCTCATTGCCCAGCTCCGCCGCATGTTCGCGATAATTCCTGCCGATGCAGACAATCTTCGACGGAACCACTGGCGCCAGCAGCTTCACCGTTCGCATAGGCACTGGCTCAAACTGCCCCGTAGAAAGCCGCGTCCAGGGATCCTCCTCGAACGGCGGCAGCAGCCGCTCGATCCACAGCGTCCCCGCCCGATCCACCACCTCACCGTATTGCGGACCCGCATCCGTTTCAAACCGGCAATACTTCATTGGCTCTCCTTAATGAGCGCGAACCCGATTTTCCTGAACGCTGACAACTGAACGCTGACCGCTGCCTTCACTGCGGCAGTTCCTCCTCCACTTCGCCCGACCGCGCGCTTTCGTTTCCGTCCTGATCCACAGCGCTCGCCGCATACGCGTAGCGATGCCCCGCCACCACCGTCGTATCTCCAAACGACGGCGGCACCACCAGCGCCTTGCCAGAAATCCGCTCCATCGCCGTCCCCGCCGTCACGTCCCGCCGGTACACCACATAGCCTGCCAGATCGGCATCCGTATCCGGCGTCCACGACAGATCGATAGCCCGCCCCTGCGCGTCGGCCACCGCCACCACCCCCGCAGGAACCGCCGGCGGAAACACGTCCTTCGCATCGATCGTCACCGTCGGCGACGGTGGCCCAGCAATCTCTAGCGCGTGCTTGTTGATTTCGACCTCCAGCACCCGCTCCACCCAGTACTTCCATTCATGATCCAACGCAGCATCATGGTCCACTGCCACGCCCGGATCCGCCTTGTCCAAATCCACTTCCAGCACCTGCTGCTCCGGCGGAGGAGCCCCGTTCGCCTCATTCGGCTTCGGCGCAGCCGGTTCTGGCGCCCCCGCCCTGCGAACGAAAGTACGATGAATCCGCAGCACCATCCGCGCCTGTGGAGCAGCTCCGTCCCAGTGCAGGATGACGCCCGCTGCCCGTGCTTCCAGGCGAAGCCCCGTCACACCTGCCGGAGCCGCACCCGTCGCCACCCATGCCGCATTCGACGGTCCCGCCGTTTTCCCTGCATGGTTTTCGAGCTCAACAAAAAACGCCACAGCCTGCGGCGCCCCCGCAACGAACTCCGCGGGCATCTTCACCGTAAAATCTGCAGACTTCTCCGTTGGAAACATCCCATCCGCCAAAGCCCTGCAGGGATCCGGCCCCATCTTCGGCGCCGGCGTCCCCACCTTTCCAGGGCCGGCTTTTACCGCAGCCGCAGGCTTCTCCGCCGCGGACGCTTCGCTCTCCCAGCAAAAATGCGCCCGCTGATCCCCCTTCAGCGCGACCTTATCGGTTGTCTCTTTGGGCATCGTCCAGTGCAGGTGAACTTCATCTCCCACGCGCGCCGCCGTCAGGTCCTTCACCGGCTCGGGCAGCCACAGCGTGGGTGGTTGCGGATTCGACGCCAGCCCGCATCCTGCCAGCAAAACCAGCCATCCCGATGCAGATGCAGCCCACGCAAACCGGGGTCCCCAATTCCCTCGTCTTGTGAGTCGAGGGGTGGTCGATGCCATCTTCATCGCTCTTCAGCGTAGCAGAGCTACGAGCGCTCCAGAGCCCTCAGCGCTCCCTCAACCTCTTCGTCCTCAAACTTGAAGCCCGCTCCGGCCAACCTCTGCGGCAATACTCGCTGCGAGGCCAGCATTGTCTGATTCGCCATCTCGCCAAAAATCATCCGCAGCATGCCTGCTGGTACCGGCAGCAGCGCGGGCCTATGAACCGCCGCAGCCAGCGCCATGGTGAACGTCGCGTTCGTCACCGGATTCGGCGCCGTCAGATTGAACGCCCCCGCCAGTTCCTCGTGCTCCATCAGAAAAATCACGGCCCGCACCAGATCGCGCACGCTGATCCAGCTCATCCACTGGCGTCCGGACCCCAACCGTCCACCCAGTCCGCAGCGGAATGCAAGCAGCATCTTCCCCAGCGCGCCCCCCTTGCGGCTCAGCGCGACGCCGAAGCGCAGGTGCACCACGCGTATTCCCAGCGCGCACGCATTCTCCGCCGCCGCCTCCCACGCCGCGCAGGTTTCCGCCAGAAATCCTGTTCCCTCCGGGCTTTCCTCGATGAGCACGTCGTCGCCCCGATCGCCGTAGATTCCGACCGCCGAAGCGCACAGCAGCACGCGTGGCCGCCGCCGCACCTGCGCCAGCGATTCGCACAGCATCCGTGTACTCGCCACCCGGCTTTCAACAATTTCCCGGCGATACTCCTGAGTCCACCGGCGTGCGACGTTCGCCCCACTCAGGTGAACGACCGCGTCGAAACCTTCCAGCTCCACAGCATGTGCAGTTGCATCTGGTTTTGCTGGATTCCAGTAGACCGCGCCCGGGCCCACGAGGCGATGCCTCCGGACCAGCGCCGTCACTTCCATGGCCTGCTCGCGAGCCGCGCGGCGCAAGGCCGACCCGATCAGCCCGGATGCCCCGCTCAGCAGGATGCGTCGTGCTGGCTTACCCATTCCACTTTCCCTGGGGGATCACACGGTATTAAACCCTGTTTGTCTCGCCGCAACAACAAAAGACCGGATCATCCGAGCATTCGCCTCACCGCCAACCCCGGAAAAAGCCGTGCCGCTGGGCGACCCGCGCCGCTATTCACGCCATCAAAAGTTCTTGTGATTTAGAAAACACTCTGTTAGTTTCACTCATCGCACCAATTCGCAACGGACCAGCGGGCCAGTTATGGAAAATAAGCTCGAACCAACCGCGCCCCACTTTGATTCCCTGCCCGCCGCCGCTCCCTCGGCCGAGGCCTTCATCGCCGAAAAACGCATCGGCGAAAGAATCCGCCGCCTGCGCCTCAAGCGCTCCATGGGCCTGGTCGAGCTTGGACGCCATACCGGCCTCTCCGCCAGCTTCCTCTCTCAGCTCGAAACCGGACGCGTGGTCCCCACTCTGCGTAACCTGGCCCGCGTCGCCATGGTCTTCGGCCGCGATCTCTCCTATTTCTTCGAGCCCGAACCGCATCCCCTCTTTCGCGTGCATCGCCGCTCCGAGCGCGTCCGCCTGCCGCAGTCCGGAGTCGAAGACCCCACCTACTACTTCGAGAGTCTGGCCTACATGGTGCCCGACCGCCAGCTCGACCCGTACTTCGCTGAGTTCGTTCCCGTCAGAAAAGGCGTCGAAGTCCGGCCGCATGTCCACCCTGGCTACGAGTTCCTCTACCTTCTCCAGGGAGACCTCGAGATTCGCCATGGCGACCGCACCCACACGCTCGAGGCTGGCGACAGCGTTTATTTCGACGCAGCCACACCCCACGCCTACCGATGTGCCGGATCGGCTCCCGCCGTTGCTCTCATTGTCACCATGCATCAGATGACGCCGCAGCCCGCTGCGGGCCCGCGTCCGGTGGCGACACCCATTCGGCCCCCTACAGCAGGCGCGATCCAACCGGAGACTGAACCGAAGCCTGAGCCGTAGGCTCGCCCTGCTCCTGGCGCGCCGAGGTTCGTGGCACTGTGAAGTAGAACGTGCTTCCCCTGCCCACGATGCTTTCCGCCCAGATGCGTCCGCCATGTTGCCGCACGATGTTGCGGCAGATGGCCAGTCCCAGTCCGGTTCCCCCCATCTCGCGCGAATCCGACGCGTCCACCTGCTGGAAGCGCTCGAAGATGATCTCCAGCTTTTCCGGTGGAACCCCGCGGCCTCGGTCCGAGACCGAGATAATCGCCTCGGTTGCGCTTTGTGTCCGCGCCCGCAGCGTGATCTCGCTGCCCGCCGGCGAAAATTTGATCGCGTTGCTGATCAGGTTGCCCAGCGTCTGCAGAATGCGGTCCTCGTCCACCCACAGCGTCAGCGGTCCCGCGTCGATCAGGAACCCAATGCCCGCCTTCTGCGCGTTCGGATGCTGCAAATCCGTCGCCCGCCGCAGCAGATCCTTGGCTTCCACTTCCTGGAATCGCATCGGCAGCCGTCCCGCGCCCATGCGTTCGAAATCCAGAATGTCGTTCACCAGCCGTACCAGCCGGTCGCAGTTGCCGATCGCCACATCCATCATCTGCGCGCGCTTCTCCGGCCGCTTCTCCAGCGCCCCTCCAGCGATCAGTCCCAGCGCGGCGCGCAGTGCCGTCAGCGGTGTGCGCAGCTCGTGACTCACCGTCGAAATAAACTCATCCTTCATCCGATCCAGCCGCCGCCGCTCCGTCACGTCCTGGAACGCCACCACCACGCCCGTCACCCGCCCGTTGGAAAGCATCGGGCAGGCTACGTATTCCACCGGAACCGGATGTCCGTCCTTGTGCCGGAAAACCTCGTCGCGTGCGCGAATCGGCGCGCTCGAACGCCGCGCCGCGTAGATGGGGCTGTCCTCGATCCGGAACACCGAACCATCCGCGCGTGCGTGGCCCAGCATCTGCAGCAGTTCCTTGCCCTCCATCTCCTCCTGCGTGTAGCCCATCATCCGCGCGCCCACGTCGTTCACGAAGATGATCTGCCCTTCCATGTCCACGCCGTAGATTCCATCTCCCACCGACTCCAGAATCGACTCCCGTTGCCGCATTACCGCATGCAGCTTATTCTCCGCATCCGTCTTCTCCGTCACATCGATGCCGTGCCCCAGCACGAAGGGCGGCGTCTCGGGCAGTTCCAGCAGCCGGTTGCGCCACGCAATGAACCGCACCTGCCCATTGCGATGGCGCAGGCTCAACATGCCCTGCTCCTCGCCCGACCGCGCGATACTCTGCAGATAATTCTGGAAAGTCTCCTTCTGATCCTCCGGCACAAAATCGATCAGCTGCTTGCCCACCATCTCCTCGGAGCGATACCCCAGGCTCTCGGCCGCGTTGGTGTTGATCGAGAGAATCTTCCCCTCCAGATCGTGCGTGCACACCATGCCCAGCGAGCTCTCCACCAGTTGCCGGTAGCGCGCTTCGCTGGCATACAGGGCCGCGGTCGCCTCCCGCTGGTCGGTGACGTCGACGCCGGTCATGATGATGAAATTGATGTCGCCAAGCCCATCGGTCAGCGTGGTCGTGTTCCAGGCGATGCGCCGCCGGCGACCGTCGCGCGAGAGCCAGTGCAGTTCCGTCGGTTCCCGCCGCGCGTCCCGGCGCGACTGCTCGATCAGATCGAACGCCTGTGACCGCTCTTCCGTCAGGAACAGCTCCTGCGGAAACGATCTCCCCGCCAGTTCGGCGAATGTGTAACCCGAAATCTCTTCGCAGGCGCGATTGAACCGCACAATGCGTCCCGCCGTATCCACGACCAGAACCAGCGCGCTCATCGTATCGAGCACGGCCGACACAAAGTTCCGCTCTACGGTCAGCGCCCGCTCAATCCGTTGCCGGCTCCGCAGCGAGTGATCCTGCCCCTTCGAGTGAACCGAATACTCCAGCCGCATCATCACCTGGCGCGCCAGCACGCCCAGGATCGACGCATGTTGCTCCGTGAACTGATTCGGCTTGGGCGAAAGCACCGCGAGTGTGCCGATGCCGCCTTCCATACCCACGAGTGGCGCAGCCAGATACGAGCGGCAGTGTACCGTCCGGGTCAGCGGAATCCCGCGCACCGGGAACCGCGGCTCCATCGCCGCGTCCGCAATCAGCAGAGGCTCCGGTTCAAGAATGGTGTATTGATCCGCCGTCGCCAGCCGGGGAATCTCCGTCCCCTGGAAACCAAACCGTGACTTGAACCACAGCCGATTCGCATCGAGGAAGCCGAGATACGCGAAAGGCGCCCCCGTCGCCTGGGCCGCGACACGAACTATCTCGTCAAACGCCGGGTCCGCCGGCGTATCGAGAATGTCGTATTCCAGCAGAGACTTCAGCCTTTCGGCTTCGCTCCACTGCGCGCTGGTGGCCAGGTAACTCATCCCTCTCCGCAGACTCCGGCGAGCCCGGGACCCCTGTCTTCAGGCATATTTCTTTGCCAGGGCAAAAATGCAACCGTAGTCCAGACGCCGGAGCGTCACAAGCATTGTCCCAAAGTATTTTCGGCCCCGCTCTGCCCCGTTCGGGTGATCCCAAGTCCTGTTATACGTATCGCTTACGGTACTTTCCGGTAGTAACGGAACGGCGCGCCTCATGTAGGCACTACGGTAACATAACTGCCCTATTTTGCCTCAGAAATCGTTCACTTCACCCGGCAACAGTCCTCCGTCGGCCCCTCATTGCTCGCGTCCAGGGCCACCTTCCAGGACCCATCCGGTTGTTTTTTCCACACCGTCATATACCGGCCCGTCGTCTTCACCGTGTTGCCCTGGCCGTCCTTCGATGCCCCCTGGTAGTGCCCCCACGTAAAGCCCATGTCACCTGCAGGACCCATCCGCGCTCCCTCCGGCGTCCACGTCAGCTGATAGGTGTCCGGCGACCACGTCGCGGAGGCAGCAATCGCATCGTGCCCCACCACTGGCGCTTTGCCGTTGCCCAGGGTCACGGCATCCGGCGCGAACCACGAGCTGAAGGCTGCACCCCCGCCCTTCGCCGTATCGGCGGCGAATTTCACCTCCAGCTGGTACAGGAACTCAATCTCCGGCGACAGTCCCGGATTCGTGAGCGCATTGCCGTTCTGGTTCTCCGCCGTCTTCGGCGCCAAAGGATCGAGCGTCTGCGCCGCCGCAGCGGCCGCCAACATCAGCGAACAGGAAAACACGACAGAAACAAAACCACGCATGCCAGCAGGATAAAACACATCGAGGTCAGAGTTTCTTGCTAACGGTATCTCGCCAGGAGTACTGCGCTAAACGTCTTTCGCTAATCGTCTTTCGCTAAACGTCTTTCGCTAATCG
>Ga0187863_10003119_pt1 | contig 12368 bp, 21 predicted proteins | sample June2016WEW_11_1_FD_132975 | JGI IMG/M metagenome (GOLD analysis project Ga0187863, IMG submission 132975) | Peatland microbial communities from SPRUCE experiment site at the Marcell Experimental Forest, Minnesota, USA - June2016WEW_11_10 | ecosystem: Environmental > Terrestrial > Soil >...
AAGCCCGGATTCGGCGTCGATGAGTCAGTCTGCCTGTCCTAGCCGGGTCACGGTGAGGTCCCAATGGACCAGTTGGGGACGTGTCCGAGAGGCCCATCGATGTGCGGGAGAACAGGCAGTCGTTTCGTGGGAGAACTCTCAGAGCTATCAGGCAGTCTTGGAGAGGAAATTCAGAAGTGGAGAGCCCGTGGGAGAGTAACAGCGCCAGGCCCTACTGAGGCCTGATGTTTGTGAGAGCTACACGAGCACATTCAGATATGGAAATTCGAGTAGGCACAGTTCTCCCGGAAGCGGGCGGCCAAAATGCTACCATGGGATTCGGCGAACTGCTCCGCATTGCGATGGACATGTCCGGCCCGAAAGTGAAGATTCGGCCGCAAAGCTAATACGACGCTCCGCCGTGGAGATCATTTTCAGGAACACAAAAAAATCCGCGGTGACACCGGTTCGAAGCCGATGCGGTCGCTGAAGCGAAACGCTGACTTCAATGTTGGAAGGCTGGAACCGGACCATGCAGAGTAAGATACGCCTGCAGCGAACGACGGTTTCAATTCTGAGCGACAGGAAGTCTCAGTGCACGATCTCAAAGCCATCCTGCTCGTTGGCGGACTGGGGACGCGTCTGCGTTCGGTAGTTCCATCTACGCCAAAAGTGCTAGCATCGATTGGCGAAAGGTCATTCCTCGAATTACTCGTTCGACGACTTCGCTCACAGGGAATTAGCCATTTGGTGATGTGTACTGGGTATCTTGCAGACCAAATCGAAAGCAAATTCGGCGATGGCCGGGCTTGGGATGTTTCGATTGAGTACTCGAATGAGGAGATGCCGCTGGGCACCGCCGGCGCCGTAAAGCTGGCGAAGCGTTTTTTGGCGCACACACCTGAATTCCTGGTCTTGAACGGAGACTCATTTCTCGAAGTCAATTTCCAGTCACTGATGGCCTTTCATCAACAACACGATGGGGCGGTGGTGACAATGGCTGTACTTCGAGTTGAGAACGCAAGCCGGTACGGAACGGTTCATTTGGATGCTAGTGGCAGGGTCACAGGATTTGCGGAGAAGACCGGTAGCGAAATACCGGGGATAGTGAATGGTGGAATCTATGTTTTTAACCACTCTGTTTTGCAACATATTCCGGAAGGGCCAGCCAGCCTGGAAAGAGATGTGTTTCCTCGCTTGATCGACCAGGGGGTGTATGCGCAGGAGCAGGATGGGATGTTCATCGATATCGGCACACCGCAAGACTATGCACGAGCTCAGCAGCTTTTGCGATTCTCTTGACGGGTCACCTCTTACCGGCCAATCCTTCGCCTGCCTCCCAACCGGAAAACTTCGGTTCGTCCACCCGACGTTTGCGCGAGTGAGAGGAATGGATGACAAACTTTAATGATTTTGAGGATCGGGTGGAGCGCTCAATCCAAGCCTCCATAGCTGTAAAACAGCTTCTGCTAGGGAACACCGAAGTTGTGTCCATCATTGCGAAAGTAAGCGAACTCTTGATCAATGTCTTCCGAAAAGGGAACAAGGTGATTCTGTTTGGAAATGGTGGAAGCGCGGCGGATGCGCAGCATATTGCGGCGGAATTTGTTGGGCGTTTTGCGTTTGATCGTCCAGCTTTGCCGGCCTTGGCGCTCTCCGTGAACACATCTTGTGTCACGGCAATTGGCAATGACTACGGTTTTGATCTGGTGTTCTCGCGGCAGATCGAGGCCCTGGCTCAGCGCGGTGATGTGGCCATCGCGATTTCGACCAGCGGCCAGTCACCGAACGTGCTGCGGGCGGTATCGACGGCGAGAAAAATGGGGCTGCACACGGTCGGATTGACGGGTTCTGCAGGAAGCGGTCTGGCGGATGCGGTGGATTACTGCATTTATGCTCCGTCCAACGAAACGCCGCGTATCCAGGAATGTCACATCCTGATTGGGCATATCATTTCAGAATTGGTGGAGCAGACGATATTTCATGAAGAAGGCTGCCTTTCTCGATCACGACGAAGTGCTCAACCGTAAGGCTCCCGCCGGGTGAGTATGTGACGCGGTGGGAGGAGATGGAGTTTCTTCCCGGAGTGCGCCAGGCTGTCCGGCTGCTCAACCGGGCAAGGTATTTCGTAGTGGTAGTGAGCTCTTGGAAATCCAAGCAGGTTTTCCATTTACAACGATTGTCGATTTCGGATAAGACGTCCATCTGCAACCGACAAGCAGCTCCGCGGTCTTCTGAAATGATCGCTGGGCTGGCTGTACTGCTTGATTGTTTCTTTGTTCATTTGCACGCCCTGGCGAGACTGCCCGGCATGGCGGGTTGCGTTTTCAGGGAAGGCTGACAAAATGGTAATCACAAGCACTCCACTCCGCGTTTCGTTCTTCGGCGGGGGCACCGACTATCCCGTGTGGTACCGGGAACACGGAGGCTCAGTCCTCGCTACCACCATCGACAAGTCCTGCTTCATCACTTGCCGATGGCTACCTCCTTTTTTCGAATATCACAGCCGTATTTCCTATTCGAAAGTGGAGAATGTTAGCGTAAATTCCGCGATTGAGCATGCTTCGGTGCGTGGCTGTTTGCAGCACCTCGGGATCGCCGAGGGTGTGGAAGTGCATCACATCGCCGATCTTCCGGCTCGGACCGGATTAGGAACGAGCTCGGCCTTTACGGTCGGACTCCTGCTTGGTCTCTATGCGCTTAGGAATCAGATGCGCGACAAGCATTCGCTTGCACTGGAGGCGATAAACGTAGAGCAGGACATTTTGAAGGAAGCGGTTGGGGCGCAAGACCAGGTTAGCGCAGCGTATGGGGGGTTCAATCGCATCAATTTTGGCCGTGACGGCTCGATTGAGGTGAAGCAGATACTGACGTCGAGAGAACGATTGGCAGAACTCGAGCAGCATATAGCACTGTACTTCACGGGGTTTGCCCGAACAGCTTCGGAAATAGCTCAAGAACAGCTTAGGTTGACACCTCAGAGGACACGGGAACTGAATACGATGCTTGGCCTGGTGGACGAAGCTGAGGCAATCGTTACAAATCCGAACCGTCCACTCAGTGAGTTTGGCTGCTTGCTGCACGAGAACTGGAAGATAAAAAGGACCCTGACTCAAAAAATCACGAACCCTACGCTCGACGAGATCTATGAAGCCGGCCTAAGCGCGGGAGCATTGGGAGGCAAACTCCTGGGAGCAGGTGGTGGCGGTTTCATGGCGTTCTTTGTCCCGCAAGAGCGGCGGCAAGCGTTGCGCGAGCGCTTGAAAAAGCTGCTGTGCATCCCGTTCGGGTTCTCAACCAGGGGAAGTCATGTAGTAGTCTACGAGCCTGAAGATCTATACGATCAGGCGCTGGCGAATGAGCGGAATGTGATCTATGGACAGGATGCCAAGAACAAGCACGCGAGCGAGGTCTCAACGTAGGGAGCCTCTGATAAGTGGTTCCCGAGAATGTCCTCGGGAGCTTTAGCCCGAGCCCGCGTGTTTCGCGGCTCCGATAGTTGCATTGACTTGGAGTTTGGAACGTGCGATACCTCGGTATATCTCCCCCCGGCGGCTCCCCCTAGCTAGGAAATTGCTAAGAAGCATAGTAGAAAGGTCCCGGATGCGGCTTCTGGCGGCCATATCTTTTCAGGACGAGCGGTCAGGTCGAGACCCTGGGGCAAGCAACTGATGAACGATTCTTTTATCGAGTATTTCAAGTGTCCAGAGCGTTATGCCAGGTTTGGCACGAGTGGACCTCTCTCGCCAGCGATGCAGTGCTTTCATTTCGGTCCAGACAACGTTTGTTACGGACGACTCTCTCAGCCTCAAAACGGCTCTGATACCGGGATAATGCGTGATGTCATCCAGGAAGTGAGGATCGATGGGGGTAGCGTCAGCTTGCCCTTCGATTTCACCGAAGTAGTTGACAATCTGCGGCTCGAGTTATACCCATCATCGGCGCGAAACGAACGATCGATGTTGAATTCGCCGATTACGACCGCGTATTACTGCGTCCGCCCGCTTCTGCCTGTCGGCATCAGGAAGCACCTCCAAAGGGCACGACTAAAGGGCTGGGATAGCATTTCCTTCCCGCACTGGCCCGTCGACCGCACGGTGAACGACCTGTTTGAACTCTTCATGGTTCTCTCACTCAAATCGCAGAGAGCAGAGAGAATCCCGTTCATTTGGTTCTGGCCAGACGCCGCCCCGAGTTCCGCGATCATGACCCATGACGTTGAGATGGCTGGAGGAAGAGATCTGTGCAGCACGCTGATGGATATCGACGATGCTTATGGGATCAAGTCCTGCTTCGAAGTGGTACCGAAACAACGCTACGATGTGCCGCAAGCTTTTCTGGACTCAATCACGAAGCGCGGTTTCGAAGTAGCCGTGCACGATCTGAATCATGATGGACGACTATACAAGAGTCGCGAATACTTCAAAGAGCGTGTTTCCAAGATCAATTCCTACGGGCACAAATGGGGGGGTGACGGGTTTCGTGCCGCAGTTTTGTATCGCCGGCAAGAATGGTTTAACGAGTTGGAGTTCTCCTACGACATGTCAGTGCCCAACGTGGCGCACCTCGATCCACAGCGAGGAGGGTGCTGTACGGTAATGCCGTACTTTGTCGGCAACCTGCTCGAACTTCCGGTAACTACGACGCAGGATTACACCCTGTTTCACATCCTGCAGGACTACAACACTGACCTTTGGAAGACCCAGATTGAGCTCGTTATGGAAAAGCATGGCCTTCTCAGCTTCATTATCCATCCCGACTATGCCACTTCTGGCCCCGAAAGGTAGGTCTACGAGGCGCTGCTTTCCCATTTGGCAGAGTTGCGACAGGATCGGGGAGTGTGGATTGCTACTCCAGGCGAGGTGAATCGCTGGTGGAGGCAACGGGCGGAAAGGAGAATTGTGGAGGGCGATGAAGGAGTTCGGATCGAGGGAGCAGGCAGCGAGCGAGCGCGGATAGCCTATGCAAGTGAGGCGGATGGTCGTCTGGTCGTTACCTTCGAGCGTGCGATTGCGGATCAACGGGTTTGACAGCAGCGGACAGGTGACCGGGTAGCTGTTAAGCGCGGAGCACGCTCAAGACGGGGATGTCGTCACAACGTGAGGACAGGTGAGATGCGTTCGAGGCACAGCGACAGACGAAGAGTGCGGGTTTTGATGATCGTCGAGAACTGCCCCTACTTGAGAGATCCTCGCGTGCGACGGGAAGCGAAAGCCTTGGCTGCGGCCGGCTACAAAGTCACAGTTATAGCTCCAAACGGCGACAAGAGCGGTCGTGGCGGCGAAATCGCCGATGGAGTAAAGGTCTATCGCTTTGCCAAGCTGAAATCGAGTTCCACCGTGATCGGACACCTTTCTACAAGCCTGGGGACCTGCCCGCCAAAGTTTATCGGCTCGATTTGGCGACCGGCCAAAAGACTCTGTGGAAGGAGCTGATGCCCTCAGATTCAGCCGGCGTAAGCCGTATTGGTCCTATCCTCCTCACGCCGGACGGCAAGTCATGCTTGTACGGCTATCACCGAATTCTCTCAGACCTCTACCTGGTGGAAGGGCTCAAGTAAGCAAGTCCCTTCTGAGTTTTCAAGATCCACGCCAATAGCCAAAGCGGGGCACGGAACTCCGCTGACGGGGGGACGGCGGTGATCGAGCACGTCAGCCGTGACTTGATCCATGCGGTGGTGTGGAACAAATGCGCGTTAACAATCGCGCGCCAGAGCATTAGGTGGAACGGACAGAACATGCGCTGGGAGACGAGTCCACTTGATGTGAGTCGAGGCGCAGGGATGATAGGGGTCCCGGTCCCAGCTGCACGTGGCGGGACGGCCTTTGGGACGGGAGAAATACGTCAGGGGGCTACATTGTTGTTTCCGGTCGCTCGTCCGGATGCGCCATGAGCGTCCATTTTCGCCATCGAGATCCCGGCACCATCAGGGTCGCCGGCCGCCGGTCAAAGGCAAGGCCGGCATCGCGCAGATGGAGGCTGCCGGGGGGCCGTGGTTCGGTAGGCGCCAAGCCCTTTGAAGGTGGGACGCGACGGAGGGTCCGCAGACGGGGATTGTGCGGCGCGTCGCCCGTCTGCCCCGGCTGCGGAGGAAGCGGAAATCATAGGGCAATGAAAAAGGCGGCGGGGTCACCGCCGCCTTTTGTTGATCTAACGTTTAGATGTGTTGATAATTCGTGACGTGGAGGCCTTCAGCGGAGATGACACCATCAATCACAAGAATCTTGCCGTGACAGTTGCAAGTAGTGTCGTAGCACATGCCATACACAAGGCAGCGAGTGCCAAGCGGCAGAGGGACTCCTGCATCCAAGTGGCGAGTATATGCCGTCTCCAGAGCTTGCTGGTGGTTGGAACAAAAGCAGGGATAAACGTAAGCATTTTCATCGTTGAAGAAGGTGACTGTGTATCCATCTATTTTGCTAGCGGTATTGCTCATCTGAGTTCTCTTTTCGGGTAAAAGTTGACAAAAAGAACGTAACCACAGAACAACGTAACCACGTCCTCAATCTCTAATACCCAATGATTGGAAAAAGCCTGATTAGGGAATCAGTTCCGGGCGCGCTGGTCTCGCCTGAGCTGCATCGTGATTTCTAGGAGCGAGATCTCCCGGAGGAGTGGCGCTCTTCGGGAGAGACGACTTCCCCCCGGAATGGACCGGCGGAGCAGGGCTAGGAGTCCGGTACCCAGCCAAACTGCTTCGCCGGCAGAACCAGCCGAGATGGGTCCGGCTCGGCGCTATCCTTCCGGGGCATTTGCCAAGCCACCCGGGAGATGGAGCCAACCTCAGCGCGCCGGATGCACGCCGCCCGGAGCTGGCGCGTGCCGGCGCAGCCTGGCGGAATCTACAACTAAGGAGATTCGATGACTACCAGAACCCTTGCATAGAAGCACCCAGCCACGGATGTCCCCGTAACGGGGGACATCACCCGCGGCAAATTCAGCCTGCTTCTGACGAGGATTAGATGAGCAACAACGATTTGACTCACACAGGTGAAGGTAGCTCCCAGCCCGACACCGATCGCAATTCCAACATTGAACCCGAACCCCGAGACCAGCCGCGGCCATGCCGGCGGCCACATTCAGGAAAAACGCGAGGCCGCACCCAGTGGCCAGCCCAAGCCGAAGCTCTCCGAAGCCCGTCTGCGGGCGAATCGTGAAAACGCCAAGAAGTCGACAGGCCCCAAAACTTCTCGCGGCAAGGCCTGGAGCCGCTTCAACGCGTTGAAACACGGTCTGCTCAGCAAGAAGATCATGTTCACGCCCGACGGAAAGTTGCAGGACGAGGGCTTGCTGGAATTGCTGGAGAGCCTGCGGGACAAGTATGGCCGCGGCGACGTCCGCACCGAACTGCTGGTGGAAGGCATCGTTATCGAGTACTGGCGGAACGGTCAGGCACTGGAGATCGAACTACCGTCGAGCACGTAAAGAGGTCCAGAAACTAGGACTGGACCCGGATTCGATTCCGCATCGGCGGCCCGCGTAGATGGATCGATTGTTTCTCGATGCCAACGTTCTGTTCTCGGCTGCCTACCGATCCGAGGCAGGACTTCTTCGGCTCTGGCAGCTTAAGGATGCGGTGCTCTGCACGTCACACTACGCATCGGAGGAAGCAAGGATCAACCTTATTGATGACGTTCAAAGGCAACGCCTCGCAAAGCTGCTGGAAAGAATGGAATTCTGCGATGCACCGGAACGCGAACTTCGGCACGCAATTTCCTTGCCGGAAAAAGATGTACCTATAATTCTTGCTGCGATCGAAGCTCGAGCGACCCCCCTGTTGACGGGTGACGTTCGCCATTTCGGGCCATATTTCGCGAAGAACGTTGAGGGCGTTTTGATTAGCCTTCCGGGAGAATATCTGAGAGGGCAAAGTCGTACTTGAGATGGTGTGGCTGCCAATGCAAATGTTAGGGGTCGAAACTCACTCCTTTCTTCCATATCGTTAAGGCCGCAAGGTCGGGATGTTCCTTGGCGAACTGCGGCTGGTCGAAGTCTGCGCTTTCGAGCGCGATTCGAAGAACCTGTTCGCCAGTCTGGGTTGCACACGCGACAAAAAAGATATGTCTTATAAGAACCCCAAGGCTCCGGCGAGTACCATACTTGGATGAAGCCGCTCGTGATGGAAATGCGCTCGATCAGAAGCTGCTTCATCTGCGCGATCTGCGGTGAGACCGCTCGCTTGTGCAGATCAACAAGGTGTGACAGCTGAGCATCACGGCCTTGCTTGTCCGCCGTTTCGGCGCCTCGACCCCTCGACCGGGCCCTCAACCGACTCGATCGCCTGCAGCGACGCCGCAAGGGCGAGCCCGTCCTGCCTCCCGTGAATGTGCAGCTGACAACCTGATGTAATTGCTGGTTGCGCGTGGCTTTCGGGCCTTGAGAATCAGGCGCCAGGTGAGGTAAGATCGTCTTACCATGCAGACCAAAGTATCCACCAAGGGGCAAGTCGTCCTCCCCGGTCCGCTTCGCCGTCGGCTTGGGATCCGCGCCGGTGACGCCCTTGAGGCTAACATCGAAGCCGGCCGAATTGTGTTGACGCCTGGTAACAAGCGTCGTCACCGGGTCAAGATCGTAACCGATCCTGCGACTGGACTGCCTGCTTTCAGCGCCGGCCCTAACGCTCCGACTTTGACCAGCAAAGAAGTCGAGGAAATCTTGTCAAACTTTCCATGATTTATTTGCTCGATGTGAACGCGCTGGTTGCGCTCGGATTTGTCAATCACGAGTTTCACGATCGCGTGGTTTCTTGGATCCGTGCGCAAACCTCACCGACCTTGGCAACCTGCCCGATTACAGAGTTGGGATTTGTGCGCGTGCTGGCGCAAGCCCCATCGTACGGATTCACCATCCCCCAAGCTCGCGCGCTGTTGATGCGTCTGAAGGACGCGAGCAACGCCCGCGTCACATTCATGCCGGACCAGCACGATGTTTCTCATCTTCCAACTTGGGTCCGAACCGCGAAGCAAATTACCGATGGCCACCTGAGCAAGCTTGCGAGCGCGAATGGCGCAATTCTTGCAACCCTGGACGAGAATATTCCGGGATCGCATCTCATCGCCAAGTAAAACCACACCGCGTGCAATTTCGTGTGGCATATTTCCGCGCATGCCGAACGCTGGACAGCTCGTCAACAGTTCATAAAGAACGAGTCCCATGTCACTCAGTTATGACCTGACGGTGCCTGCTTATGCGCAGCACACAGGGAATCTATTTCTCTTCCGGCCCTGTGTGTTGGGCCATATAGGCAGCAGCATCCTGGAAGGCAAACCGCGCAAGCAGCCGCTGGTGTTTCCGTATGCCGCGTCTGAGAGCGATATGCTGGAGATCTCCTTACCCGCGGAATATCCAATCGATGAGGTGCCCAAGGACGTCAGCTACAACTATCCATTCGCGGACTACAAAAGCGAGACCAAAACTTCCGGTCATGAACTCCACTACAGCCGCACCTACGAGCGGAAAGACGTTCGAGTACCACTCGAGAAGCTGAGCGATCTAAAGGAGCTCTATTCCGACATCGCGGACGACGAGCGAGGCTACGCAATTCTGCGAGTTCCTTAGCGGGTCTTCATTCACCACTGGCTCAGAGACGACGGCAGTGCCTGTCGGTTTCCTAATTTCCTCGCCTAGCCAGTCCGCTTGCGCAACGTTAACTGTTGTTAACGGCTTACACACGCAATATGAAAACCCGCATCGGAACAGAGCAGAGAGAGCTCGAAAGAGCTCTTCTGGTGTCGCGATGCGCAGTTTCAACCCTTGAGCGATCGCCCTCGTGAAGTGCTTTGTGTGTTAGCAGCCAATCGGGCTTGCGTGTCATGGCTGATAGAAACACCGGGACGTCTGCCGCGTGGTGAATCAGATGGCGGTCGACTGCACCAGGTCCTTGCTTGGGTGGGGAACGAGCTCCGGGCTGGGATGCCGAGCAGGTGCCCGGAACACACCATACTTAGTGCTGGTCTAGAGTATGGTATAATTACGCTTAATTATGGAGACAGCGCGCAAGATCACGGTGGAGGTGCCGCTAGAGCTTCTTGAAAAGGCGCAGCAAGCCAGCGGTACTGGCATCACCCAGACGGTTCGTACAGGACTGCAGCTTCTTGCGGCATCCCTGACCTATGCCCGACTGCGCCAGCTCCGAGGCAAGGTCCGCTTCACGCGTACGTTGGCCGAGCTGAAGGCCGACCGATGATCGCGGCCGATACGAGCACTTGGGTCGCCTTTCTGGAAGGTGCTGGAGGCGAAGACGCCAAACTGCTCGATAGGGCTCTGGAGGACCGGCAGGTTCTAATGGTGCCGGTTGTGCTCACCGAGCTGTTAAGCGACCCGAAGCTTCCCGCGAGCGTTGCCGAAACGCTCGCGGAAGTGCCTCTGGTAGAGATCGGACCAGGCTATTGGCAACGCGCCGGAGCGTTGCGGGCGAGGGTGCTGGCAAAAAGCCGCAAGGCGCGTCTGGGCGACGCACTAATTGCCCAGACGTGTATCGATCAGGGCATTCCTCTGCTCACGAGAGACCGGGACTTCCGAACGTTCGCTGAAACGGCGGATCTTGATCTGGTACTTGGGACGGAAACACACTGAGCGCCGCCATGCAGCGGTGGCGGGGGCCGCTATTCTCGACCAAGCCTAGGTCAAGAGTTCGTCCGTGGGTAACGCGAGAGTGGCGCCGCCCCGCACGTCGACTGAATGGTGCTCGGTAAAGGTGCCTCGTAAAGACTCAAAGTAGAAGAATTGCAGCCTTCAAGTTGGACCCCAACAGCGCCGGGGTGCATTATTTGTACGCCTTTGGCCTTCTCGTTCCCGAAAAAAGATTCGATCAGGCCATTGAGGAATTCCGTGTGGCTCTGTCGCTCGACCCGCTCTCTCCCATCATGAATACGAACTACGCGGCCACGTTGATGGATGCACATCGTTATCCGGAGGCTCTCGCCCAGTTTCAGAAGACCGTGGAGCGCGATCCGACTTTCGGGCCGGCCCATTATAAGTTGGCACACTTGTACGCCGCGACAGGCGAATTCCAGAATGCAGTGAGCGAACTGAAAAGGTTCGTTTCTGCACCAGGATCTTCTGCACCAGAATCGTGGAGCGGGGACGCGAAAGGTCTTCGGGATCTGGCACTCTACGCGTTCCATAGCCGGGAGCAGACTACCTGGGTGGCTTTAGCTCTTTCGGTGACGGGTGAGCCGAATAAGGCCCTCGACTACCTCGAGAAGGCGGTTTCCAACCAGGAAATTGAAGTTGTTTTATGCCTTCGCTATCCCTCATTTGACCCCATCCGTTCCGATCCGCGATACAAGGCCATCGTAGCGCGACTGGGCCTGCCGGAGTAGCGTGCCCTATTCGATGGACGGAAGATGCATTTACATTGCGGGCTGACAGAGCGCTTCGCCCCTCGGCTCTTATTCATTCTCGTCGTCATAAGGCGTCGTGGACTTCGAAAAGCGCTTTTCGTTCTTCCATTCACTCAGCGCAGGTCCGGTTACACCCGCAAGCAGCGCCAGACCGAGCGCGACATCTGCGACGGGAGAGGTGAAGACCAGCAGTCCGACAGCAAGAAGAGGAATAATCGATGCCAGTTTCGCGTGTTGAAGGACGTAAGAAAAGACGAGAAGGAACAATCCCGACGGAATAATTGCGAGACAACAATAGAGTACATCGATGAAACCGAAACGATGCCTAAGGATGAATCGCGCGGCGCCACACACAAGCAGAACACACCCGAACAGGGCGATGATCCATGGTCCCCACGAAATGTTTCCGGCGGCAGATTCGTCTGAGTGCACTCGGATTCTCCAACGAGCAACGGATTCCTAAAATGATGCCGATGCTACCTGCCCGCGCTTCAAGCCATGCTCGCTCTGAACGAGGGAAAATCTACGCAGGCGCTCGAAGTGCTGCAGACCGCGGCTCCCTACGAACTGGGTACGCACCGCAGCAGTTTCGTTGGATTGTTCGGGAATCTATATCCGAGCTATGCGCGAGGCGAGGCTTATCTTGCTGCGCACCGGGGAGTGGAAGCCGCCGCTGAGTTCCGAAAGATTCTGGAGCATCGCGGAATTGTGGTGAGCGATCCGATTGGCGCAGTGGCGTTCCTGCAACTGGCCCGCGCGTACGTGATGTCAGGAGACCGGACACACGCGAAATCGGCGTACGAGGATTTCCTGAAGCTGTGGAAAGACGCCGATCCGAACATCCCAATTCTGAAGCAGGCCAAGGCTGAGTACGCGAGGGTGCAGTAGTTGCACTGCCTCCTTTGAGGAAGCTCTTAGTGTCCGATTTGCCGCGGATAACGAGTGAAGTACGGAGCGAAGGGGTAAGGAAGTATCTGTCGAAGTTTGATGTGACGGTCGCACCGAATGCGACAATATACTCGCCAGCTTGAGTTGCGGAGCAGT
>Ga0187863_10003120_pt1 | contig 12367 bp, 9 predicted proteins | sample June2016WEW_11_1_FD_132975 | JGI IMG/M metagenome (GOLD analysis project Ga0187863, IMG submission 132975) | Peatland microbial communities from SPRUCE experiment site at the Marcell Experimental Forest, Minnesota, USA - June2016WEW_11_10 | ecosystem: Environmental > Terrestrial > Soil >...
CCGAGAGAGACGCGCTGATAGCGTTCTTCTCCGGCATTCAGATAGTAATGTCCCGGAGGCACGGCATTGAACTCGAAAGCGCCATTCTGATCGGTATAGACTGAGGCGTCCAATGGTTTGGATCCAGTGGTGGATAGAGTGACATAAGCCATGTGGATCGGCTTGCCCGTGGAGTCATCCACCACGATGCCGCTGACCGATGCGTCGCTGGCCGCGAGCGTCATCGGGAGCAGAACCAGCAGGGCCGCCGAAAGCCCCAAAACGCCACTCCGGTAACGCATGGATCTATTTTGCACGGCTTTCCGCCCGTTTCGGCCAGGAAAAATCCTGGACACCGCAACTCGCTCTTTCATTATGGTTTTTACATTCAGAAACCTCGGATAATCCCGCACGTCTGTGGGCTGAGGGCTCCATTTGTGGCATCCGACGTCCGACACCCGGCCGCAGTCCATGTGAGCGGCCAGACGATCATCAACGAACTGATCCGCAACATGGATCTGGGCCAGTTTGAGATGGCCTACAGCATCCTCCTCCCCTGCGTTTTCGACGTTTACCTGCACCCCGATGACCACGCCCGTTTGGCTGGCATCATTCCACTGATTGTGGAGGACGCGCGCCGGGCGCTGGGTGCGCGGGTGAGCGAGCTGAACCGCACCCGAGGCGGCCTGCCGTTCGGGCGGGGGAAGAAATCGCCGAAGGAATACCGCATCGCCAGTACGACGTGGATCGTCGAGTTCCATCCCGACACGGAATCCGCCGTGCCGCCAGGTGACGTGGAGATTCACTCTGAGCTCAACGAGACGGCGCAGCCGGAGTTTCGCGGGACCAAGACGACATTGCTCGGGCGGGAACCATCGGTGACTTCCCGGCGCACACCCGCCACTACGCAGGCCGTCCCCTCTTCACGCACCAGCCAGAGTACGTTTGCCGAGATCCGCTATGAAGACGATTCCGGACCGCAGGTCTACCAGGTAACCCAGAATCAAATTCGCGTGGGCCGCGGGGGCGACGACGCGCTGATGGATGTGGCGCTCTACACCGGTGACGAGGTTTCGCGCGAGCATTTGCTGCTGCGCCGCGATGCCGCCACAGGCCAGTTTCTCATCACCGATTGCAGCACGAACGGCACCTGGGTGAACGGGCGCCGGCTGAAGAAGGGCATTGAGGAGCCGCTGCCTGAAAAGGCCGAAATCGGTGTGGCGGAAGTGTTGAACCTCGCCTTCGAGGCCCGCAAATGAACCTTCCCGCGGGCATCAACGTATATTTCGTTCTGATGTTCCTTGCCGTGACCGTCGGGCTGATTGTGGCGAACCTGAAGCGGTGACTATGGGGATGAGCACAGTGGCGACGTGGCGGTCGGCCACGGCGAGCGATCCCGGGTTGCGGCGCGATCGCAATGAGGATCGGGTGTGGGCCGACGATGTGCACGGCGCCTGGCTGGTGGTGGATGGGCTGGGCGGCCATCCGGCCGGTGATCGTGCTGCCGAGATTGCGATCCAGACCATCCCGCGCGAACTGGAAACCTCCAGTGGGACGGCGGAGGAACGGGTGCGGACCGCCATAACCGCAGCAAACAATCAAATCTACGAAACGGCCGAGGCTGAACCGGAATGCCATGGGATGGCGTGTGTGCTGACGTTGGCGATTCTTGACGGGCTGCGCATCACGGTGGGACATGTGGGCGATTCGCGGCTCTACCTGGTGTGGAACGGCGTGGTGCGGAAGATTACGCCGGACCATTCGCCGGTGGGCGTGAAGGAGGATCGCGGCGAGATCAGCGAACTAGACGCCATGCGGCATCCGCGCCGCAACGAAGTGTTCCGCGACGCGGGAACGCGGTGGCGGACGCCCGATGAAGATGGCTTCGTCGAAGTGCGTTCGTTTCTGTTCCATCCCGACGCCGCGATTCTGCTCTGTACCGACGGCTTGAGCGATGTGCTGACGTCGACAGAGATCGGAGCTATCGTCGACCAATACGACGGCGACGCGCGGATCACGGCGGCGAAGCTGGTGGAGGCGGCGAACGCCGCGGGTGGGGTGGACAACATCAGCGTGGTGTTTGTGGCGGGACCCGAGTTTGTGGGTCTGAATTCCGTTCACATGGCCGAGGCGCGAACTCGCGGCGCTACAACGCGTCCGCTGGACCGTGGATGGGGAAAGCTGTGGCTGCGGCGATTCCCCTGGCTGCTGGCTGGTCTTGCCGCGGGGATGGGAAGCTGGGCGGCGTTGGACCGGCTGACGCCTGTGCCCAGGCCGCCCGCGCCGCACATTGTCACGGCCACTCCCGAAACCATCGTGAAAGTGCTGAGCGCCGCGCATGCCGGTGACGTGATACAGCTTGCGCCAGGCCACTACACTACACAAGTTCGGGTGCCCAACGGAGTCTCTTTACTGGGACCGAAAACCGGTGACGCCGTGATGGAAGGCGCACTGCAGGCCGTCGCGCCGGCGACCATCGTGCCGCAAACGAGGCCCTGAGGTATTTGTGTCCGCTGTCCTGGCCGTAAAGAAATTCGGGAAGTACGAAATCATCCGCAAACTGGGCCGGAGCATGACTGACGTGTACCTGGCTTCGGATGAATCGTGCGACCGGCGCGTAGTGCTCAAGATCGTCGAGCGCAGTGACGACCCGGCCACTGACATGCTTCTCGAAGCCGAGCGGCGCGGAGCGTCGATTCAACAGCAGCTTCATGCACTGGATGCGCGAATCCTGGAGGTTTACGAATTCGGCGAGCGCGAGAACTGTTTCTTCGTGGCGATGGAATACTGCGAGGGGCACAGCCTTGCGGAGATTCTGCAACAGGAGCGGCGCATTGACGCGGAACGCGCGGCGCGATACGCGGTGGAAGTGTGCAGCCAGCTCAACACCCTGCATTCTTTTCTTGTGGAGATCGATGGCCGTAAGCGCGCTATAGTTCACGGCGACATCAAGCCCTCGAATATACAGATCGCGGCCACGGGCGAGGCGCGGCTGCTGGATTTTGGCATCGCCAAAACCATCACCTTTACGCATAACCTCACCAGCCACAACCTCGGCAGCCCGGCGTACTGCTCGCCGGAACGGCTCAAGAGCGCGCAGGTGGATCCGAGTGCCGATCTCTGGGCGCTGGGGGTGACGCTCTACGAGCTGGTGTGCGGGATCCCGCCCTATCAGGCGCAGACAACGCGGAAGCTGGAAACGCTGATACAATCGCGGCGGCCTCCGCGCGCGCTGCCCGAATCGTGTCCGGCGCCGCTGAAGGCGATCATTACCAAGGCGCTTGCGGCGGATGCGTCACGGCGTTATCCAACGGCAGCGGCCCTCGAGAGCGATCTGCGCGCATTCCTGCAGCATCGGCGAACGGTGGCGGAAACCGAACGGCTGCCATCGTGGGATTCAAACGCGACCATCGAGAAGGCGGGCGCGGTGTTCAGCACGCCACGTCGCCAGCGAGCGATTCAATTTGCTCACGACGCCAATCGCACCATCTGGGTCTTCGCCGCGGGTCTCATCGCGGGATTGATCGTGCTGATTCCGCCGGCATATCTGTACCGGTTCTGGAACGAGAGCGCTCCATTGCGCGACGGCCCCGATTATGCGCAACGGTCGGCCGTGGATATCGCCAATGACTGGCAATTCTACCGGGCGCTGGAGAAGCAGAATTCGTTCCTTGGAGCGCTGTCGCCGATCGACTGGGTTCGCGTGCCGTTTCGTGCGCGCCTGCTGGCGGCGGCAAGCACTGTGATCGATGGATTCCGGAATAGCACCGATCCGGCTCTCGATCATTTCGAATGGGAGAAGGGGCAGCTCGCACTGGAACACGCGCTGGATCTGGATCGCGGCGACAGGAAAACGCAAAGCCGTAAAGCGCTGTGCGACGGTTACGTAGCGATGGTGCGGAGTGGTCCGGTTGCCGCTGCTGCGAACGCCCAGTCGGACTTCGAGCGCGCCACGCGGTTGGATCCGTCATCGCCGGATCCACATCTGGCGATGGCTCGTCTGCAGGTCTACGGTCTGCACAACGCCGGGCAGGCTGCAGCCGAGTTCCTGGAAGCGGAGCGGCGGGGTTATCGTAGCGGTCCGCGCGAAGCCGAAGAGCAGGCCGATGCATGGGTCTATCGTGCCGAGCATGAACTGCAGCGATCGTGGCAAACGGGGAAGCTGGATGAGAACGTCCGGCGCCGTTTGCGAATGCTGGCCGCGCGGGATTTCGAGCGGGCGCGTGGATTGTATGAACCCGTGTCGGATTACGCCGGAGTGAACGCGAGTCTGGAACGGATCGACCACGATCTGGATGCCGAGAAGGACTGGGAAGCACGGCAGGCGGCCCGCGCGCATAAGAAGCCGCCGCCGAAGCGTCACCGATGGCACTGACAAAGAGCTGGGAACACCAGGTTCGTACCGATATCGCCCAGGTGGTGACGGCAAGACGGAAAGACCGCCGTGTGCGCGGATTCTGGCTGCTTGCGGCATCGCTGATGGCCGCCGCTGGCCTTGCCCTGGTGTTCTTCGCGAAGACGCAGGATTTCCCGGACGAGCAGGCTCGGCTGGACCGCGGCGAGTTGCTGAACCTGAATACCAAGCCGGATGCTCAACGGCTGCTGCCGTTCATGGCAAGTCCGGCCCAGGCGGACAGCGTGGCTGAGTACCTGAAGCGCTCCGAGCCACTGCCGAACGTGGGCGCGCTGGCGCGAATACGTCCGCGATTGCCGTTGGCAAAACTGAAGCCGCTGCTGGTGGTGCGGACGCCTAAGGAGTTTCGGCGCGAATACGCAGAATGGATCGGTGTGTATTTCGCCGCGTTCTTCCTTGTGTGGCTGGTGTGGCGATGGCGCGGCTTCGCAGGTGATCCTTCGCTGCTCCCCGCGCTGCAGTTGCTGACGTCCATCGGTCTGATTTTGGCGGTCAGTCTGAAGGACCCATTACGCGACACGCTCGAATTCCGCAAGTTTGCCTGGGGCGTAGCGGCTGGGTGTCTGCTGCTGTTGTTGCCGTTGCTGAAGCCGTTCGCCTCGCGCGATTACTCGAAGCTGGTGTACACGCCCCTGATAGCGGCCTTCGCGTTGTTCGCTCTATTGGTGGGGTTCGGCTCAGGGCCGACGGGAAGCGACGCGAAGGTGAACCTGGGGCCGTTCCAGCCAGTGGAAGTGATCAAGGTTTTGCTGGTTTTCTTCATGGCGGGATACTTCGCGAAACGCTGGGAATGGTTGCGGGAGTTGCATGAACCGCGCGTGCCGCAATTCCTGCGATGGCTACATGTGCCTCGCTTCGCCCACGTGCTGCCGGTGATGTGCGGGGTGACCGGCGCGCTGGCGATGTTTTTTTGGCTGAAAGATCTCGGTCCGGCATTGGTCACCGGTTTCCTGTTTCTCACCATGTTCGCCGTCGCGCGCGGGAAGGCAGGACTAGCGCTCATTGGTGTGGTGGTGCTGGTTGCCGGAGTCGCCATCGGTTATCACTACCGCACGCCGCAGACGGTGGTGCAGCGTATTGAAATGTGGCAATCGCCCTGGGATAACGAAGTGCGCGGCGGCGATCAACTGGCGCATTCGCTGTGGGCGTTTGCCACCGGCGGACCGCTTGGTTCGGGGCCGGGTTGGGGCGATCCCGGAATGATCCCGGCAGGCCATACCGATCTTGTGCTCTCGGCGATTGGCGAAGAGTGGGGCTTCGTTGGCGTACTCATTGTCGGACTTTTGTTCGTTTGGCTGGTGGGGAGATTATTGCGGTTGGCACTGCGCGCGGCGAATGACTATGCGTTTTTCCTGGCGCTCGGTTTCGCGACGCTTATCGCTCTGGAGATGCTGCTCATTTCCGGCGGCGTGCTCGGGGCGATTCCGCTGTCCGGCGTGGTTTCACCGTTTTTGAGCGCAGGGAACACAGCGATGCTCGCGAACTTCCTGATCTTCGCGCTGGCGCTGGCATTGTGCGACAAGAATGCAGCGCAGGGTGATGACGCAGGCGGCATTCCATTCCGAACGCCGGTTCGAGTGCTCGGCGCAGTGCTGGTGTTGGCGGCCGGAGCGTTACTGGCCAAAGCGGCATCGATACAGGTGTTCCACGACAACGACTTGATCGCGCGCGAAAGCAACGTGATGCAGGATGATGGGCACAAGCGGCCCCAACGCAATCCACGGCTCAACTCGTTGGCGCACGAGCTGACACGCGGGACCATTTACGACCGCAACGGTCTGCCGCTCGCCATCAGCTCATGGAGCGAACTGGAACGGCATCGCGCGGAATACGAAAAGCTGGGTGTGTCCATCGATGTGGCGTGCTCGCGGCTGGACAGCCGATGTTATCCGCTGGGACCGGCGCTCGCACAATTCCTCGGTGACGTACGCACCGGCGACAATTTCCACGCGACGAACGCGTCGCTGGTGGAGCACGATTCGGACACGACGCTGCGAGGCTTTTCGGATTACCGTGAGCTGGCCGCTGTTGTGCGTTACCGGCATCAGCCGGGGAATGCCGCCTTCGCACGATTGGTGAATCGCGACCGCGCCGTTCACACGACCATCGATGCAGGTCTCGAGTTGAAGGCCGCGGATATTCTGACTCGGCGCCTGGCCGCAGCCGGGAAAACCGATGGCGCGCTGGCCGTGCTGAATCCGCGAACCGGTGACGTGCTCGCGCTGGTGAGCGTGCCGTATCCCTCGGCAACGGGCCCCGCGCAACCGGATCAATTGCTCGATCGCGCGCGCTATGGGCTCTATCCGCCAGGTTCGACATTCAAGCTGGTGACCGCAATCGCGGCATTGCGCCTCGATCCGAAATCGGAAGAAGCCAGCTTCCATTGCGTGCGTTTACGCGATGGCCGAGCGGGTACGCTCATTCCCGGATGGAACCGCCCGGTGCGCGACGATGTCGGCGATTCCGCGCACGGAACACTCGCCATGGCGCGGGCCATCCAGGTGTCCTGCAATGCTTATTTCGCGCAATTGGGCGTGTACAAAGTGGGGGCGCAGGCGCTGCACGACACGGCGGCGATGATGGGCATTTCCACGGGCGAGATGCAGGAGTTGCAGAAGATGCTGCCGTTCGCTGCCTATGGACAGGGGCCGGTGACCATGTCGCCGTTCAAGATGGCGCGCGTGGCGGCCACGATTTCGGCGGACGGAGAAATGCCGGAGGGACGCTGGATTACCGATGCATCGAATACGCGGCGCGATGGTCCGTCGCCGATTCTGCCGCCGGACGAGGCGAACTTCATAGCGACGGCGATGCGAGCGGTGGTGACGGGAGGCACGGCCCGGCACGCGATGGCCGGTTTGGACGTGGCAGTCGCTGGCAAAACCGGAACAGCGCAGGTGGAGGAAGGTCTGCCGCATTCGTGGTTCGCGGGGTTCGCTCCGGCGGATGCACCGGCTGGCGACCGCATCGCGTTCGCGGTGGTGGTGGAGCACGGTGGGTATGGCGCGCAGACGGCCGCGCCCATCGCAAGAGAACTGGTGGGAGCGGCGCGGGATTTGGGAATCATTCGAGCCAATGCGGGGGACGCAAAGTGACGAACTGGATGGAGAAGCTGGGGCGCGCGATTTTCGAGGCGCCGTTTGGCGGCGAACAGCTTGTGCGCGATGCGCCGGGGATGGCTGAAATTCGCGTGGCCGTGCTGGACGAAGTTCGTGCGAAGACGCATCGCGTGGCCGGACGAGAGGTGTTCCCGTACAACGTAATTAAGCTGCTGGTGCGCGGTGTGGGCGAAGAGCAGGCCGGCGTGTTTCACGGAGCGTTCTTCCGGCAGTTGATCGAACAGGAGCTGCGGGACGGGCTGGGAAGAGTACGCGTGCGCTTTCCTGCCGATCTGCGTGTCGAAGTGGAGACCACTCCACAATTGCCGTCGGCTGAAGAACAGTGGCTGGTGGTGCAGGTGGAATCGCGAGAAACCCCGGCTACCATTGGGGCCGCTGCAGAAATAAAGCTGGGGCGTCTCATTGTCGTGCGCGGCGAGTCCAGTCAACCCGAGGTGGTGCTGGAGAAAACGAGAACGAACATCGGTCGGCCGGTGGAGGTGTTCAAGCAGGACGGCCCGTCACGCATCAACGATATTGCATTCGCCAGCGAATCCGAAGTGAACCGTACCGTCTCACGCGAGCACGCTCATGTGCTCTTTCACAAGCAATCCGGCGAATATCGCATCTACAACGACCGCAATGCCAGGAATGGCGCCTGCGGCCTGTGGATCATGCGCGACGGCCTAAGCCAGGAAGTGCACCGCACGGCGCGAGGCGCTCGGCTGGAGCATGGCGATGAGATTCACCTTGGGTCGGCGGTGTTGCGGTTCCAGTTGGACGGACCGTCACGCGCGAGTTAACACTACCTCACTCTTTGCGCAGTCCGTCCAGAATTGTCTCGGTCAGCGTTTCCGATTCGCAACTACACGCGCGGGGCGGCGGACCGCGCGGAATCGACCACCTGATAGCCGGGCGGAATCTGAAACAGATTGCTCGGCGGATGCGTTTGCTGTATCCCTTGCAGCCGCGTGACGACATCTCCAACGTTCGGATTTGAGTGACTGCTCTCCACGATTGCGCCAAGCTGTTTCGCGCACCAGCTCTCGGCGATCATCTGAATGGGCTGGGCATTGCCAGCGAAACCGGCTGGCATCGTGGTGGTGGAGCGTGTCCCTTTCGACAGAAATCCCTGGATCATGCGCTCGCCAAGTTCGAGAGGCGACTGTGGCTGCTGCAGCGACATGCCCGCGCCTGCCCCCGCCATTCCGCTCGCGCCCGGCATTGCGAGCATCTGACCGGCGCCTGGAATGAGGCTTCGCAGCACGGTCATGTTCGGATGTAGCAGGTAGAGGAACCCCGCGACGGGATCTGAAATCATGGTGATCCCCGGTTGAGGCGGCTGTCCGGGAAGAGCGGCGGGCATCAGTTCGCGGCGCGTGCGGCCTTCGATATCGCGCGAAATCATTGCGATCAACGTCTGCTTGTTGATGGACCCGTTCGGCATGAGCAGGCTCTTCTCCGTGATCTCCTGGGCACTGAACGGCATTCCGGTGACGGGGCCTGACGCCGCCCCTCCGCAGTTCATTATTACGCTGCCCATCGATGCTCCTTCGGCTGCACGCTTATCGGAGGTATAGCACACCCTGCGATACGATGGAGAATTCAATGCCTTTGCGCTTCTACAACACGCTCACGCAACAAGTGGAGGAATTCGCGCCTGCGCGGGATAACACCGTCCGCATGTATACGTGCGGGCCAACCGTCTACAACTTCGTGCACATCGGAAACCTGCGCACATTCACGTTTCAGGACATTCTCCGGCGCTGGCTGCGCTACCGCGGCTACCAGCTGGACCACGTGATGAACATCACCGACGTGGAGGACAAGATCATTCGCAACGCGAACGCCGCGGGACAAAGCATCGGCGAGTACACGGCAAAGTACACGGAGGCGTTTCTCGAAGATTGCGCGACGCTGCGGCTGGAGAAACCCGAGAGGCTGGCGCTGGCCACCGACAATATCGACGCTATGGCGGCCGCGATCCGGAAGCTGGAAGAGGGCGGTTACACGTACAGGAGCGACGGTTCCATTTACTACAGCATTGCGAAATTCCCTGAATACGGGAAGCTGTCGCATAACGATTTCAGCGGCATTCGGCCCGGGGCGCGAGTAGACGTGGACGAGTATGATAAGGCCGACGCGCGCGACTTCGTGCTGTGGAAAGCATCTCGCGAAGGCGAACCCGTTTGGGAGACGGAAGTCGGGCCGGGGCGTCCAGGCTGGCACATCGAGTGCTCCGCCATGGCGATGAAGTATCTGGGAGAGACGCTGGACATACATGCCGGCGGCGTGGACCTGATTTTCCCTCATCACGAGAATGAAATCGCCCAATCGGAAGCGATCACGCATAAGCCGTTCGCACGCTTCTGGCTGCACTCTCAGCACCTGACGGTTGAATCTCAGAAGATGTCGAAGTCGGCCGGGAATTTCTTCACCCTGCGCGAGCTGCTGGAGCAAGGCTATGCGCCGGAGGTGATCCGGTATGCACTACTGAAGGTACCGTACCGCAGCAAGCTGAACTTTACGTTTGATGAACTGAAGGGGGCGAAGAGTTCTATCGACCGGCTGCGCAGTTTTCAGCTGCGGCTGGATACGGATAAGCCGGCCGAAGGGTTCAATGAGGAGATTGAAAAGAGGACCGCCGAGGCGCTCGCGCAGTTTGAGGCGAGCCTCGACAACGACCTGAACACGGCCGAAGCAATTGCCGCGATCTTCGAATACATTCGCGATGCCAACACGGCGATGGACGCCGGGGACTTCCTCGCGGGCAATGTCGCGTCGGCTCGGGACCTGCTGGCGCGGTTCGATTGCATTGCCGCAGTGCTGCAGCCCTCGGAACAGAAATCCGGTTTGACCGAGGCCCAGATCGAATTGCGAATCAATGAGCGCAATCAGGCAAAAAAAGCGCGAGAGTTTGCGCGAGCCGATCGAATTCGGGCGGAATTGCTGGAAATGGGCATTGTGATTGAAGACACCCGTGAAGGAGTGCGCTGGAAGAGGTCGTCGTGAAGATTGAAACCAAAGCCGTTCATGCGGGCGACCGCAAGAGAGTTCCTGGGCAGGCGACGCCTACAACGACGCCCATCGTTACCGCATCCAGCTTCGTGCACGAAAGCACTGACACGCTGGATCGCGTCATGGGGAACGAGGAGCCCGGTTGGTCGTATTCGCGGTACGCGAGCCCAACGAATGCCGCTCTGGAGGAACTACTCTGCGAACTGGAAGGCGGCGCGGCAGCATTGGCGTGCGCCTCGGGGATGATGGCCGTACAGACAGCTTTCATTGTCGCGCTCACTGACCGGCCGAAGCGCATCCTTGCAGCGAGCGCGCTGTACGGCGCCACCACGGCCATGCTCACGAAGATTATGGAGCCGATGGGTGCTGAGGTTGTCTTCATCGATGTGAGCGACCTGCCTGCAGTGGAGCGGAAGATCGCCGAGTGGAAACCCGGTTGCGTGATTCTGGAGACCATGTCGAATCCGCTGCTGCGCGTTCCGGCAATCGACAAAATCGCGCAAATGACGCGGGCTGTAGGTGCGGCGCTGATAGTGGACAGTACTTTCGCCACCCCGCTATTGGTGCGCCCGCTGGAGCTGGGCGCGAACCTGGTGGTGCATAGCGTGACGAAGTTTCTCGCCGGGCATGGCGACGTGTTGGGTGGCGCAATTATCACTGATGAAGCACACGCCACAACACTGCGCGGCATTTCCCGAATCTCCGGCCCCGTGCTCGGCCCGTTCGAGAGCTATCTGACTATGCGCGGCGTGAAGACCTTCGTGCTTCGCATGGAGAGGCAGTGTTCGAACGCCCGGCGTGTTGCTCAGTGGCTGAGCGCGAATCCCGCTGTCTCGCATGTACATTTTCCTGCGGATCCTAAGCATCCCGATGCGGAAATCATTGCCCGTCTCCTGCCTAAAGAAATGTACGGCGCCATTGTTACCTTCGAGTTGAAGGATGCGGAAAAGGAAGAGGTCTTCCGCTTCATGGACGCGCTGCGACTGGTGGTTTGCGGCACGTCTCTGGGCGACGTGCATAGCCTGCTGCTTTATCCGGCCATCGCCTCCCATCGCGATCTTTCCCCGAAGCAGCGCGCTCGGCTGGGCATCACGGATGGTCTGGTGCGTTTGTGCTGCGGCATCGAAGCGGTTGAGGACATCATCGCGGATTTGAGCCAGGCGCTGCAGAAGTCGGCCACCCGGGAAGTCGCTCTGTCCGAAGCGCACGCCGACGGTTAGTAGTGAAATCTCCAACGGAATTCGACGTAGATCTGCCGCGGGTCGTTAAAGTGGAATCCTCCGAAGGTCAGGCTGTTGTCGAGTAGCACTCGGCGATTCGCCGCATTCAGCGCCGTCAACGAGATCCTGTACTTTTCGCTCTCGCCGAAGCTCTTTCCCAGGGAAATGTCAAACGTCGTGTGCTGGGGGAGATAGTTTCCCGGATATTGGGCGTCCGGCGTCCCGTTCGTGAATCCCGAGCCGTAGTACACGTTCGTCGAAGCAAAGACCTGCCAGGGAAGACTTGAATTGAAACCAAGGTTCAATGTATTTCGCTGGTCGTGGTCTACGGGCGCATATCCTCCGGGTTGCTCGCATCCCGGAGGCGCGGGAATTGGGCAGACCAAGCCTCCGGTGAAAGGGCCCTTGGCCTGTGCGATCTGATTCGAGTAGGCCAGGTGGACCTGGCCTCGGCGCCAGAGGCGCGGGGAACGCAGTGTGGTTTCCCAACCTTGAATCAGGGCGGCGTCCCACGTGAGTGGCCAGAAGATATTCGATTCGCCGATATTGCTGTGGTCCAGCCAATTCTGCGCGCGAGTTTGAAAGGTATCTTCTTCGAGCACCCAACCGCGATAAGGAATCGAGACGCCAAATTGGTA
>Ga0187863_10003124_pt1 | contig 12353 bp, 6 predicted proteins | sample June2016WEW_11_1_FD_132975 | JGI IMG/M metagenome (GOLD analysis project Ga0187863, IMG submission 132975) | Peatland microbial communities from SPRUCE experiment site at the Marcell Experimental Forest, Minnesota, USA - June2016WEW_11_10 | ecosystem: Environmental > Terrestrial > Soil >...
TGCCGGGTTCGGGAACGGTGTTGATTTGGTACGTATCAACGCGGCGGGTCGCAGTGACGGGGTTGCCCAAGGAGTCAGTGGCGTCAGTATACAGCCCGAAGGCGGTGACGGGGTCCCCGGAAAGGGGCGATGTCAAAGTGCTGCCGAGCGCCAGAATGGTACCAGGGGTGAAGCTCAAATTGTCCCAGGCACTGGCGGCGGTTGTCCAGGTGAAGTCAACCTGTACCGCTTGGGAGTTGAAATTGGCGGCTGAGGAGACGGGGGAAGTATTGCCGAGCACCCGGGTGGAAGCATACCAATTGCCGTCAATCTGGACGGCAATGCGAAACCCAGGGACGACAACGTCGGCGTCAGCGGCACTTCCGGCGTAGAAGGAGATGTCATTGATCGACGTAATGCCGGTGGTCACGGTCGTGTAGGCGATCCAGTTATTGATGGCCGCCCCGGTGCCGCTGGTGAACAGCAAGCCATTGGCGGTGGAGATTGCGGGAGGACCGCTGGGACCACCGTAACCGTTGATATCGTCGAGGTTTTGAGGGTCGCCGAGTTGGCTGGAAATTCCGAAATTGTTCGGGCTCGGGTTGCTTGAGTCTGTGGCAGTCGGCCCCCAATCTCCAAACCATCCGACGCTGCTGAGAAGGGCATTGGCGCCGCCAGTAGTGTTACCAAAGACCTCACGGTAGGTCGGCGTCTGCGCACGTGTTACTTGGATCGAGAGCAGGATTACTCCCACAAATGCAGTTACCAATAGGGTTCTTTTCATACGGGTTTACAGTTGAATTAAGAACGACATGCTTTTGTACTATTTTGTGTTACAATTTGTCAAGAGTATTCGCAAAAAAGCTAGAATTCAGCCTCGTCAAATTAACAGTTAAACGGGGATTTAGCAGCTTGGCCGTTGGAAACGGGCTGATTGTGGTGCAACACCGCCCTGCGGATAACCTAAGAGACTTGTTTCGAGAATGATATGAAGATACAGGGTATGTAGGCCACACGCGCGGTCATAGAATCTGGCCCGGCAACGGCCCAGAGTCTTATGTCTGAAAGGCGATCATCCCCTGTTGTGTCAGGTGCGCTTTTTAATGGGACAAGCCCGTTATATAGTGCTCAATTCCCACACGCCATCAGCATAACTTTCTTTTGACGCGCGCAGCGTTGCGACTAGCGCGTCGAGTTCCTCGTATTTTTCGCTTCAAGGAGGGTTGCTGCCTGATCAGCCATGGAGTTTGTGGGGTTAACTTTAGCGAATTGAGAAAGATATGCACCATGTCGGTTACAATGCTTCCCACCGGCTGATCCTTGAAAGTTGACTGCGCGTGCGGGCGAACCGATTGAACATGGAAATACGGTGTCGCGCAGTGACTTTTGGATATTCAACAGGCCGAATGTCCAGCAGGCGAACATTGCTCATTTACCGCTACAGCATTGGTTGCGCGGAGAGCGCGTCTTCCGGCGGTATAGACGTGTGGCTAACATAGCCAAGCCTCCGAATATGGCAAACGAACTGGGGGAAGGTTCGGGCACGGAGAGCGTGGCCAGTTCCATGTTGATCCAAGGCAAATAATCGGCCACGCTGACATCCTGCCACATGTCGGTTGAGTCGGCTACTTCACTTTTCGGATCGTTCCCGAGGTTGCCATTGAGTGTGCCGGTGGTTGAGCTGGAATGCACACCGAGGATCGTGTTGCCGGAAAGGCTGGGGCCACCGGAGTCGCCAGCGAAAATGAATGAGGTGCTGCCGTTGTAATTGGGGCTTACCCCGTTGATCATAAGGTTGTTTTGAAATCCTTGATAGACATAGTTCTGACCGGCGTAATCAGAAACCGCTCCAGTAATGGTTGTCACTCCGGCGCCATTGATGCTGTTGGGACCTGCATGAAGGGTTCCATAACCTGCGCCGTAGCCGTAAAGGGGCGAATAGACATAGGACAGGGTTCCACCCAGATTAACGACGCTTGCCTGATGGCCATAGCCAGCCTGGGTAATCGCGGTATTGGCTACAGGCACGGCATTGGGAAGGGCCACTGCCGCCAGACCCGCAGGCAGCGTGTTCAATTGGCTGCCTGGAACAAAGACGTCAAGAATCGCCAAATCCACCGCGCTGCTGCCGTCGGAGGGAAGATCGAAAAGTGTTGCCTCGTCTTCCGCCGCGAAGGAAGCGCCGCCACCGCCAGCATTTCCAAATCCAACGCTGATTTGGCCAGGAGTGTAAATAGTGCTTCCTCCGCCCGAATCGTCGCGAATTACATGGTCTGCAGTAAGAACGTCCAGATCCACCCCTCCATTGTAAGGCATCATCTGAATGATCGTTCCGCTCCCGCTCCCACCGGGGTCGGCAATCCGAACGATGGCATTGGCCGTGTTTCCCAAGGCCGCCGTGGAATCCGAGCCGGGAGAAATTGCCAAACCAAAACAATGGCTGGGGATCATTGCCGCGAAAGCAGAAAATAAAATGACTCCGACTGCAGATGATAGATGGGAAGGTTGTTGATCGATCTTGCGGTTTTCTTTTGTCCTCTTATTCATAACGCATGCTCCTGATTTATTTTTAACTGGCCGGTTAACCACGCGAGTATGAACATAAAAAACATTAAGTCAATCATTAGTTATTCACATTCATAATCGGGGCCGGTAACACGCTTGCCGTTTCGGACAAATTACGAAATTCGTTTTTCATTATTGCATTTCGGTCTGAACATTCACCTAAATCTTCAGCCAAAGTTTCACCGGACGGGTTTCACCTGACGGATAATTGACCTGACCCCGAAAAGGTGGACGTGACAAAAGGAGGGTTTTTCGCACGGGGAGGTGGGCAATGGCAAAGGAAAATGGCGTGGAAGTCTACGCCACCATCTTTCGCTCTTTTATGCCTTCGATGGTCAAAACCGTCCCATTTCTATTTCTTCCAGTTAAAAATGCTGGTGACCCGCATTTGACTGTCTTAAGAAAGAGATATACTTTGTATTAGTAAGCGAACTATCAACCTGGCGCGGTGCCTTGGGCTGCCAATGATAGTGTGGGAATTGGGGTTCCAAGGGTTTCGTCGCCAGGATGGGCGACTCAAATGAATGTGGAACGGTCAATTCGGGGTTTGGAAACATCGCACGGGCGGGTGGTCACCTTGGCGTTCCTTTCCCGGCACTTGCCGGCTCCCTCTTTCACCAGACTGTTGGCGCAATGCTTGCGTGCCGAAACCGGGGCAGGGGTGGCGCTGGTCCGGCTAAGGGACCCCGGCGATTCGGTCAAACTCACCGGACGGACGCCGGTGAATTTAACCCTCGACGGCAGCCTCCAAATACCGCCGCAATTGCCGCTGACGGATGACGGATGCTGTCTGGTCAACCTCGACATCAGCAATGAATTGCATCCCCCAGGCTGGATTGCGTCGCTGCTGGACCAATTGCGCCGCCGGTTTCATTACGTGCTCATCGAAGCGGTGGCGGAGGAATTGTCGGCGCCGACGCTGTTTGAATTCCTGCTGCACTCGGACGTGGGTTATCTCTTCGTCCGGGCTTCGAATGATGATGTTTACCATCTCGATCTGTTAATCCGCGAGTTGCGTCCGCAACTGGACAGTGACGGCGTCCAGCTCAAGCCGGTGCTCTGCCTCGGTGAAAACGAATTGGTGGATGGCTATGACGCGCTCCTGCAAAGAGTGGCCGGTCGAGTGGATGTATTCATCCACGGTTGCCCGAAGCCCTCGGATGACAACGCCCGACCCACCGGCTCATTTCGTGCGGATGTCCGGCGGCTGGCGCGGGGAATCGGTTCCTGTCTGGTGGGACTGGCCCTGTCGTCCGGCGCGGCGAAAGGATTATCGCACATCGGCGTCATCCAGGTGCTGGAGGAAAACGGGATTGACGTGGACGTGGTGGCGGGTTCGAGCATGGGCGCCTACATCGGTGCGATTTGGAATTCGGGAAAAAATGGCGCGCAACTCGAAGCCATCGCGCGCGAAATGGAATCGCGCTGGGCATTTTGGAGCTTGATTGACCCGGCGTTTCCGCCGCGGCAAGGTTTCGTACGCGGCCGGGCTGTGAAACGGCGGTTGATGAAATCCATCGGTCATGTCCACTTCGCCGATTTGCAGCGCCCGCTGCGCGTATTGGCGACCAATCTCGAAACGCTCGAACGCACCATCTTTTCCAGCGGCGAAGTCGCCGACGCCGTTCACGCCAGCATCGCCGTGCCCGGCATTTGCGTGCCGGTGACGATGGACGGCCAAAGCTTCGTGGACGGCGGCATCGTGGATCCGCTGCCGGCGGACGTGCTCCGCGAAATGGGCGTCAACCGCATCATCGCGGTCAACGCCATTCCAACGCCTGACCGCATCCGCTACTGCCTCCAGGCTGAACACGAGCTTGCGCAGTTGTCAAAAAAGCGCGCCCGCGAAGTCATTCGCAAATGGTTTCCTTTGGATCAGCATTTGAACTATTTCGCGCGCGGCAACATTCTGGAAATTCTCATGCGCAGCGTTCACGGCGCGCAAATCCGCATGGCCGAATCGCTGGGACGACAGGCGGACATCGTGCTGCGCCCGCAGATTTGTGAAGACAACTGGGTGGATTTTCGCGACCCCGGACGCTTCATCAAACCGGGCCGGCAGATCGCCGAGCGTTACCTGGACGAAATCACGGCGCTGGTCGCCAGAAGGGCGGTGGAAAATGAAACTGCGTTCGAACCAATGGCAGCAGTTGTCTGAAACCAGAATCCGACGCTGGCAAGCCGGACGATTGCGAAACTATCTGCGCGCCGTCGTTCTGCCGTTCTCGGCGCACTACGGGAATGTGTTTCGCGAACGCGGGCTGACCGCCGATTCCATCCGCTCACCGGACGACCTGGCGAAGCTGCCGTTCACGACGAAAGCGGATTTGATCAACACGCCGGAAAAACCCGACCGTTTCCGCGACTTCGTTATCATTCCTGACGAAAAAATCTTGTCCCGCCGGCCCGGAACAATTTTCCAGGCGCTCCTGAAGGGCCGCGAATCCGTGCGCGGCCAATTTGAAGCCGAGTTCCGCCCGATTTTCATGACCTTTACCACCGGGCGCTCGACGGAACCGGTTCCGTTTCTTTACACGCGGCACGATCTGGCCAATCTTGGCGCCGCTGCCCGGCGGGTGATGGAGGTTTGCAGCGCGCGCCGCGAAGACCGGCTGTTGAACGCCTTTCCCTACGCGCCGCATTTGGCGTTCTGGCTCACTCATTACTGCGGCACGGAATTCGGCGCGTTGATGTTCAGTTCCGGCGGCGGCAAGGTGACGGGCACCGACGGCACGCTGCGGCTCATTCGCAAATTCAAGCCGGACGTTTTCATCGGCATTCCGACATTTATTTATCACGTCCTGAACCAGGCGGTCGCCGAAGGTCTGCGCTGGGGAAATCTGCGTTACCTCGTGCTGGGCGGAGAAAAAGTCAGCGACGGCCTGCGCCAGAAACTCCGCGACCTCGCGAGCGCCCTCGGCGCTCCGAAGGTGGACGTGCTGGCCATTTATGGTTTCACCGAAGGGAAAATGGCGTGGGGCGAATGTCCGTTCCCGGCCGGCCAGCCGTCCGCCGGTTATCATCTTTTTCCCGACCTCGGCATCGTTGAAATCATCAATCCCAAAACCGGCGAAGTGGTTCCGACCGGCCAGCCCGGCGAAATTATTTTCACGCCGCTCGACGCGCGCGGCACGGTTGTCCTGCGCTACCGCACCGGAGATTTCATTGACGGCGGCCTGGTTTACGAGCCGTGCCCATATTGCCACCGCTCCGTGCCGCGACTGGTCGGACGGATTTCGCGCAGCTCGGAAATCAAGGAGATGAACCTCGACAAGATCAAGGGCACGCTCGTGGACTTCAACGAACTGGAACACGTCCTCGACGACGCCCCGCACATTGGCGCGTGGCAGGTGGAATTGCGCAAGGTTCACGACGACCCGCTCGAACTGGACGAAATCATCCTGCACGTCCAGAAAACCAACGGCGCTGACGAGGCGCAACTGCGCCGCGAACTGGGCGAGCGCTGCCACCAGCACACCGACATTCATCCGAACCGGATTCTGTTTCATGACACGGAGGAAATGAAGCGGCTGCAAGGCGTCGGCGTTTTGCTGAAGGAACAAAGGCTTGTTGACCACCGGCCAAAACCAAAATCGCCGCCATGAAAAACCGCCTCGTCATTGTGGATGGAATCCGCACGCCGTTTTGCAAGGCGGGCAGCGACCTCGCGGCGCTGGGCGCGGACGAACTAGGCCGGATCGCGGTGAATGCGCTGCTCACCCGCACCGGAATTGATCCGGCGCTGGTGGACGAAGTGATCTTCGGCTGCGTCGCGCAACCGGCGGAAGCCGTCAACGTCGCCCGCGTCATCGCGTTGCGCGCCGGCATCCCCGAATCCGTTCCGGCCATCACGGTGTCGCGCAACTGCGCCTCCGGCTGCGAAGCCGTGACGCAGGCGCAGGAAAAAATCCTCGCTGGACGCGGCTCCATTTTCGTCGTTGGCGGCGTCGAAAGCATGTCGAACATTCCGCTGCTGTTCAAACCAACCGCGGCGGAAAAATTCAGCCGCGCCAGCCGCGCAAAAAGTTTTGGCCAGAAAATCAAATCACTTGCGGCATTCCGCCCGAAAGATTTTCAACCGCGCGTCGGATTGCTGCTTGGCCTCACCGACCCGGTTTGCGGCCTGAACATGGGCGAGACCGCCGAGTTGCTGGCGCGTGAATTTGCCGTGAGCCGCGCCGGGCAGGACGAATTTGCGCTTCGCTCGCACCAGCGCGCCGTCGCCGCCCGCGAAACATTGGCGGGGGAAATCTGCCCGTTTTTTCCCAATTTGAATTCCGCCATCCGCCATTCGCCATCCACAATTATTCGGGATCACGGCCCGCGCGAAAACCAGTCGCTCGACGCGCTCGCCAAACTCAAGCCGGTTTTCGACCCGAAGAACGGAAGCGTCACCGCCGGCAATTCATCGCAAATTTCCGACGGTGCAGTGGCTCTGCTGGTGATGAGCGAGCAGCGCGCGGAGGAGCTCAGCCTCGCGCCGCTTGGCATTTTGACCGGCTACGCCTACGCCGGTTGCGACCCGGCGCGCATGGGACTCGGCCCGCTGTTCGCCATCGCCAAGGCTGAATCGCAAACCGGATTGAAAATTTCCGACGCCGATTTGATTGAACTTAACGAAGCGTTCGCCGCTCAAACGCTTGCGGTTTTAAAGTGCGCGGCGTCGGACAAATTTGCGCGCGATTTTCTGCGTCGCGAGCTTCCGCTCGGCGAACTCCCGGCGGAGAAATTGAACGTGAACGGCGGCGCGATTGCGCTGGGCCATCCCGTCGGCGCGACCGGCGCGCGGTTGGTGCTGACGAGCCTGAAGGAATTGCAGCGGCGCAAGGCCAGGCGCGCGCTGGTCACGCTGTGCGTCGGCGGCGGACAGGGCGCGGCGTTGTGGCTGGAAAGGGCGTGAACATGAAAACCATTTTGCCAGAACCCAAGCCGTCGCCGCCAACCTCCGATTTCGCGCGGCGCATCGCCCCGGTGGGGAATTTGCCGCGCACCATTCACCACACGGTGCGCGACGACGGCGTTTGCATGCTGACGTTCGACCGTCCCAATTCATCGGCGAACATTTTTGACCGCGAGACGTTGGAGGAACTCCGGCAGGAACTCGATTTCATCGAAAGCGCGCCGCAAATCAAAGGCGTCGTCCTCGTCAGCGTCAAGCGTTCCATTTTCATTGCCGGTCTGGATTTGAAAACGATGGGCGAAAATCCGCCGCTCGCCGGCGTTCGCGAGGTGATTGAATTTGGCCAGACGCTGTTCAATCGGGTTGCTGCCCTGAATATTCCGACGGTGGCGGCCATTCACGGCGTGGCGGTCGGCGGCGGTTATGAAATTTCCCTCGCCTGCGATTACCGGCTCGCTGCGCCCGACCGCGCGACCAAGATCGGTTTGCCGGAGACAAAACTTGGCCTGCTGCCCGCGTGGGGCGGCTCGACGCGGCTGCCGCGTTTGATTGGTCTGCCGAAAGCGCTCGACTTCATTTTGGCCGGCAAAACCATCGCGCCGCAACAGGCACTGAAGCTCGGCATGGTGGATGAATTGGTTCCCGCTGAACGCCTCGTCGCCGTTGCCGCGAGAAAAATCCACGAAGGCAAACCGCATCAGCGAAATCCGTGGCTGCTGAACAATGCGCTCGTCGCGTCGGCAATGGCGGTGCGTTTGCGGCGGCAGTTGTTGAAAAAAACGCGCGGTCATTATCCGGCCGTGCTCAAGGCGCTCGAGGTGGTGACGCGCGGAATTTCCAAATCCATTCCCGATTCGCTGGCGCTGGAGCGTGAGGGAATTGTCGAACTCGTCCAGTTCGAGTCGTGCCGGAATTTGCTCCGCATGTTCTTTTTGCAGGAGCGTGCGAAGAAGTTGAAAGTGGGACAGGCTTCCAGCCTGTCTCCATCTAAAAATGAAAAGTCAGAGACAGGCGCGACGCCTGTCCGACGCGCCGCCGTCATCGGCGCCGGCGTGATGGGCGCGGGCATCGCGCAATGGTTGAGCGCGCGCGGTCTGCCGGTCATTTTGCGCGACATCAACACGGAACAGGTGGCGCGCGGCATGAGCAGCATCGCCAAAATTTATCGCGATGGCAACAAGCGCCACGTCTTCACGCCGCGCGAGGCGCGCGATGGCATGGATAGGATTTTCCCCGCGCCCACCGAGGTTCCGCTGCGCCACGTGGATTTGGTGATTGAGGCTGCCGTCGAAAATCTGGAGTTGAAAAAGAAGATTTTCCACCGGCTCGACGAACTGGCCGGCGACGAAACCATACTGGCGACGAACACTTCGGCGCTGCCGGTTTCCGAACTGGCTGCGGGCACGCGGCGGCCGGAGCGCGTCGTTGGCCTGCATTTTTTCAATCCGGTCCACCGGATGCAACTCGTCGAAATTATCGCCGCGCGTCAGACCGCACCGGAAATTTTACAGCGCGCCGTGTCGTTTGCGCAGCAAATCGGCAAGCTGCCGGTCGTGGTGAAGGACAGTCCCGGTTTTCTGGTGAACCGCATTCTCATGCCGTATTTGGTCGAGGCCGGAAATCTTTTTGAAAACGGCGCAAGTCCCGCCGACCTGGATGAAGCGATGCTGGATTTTGGGATGCCGATGGGTCCGATGCGGCTGCTGGACGAGGTCGGCGTGGACGTGGCGCTGCATGTCGCGCAAACGCTCGCCGCGAGTTTCAGCGACCGGATGAAAGTGCCGGCAATTCTCGGCAAAATGGCTGAAGCCGGTTTGCTCGGCCGCAAAAATGGGCGCGGATTTTATCTGCACGGCAAAACAGCCGAGCCGCAACCGAATCCTCAGACTGCCGCATTTGTCCAGAGCCGGACGGCGGCCGCCTGGTCGCGCCAGGACATTCAGGAGCGCATGGTTTTCCTGATGATCAACGAAGCCGCGCGCTGTCTCGAAGAGCAAATCGTCGCCGAGCCGGCAGACGTGGATTTTGCGATGATCCTGGGCACGGGCTTCGCGCCGTTTCGCGGCGGGCCGCTGCGTTACGCCGATTCGGTTGGCCTGGAAAAACTCGCCGGCGCGATGGAACTGCTGGCCGATTGCGGCGCGACGCAATTCAAACCGTGCATCTTGCTGCACAATTTGGCAGCGGACGGAAAGAAATTTTATTCCAACTCGTGAGAATTTATGACTGTCTTGAAATCACCGCTCATCGAGCCACCGGAAAAACCAGATTCGGACGAATCGGCGCCGGTGATGGACACGTCGAAAATGTCCGCCGGCCAACGCGCAGCATTGGAGTTGACCGAAGCCGCCCGCGAAGCGGCGGGTGAGCGGACCTTCGCCGCCGGGCTGTTCATGGGTGAATTCAATCTTGCCGGCATCCATCCGTTTCCGACGCAAAGTGCCGATGACCGCGAGCGCGGCAACGCGTTCCTTGAAAAACTGGAAAAGCTGCTGCGCGAAAAAGTCGATCCGGATGAAATTGACCGGACCGGCGAAATTCCCCAGCCGGTGATTGACGAACTGGCAAGGCTAGGCGCGTTCGGCATCAAAGTTCCGGTCGAATACGGCGGGCTGGGACTTTCGCAGACGAATTATTGCCGCGCCGCGATGCTGCTCGGCAGTTGGTGCGGCAACACGACGGCATTGATCTCGGCGCACCAATCCATCGGCGTGCCGCAGCCGTTAATTTTGTTCGGCACCAAGGCGCAAAAGAAAAAATACCTTCCGCGCGTCGCGCGCGGCGAACTTTCCGCGTTCGCCTTGACGGAAGTCGATGTGGGTTCCGACCCGGCGGCGATGGCGACACATGCCGAGCCGGCGCCGGACGGAGATTTTTTCATCCTCAACGGCGAGAAACTCTGGTGCACCAACGGTACGAGGGCCGGTGTTATTGTGGTCATGGCGCGGACGCCGCCAAAAATCATCAACGGCAAATCAAAGGAACAAATCACGGCGTTCATCGTGGAAACGAACTGGCCGGGCGTGGAAATCATCCAGCGCTGCCGCTTCATGGGGTTGCGGGCGCTCTACAACGGCGTCCTTCGGTTTACGAACGTCCGCGTGCCGCGCGAAAACGTTTTGTTGGCCGAAGGCAAAGGTTTGCGCGTGGCGCTGACGACGCTCGACACCGGCCGGCTGACCTTGCCTGCCGCGTGCGTCGGTTTGTCGAAACGTTGTCTGGAAATTTCGCGTGACTGGGCGAATCGTCGCGAGCAATGGGGCGCACCCATCGGCAAACACGCGGCCATCGCCGACAAAATCGCACGCATGTCGGCGGACTCATTTGCGATGGAGTCAATGACCTTGCTCGCGGCCAGCCGGGTGGATCGCGACAAAAATGCCGACGTGCGCCTCGAAGCCGCGCTGTGCAAATTGTGGGGCACGGAAGCGGCGTGGAACATCGTCAACGACACGATGCAAATCCGCGGCGGGCGCGGCTACGAGACCGCCGCCTCGTTGAAGGCGCGCGGCGAAGCGCCAATCCCCGTCGAAAGATTTTTGCGCGACAGCCGGATCAACACCATTTTTGAAGGTTCGAGCGAAATCATGCGGCTGTTCATCGCGCGCGAGCTGCTCGATCCACATTTGAAAATCGCCGCACCGGTTTTGAATTCCCAATTGCCATGGTCGCAGCGGCTGCGCGCGGCAGTGAAGGCGGCGAGGTTTTATCTGGCGTGGTATCCGAAACAATGGCTGCCGGTAGGTCCAAAGTCCAAAGTCCAAAGTCCAAAGTTGGAGCAGCATTTGCGTTACGCGGCACGGACCAGCCGCCGGCTCGCGCGCGCCATTTTTCATGCGATGCTGCGGCACGGGCCGACGCTGGAACGCGAACAATTGCTGCTCGGCCGGTTCGTGGACATCGGCGCGGATTTGTTCGCCATGGCGGCAACGTGCTTGCGCGCACAAAGTTTGTCGGGCGGGTCCCGTGATGAAGAAATGGTTCATCTGGTGGATTTCTTTTGCCGTACGGCGCGACTGCGTATTGAAGACAAGTTCCAGCGCATTGGCAAAAACGCCGACCGCGCCGGTTATAAGCTCGCACAGGAAGTGCTGGCGGAAAATCACCGGGCGATGGAAAGGCAAATTGTGTGAGGTCAAAAAAAAGGCCGGATCAATCTGAGCGGGACGTTCCGGCGGGGATTTGGAATGATCAGCGTGAACACCTGGGCGGCGAGGCGCCCAATTTGTTCAAAGATTTTTCCGGCGAAGGCATGTTGTTCCCGTATCAGTCGCGTGTGCGCGCTGGCGGCCGTGCCACGGACTTTGCCTCAACCCGGCCACCCGGAGAGGTTCGCGCAGGAGACTTTGGGACATAACAGCAAGGCGGTGCATCGTGTCTGCGCGAAACGCGCTCTGATGAAAATTCCCTCACTGGAGGATTAGTTGCATAAACACCGGTCCGTGCCTGACTGGCCGCTGGGGACGTCGGTCAATTGGTCTTGATGCGATAGAACCGGTTGCTGGAGGAAGCCGGGTCGGTGATCGTCTGGAGCGCGTCGTTCCCGCCGACGGGACTGCCAAGATTTGACCAGCCTGAATCCGTCACCGCGTTCTTATATTGGAGTTGATACGAATGCCAGGACTCGCTGGGGAATGAAACGGCGATGTTCGTCCCGGTAAGATCCAGACCTGCGCTGGCGGAAAATGCCGGGTTCAGCCACAGATCATTTGCGTAGGCCGTCCCGAACGAAGGACCGACCGTGCTGCCGGTGCTGTTGATAATGTGATTGATCTGACTGGTCCCGCTCCCCGAAGTATTTCCGGCGATATAAACATCCATCATGTCGTGCACATTGACCTGCTGATTGGTCGGGGTTTCGATGGCATTGAAGCAACTGATGTTGACCGAGTTGATGAACACTCCATAA
>Ga0187863_10003127_pt1 | contig 12349 bp, 9 predicted proteins | sample June2016WEW_11_1_FD_132975 | JGI IMG/M metagenome (GOLD analysis project Ga0187863, IMG submission 132975) | Peatland microbial communities from SPRUCE experiment site at the Marcell Experimental Forest, Minnesota, USA - June2016WEW_11_10 | ecosystem: Environmental > Terrestrial > Soil >...
GCGCCGGGGATTTTGAGGCCGGCAGTTACGCGGGGCGCAATCTGCACTTCGGTGTGCGCGAACACGTGATGGGCGCCAGCGTGAATGGGATGATCGTCTCGGGTCTTCGCGCGTTCGGCGCAACTTTTTTCAACTTCAGCGACTACATGCGGGGCAGCATCCGCCTGTCGGCGCTGATGGAGATTCCCTCCATCTTCGTATTCACGCATGATTCCGTTGGCTTAGGCGAGGATGGGCCGACGCATCAGCCGATCGAGCAACTGGCGGGGTTGCGGGCGATGCCCAATCTGATTGTGCTTCGTCCCGGCGATGCGAATGAAGTGGTCGAGGCGTGGAAAATCATTGCGCAACTGAAGCACGCGCCTGCGGCTCTCGTGTTGACTCGGCAAAGTGTGCCGACTTTGGATCGCTCGAAATACGCCTCCGCTGCCGGCGTGGCCAAAGGTGCCTATGTCCTGGCTGATGCGCCGGGTGGAAAACCCGATGTAATCCTAATAGGCACCGGCAGCGAATTGTCGTTGTGCGTGGACGCCTACGAAAAATTAAAGTCCGAGGGCGTCAAGGCGCGAGTGGTCAGCATGCCTTCGACGGAGATCTTCGAGCAGCAGGACGCGGCCTACAAAGAGAGTGTGCTGCCATCCAGCGTCACCGCGCGGGTTTCGGTGGAAATGGCCGCGACTTTCGGATGGGAGCGCTATACCGGCCTGAAGGGACGCAACATCGGCATGCACAGTTTCGGGGCTTCGGCGCCGTTGAAGGATGTGTTGAAATTTTTTGGATTCACCGTGGACAAGGTCGTGGCGGAAGCACACGCCGCGATCGCAGCAAATGAATCGTAGAGACGTAACTTGTTACGTCTCTTGCCTGCTACTAAGCGGGAGACGTAGCCAGCTACGTCTCTACCATAAAAATGGGGGATCATTTAGGAGGTCATCATGCAGCCAACCGGAGTTCTGGAAAGCTCGAAGTCGACGAAGAATCCGCTGAAAGAATTACTGAAGTATGGTCAGTCGATGTGGCTCGATTACATCCGCCGCGACCTGTTCACCACCGGAAAGCTGAAGCAAATGATTGCCGACGATGGACTGCGGGGCATGACTTCGAATCCCGCGATCTTCGAGAAGGCGATCGCCGATAGCTCGCTGTATGACGATTTTCTGAAGTCGCTCGCATCGCGCAGCGATCTCGATACCATCGGCCGCTATGAACAGATCGCCGTTCGCGACATCCGGGATGCGGCCGACGCGCTGCGTCCGGTGTATGACGAGTCCAACTTCCGCGATGGCTATGTCAGCCTCGAGGTCTCGCCTTATCTGGCGCGCAAAACGCAGGAGACGATCGACGAGGCGCGCCGCCTGTGGAAGACGGTGCAGCGCGAGAATGTCATGATCAAAGTGCCGGGCACGGCCGAGGGGCTGCCCGCGATCCGGCAACTGATCGGCGAAGGCATCAACATCAACATCACGCTGTTGTTCGCGCAGGATGTATACGTGAAGGTTGCCGAAGCTTACATCGCGGGCCTCGAGGACCTGGCGGCACGCGGCGGCAATTTGAAAAAGATGGCGAGCGTGGCCAGTTTCTTTATCAGCCGCATCGACACCCTGATCGATTCCCTGCTCGACGACAAACTCAAAGCGACTACCGACCCGAACCAGCAGGCATTGTTGAAGAGCGTGCTGGGCAAAGTTGCAATCGCCAACGGCAAACTCACTTATCAGCGCTACCAGAGCATTTTCAGCGGACCGCGCTGGCAGGCGCTGGCGGCCAAGGGAGCGCAGACCCAGCGGGTGTTGTGGGCCAGCACGAGCACGAAGAATCCCCATTATCGCGATGTGATCTACGTCGAAGAATTGATCGGGCCGGATACGGTGAACACCATGCCGCCCGCTACGATTGATGCGTTCCGCGATCACGGTCTGCTGCGTAACTCGCTCACCGAAGATGTGCCGGGCGCGGCCAAAGTCATGGACGACCTGGCGCGCAGCGGAATTTCCATCCAGCAAGTTACCGACAAACTGACCGACGATGGCGTCAAGTTATTCGCCGACGCGTTCGACAAACTGCTGGCCGCGGTCGCCAAGAGCACGCAGCAAAAATCCAACTAGCACGAGGGACGGATTGTGAGCCAACTGAAAACTTCCCTGCCCGAATCGCTGGCCACCGCGGTAAAAGCGACGACGGCCGACTGGCAATCAGGCGGCAGGATGCAGCGCCTGTGGCAGCGCGATGCAAAGCTCTGGACGGGCAGCGACGAAGCCAACTGGCTGGGATGGCTCGACATTGTCGAGGAACAGATCGCCCAGCACGACCAACTGGCGAAGCTAGCGAAGGAAGTCCAGGCGCGCGGCTTTCAGGACGTGCTTTTGCTCGGCATGGGCGGATCGAGTCTCTGTCCCGAAGTGCTGCGCATGACTTTCGGCAGGGTCACACACTTCCCCACTCTCCACGTACTCGACTCGACCGACCCCGGCCAGGTGAAAGCTTTCGAGCATCTGATCGATATTCCGAAAACACTGTTTATTGTTTCGAGCAAGTCGGGCAGCACGCTCGAGCCCAACATCTTTAAGCAATACTTTTTCGAGCGTACCAAGCAGGCGGTCGGAGCCGTGAAGGTCGGCAGCCAGTTCATCGCCATCACCGATCCCGGATCGAAAATGCAGCAGGTGGCGGAGTCCGATCGCTTCCTGCATGCCTTCTTCGGGCGTCCCTCGATCGGCGGACGTTATTCCGCACTGTCGAACTTCGGCATGGTACCTGCGGCAATCATGGGCGTGGACACGAAAAAGTTTCTCGATCGGGCCGTAGGGATGGTAAAGGCCTGCGGAGCCTCCGTAAGCGTCGAGGAAAATCCCGGAGCCGCGCTGGGAGTCGTTCTCGGAACGGCCGCGAATGCCGGGCGCGACAAGGTCACCATAATTACGTCTCCCGGAATCTCCGATCTGGGCGCATGGCTGGAGCAACTGCTCGCCGAATCGACCGGGAAGGTCGGCAAGGGCATCATTCCGGTTAACAAAGAAAATCTGACGACACCCGACATCTACAACAACGACCGCGTATTCGTTTATGTGCGGCTGGAGTCGGCCCCGGACGCGGATCAGGATGCGAAAGTGGCCGCGATCGAGAAAGCCGGACATCCGGTCGTGCGCATCGCCATGGCCGACATCTACGACTTGGGCGCGGAATTCTTCCGCTGGGAAATTGCGACGGCTGTCGCCGGATCCATTATCGGCATCAACGCGTTCAATCAGCCCGATGTCGAGGCCAGCAAGATCGCGACCCGCGAGTTAACGTCGGCGTACGAAAAAACAGGTTCGCTGCCGGCGGAGAAGCCGGTCGTCGAGGACGTCGGCATCAAATTGTTCACCGACGAGATCAATGCAGCGGAACTGGCGAAAGCTGCGGGCGACAATCACTCGCTCGTGGGATATCTGAAGGCGCATCTCTCCCGCATCAAAGCTGGCGATTACTTCGCGGTGCTGGGATACATCCAAATGAACGGCGAACACGAACAGAGCTTGCAGACTATTCGGCACGCGGTGCGCGATAAGAAGCGCGTGGCGACTTGTCTGGGCTTCGGCCCGCGATTTCTGCACTCGACGGGTCAGGCTTACAAGGGCGGTCCGAACACGGGAGTGTTTCTGCAAATCACATGCGACGATTCCGTGGAACTGCCAGTTCCCGGACAGAAATACACTTTCGGCATCGTGAAAGCGGCGCAGGCCCGTGGAGATTTTCAGGTTCTGGCGGACCGAGGTCGCAGAGCCCTGCGAGTTCATCTCGGGAGCAACTTGAAGGCGGGGCTGGCAACTTTGCAGGCCGCGGTTCAGAAAGCTCTTTAGGATTGTTGTGGATTACCGATGCGCGGGCATGACGCCCTCGCTACAGCCGGCCGGACGCCGGCGCTACTCAGGAGCGAACGCATGCAACTAGGAATGGTTGGACTGGGACGCATGGGCGCGAACATGACGCGGCGGCTGATGCGTGACGGACATCAGTTGGTCGTTTCCGATCTCAGCGCAGACGCGGTGAAGCAACTGGCGGGCGAGGGTGCGGGCGGATCGTCATCGCTGGAAGACTTTGTCTCCAAACTCACTCCTCCGCGCGCCGTGTGGATTATGGTTCCGGCGGGCGGTCCGACCGAGGCGACGGTGCAGAAATTGGCGCAGCGTATGCAGGCTGGCGACGCCATCATTGACGGCGGCAATTCTTATTTCAAAGACGACGTCCGTCGTGCCAACGAACTCAAGAGCAAAGGCATCCACTACATCGACGTGGGCACCAGCGGCGGCGTGTGGGGTCTGGAGCGCGGCTATTGCATGATGATTGGCGGGCCGGACGAAGCGGTCGAGCGGCTCGATCCGATTTTCAAAACGCTGGCCCCGGGCCGAGGCGATATTCCCCGAACTCCGGGACGGGAAAAACTCTCGGGCACCGCCGAACAGGGCTACATTCATTGCGGTCCATCCGGCTCCGGACACTTCGTGAAGATGGTGCACAACGGTATCGAATACGGCATCATGCAGGCTTACGCGGAAGGTTTTGACATCTTCAAGAACGCGACCTGCAAGGATTTGCCCGAAGACATTCGCTACAACCTGAACCTGCCCGACATTGCGGAAGTGTGGCGGCGCGGAAGCGTGGTCAGCTCGTGGCTGCTCGACTTGACGGCGATGGCGCTGACGGAAAATCCCACGCTCTCGGAGTATGAAGGCTTCGTGCAGGATTCGGGCGAGGGCCGCTGGACGATTCAGGCCGCGCTCGACGAAGCCGTGCCTGCCGACGTACTGACCGCGGCGTTGTACGTGCGCTTCCGCTCGCGGCAGCAGCATACGTTCGCCGAGAAAATGCTTTCCGCCATGCGGCAGAAATTTGGCGGACACGTCGAAGCCGGGGAAGGACCAGCGGGCGCGGCGAAAACAAAAAAGACCGCATAAGAGCGACTTCATGTTTCTTCGGACTCAGAGGACTTAAGTATGGCTGACATAGCGGAACAACCAACTGCGGCGCCGCCACGCATCGGCAAGCAGGGCGATCCTTGCGTGATGGTAATCTTCGGCGCGGCCGGCGATCTTACAGGGCGCATGCTGATTCCTGCGCTCTACAACCTGGCGCGAGCCGGACTGCTTTCCCGCGAGTTTGCCGTGGTCGGAGTGGCCCGCACCCAGTTTTCCGACGAGGACTTCCGGAAAAAAGTCTACGAGGACGTCAAGGCATACTGCGACACGTGCGTGGACAACGATCTGTGGGAGTGGTTCTCACGGCGCTTCTACTACTTTGCCGGAGATTTTGGCGACGACAAGCTGTACCCGGAACTCAAAGATTTTCTCAACAAAGTGGATCAGGAGCATTCGGCCCACCAAAACTTTTTCTATTACCTGGCAACCGCGCCCAGCTTTTTTGGGCCGATCGTGCAAAAGCTTTCCACCGCCGGGTTGATGGAGCAGAACAACAGCCATTGGCGGCGCGTAGTCATCGAGAAACCATTCGGCCACGACCTGGAGTCGGCCAAGGCGCTGAACCAGCAACTGCTAAAGGAAGTCGACGAAAAGCAGATCTACCGCATCGACCACTATCTCGGCAAAGAGACGGTGCAGAACATCATGGCGTTCCGTTTCGCCAACGGAATTTTTGAGCCGGTCTGGAACCGCCGCTACATCGACCACGTGCAGATTTCGGTGGCGGAAACGGTCGGCGTAGAAGGCCGCGGAAGTTATTTCGATCACGCCGGCTCGCTGCGCGACATGGTGCCTAATCACATCATGCAACTCATCAGCCTCACCGCCATGGAACCTCCGATTTCGTTCGACGCCAACGCGGTGCGCGATGAGCAGGCCAAGATTCTGCACGCCATCCAGCCCATGAGCGACGAAGAGGTGCTCACCCGCAGCGTGCGCGGCCAGTACGGCGACGGAACCGAAGACGGCAAGCGGGTTACTGCTTACCGCTCCGAGCCCGATGTTGCTCCCGATTCGCGAACCGAAACTTTTGTCGCCATGAAGCTGCTGATCGACAACTGGCGCTGGGCCGACGTCCCGTTCTACCTGCGCACGGGCAAGCGGATGCCGGTGCGCAACACCCATATCGTGATACAGTTTCGACGGGCCCCCTTCGTGCTGTTTCGCGACACGCCCGTCGAACACCTCATGCCGAACCAACTGGTGCTGCACATTCAACCCGAAGAAGGAATCTCGCTGCAATTTGCCGCCAAGGTTCCCGGCCCGGTCATGCGTCTGGGCACGGTCGACATGAACTTCGAGTATCAGGAATATTTCGGCAAACAGCCCTCGACCGGATACGAGCGGTTGCTGCATGACTGCATGATTGGTGATCAAACATTATTTCAGCGCGCCGACATGGTGGAAGCGGGCTGGTGCGTGGTCAACCCGGTGCTCGATTTGTGGAAGGCGCTGCCGCCTCGCAATTTCCCCAACTATGCCTCTGGCACCTGGGGCCCGAAGGAAGCCGACGATCTTCTGGAACGAGACGGCCGCCGTTGGAGGAATTTCGAGAAATGATTCTGGCCGGCGACATTGGTGGTACCAACGCTAGGCTGGCTTATTTCGAACCCCAGAACGGACACCTGCGTCTGGTGTCGGAGCGGACGTTTCCCAGCCGCGAGCACAGCGAACTCGGCGAAATTGTGGTCCAGTTTCTGGACGACTCCGGCGCCCAACCGGATGCGGCGTGCTTTGGAATCGCGGGACCGGTGCGCAACGGGCGCGTAGAAACTTCAAACCTGCCTTGGGTCATCGAGCAATCGCGGCTCGCGAAACAGATTCATCTTCCCACCACCCTGCTGATTAATGATCTCGAAGCCAGTGCGTGGGGCATCGGCGCGCTCGACGCCGGGGACCTAGTTTCGTTGAACCGAGTAAGCGGGCCAGCCATCGGCAACCAGGGCGTGATCGCGCCCGGAACTGGACTAGGAGAAGCCGGGCTGTTCTGGGACGGAAGTCACCACCATGTTTTCGCCTGCGAAGGCGGCCACACCGATTTCGGTCCGCAGGGAGATTTGCAGATCGAACTGCTGCGCTTCCTGAAGGCTCGTTTTGGACATGTGAGCTACGAACGCATTCTTTCTGGGCCCGGCTTGGTGAATGTTTACGAATTCCTGCGCGACGGAGGACACGGGAAGGAATCCGACGAGTTTGCCATGATTCTCAAGAATAGCGACCCCGCAGCGGCGATTTCGCGCGCGGCGCTGGATGGAGCTCATCCGCTCGCAGAAAAAGCGCTGGACCTGTGGATTTCGGTTTATGGCGCGGAGGCCGGCAATCTGGCTCTCAAAGTCATGGCCACCGGCGGCCTGTTCCTGGCAGGAGGTATTTCACCAAAGGTTCTCGGCAAATTGACCGGGCCGCTGTTCATGCAGTCTTTTGTGAACAAGGGACGCTTGCGGCCGTTGCTGGAAGCAATGCCGGTGCATGTGGTCACCAACGAGAAGGCCGGATTGCTGGGAGCGGCGCGATGTGCCGCCGTCCGCGGCAGCGAGCTGATTGCAGTTTGAAAGAGCGCGTGATTTGAAAGAGCGCGATGGTTTTGAAACAGCGGTGAGTTGAAAGAGCGTGATTTGAAAGAGCGATGATTTGAAGGGGCAATGATTTGAAAGGGCGCGACTTTCAGCCGCGCCGTGAGTAGCCCAAATTGCAAGCGGCTTTAGCCGCTGAGTTTTTGCTGCGCTCGCGCGAAAGACCTGGGCAGGTCCTTTGAGTTCCACAGTCGAAATTCGGCCGCTGACCACCCCGCAGGAATTGTTCGCGGCGGGAGCGGAAGAAATTGTCCACGCGGCCAATGAAGCGGTCATCGCACGCGGCCGCTTCACCATCGCCCTGTCGGGCGGATCGACTCCCAAGAATCTATTCAATCTGCTGGCGACCAATGCCCGCAGTGTCTTGCCCTGGGATCGCATGTTTTTTTTCTTTGGCGATGAACGCCACGTGCCGCCCACCGATCCCGACAGCAATTACCGCATGGCGGACGAGAGCCTGCTGTCAAAGGTTCCCGTGCCGCCGGGGAATGTGTTCCGGATTGCCGCCGAGAATCCTGACGCCGCGGCCGCAGCCGAGGCCTACGAAAAAACTCTACAGAAATTCTTCGCGCTTCAACCCGGACAGTTTCCCGTCTTCGATCTGATCTTGCTCGGCATGGGCCCGGATGGGCACACCGCATCATTGTTTCCCAACACGGCGGGGCTACGGGAAAAATCGCGTCTGGTGATTGCCAACTGGGTGGAGAAGTTTAAGACCAGTCGAATTACTCTCACTCTACCGGTTCTAAACGCGGCACGGTGCGTGACCTTCCTGGTGAGTGGGACGGACAAGGCCCCGGCGCTGCGTGCCGTGCTGGAGAGCGAGGCCCCCGGCGAGCAGTACCCTTCAAAACTGATTCGGCCAACGGATGGGAAGCTGATCTGGTTGATCGATCGCGCGGCGGCGAGTGAACTTTCGACTCGGAACTGAGTTCCGGAAAACTTAGCCCCGCCAGTCGCAGATTTCCTTCAGGCCTTTGCCCCGGGCGTGCTCGAAGAGGCGCACGCGATGGCGGGAGTGTTCAAATTCGTGGATGTCGGCCCAGACCTCGGCTTGCCAGCCTTTTTCGTGGGCGGAGGATTCGCCGCAAGAGGCGCAACGCGTATGCAGAGTTACCGGGATGGCCTCAACCCCGACCGGCGTGGTGCCGGGCAGTTCCACGAAGATGCAGCGAACTTCCTGAATCTCTTCGCTCTCGCCCAGAATGTGCTCGTAGCGCAACAGGTATCCGAAGCCAAGCTTCTTGGCTTCCGACTCGGCCTCCGCGCGGGTGTGAAAAGGACCGTACTCCGCCCGCAGCTGCTCGGTGGAGTCACACGCCATCCAGAAAATCTCTTTGTAGGCCATTGCAGGTTTCGCCCTGGGGTTGCGAAGCCGGCTCTAGGCTGCTGTTGAGCCCGCTCTTGCAAAATCAGCTTCTCTAACGCAATTTCGATGCCGTTACTCGGACGCCAACGCATACCGACAATTGATTGCCATACAAGGAGTTAACAGATCGTGGAAGCAACCTCCGTGGCCCGCGGCGTGAAAGATTTTGCAGAGTTTGGACGAGGACAAATCGGAGTTACGCAAGGCGGAGGGTGGCAATCGCACCTCCGCCTCACTCGAGAATTGAGGAATTGTGGATTGAGAAAGAGCAATTTGAAAAAAGCCCGCTCCGACTGGGCGCGGGTTCAATTCCCCAATGACCAAATTTCCTAATTCCTTCAATCGCGTCAGTCGGCTCCGACCGCCTGGTTCAGGGGCACGCTCGCGTGCTCGACCGGAGGAGGCCAGGCCTTTCCGCCGTGACTGGCCACGTACATGGCCAGTTCCAGGCGGCTCCAAACGCCCAGTTTGTCGAAGGCGCTGCGCAGGTGGTTTTTGATGACCTGCTCGCTGGTGCCGATGATCTTGCCGATTTCGCGATTGGTCAGGCCCTCCCAGACCAGAATCGCGATTTGAATTTCTTTCGGGGTGAGGCGCTCGCTGGGAGTCATGACTGCGCTTCCTCTCTGCTAAACATGGCGATGGCCAGCTTCACCCGCTTGCGGCCTTCGCGGATTCCGGCACGCAGGAACAGCGTGCGCAAGTGTTGTTTTACGGTGCGCGGGCTGATATTGAGCTGGCCCGCGATCTCTTTGTTGCTGCAGCCCTGCACCAGCAGATTCAACACCTGCTGATCACGGGGTGTAACTTTGACTCGTTCAAGGTCGATCACGATTGTTTTCCTCCTGGCGCTTTTTCCGATCCCACTCGTCTTTCGGTCTAGCATCTGTTTCGCCAATTCTTCGCGCTCCTTCGGCTCGTGAGCTAAGTACTTTAGGGTGTGGTACTTTGTGCGGTAGGCGGGGTTTTCAGGTAGCTTTCAGAGAGTCCGTGGTAGGCTAACAAGTTCTAATTTGGTCCACGGCGTTTGAGCTATGAGCAATGTCTTCTTCGCCTCCGCTTCCCGTGTGAACCGCCGGCTAACGGCGGTTCCGGGGGTCGGCCGTGAGTTTCCATCCCTTCGCGATCCCCTTTGCTGCCAATGATTTCCATCCATCATCGAACCGCCAATCTGGGTTCTCTAGCGAGCGCGAAATTAGCTCGAAACAGGTTTTCCGCCCAGAGGCAAATGCGGTTCCACATTAGCCCTCAACCCCACTCTTCCATTCCCATTTTGGTGCTGCGGCAGTGCGGCTCGAAGTTTTGCACAGGCTCAACTCGCACGATGCCGGCCGGGCTTGGACGAAGTGCGGCCATGTTGCGGATTCTGAGCTTCGTCTGGGTGATTCTGGTGTCCGTCTCTGCCTTTGCCCAGGGCGGACCTCCCTATTACACCAACGATCCGGGCACCCCGGGCCCGCTCAACTGGGAAATCAATCTCGGCTACATGCCGTTTTTCTATAGCAACCAGTCGGTGTCGCATACTCCGGACGTCGACATCAATTTCGGCGTGGGCGAGCGCATCCAGCTAACCTACGAAAACGCCTGGCTCCGGGTGCAGAACCCCGGCTCCAAAACTGAATTTGGTCTGGGGCAGTCCAATCCAGGCGTCAAGTGGCGTTTCTACGACGCCGGCGAGACTGGACTCAGCGTCTCGGTTTTCCCCCAGTTCTTCCTCAACAATCCCAACGACGCCGTGCGCCGTGGCATCACTCCGCCTAGTCAATCTTTTCTTCTGCCTTTCGAATTTTCCAAGAAGTTCGGCCCGGTCGATGTCGACTACGAGATCGGTTATCAGGCCGTGCACAAGGGGCCGGACGGATGGATCACCGGCCTCGTCCTCGGCCACGAGTTCACAAAAAAGTTCGAACTCGATATGGAAATCTATTCTTCGGGCACCTTCCATCCTGCCCAATACCAGCCGACGATCGACTTTGGCGGCCGCTACAAGATCCACAGCCCTGTGATCCTGCTTTTCATGGCCGGACGCGCCCTGGAACCCACCCGCACCAATCAGACTTATTTCCTCGGCTATTTCGGCCTGCAATTCCTGCTTCCCCCCAAGTCCTACAACCGCGAGTGATCCCCGCCGCGTCCTGAGGGCCCAAGGAATAAGGAATGGAATGGTTACTGGAGTGTAGTTACCCGGCCCTGCTCGCCTTCTGGTTGCGCCCATAAGAACACTCGCCAGCCTGCATCTCTGGCGATACACTATGGGGAGAACTTGAGGGCCCACCTGCCCGGGAGCCCCAAAGCGTTCGATCCCCCTTCGAAACGCATCCCCCGCATGCTGCACTTTCCGCTCTTTGGGAGTATGGGATTTGCACTAGAATAAGCGCACTCCGGCCAGAGCTGCGCGATGGGACGGTTTCCAAACTGGTGGAAAAAGAAATCGTGTCCGAACAAAAAGTAAAACCAGTTCGCGACGAGCAAACCCTCGCCAAGCTGCTGGAAGCGGCTTACGTGCTGCAGGAGCACAACCGCGAAATGCTGGAGATGGAACTGCGCCTCGATCTGAAGCCCGATCATCTGGAGCAGAATCAGTTAGAAAAAGATCAGTTGGAAAAGTATCTGCTGGAGGCGGAGAAGAGCTCCCTCTCCAGCTCTCGTCCCAGCGCACCACAGTCACCACAGGGCCAGCCGCCGGCCAGTTCCGATTACACCTCTACGCTGGCAGAAATCGTCAGCACGCAGCATCAGATTCAGTTTCGTCATCTCGAACTGGACGATGCGATGTCTCTGGTGGTCGAGCGTGTGATCCAGATTGCGCGGGCCAGCGGCGCGATGGTGGGAATTCTCAACGGGAAAAAAGTCCAGTACAGGGCAGCATCCGGATTGACGCTGCCGGTGGGAACCGAAGTTCCCATGGAGAAGGCACTCTGCTTCCCGTGCCTTCAGACCGGCCAAGTTTTCCGCTGCCCCGACGTCCATCACGACGACCACTTGGATACGGAAGAGTGCCGCTGGCGCGGCATCCAGTCGCTGATTGCGGTTCCCATTTTTCGGGATGGCGAAGTTGCCGGCGGCCTGGAGCTCTATTATCCGAACCCGCGCGCGTTCACCGATCCTGACGTTCACACCTGCCAGCTCATGGCTGGATTAGCGACCGAAGCGCTGGCGCGCGACAAAGAAGTTAGCTTGAAGAAATCGCTGGCCAGCGAACGCGCGGTCATGCTGCACGCTCTAGAGAAACTGCAACCGAATCTCGCAGCGCTGGTCGACGTCTCCGCAGCCAAAGACATGGCCCCCAAAGCTTCCGTGCGGCCAACGGCGAAATCAACATCCGCCGTAGCCTGCCGCAAGTGCGGGCACCACCTTGTCGGAGAAGAACAGTTCTGCGGAAACTGCGGAATGCCGCGCAGCGGCGACTATGAACCGCCCAGCATGCAAAGCAAGGTGGCATCGCTTTGGCA
>Ga0187863_10003129_pt1 | contig 12347 bp, 10 predicted proteins | sample June2016WEW_11_1_FD_132975 | JGI IMG/M metagenome (GOLD analysis project Ga0187863, IMG submission 132975) | Peatland microbial communities from SPRUCE experiment site at the Marcell Experimental Forest, Minnesota, USA - June2016WEW_11_10 | ecosystem: Environmental > Terrestrial > Soil >...
GAGAGCGATCGCTCCGGAGGACACCAGGATGACCTCCTGACCACGCCGCTTCAGATGCGCGATGTCCGCCGCAAAGCTTTCCAGCCAGGTGCGGTTCAGACGCCCTTTCTCGGCATCCACCAGGAGTGCCGATCCCACCTTGACGACGACGCGACGCGCCTCGATCAGGCGGCGAGCACTCAGTTTGCGGTCGGCGACGTTCATACTGGCGCGATTTTGCCATTTACTTAGCGGACCGGCCTCCCCTAATATTCGCCTGCCAATCAAACATTCGCCAGCCAACCGGCAGCGCGGCTCGAAAAAAGGACGAATCTTAGTGGGTAGAGAGTACGAACCAACCGTCGGTCAATGGTATGAAGATCTGGAGAACGACGAGACTTTTCAGGTGCTTCGCGTCGATGAGGACCGGGAAATAGTCGAAATCCAGCATCTCGACGGCGACATCGAGGAACTCGATGTGGACGATTGGGCGGAGCTCGACCTCGAGCTCACCGAAGAGCCCGAGGGTTGGTCCGGGTCGAAGTCCGAAAAGGACGAGGACGAAGAGGAGGACGAGGATTGGGACGAGGACGAGGACGAGGATGACGAAGACGACGACGATGACGATGACCTCGACGACGAAGACGACGAGGAGCACGACGAGTATTGAGCGGCACCTGAGCCGCTCGGCGCTTTAGATCTTCTGCAGCCAGCCGTGGTTGTCGGGCGCTTCACCCTGTTGGATGGCGACGAGTTGCGCGCGCAGCGCGCGGGTCTGTTGCCCCACCTCGCCACTTGCCACGCGATGTTCCGTACCGCGGTAAATCAGCGTGCCGACGCCGGCGAGCACGGCGGCGGTGCCTGACAGGGCCGCCTCGCCGGACTTCACCCATTCGAGCATTTCCTGCACGTCGAACACGCGTTCGGATACATTGAAGCCGCGGTCGCGCGCCAGGGTGAGCAACGAGTCCCGGGTGACCCCATGCAGGAAAGTGCTGTCGAGGCCGCGCGTCAGCAATTCACCGTCGCGAATCAACAGAAAATTGGCCGCGCCGGTCTCTTGGACCTCGCCGCCCGGACAGAACAGCACCTGGTCCGCTTGATATTTGGCGCGGGCGGCCAAGGTGGGGCCCATCGCCGCGGCATAATTGCCTCCCGTCTTGACCATGCCCATCTGCGCCGCCGATCGTGTGTGCTCATCGTCGACCAGGATGCGCAGCGGCTTCATCCCGCCCGCGAAGTAATCCCAAACCGGGCTCGCCAGCACCAACAGCATCGCCTCGGTTGCCGGCGTCGCGGCGGCGCCAATGTTCGCCGTGGTGCCGAACAGGATCGGCCGCAGGTACAGCGCACCCGGCGCCTCGGGCACGGCGTCGCGGCACTGCGCGATCACGGCGCGAACCATGTCGCCCGCCATGGCGGCGGGCGGCTCCGGCAGCACCAGCTGACGGGCGCTCTGACGCAGACGCTGGATGTGGCGGTCCATCCGGAATGTATGAACCGACCCGTCCGCATGTCGGAACGCCTTGAAGCCTTCGAAACAGGTGCTCGAGTAATGCAGCACGTGAGCGGCGGGACTCAACTGTACGGGCTCGACCGGTTTGACCTCGGACTCGCTCCAGCGCCCCTCACGGTACGTGGCGACCGCCATATGCGAAGCGAGCACGCTGCCGAACGCCGGGCGCGAAGTTTGGGCCTTTGGCTCCGAAGTCACACGTTGGGGTTGCGGGGTCATGGAGATATCACCTTGGAATGAAGATCATTGCCGGATGCTCGAGCAGCTCTTTCAATGCTTGAATCATCGCCGCTGCATCATAACCGTCCACGAAGCGATGATCGAATGAAGAGGACAAGTTCATGATTCGGCGTATCGCCACCGCACCTTGGTGAACCACCGGTCGCTCCACCGCCTTGTTGAGGCCGATGATGGCGACTTCCGGTGCGTTGATGATGGGTGTGGACGCGATCCCTCCCAATTTGCCCAGACTGGTGACCGTGATGGTCGAGCCGACCAGCTCGTCGCGAGAGGCCTTGTTGGCGCGCGCCCGCTCCGTGACCCGGCGGATCTCGGCAGCGAGCCCCGCAAGCGTGAGCCTCTCGGCATGGCGTACCACCGGAACCTTCAATCCGTCCGGCGTCTGAGTGGCCACCCCCACGTGCACCGCGCGATGGCGTACCAGGACCCCTCGCGCAGCGTCGTATAGGACATTGCACTGCGGAAAGGAGTTCAAGGTGCGCACCAGCGCCGCGATCACCAGCGGCAGGTAGGTCAAGGACGGCTCGCCCCGCCCATTCTTGGAATTGAGGTGCTGGCGCAGCGCCTCGAGCTCGGTCACGTCGACCTCTTCCACATAGGCAAAATGCGGGATATTGCGCTTGGCCTCGCTCATCCGCTCGGCGATCAGGCGTCGCACCCCGATGACCTTGATCTCGGACGTTTCCGCGGAAACGTCGCCGCTAGGCGCGGAGGCCGCGGACGCCAGGTCCTCTCGAACGATGCGGCCACCCGGGCCCGAACCCACCACGGCGTGCAAATCGATGCCCGCTTCGCTCGCTCGGCGCCGGTTGGCGGGTGAGGTCATGATCCGTCCCGTTGGCGAGCCGGTCGGCGTGGCGGTTGCGGCAGCCGGCGGCGCGGCAGCCGGCGGCGCGGCAGTCGGCGGCGCGGCAGTCGGCGCGGGCGGCGGCGCGGCGGTTCTCTGTGCGTTCACCGGCATCGCGCGCGCGGCGCCTTTGGGCGCGTCGACCGCTTTGGCTCCCGCCGAGACGGGCGCGCCCACGTCGAACACGATCAGCGGCGAACCGACCGCCACCTTGTCACCCGGGTTCCCGGTGACAGAAATGACCTTGCCGCTGACCGGTGCCGGCACCTCGACCGCAGCCTTGTCGGTCATCACTTCGACGATGATCTGATCCTCGGCCACCGTGGCGCCCGGTGCCGTGTGCCAGGCGATGATCTCGGCCTCGACGGTTCCCTCGCCGAGATCCGGCATCTTGAACACGAACTGACTCATGCCGACTCCATCGCGGCCTTGACGGCCGTTGCGACTCGTTGCTGACCGGGAAAGTATTCCCATTCGAAGGCGTGCGGATAAGGCGTATCCCAACCCGCGACTCGCTGAATGGGCGCTTCCAGGTGCCAGAAGCATTCCTCCTGAATCACGGCGACGAGTTCGGCGCCGAAACCGGAGAAGCGCGTTGCTTCGTGCGCCACCACGCAGCGTCCGGTTTTTCTGACCGAGGCGACGATGGTTTCCACATCCAGGGGCACGAGCGACCGCAGATCGACGATCTCCGCGTCCACGCCAAGGGCCGCGGCGGCGGCCTGGGCGACGAACACCATGGTTCCGTACGTCACGATCGTGACCTGGGAGCCCTCGCGCACCACCTCGGCCAGTCCCAGCGGCACCTTGTAATGCCCTTCGGGCACCTGACCCTTCGGGTGAGCGCTCCACGGCACCGCCGGCTTGCCGGAGTCGCCGTCGAAAGGACCGTTGTACAGGCGCTTCGGCTCGAAAAAAATCACCGGATCATCGTCCTCGATCGCCGTGATCAACAGCCCCTTGGCATCGTAGGGGTTCGAGGGCATGAGCACCTTCACGCCGCTGACGTGGGTGAAGATGCCCTCCGGGCTCTGCGAGTGGGTTTGTCCGCCGCGAATGCCGCCGCCGCACGGGGTTCGAATGGTCACCGGCGCGAAGAACTCGCCGGCGCTGCGATAGCGCAGTCGCGCGAGCTCGCTCACGATCTGATCGAAACCCGGATAGATGTAGTCCGCGAACTGAATCTCGGCGACCGGCCGCAGGCCGTTCACCGCCATGCCGATGGCAGTCCCAATGATGCCGCCCTCGGCAATCGGGGTGTCGAGCACGCGATGTTCGCCATATTTGCGCTGCAGGCCTTCCGTGGCGCGAAATACGCCGCCGAAATAGCCGATATCCTCGCCCATGAGCACCACGGAGGGGTCGCGCCCGAGCATGATGTCCATGGCCGAATTGAGCGCCTGAATCATGTTCATGTTCGCCACGGCCCTACGGCTCCCCGCCGCTCGAAGTGGCCGCTGCCTGGGCCGCGCCGTCTGCCTGGGCCGCGCCGTCCGCCTGGGCGCTCGCCTTCGCGTGGCCCGCATCGCGCTCCGCCCGCATCTGCGCCCGCTGCCGGACCAAGTGCTGCGGCATTTCCTTGAATACGTCCTCGAACATGAGGTCTGCATCGAGCCTCGGGCCCTCGCTCATGGTGCCGTACGTCACCGCCTGCGCCCAGCTCGAGACGACCAATGCCTCGAGTTCGACGGTGAGAGCCCGATGCCGCTCTTCCGACCATTCGCCGAGCTTGATCAAGTAGCGCTTGAGGCGCTCGATCGGGTCGCCCAGCGGCCAGTGTTCCTGGTCGTCCTTGGCGCGATAGCGCGCCGGATCGTCGCTCGTGGAATGCGCGGCCGCCCGGTAGGTGACGAGCTCGATCAAGGTCGGACCGCCTCCGGTGCGCGCACGCTGTGCCGCCCACTCAGTGACGGCATATACCGCGAGGAAATCGTTACCGTCGACACGGATGCCGGCAACGCCGTACCCGGGTCCTCGCGCCGCGAAACTGCGCTGCTCGCCGCCCGCATATCCCTGGAAAGTGGAGATGGCCCATTGATTGTTGACGACGTTCAAGATCACGGGGGCTTGGTACACCGAGGCGAACAGCAGCGCGTGGTGAAAGTCCGCCTCCGCGCTCGAGCCTTCGCCGATCCAGCTCGCGGCGAGATGGTCTTCGCCCTTGAGCGCCGCCGCCATCGCCCAGCCGACCGCCTGGGGAAATTGCGTGGCGAGATTGCCCGAGATGGAGAACATGTTCCCGGGCCGAGAGTGGTACATCACCGGAAGCTGCCGGCCCTTGCACATGTCGCGCGTGTTCGACAGCAACTGACACATCATGTCGACCAGCGAGGTTCCACGAACGATGTGCAAGCCCTGATTGCGGTAGGACGGGAACAGCATGTCGCCCGGCTTGAGCGCCATGCATTGCGCGACGGACACCGCTTCCTCTCCCAGCGAGCGCATGTAAAAGGAGATTTTTCCGGAGCGCTGCGTACGTTGCATGCGGTCATCGTAGAGGCGCGTGAGCAGCATGTGCCGCAGGCCCACCTGCAATTCCTCCGGGTCGAGATGCGGATGCCAGGGGCCGACGGCTTCGTGGTCGTCGTCCAGCACTCTCACCAACTCGACCGCGAGCGATCCCAAGTCGCGAACTTTGGCACTGACCTCCGGCCGGGGTACCGCGCCGGCGGGGGACAGATGGACGTAGCTGAAATCGGGTTTTTCGCCCGGTCTAGCGGGCGATTTGGGCAGGTGCAGGCGCGAACGCTTGTTCATTGAGATACGTTACGCCCCCTGGTAAGTCGTGTTGCATTCATTAGGGGCACATCAGATAATTTGGTATGTTCATTCCGATTATCCCCGAATAATGCAAAATTCTGTTCACCAGGGCATTGACCGGCTCGATTTGCGCCTGCTCGATATCTTACAGCGGCGGGGCGCGCTATCCGTGGCGGAGGTGGCCTCGGAGGTGCGCATCTCCACCACGACCTGCTGGCGGCGCATCCAACAACTCGAGCGTGACGGGGTGATCAAGGCGCGCGTCGCGCTTCTCGACCGCAACGCGCTCGGCCTCGATCTGACCATCTTTGCTCACGTGAAGCTCGCGACCACCGGGCGCGATGCGCTCGGCGAATTCGAGGCGGCGATCCGCGACCGCGCCGAGGTCCTCGAATGCTACACGCTGACCGGCGAGTGGGACTTTCTGCTGAAGATCGTCACCCGCAACATCAAAGCGTATGAGGCGTTTTACCTCGACTACTTGTCGCGCATCCCCTGCGTGCGCTCGGTCAATTCCTCGGTGGCGGTGACGGTCATCAAGGAGTCCACGGCGCTTCCATTGGGGGTCGCCGGAGGCGCCTAGCCGCTGTGCTGCACGAAGCGGCGAATCCTTCGGCAGCCCTCGCGCAAGGTCGCCTCGCCGGTCCCGAAGAACAGCCGCACGAAACCCGCGGTACCCTGGCCGAACGCGCCACCGTCCAGCACCGAGACCCCTTCCGAACGGAACAGGCCCGTCATGAATTCGTGGCCCGACATCCCGCATCCGCGCACGTCGATCAACATGAACATGCCGGCGTCCGGCGTGCAACACCGGATCATCGGCGCGCCGTTGAGCGCGCCGAGCACGAGATCGCGCCGGCTCGCGCAGAACTCGCGCATCCGCGCCTCGGCCGACGGTGCGATTTGAAGCGCCGTGAGCGCCGCTTCTTGGATGAAGCCCGGCAACCCATAGAGCATCGCGATCGCCAGCGCCTCGGCGTGTGCGACGAGCGCCCTCGGACCCACCAGCCACCCCGCACGCCATCCCGGCATGGCATGCGTTTTGGACAAACTGCTGACCGTGATCACCTGATCGGGCAACTCCGCCGCGAGGCTCGGAACACGTCCGTCGGCGGCCAGGCCCGCGTAGACCTCGTCCGCCACGACCCAAAGCGCGTGACGGCGCGCGAGGCCGCCGATCACGGCGAGCTCCTCGAAGCTCAGCACGTGACCGCTCGGATTGTTCGGCGACGCGAAGAAAATCGCCCGAGTCCGCGGGGTTATGGCTGCCTCGAGCGCGGCGAGATCCGGTCGGAAGTTGGATGATGCCGGACCTGGAACGCGCACCATGTGCGCGCCCGATGCCTCGATGGTCGCGGCATACGTGGGGTACAGCGGCTCGAACGCGATCACCTCGTCGCCGGGCCCGGCGAGGCACAAGGCCGCGGTCAGCAGGGCGTTTTGAGCTCCTGCCAGAAAGATGGCATTGGCGCTGTCGACCGCCTGGCCGGTGCGCTCGCGATGGCATCGGGCGATCGCCTCGCGCAGCGCCTCGCGACCCGCCACGGGCGTGTAGTGCGTATCGCCGCCCCGCAGGCACTCGATGGCCCGCTCCACCACCGGCGGCGGCGTTTCCAGATCCGGGTCGCCGACGCTCAGAATGATCACGTCCTCGCCCCGGTCGAGCGCGGCGCGCGCCGCGTAGTGTGTCGTCCACGCATCGGCGCCGTCGCCGGCAATGCGCTTGACCAGATCCGAATACTTCATCCGCCCCGACCTTTGCACGGCCGAGGGCCGGCCGATTTCACCAGGAGCGGATTCTATCGCGCCGCGGGTGGCGGCCACCACATCATCGAACTCTCGCCGCGTGCGGCCGCCGGCCGCAAGCCGGTCGGCCGCGCGCCGCGCCGCTATTGAGCGAAATCGAACAGCTCGAACAGATCCCCTAGCGCCGGGGAATTCAGCGGGATATACGGATTGGCCTTGCTCGACACGGGATTCGGGAAATTGTCGCGACTGCGCTGCGTGATCGTTCCCAGATTCCAGTTGCGCTCGATGAACTTCACGATCGAGACGTGGTCGGCGTACTCGTGCGAGATGTGGCCGCCCTTCGTGTACGGTGAAACCACGATCAGCGGAATGCGCGTACCGTCTCCGAAGAAATCGACCGGCTGTATGTACCCTGAATCGTAGTAACCGCCGCCCTCATCGAAGGTGATGAAAATCGCGGTGTCCTTGGCGTACGGAGAAGCCTCCACTTGATCGACGATCTTCTTCACGAAGCCTTCGAATAATTGCAGCTTGGAGGAGGATGGATGACCGTCCGTGTAGCCGCTCGGTTTCACGATGGACACCGCCGGCAGATGCCCCCCCGCAATATCCGTATACAGATTCACCGAGTCCTGAATGTGCGCCTTGATCTGCTCGGGATGCGACATGATGGAGGTGTCGTATTGGAACGGATTGCAGATGTTGCAGTATTCGTCGGCCTTCGGGCCGGCGGTCCCGTAGTTCAGCTGGTACGGATCGTCCACGTAGTTGTTCCATTGATCTCCGTAATACTTCCACGAGATCGCATGGGCGTTCAGCGAGTCGCCGATGCTGGGTGTGGATGACGGCGGAATGGTAAACGGTGTATTCGACGGGTTCTGGTCGATCGAGGCATTGTTGCCGTTGCCGAAATATCCGGGGTTGTAGTTGTTCAGCAGGTAGTAGTGGCCGGGCTCGCAGCGCGGATCGATGGGGCGCGGCAAAGTCGACAGATAGTCGAGGACGGCCTGGACTCCGGGAGCACTGGAATCGAAACAATCGCTGTACGAGCCGCCGCCCGAAACCGGCGACACGGTATACGGCGGCGGATAACCTGCATTGTAGTTGTTGCCGTAACCATCCTGCGTATACCAGTTGTTGGTGCTCGGAGCCGGATTCGGATTCTCGATCTCGCTCACCGTTCCCGCGTCCGGATTCGCGCCGCCCTGGTAGGCCTGAGTGAACACCTTGACGTTCTCGGGGGGCGTTGCGGGTTTACCCCTCGCGTCGCTGTACCAGATCATGTCGGCATGGCCGAACATGATGTGGTTCGCTCCGGTGCCGCCGTTTACGGACTGGTGAAAGTTGTCGCTCATCGCATAATTGTCCGCGAGGCTCTTCAAGTACGGCACGTCGCCCTGCTGCACGTTGTAGAACCCCAGCGCGCTCGAGCCCTCTGCGGTCGTCGTGGCGCCCGGCGAATACTCGGTGCTGAAATTCTTGGGTTGCGCGGCGCCGTTGGCGCCGGCGCCGACGGTCACTTCCACCCAGGAGAAGAGCTTGCCGGTGCAGCCGGACGGATTATCGTTCGTAGACCGGGTCACGTTGCAATCGATCTGCTGCCACATCTGATAGAAGCGATGCACGGGACTCGCAGAATAGGCGCTGTACGTAAAGGTCTTGCCGTTGGTGAGTTGGAAAGGCCCCGCCGGCAGATTGTTCACGTTGGTGATGCGCTCATCGGGCGTCGCTTTGGTCTGACCGGTGCCACCAGTCAATAAATCGATGTAGTAGTCCGCGGGCAACCCGGATTCCGATTGCTCGGCGAGCGTGAGACTGTCGGCGCAAGCGGCGATGGGCGTTCCCGCGACGCACATGTTCGGAATGTAGGAGATCTTCGGGCCGCCGACCAATGGCGCGGGCAGTTGGTCGCTCGGAAATTCTTCTTTGGGCGGACTCAGCAGGAAGGGATCGGCACTACCCTTGTCCGTCGCGGCGAGCTGATGTGCCTTCTCCCAATTGGGTCCGGGAACCGCTTTGCCGGCGCTGTCGATCTTCACGATGCCTTCGGACAAAAGATTGTTGATCGTCTCGCCCTTCTTCGGCTGGTAAGTGGCAAACACATGGTCGAAGCTGCGGTTCTCGCCGATGATGACGATGACGTGCTTGATCGGCGTGCGGGTACTGGCGTTGCCGCTTGCGGCTGCGCCCGCGAGGGCGGCACCAAAGGCCATTTGAGCGAGTGCCAGTGTACAAAGCGCGATGCGTGCGGGGCGCAACAGGAGCGCCGGTAGATTCTGCGAGTTCATGAATACCTCCCGGAATGAAAATTCGTTGGAGTTGTGGTCTCGCGCGTCCGAGCGCGGCGCCGCTTTGGCGCGCACGGCAATTTGTAGAAGAAATTTGTTGCAGTGGTGTGATGCTTGCGTGACCGCGAGCACAAGCTCGAACGCCAGGTAATTCTTACACCACGGCGATGAGGCGCCGTCGCAGTGCGGCGTCACTCAGTCGCGGGGTTCGACGCGGATGGTCCCCATCATCCCGCCGTCCTCGTGCTCGAGAATATGGCAGTGGTACACGAACGTACCAACGATGTCCGGATCGCGAAAGTCCATCCGCAGCCGCACACTCGGATACTGCAGCATCGTGGAGTTGTAATACGGAATGTTCACGGTATCGCGCAGGAATGGCTCGTTGACGGGCACTCCGGACCAGTCGAGCAGCAGAAAATGCAGCTGGTGGATGTGGAACGCGTGCAGCTCGGTGGAGCGATTTTCGATGATCCAATCCTCGACATCGCCTTGATGGACCACGATGTCGGGCTGCGTGGCAGCCGGATCGAATGGCCCGGGCGTTTGGCCGTCGACTGTGATGTAAAACTCCGTCGCGCTATTGGGGTCAGCGGGGTCCGAGAGTCTCTCCGAGAAATAGAGTTTGCGCACGCGCACAGGGGTGACGCTTCCGAGCCATGCCCGCGCGGCGGGCGCGAGGGTCGCGCTCACGGGCGGCAGCATGGAGCGCGGCTCAGGTGCATCGCTGCGCGCAATCATCGAAGCCAGCGCGCGATTCGGATCGTTCTCGCCGCCTTGCCCCGTATCGACCGTTCGCGTCACGAACAGTCCCCGTACTCCCGCCGGCGGCGCGTCGACGATGAATTCCACGCGCCCTCCCGGCGGCAGTCCGACGTGATCGCGCCACACCGGGTTGTTGGACGGTTGGCCCGCGGCGCTCAACGGGACGCCGTCGAGCGCGACCAGGCGGAGCCTTTGAGGAATCCTTTGGAAGATCACCGCGAGATTCAAATAGGTGATGGCCGAAGCATTCACCACGCGCCAAAGCTGGCGCTCGCCCGGTCGCATGGTGATCGATGCCGGCGGGTAATCCGGATACGGTACCGGCACGTAATTGATCGAAAGATCCTTTGCGGGCTTGCCGAAGCCGGTACCGTTGTTGGCGGCGTCGCCGTCGCGGTCGATGAACATCCTCGGCACGACCGGCTCGTCCTTGGATGGCGGGGCGCCTGCATTCACGAGATCTTGGTCGCGAATCACCAAGACGCGCTCGGGAAGTCCGGCAATCTGCGGCTCGGCACGTTCGATGCCTTCGATGATCAGCGCGCCCGAGGCGCCGCCGAGCACCTGTTTCGTGCTGAAACCATGGATGTGCGGGTGATACCAGTACAGTCCGGGCGGCTCGTCGCGGGGAATTTGAACACGATATTCAAACGCTGCATCGCCCGGCTGAATCGAGGTCTTGAGAACCTCGTCCTGATGGCACACGGGAGGTACGGTGAGCCCGTGGAAGTGCAGGTTGGTTGAGATCAACGACATGATTCCGTCGGTGCACTCACGGCCGGGAGGCTTGCCATGCGTATGGGAGCGCGCCAAAGGCAGCGCGCCCGCTGTTCCGAGATCGGTCAATTGGTTCTCGAGCGCGAGGACGAGCGTATCGCCGGGCTGCAAGCGCAGCGTCGGCGCTTGGGCGCCATCCCCAAGCAGATAGCAATAGCGGATCGAGCCGTCGCTCTCGCGATGATTTCGCAACGTCAGCCGGAGCTTCAACACTCCATCCCGGCTGCGCAAGTCCTCCGGCTCCGGGACTTCACTGCCGATCGGCGGCCGGGTGCACGGATCATGCTCACCCTCGGGCGCGGCGAGGGTGGGCGCGGCGAGGGAGCCACGGGAATAGACAACGGCGACAGCCGCGCCGATCCATGCCAACCGCAGAGCTGTGACGCGCATCCGGACAGCATATCAACGGAACGTTAACGGGCGGTGACGAGCCCTGCCTCAACAGCCGAGCACGGAGCGCCCCGACGATGAGCCGACCTTGATATGATGAGCCGCAACAACAAGGGGGATGCTCCATGATCAAGTTGATGAGTCGCGTGCTTGGATTGACCGCCGCGCTGGCGGTGCTGCCTGCCATGGCGGGTGAAAAGATCGTCGTCGTCGAGCGGCCGGTGGGCGAGACCAGCGTTGATCTGGGCGCCAAGGGTGACTCCGTCGGAGACCTGCTGGTATTCGCGAACAAGGTCTATGACGCGGGCAATAAAACCGAGATCGGGTCCGACCAGGGATATTGCGTGCGCACCATCGTCGGCAAGAGCTGGGAGTGCATCTGGACGCTGACTCTGAAGGCAGGCCAAATCACCGTCGAGGGGCCATTTCTGGATGAGGGCGACTCGCTGATGGCCGTCACCGGAGGGACCGGCAAATATGCCGGGGCCAAGGGCAGCATGAAGCTGCATCCGCGTGACGCCACGCCGACCGGGTACGACTTCACCTACGATTTGCTCTGAGCCGCATGCCGTATACGGCTGAGCATGCCTTGCGCAGCAGGAAGGATTTTCCGGCGCTGCAAAAGAGGCACGGTGTGCACGAGCTCGCATACCTCGACGGTCCCGGGGGAAGCCAGGTGCCCGCTGCGGTCGTCGAGGCCATCGCCGACGTCTACGCCACCTGTAACGTCAATACGCACGGTAGCTTTCCCCCGTCGCACGAGGTCGACCGGCGAATGCAGGGGGCACGTGAGGCCGTCGCCACGTTCCTGGGCGCGGTCTCGGCCGATTGCATCTCGTTCGGGCAGAACATGACGACGCTCAATTATTCGTTGAGTCATGCCATCGGGCGCACGCTGAAAGCCGGCGACGGCGACGAAGTGCTGATCAGCGAGCTCGATCATGAAGCCAACCGAGGCCCCTGGCTTGCTCTTAGAGAGCGGGGCATCCGAGTGCAAGAGGTGCGTTTATTGGAAAGCGGCGTCTTGGACTACGAC
>Ga0187863_10003130_pt1 | contig 12346 bp, 10 predicted proteins | sample June2016WEW_11_1_FD_132975 | JGI IMG/M metagenome (GOLD analysis project Ga0187863, IMG submission 132975) | Peatland microbial communities from SPRUCE experiment site at the Marcell Experimental Forest, Minnesota, USA - June2016WEW_11_10 | ecosystem: Environmental > Terrestrial > Soil >...
GACGAGGAACGTCGAGATCGACGGCATCACTTGTGTTGTCCGCAGCCGGACGTGGCAGATTCAGATGAAGGACTCCCGAATGACGGGGTTTTACGACGTCAACGTGATCGGCGGCGCACCGCTCGACGCCAATCAGGACGGCATGGACTGGCTGGGCGGCGGCGATACGACGGTGCGTGACTGCTTCTTTCGAGCCTCCGACGACGTGTTTGCGATGGAGGGCAACTGGGACGGGTACACCGACGCCGAGATGCGGATTCCGGGGCACGACGTCACGAACATCACGGTCGAAGATACGGTAGCGTCGACGAGCATTTCGAACACGGTTCGAGTGGCGTGGCCGAAGAAGACATTTCGCAGCGCACATGTGACGATGCGGAATCTGGATGTTATCCATACCGGATATGGCGGCTGCGTGGTGCCGTTTGCTTTCTTCGAGCTGTGGGCCGATGAGCTGGCGACGGGCGATCACACCGATTTCCAGTTCAGCAATATTCGGCTGGAGGATTTCTATTCCCTGATGCAGATCCGGTATCCGAATCCTCGAGTCGAGGGCGTCGTCTTCTCCAACGTCTCGGCGCTGGACGGCGTGGCGATGGCGCCGTCGGTTCTCCAGGGCAAGGTGAGCGGCGTGGTTCTGGACGGAGTTCGAGTGACGGGCAAGGTGGCCAGGAGCGATGCCGACATACCTCTCGAGGTCAGCGTTGGTGCGACTGAGCCGGAGTATCGGCCTGGACTGGTGGACGCTTCGTTCGACTATGGGCCTGGGTTGATTCGGCCGGGCGATACGGTCTCCTTTCATATACTGGCGCCGGCAGCGGGCTGGCGGTATGAGTGGCTGTTTGGCGATGGGACGACGGCGGCGGGAAGCCAGGTCCAGCATGTTTTTCCGGACGCCGAAGGCACGCTGCTCGACGGTTCCGGGCGGTTTCGGGTTTTGGTTCATGCGACGAGAGCTCCGCACGATGAGGTGTGGGTTTCCCGATCAGTGGTGGTTGGGCGACAGCCGGTTGGAGCGGACACTGTGCCGGAGCCGTTGGTTCCGGGAGTGACGCGGGTCGACACAGGGCGAGCTACCGAGTACGACGGCTGGGTACAGATTCCGGCTGATGGCGGCTACAGCCTGACGCTGCTCAGCAGCCGGCGTGCGGTGATGATTGTGGACAATCTTCCTCCGGTGCGGAGTCCGGAAGTACGGATCGAGGTGTGCGGCTCACTCGGCGATGCGGTGTTGCCGACCCAGATCAGTGCGGCGCTGCTGGCCGGATTGCACCGGATCCGGATTGAGCTCGATCCGGGTGTTGAGAATGTGACCCAGAGCAATCTGGGCGATGGTGCGCCGGTGCTCCTCTGGGAAGGCCCGGGCATTTTGCCGGAGGCGATTCCGGCGGCAGCGCTGCTAAAGGCAGGCAACAGGCAATAGGCAGTAGTGAAAGCCCATGTCCCCAACTGCAGGGACATGGGGCACCCATCTTATTGGCGGATGAAGCGGTCTTTCGGCTGCTGGCGTGGAGCCATGGGCCAGCCTTTTTCCGAGCCTGGGCTGCTGCGGGCTTCGTTGTCGTTCAGAGTCTGAAGGCCATCGTGTCCGGCAGCGGTGGGCGAACCGGGAACCGGAGGAATTCCGGTGGAGACGGAGGCGTATTTGGGGTCCGGGTGTGGCGTGGTGGTGATGTCGGAGACCGCTTCAAAATGGGCGTGCGCTTTGTTGGAGCGAGTGGTTTCGCATCCGGTGACAACGAGACCCACGAGAACGGCGGACAGGACAACGGGAACTGATCTCATACTTCTCCGACGAGCAGAGTTTAGAGTTGAGGCTCGGACACTTCGTTTCGATGTCCATCTTACCCGCATCTGCCCAACCCATTCGACTCGTTCGCTGCGCGAACTCGCTCAAGGCAGGCTCCATTCGACTCCCCTGCTTCGCTTCCGGTCGCTCAGGGCAGGCTCTGGGGAGGATGCGGGATGAGCCAACGTGGCGGAGGCATCGTCAATGCTCCAGGGCGGCGCGGATGGCGGAGAGATAGGGCTCGGGCAGCGGGCATTTCTGCATGGTGCGATCGACCGAGACGTGGACGGTTTCGGCATCGGCGAGGAGAACCGGCTCGGCTTCGCCGTCCCGGGCGCAGAAGAGGCGGTAGGAAAACTTGATGACCGAGGTGCGCAGGCCGGAGATGTGGGTTTCGATGGTGACGAGGTCGTCGTAGCGAGCCGGAGATTTGTAGCGGCAGGAAGCTTCGACGACGGGAAGATGGCAGTTGTGCTCGAGCTCCATTTGTTTGTACTCGAAACCGAGCTGGCGGAGGAGCTCGACGCGGCCAATTTCGCACCAGATGAAGTAGTTGGCGTAGTAGGCGACACCCATCTGGTCGGTTTCAGCGTAGCGGACGCGGAGAGTGGTGGTGGAAGGCGGCATGAGGCTATGGTACTGGCCCTTACTTTCGTAAGAGGGGGTCCCCCCTCCCCCCACCCCCCACTGCGGGATGGTCGTTGATTCTGCTAGAGTTGCGTAGGGATAACCAAAGTGGGCGAGCCGGGAGCCGGGAGTGGAGAGCCGGGAGTGGAGAGCCCGGAGCTGGGAGCTGGGAGCCGGGAGCCGGGAGCTGAGAACCGGGAACCGTGAAGCGAGAGCCACCGCCGGGAGCCGGGACGGCTGCCTGCGAGGCTGGTCTGGCTTGCTGTGGACGGCATGTTTTCTCCTCTCCGAAAACAGAAATGCCCGCGGCGATGGCGGGCTTTTTCTTTTCTTACTCTATAAGTTCAGAATATCACATGGGAAGGGTAAGTCGGCCAAATTTCTTTGAAGGTATAAGGGTGCAAGTGACTTGGAATGAGAGAGAAAACTTTTGTAACGTGCGAGAAAAGCTTGACAAGTTTTCCACATTTGGGGACTTGGGGGAATTCCTGGAAATTTTGGGCGGACGGGGGGCAAGGCCGCGAGGGCTGAAGCCCGATTCATTTTGCTGCGGTTACTGCACGGCTCACCCGTGCCCCTTCAAAACGCCGCTGGGGCTAAAAAGCCGCCACATCTAATTTGGCCGCTTTCGGCAGACTGAAGTCGTGCCCTGATACAGAGGCAAAGCGGCGCGCTTCCCACCCCCATCACGCCAACAGCAGGCGTGCCGGGGGCCCCGGTTTTGGCGCGAATCCCGGGTCTCAAAGTCGAGAGCCGGGGCACCTGGCAGTGCCGTTTTGGTCCAGAGAGAGTTACCTGGGAGTTGAAGTCCGGCATTTAGTTGTGCGGGCAGGACAGGGTGTGGGGCTAAGCTTCTTGCTATGGGGTGAACCTGGCCGAGTGCGGCGGCGAGGGGGTGCTTTTTTCCGCAGGCTTTTTTCCGCAGGCTCTTCAGTCGGGCCGTAACCGCCCCAAAATGGGCCGGGCTTTAGTGACTGCGTGAAAACTAGATATTTCCGCAAGGCGTAGTGTTTACGAGTTCGGTTCCGCGCAATGTGTTGTGCAAAAATCGAGTTCTCACGCAGTCACTTTAGCCCTTGCGGTAATTCCTCCTGATTCATCCGACATTCCCTCGGGGGTTCTTCGTCACTCAAACTCAGTCCGCCCACGAATCAGGCGCCGAGTCCTCTCCACGATTCCAAAATTTGCAGTCGCAGAATGCCTCGCACCCCGAGCCCCATCCAGCGCCCGGCAATATACTGGACCCCCCAGCTCAAGGGTCCGCGAAACCGGAAGGAGAAAATCCTCATGCCCCAGCCAGCACCCCTGCATCTCGTTTTCTATTTCGCCGCATCCCCCGATAAGGTCTGGGACGGCTTCGTCTCCCCCGAATCCAACCGCATCATCTTCGGCGGGGCCGAACTCGAAGTCGAGCTGAAGCCAGGCGGTCCGATGAACTGGGTCGGACCTGGCGCCGACGGCAAGCGCACCGTCTATGTTCGCGGCGAGGTGCTCCAGTCTGAGCCGCCAAAATTGTTGCAATACACATTCTCTATGGGCTCTTCCAGCAAACCCTCCCGCGTCACCATTGAACTCGTGCCCGAGTCCGAAGCCACAAAGGTCTCCGTGACCCATGACCAGTGGACAGAAGACGATCCCGGCTATGCCCAGTCCGCCGACGGCTGGCCGCGCATCCTCTCCCGCCTCAAAACTCTGATCGAAACAGGCAAGACCTTCAAGCCACACTAACCGTGACTGAAGAGGCGACCGGTTCAGAGCGGGCTAGCCGGCGAAGGCTCCAGGCCCGGCCGCGCCCTTCACACCCGCGCCCCAGCCGTCGCCGCTCTCCACGCCCGCGGCGCATGCCCCAGCCGGATCAGCGCCGGAATCTCCCCCGCCCGCTGCGGCGGCGCAAAGAAGAACCCCTGCATCACATCGCATTTCATCTCCGCCAGGCACTCCGCCTGCTGCTTGCGCTCCACGCCCTCCGCCACCACTTCCAGCCCCAGGCTGTGCGCCAGCGAAAGGATCGCCTCCACCAGGGCGCTCGTCCCGTTCGGCTCGCACACCCGCTCGATGAACGACCGGTCGATCTTCAGCCTCTCAATGGGCAGCTGATGCAGGTGCTGCAGCGACGAATATCCCGTCCCAGAATCGTCCACTGAAAAATGAACGCCGATCTCCGCGAGCTCCCGCATTTGCCGCGCCAGATCGTCGAGATTCCGCATCACCGTCGTCTCCGTCATCTCGATCTCCAGCGTGTCCGCCGCCACGCCCATTTCCATCAGCGCCTGGCGCACCTGGCGTGAAAAATCCATCCGCATAAACTGCAGCGGCGATACGTTGATCGCGATCCTCGGCGTCGTCAATCCCTGGTTCGCCCACTCCTTGCCCTGCCGGCACACCTCTCGCAGTACCCAGTTGCCCAGCGGCACAATGAGGCCGCTCTCCTCGGCGATGGGAATGAAACGCTCCGGACTCACCATCCCGTACTTCGGATGATGCAGCCGCAGCAGCGCCTCCAGCCCGCACATCTCTCCATCCCGCCCGTATTCCGGCTGGTAGTAGATTTCGAGCCCGCCATCCTTCAGCGCCCGCCGCATGAACAACTCCAGCTCGTTGGCCTCGGTCGTCGACTGGCTGATCTCCTGCGACACCAGCACAAAATCGTTCCCGCCCGACCGCTTCACCCGGTACATCGCCGCGTCCGCGTTTCTCCACAGCTCCGCGGCATCCGTACCGTGGTCCGGATACATCGCAATCCCAAAGCTCGCCGTCAGGTCGATCGGATACTGATCCGCGACCAGCGGCTTGCGCAGCGCCGCCAGCAGATCGTCCACGATCCGCGTCGCGTCGTCCGCCGACGCCAGATCGCCCACCATCACCGTGAATTCCTCGCCCCCCGAGCGCGCCACCGTGTCTTCGGCACGCAACCGGCTCTTCAGCCGCTCCGCCACATGCTTCAGGCACAGATCCCCCACCGCGTGCCCGTAGGTGTCGTTGATCTGCTTGAACCGGTCCAGGTCCATGCACATCACTGCCGCCTTCTTGCCGCGGCGCGCGGCCGAGGCCAGCGCCTGTTCCATCCGGTCCAGCAGCAGCAGCCGGTTCGGCAGTCCCGTCAGCATGTCGTGGTGCGCCTGATGCAACAGCCGATGATGCAGCTGCTGCCGCTCCGTCACGTCCTGCACCAGCGAGAACCGCGCCCGTCTTCCCTCGAAGCTGATCGTGTGCGCCGAAACCTCCACCTGGATCTTCCGGCCGTCCCTCAGAATGTGCGTCCACGGCCCCGACACGACCACCGGCTCGGTATCCCGCAGGTTCGCGATCACCTCTTCCACCGCCCCCACTTCTTCCGCCGGTCGAATGTCTCGCAGCGTCATCCCCCGGAACTCCTCCGCCGTGTATCCGTACCGCGCCACCGCCGAATCGTTGACCGCCAGGAACTGCAGCGTCTCCGTATCGAAAATCCACATCGGGTGCGGATTGGCCTCGAACAGCACCCGGTACTCCTGGCTGCGCGCGTCCGCCTGCCGCTTCTGTTCTTCCAGCAGCGTGAGAATCATGCCGAACGCCACAAAATACTTCGGCACATTCCACATCTCCCCGATCACCTGTACACGCGGAAGCACCGCCTCCATCAGCAGCGCGACCGGAAACACCGCCCCCCACGCCGCCAGCCCAAACGTCCCCACCAGCACCCCGGCCGTCGACTGCCGGAAATCCTCCCAGTACAGCAGCGCGTTCAGCAGGAAAATCTCCGAAAGAACCGGATAAATGCTGTTCCCCGTCGGCCCCTTGACCAGCAGGATCGCCAGCCACGCCGATTCTGCCCCCAGAATCGCAGCGCCCCAGCGCCGGGCCACCATCGCCCTCGCGCCTCCTGTTCTCTGTCGGCTCTTCCCAAACCGGTAGACCACCGCCCCATAGGAGAGCTGCACCCCGACCCCGAGTCCCGCCAGCAACAACCGCGGCGCGCTCCACAGTGTGACGACAGTTACGTAGATCACCGGCGCAATACTCAGCAGCAGCGCCGGCGCCGCGAATCGCCAGCCTTCCTCCCACACCAGGGTCGACGACAGCGCAAATGCCGCGCCGCACAGCAGCAGCCCGCCCTCCGCCGCCGCCACCATCAGATTCGCGCCCCACGTCTCCGCCGGCGTGTACAGCAGCAGCCCAAAGTGGATCAGGATGAAGAACCAGCCCAGCAGCCAGAAGCGAACCCGCACCGTCGCCTGCCGCCGGTAAATCGACCCAAACAGGATGACCAGCAGGCCGATGATCAATATGTCCAGAAGGATGTTCTGCATGAAAGCGGGTTTTTCTCCCGGCGCTCAAAAGTCTGGGAAGACTGCAGGGGGAAACGATGCCAGCTGAGAGGAGAGTATGACGGATACCCAGCGGGATCAATAACCTGATGTAAGCATACTCCCGATACTCTGCCGTAATCAGCCCGCGCCCGACCCGAGAATCGCCCTCCTGTCACCCATCATCGTCACAACTCGCGTGCCCCATCTTTCCGCTGCTTTTTAGGTCACCGCGACCACCTGCCAGCCGCTTTCCCCTCCCTGCTACCCTTCCCCCATGTCCCAGATTCCGGCGCGATCCCGCTCCCTCCGCGCGCACATCCTCCTCATCGCCGTCGTCGCCATCTGGGGCTCCACCTTCGTCGTCGTCAAGTCCGCCCTCACCGACGTCTCCCCCCTCCTCTTCAACTTCATCCGCATGACCCTGGCCTTCGTCTGCCTGGCCCTCTTCTACCGCGGCCACTTCGGCCGCATGAGCCGCCGCTCCCTCCTCGCTGGCGCCATTGTCGGCTTCTGCCTCGCCATGGGCTATCAGTTCCAGACCGCCGGCCTCCGCCTCACCACGCCCTCCAAATCCGCCTTCATCACCGGAATGGTCGTCGTCCTCGTCCCCATGCTCTCGGCGATCCCTGCCCTCCGCCCGCGCGGCTCTCGCACCCCCCAATGGAACGCCTGGCTCGGCGCCCTCGTCGCCTTCACCGGCATCGTCCTCCTCACCACCCCGCCCGCTTCCGGATTCAGCCCCGGATTCAGTTCCGCCCTCGCCTTCCGCTCCATCTCGCTCGGCGACCTCCTCACCTTCGGCTGCGCCCTCGGATTCTCCCTCCACGTCCTGGCTCTCGCCCATCTCTCGCCGCGCGTTCCTTTCGAACAACTCGCCGTCCTCCAGGTCGGATTCTGCGCCGCCTTCATGGCCATCAGCTTGCCCCTGCTCGAGCATCCCTGGATGCGCCCGTCGCTTTTCCACCCTTCAGCCCGCGTCGTCGTCGCCCTCCTCGTCACCGCCATCCTCGCCACCGCCGCCGCCTTCACCGTGCAGTCGTGGGCACAAAGTTATCTTCCCGCCACGCACACCGCGCTCATCCTCGCCCTCGAGCCGGTTTTCGCGTGGCTCACTTCCTTCCTCTTCTATGGCGAACGCCTCGGCCGCCGCGGCGCATCCGGCGCGCTCCTCATCCTCGCCGGCATCGCCCTCACCGAACTGATCCCCCTGCCCATCCAGCCCGGCAGCCACGAAGGCGTCTCCCTCCCCAGCTAGCGACCAGCTACCAGCCACCAGCCACCAGCCGCCCCATGTAACCCCCGCTCGCCCATCTGCGTCTAACTCTCCCAAGGGACCAACGACCGCAACGCACCTGCCGCCTTATCCCCGGGTTCTATACTGGAGCAGGGGAGACGCCTCAGCGCCTAACCTTCTCCACCACGAGGTACGATTCACATGAAATCCCTTCTTGGGCGGTTCCGCTATAACCGTCTGGCTTCGACCTTCACCATCCTCGCCACGCTCTCCGCCTGCATCCTCGTCGGCTCGATGGTTGCGCACCAGGTGCGCGGTCAGGAATCTCAGGTCAACAGCTCGGATGCCACCCCGCTCAAAGTTCCCGCCCCCCGCGAACTTGCCACCGACTTCTCCCGCATCGCCAAAGAAGTGGGCCCGACCGTCGTCAACATTAATACCGAAATCCTCCCCAAACAGCAGCAGCAGAACCGCCGCCGCGGCCCCCATTACATGCCCTTCCCCCAGCAGCAGCAGCCGCCCGACGGCGACGATGACGATCAGGGTCCGCAGGGCAACGGCCAGGGTCAGGGCAACGGCCAGAGTCCGCAGGGCAACGGTCAGGGTCAGGGCAACGGCCAGGGTCAGGGCCAAGGCGGCCTCCAGGACTTCTTCAATCGCTTCTTCGGACAGAATCCTGACATGGGCGGTGGCGATGACGGCGAGGAACGCGAGTCCCTCGGCTCCGGCTTCATCGTCGATCCCCGCGGCTACATCATCACCAACAACCACGTCGTCGACAAAGCCGACCGCATCTTCGTCCGCCTCGCCACCGATCCCGAAGGCAACCAGGGCCGCCCCGCCAAAGTCATCGGCGTCGATAAGGCCACCGACATTGCCGTCCTCAAGATTCAGACCGACACTCCCCTCCCCGTCGCTAAAATCGGCAACTCCGACGGCGTCCAGGTCGGCGACTGGGTCCTCGCCATCGGCGAACCCTTCGGCCTCGCCAAGACCGTCACCGCCGGCATCATCTCCAGCAAGAACCGCACCGTCGAGCCTGGCACCTCCGGCGAGTTCCAGCACTTCCTCCAGACCGACGCGGCCATCAATCCCGGCAACTCCGGCGGCCCGCTGGTCGATATGGCCGGCGAGGTCATCGGCGTCAACACCGCCATCTACACACAGTCCGCAGGCAATGAAGGCATCGGCTTCGCCATGCCCTCTGACACCATCGTCGATGTCTACAACCAGCTCATCTCCCCCGAGCACAAGGTCATCCGCGGCAGCATCGGCATCAGCTTCCAGCCCAATCTGCCCAGCGCCGTCGCCCGCGTCTACGGATTCAAAACCGGCGTCATCATCAACCAGATCGGTGCCGGTCAGCCCGCCGCCAAGGCCGGCCTCAAGACCGGCGACATCATCACCACCATCGATGGCCACGCGGTCACAGATGGCGACGATCTGGTCGCCATCATCTCCGTCAAAAAGCCCGGCGCCACTGTGGACATCGGCTACCTCCGCAACGGCCAGCAGGCCCATGCCACCGTCACCATCGGCGATCGCGATAAGGTCATCGCCGCCATGAACGCCGCCGACGGCGAGCAAGGCGAAGGCAACGAAAGCCAGCCCAACGGCAACGTCTCCCCTGCCAAACTCGGGATCACCGTGCAGGATCTCCCCCAGGGAGCTCCCGCCGGCCTCCACGGAGTCCTCATCGAATCCGTCAAGCCCGGTTCCTTTGCCGATGAAATCGGCGTCGGCAATTTCCAGGGCGCCGTCGTCACCGCCGTCAACCGCCACCCCGTCCACAATGTTCAGGAATTCCAGACCTTCGTCGGTGCCCTCCATTCCGGCGACGATGTGGTCCTGGAGATCGTCGACCCCCAGCGCCCGAACTCCGGGAACGAGATGTTGGGTGGCACACTACCGTAACCCGCAATCCCACACCCCGCCCGGGCTCCCACCACAAAAGTCCTGGGAGCCTCTCGGGTTTTTGTTGCTTTTTCGGGTAACCCCTTCTACGCTGCTTGAACAGACTGCTGCCGACTTGCTTCCCCTGAGGTCTTTTGCATGGTTCCCTTGAGGACCTGCCAAATTCTTGTTCTTGGCGTTCTTTTGGCCGCCACACCCGCCTTCGCCACGCGGACCCATCGTGCTGCCACCTCCGGCCACTCCTTGCACCACAAGGGCAAAAAGCACAAGTTCACACCGGGCCAGCGCCAGATCGAGCCGGAACGCGCAACGGAAATCCAGAACGCGCTGATCCGCGAGCATTACCTTACGTCCCCCGCCTCCGGCCAGTGGGATTCCACCACCGAAGCGGCGATGCAGAAATACCAGGCCGATCACGGCTGGCAAACCAAGCTCACTCCCGACTCCCGCGCCCTCATCAAATTAGGCCTCGGCCCCCACGACGCTACCCCGACCCCGGCAGCCTCTCTCCCGCCCGTCTCCGCAGTCTCCTCCGACGATCCCTCCCACGCACCCCCACCCCCCGCCGGAACCCTAGCCACCATCAACTCCATCCAGAATTAACTCAAGGCTCGAGCCTCAAGCGCCCCCCGGCTGCAGTCGACCAGGTTCACCCCATAGCTAGAAGCGTAACCTCACACTGACCAGGGCCTTCCGGCCCTCACCCATCCCCCCTATGGATGCTCCCGCAGCCAGGTCAGGGCGGTCTTCAGGTCAGGAACTTCAACCATCTGGATTCCAGAGGGACCAAGCTGGGTCGTGACCCGATTAAACGCCAGATTCGCGATCGCTGATCCCGACTTGATCGTGATGAAATACTTGATCCCAATCGCCGCGAAGGCCTTGAAAACCTCTTTTGCAATCAGGTCCTGCACTTCCTGTGGATACATTCCCGTGGCTTTCGAGGAGTCCACCACCCACGCCCGGGCTCCGCGAGCCTTGGCATAGGCGAGACCCTTCTTGAGGATCGCCTCGCGAAACTCCGCGACCTTGATCGTGTACTTCAGCCACGTGTCGACGACGACTTTGCCCTGATCGTTCCACTCCATGACGAGAACGCCCGGTACCTCGTGGATCTTCATGATCTCCTCCCAGGCCGGTCTTTTGATCAGCCCGAATCCCCCTCGCCTCGAAGACCGCACACTGCGCCCCCGAGCCTTGGTCGCACTCCTCTCATCGGCGAGCTCGCGGAGATCTTGAGACGCCGACAACCTCTCCGGATCGTCAGGATAAGGTTCGTATCAGACACTCCGAATCATGGGGATGAAATTCGTATCAACCTCTCGGATTCATCGCGATGAGGTTCGCATTAGGGCCCGGCTTCGCAGCTTGCGGAAAAACTCGGCTCTTTGTGAAGGGGCACGACTTCAAGTCGGGCCCTGATACGAACCTCATGGCGGCGATCCCCGGGACGGACAAGGCAGAGAAGGGCAATTTCCGGCGCACGGCATTCAGGAGAGAGAATTGACGGGAGAGTTTGCAGAGGAGTACGACTTGGCGATTCCGTATTACCACGTTGATGTATTCACGGGGGAATTGTTTGCAGGGAACCCGGCTGGTGTCTGCATTCTTTCCGCTTTTCCTGCGGACGACGTCATGCAGAAAATTGCAACGGAGAACCGGCACAGCGAGACGGCGTTCGTTGCTGCTCGGGGCGATGGCGATTTCGATCTGCGCTGGTTTACACCCACCGTCGAGGACGACTTGTGCGGGCACGCGACCCTGGCGTCCGCCTTTGTGCTCGCGCTGCGGAAGCATGACGTGTGGCCGGTTCGGTTTCACACCTGCAGCGGCGTGTTGACCGTCGCTGAGGAGCAGGACGGCTTTGTCATGGACTTTCCCGCGAGGCCTCCGCAGCCGTGCGAGACGCCGGCGGAACTGTTACCGGCTCTGGGTTTGCAGGCGGCGCTGGTGATGAAATCGCGCGATTACATGGTGGTGGTGGATGAGGCGGAGCAGGTCCGGGCGCTCGCGCCCGATATTGCAGCTCTGGCCAAAGTGGAGATGGGGAACGGCGGAGCGATTGTGACCGCTCCCGGCACGGGGGACGTGGATTACGTGTGCCGCTTGTTTGCGCCAGCGGAGGGCATCGATGAGGACCCGGCCACCGGGTCGATCCACTGCACGCTGGCTCCGTATTGGGCGGCGCGGCTGGGAAAAGAGACGCTGCGCGCGCAACAACTGAGCGCCCGCGGCGGGACCATGCAGAGCACTGTCTGTGGCGATCGCGTGAAGATCGCGGGCAAGGCACGGTTGTACCTGCGGGGGACGCTCGAACTGTGAGGGGTCTGGCGGTGAGGCGGCTGGTGGCTCGTAGCGGGGGCTGGTAGCTACAAGCTAAAGGGAACCTGGCACGACCGCTGGCAACGAATTGGCAGACATCGCCTTCTAAAGAGGCGGCGAGGCGAGAGGCTGAATGCCGCGATTGGGATCGAAGCGTGAGGGGTTCAAAAC
>Ga0187863_10003132_pt1 | contig 12343 bp, 15 predicted proteins | sample June2016WEW_11_1_FD_132975 | JGI IMG/M metagenome (GOLD analysis project Ga0187863, IMG submission 132975) | Peatland microbial communities from SPRUCE experiment site at the Marcell Experimental Forest, Minnesota, USA - June2016WEW_11_10 | ecosystem: Environmental > Terrestrial > Soil >...
CCAGCACCCGCGGATCGCGATGGTACCGGTTCAGCCACAACGCGTAGCTGATCACCGCCAGCGGCTGGCGCCCGTCGTCCTCCTGCTGCGAGAACACGCGCCCCAGCATCGGCGCAACGCCCAGCGCCGAGAATGCCCCTGCTCCCAGCCGCGCGCCGTCGATCAGCTCTGGCGTCGCACCGCTCGACAACTCGTAGCTCGTCCCCGTGAACCCGCCCATCGCCGAGAACGCACCCGTCGCCCTCTCATACGTCGCAATCTCGCGCGCCGTCACCCCAGGATTCGGCCCATTGCCAACGTGGTCGCCCACAATCACCAGCCGGTCCGGATCGGCGAATGGCAGCGGCCGCAGCAGGATTCCCTCCACCAGCGAGAAGATGGCGATGGTCGCACCCATGCCCAGCGCCAGCGTCAAAATAGCCGTCAGCGTGAACCCTGGCGCCTTGCGCATCTGCCGCGCAGCCAGCCGGAAATCCTGCATCATCGCACCCCTCCATCGCTCCGCATCGAAGTATGCGTCATTACAACCCGGCCTCGCCGACGCCCGCAACCCTGCCCGTCACAAAACCAATTCGCTAAAATAAAGATGGATGGCCCGCTCACCCACCGTCGATTCGGCCGCGCCGGACACGTTAGTCCAGATCGACCTCACGCCGCGCCGCTCGCTCCCCAAACCGGAGTGGCTCCGCGCCCGCGCACCCATGGGCGACAACTACCACGACCTCAAAAAGCTGGCCCGCTCCCTCAACCTCCACACCGTCTGCGAATCCGCCCAGTGTCCCAACATCGGCGAGTGCTGGCACCACCGCACCGCCACCTTCATGATGCTCGGCAACCTCTGCACCCGCCGCTGCGGATTCTGCGCCGTCCCCAAAGGCCGCCCCGAGCCCATCGACTTCGATGAGCCCCGCCGCGTCGCCGAAGCCGTCGCCCAACTCGGCCTCAAATTCGCCGTCATCACCAGCGTCAATCGCGACGACGACATCATCGGTGGCGCTCGCGCCTTCGTCATGGTCGTCGACGAAATTCGCCGCCAGGCGCCCGGCTGCCAGGTCGAAGTCCTCATCCCCGACTTCCAGGGCAACGAAGAAGCCATCCGCCTCGTCGTCGAAGCGCGCCCCGAGATCCTCGACCACAACACCGAATCGGTCCCGCGCCTCTATCGCATCGTTCGCTCCGGAGCCCGCTACGAGCGCACCCTGCGCCTCCTCCAGTTCGCGAAGGAAATCGATCCGGCCACGGTGACAAAATCCGGCGTCATGGTCGGCCTCGGTGAACAAATGAACGAGCTGCTCCAGGTCTATCGCGACCTCGCATCCGTCGGCGTCAACGTCCTCACTATCGGCCAGTACCTCCGCCCCTCGAAGGACCATCTCCCCATCGCCCGCTACTACACCCCCGACGAATTTGCCTTCATGAAACGCGAAGCATTAGCCATGGGCTTCCGCCACGTCGAATCCGGCCCCCTCGTCCGCAGTTCCTACCACGCCCACGAACAAAGTGACGCCCAGAGCACGGCCCAGGCAGGCTCCCAGGGCACTTCGGCCGGCGTTCGCATGCTGATGTAGCCCGGCGTTCGCGCGTACAATACCTGTTTTGGGATCGTTTTCGTAAGGACCACCACCATGGCGCCATCCGTAATGGCGGGCATTCCCGCTCTCAAAGCCGACTACGCGCAGCTCCGCACCCGCATGGACAAAGCCGTCCTGGATTTTCAGACCAACCTTGGCTCCATCCGCACCGGCCGCGCCTCCATCCACATGCTCGATCAGGTCAAGGTCGATTACTACGGCACCCCCACGCCCCTCAACCAGGTCGGGCAGATCACCACCCCCGACGCCAACCTGATCGTTATCCAGCCCTGGGACGTCAGCCTCATCGTCGAAATCGAAAAATCCCTCCGCACCTCCGACCTCGGCTTCAATCCCAACAACGACGGCAAGATCGTCCGCATTCCCGTGCCGCCCATGACCGAGGAACGCCGCCGCGAAGTCGTTAAGCACCTGCACCGCGTCCTCGAAGATCACCGCACCGCGGTCCGCAATATCCGCCGCGACGGCAACGACCTTATCAAAAAGGCCTCCAAAGACAAAAAGATCTCCGAAGACGAAGAGAAGCGCTCCCTCGACGAGATCCAGAAGCTCACCGACGAGGAAATCAGGAAAATGGAAGAGATGGCGAAGAAAAAGGAAGCCGAGGTCATGCAGGTCTGAACCGGGCCTGCGTCGCGAACATCAATCTCCGCCGCGCAACAAAAAGGCCGTCCACTCGGACGGCCTTTTCTGTTGCAGAGGGTGGCACGAAATCCAGCTTATTCGGCCGCGTTCGTCCCGCTGCCGCTGCTGGCTGGAGCGATCCCCACCTGCAGACTCGTCCCCGCCAGAAGTTTGAAGTTTCCATTCGTGCTTGAGAACGTCCCCGACTCGTGATTCTTGACCGCGCTGCTCAGGGCCACGTGCTCCAGCGCGCCCGGTTGCTGGTCGAACACGCTGTCACCAGCCACCTGAGCCGGCGCCGGCTGCTCCGCCACATCGCCCAGCGTCAGACCCACTGCATCGCTCTCCGGATAGGCCGCCAGCACCGTGGCCTTCACCGGAATTTCCTTGCCGTCCTTCAGTTTCGCCGAGGTAAACACCAGGCTCACGCTCGCCGCGCCGTTAGCGTTCTTCACGTCAGCCACCTTGCCCATCAGTTCCGTGCCCTTCGGCAGCTTCGTGCCGTCCGCTGCCGTTACGGTTCCGTCGAGCTTCGCTGTTACCACTTGCCCGGTCGCCGCGCTCTTGGAATCGAGCGTCCGATCGAGCGTGGTGTTCACGCCCACCAGAGACTGCGCCGATGCAGCCCCCGCCGCGGCCAGCGAAACAAGTGCCAGACCGAATGAGAATTTCTTAAAAGATGTAAAACGCATGAATCACTCCTCTGCAGAAAATTCTGCCGTTACGCCCGCTGCTCCTTCTACCGTCCCGTCTCCCGGACAAGCTTCGGCAAACGCGCCGTTCCTCGAGAAGGTCGGCTGCCGCGGGGATTATGGGTACTGTGAATGAGCGCAGGCGCGCCAGCGGAATACCACATGGTTCCGCCTCATGGATCGCATCGCCACCAGCAGCTTCGGAAGAAGCCCCTGAAGGGACACCACCCAATCCATTTCTGCAATGGCCGTTAGCAGAAACGGTGTAAGACCACCCTCTGCACCTTTCGACGCGCGGGCGCGCTGTTTGGATTCAGGGAAAAATGGATTTATGGGGTAGAGAAAAGTTCTTACTAAACCGATTTTTTACGCCCAATTCACATCACGTATGCTACGCGCTCCAGCTCCCGCTGCATGCACTCGGGCGTGCACGAATTCGCTTCCAGACGCAACACCGCTTCGCGCACCATCGCCCGATCCGCACCGTAGCCGCGCCCCGACAGGAACGTGGTCAACAGCTCCGCCGCCTGCCACGAATCCATACTCGTCTGCAGAAGCTCGGTGCGCAGGCCCGCGAGCTCTGTCACCGGGAATTTCTCGATTCTGCTAGCGCTCGCCATGGTCGTCTCCTAGCTCGCGTCCTTTCCGGATGTCCTCCTCCGGGCGCGTTCTCAATCGGCCTTCCACTGCCGAACCTCTGTTCCCTTTAGACACATAATTGTGAAATTTGTGTTGCGATTCTCTCTCCCAGGCCCAGATATTTCTTCGCGGATATGCCCCCTTTCCATCGTGCAAAATCCCACTCCCGTAACGACAGCCGTACACTAGCTTCCGTGACTGATCCCCAAAAGGAACCGAGCCCTCCGCCCAACCACGACGGGCCTTCCTGGGGCCTGATGCTCGCTCTCATCTTCCTCGCCATGCTCATCGCCATCGCCTTCGCCTGGGCTTTCATCCATCCCTTGTTGCATCGGCACTAAAACCGCCGCCCCACACTTCCTATACGAATCGCCGGTCCTTCCCGTTCTCCCTTCCACCCAGCCTTACAATCATCGGAGATTCAGCGCCGCATTCTCGTGTGCAGGGATCGGAGACGCATGTTGCGTGTAGGCCTCACCGGTAGCCTCGGCAGCGGCAAGACCACCGTCGCGGCCATCTTCCGCGAGCATGGCCTTGTTGTCCTCGAGGCCGACGCCATCGCGCGCGAGATGATGAACCCCGGCCAGCAGGTCTTCCGCCGCATCGTCGAACACTTCGGCCCCTCCGTTATCCGTTCTGACGGCTCTCTGGACCGCGCCCGCCTCGCGACCCTTGCTTTCTCCGAAGGCCGCCTCAACGAGCTGAATCGCATCGTTCACCCGCCCGTCATCGCGGAGCAGGAGCGCCTCACCAGCGAAATCTTCGCCCGCGACCCCCACGCCGTCGTCGTCATCGAGTCGGCACTCATCTTCGAAGCCGAAGCATGGGGCAGCGTCCCCAACTGGCGTCAGCGCTTCGATCGCGTCATCCTCGTCACCGCGCCCGACGACCTCAAGGTCCAGCGCTTCCTCGCCCGCATTCTCCCGCCGAGCGTCACGCCGGAACGCCGCGCCGCCGCCGAACGCGACGCCCGCCTGCGCCTCGCCGCGCAGCTCCCCGACGCCGCCAAAATCCCGCGCTGCGACTACGTCATCGACAACTCCGGCCCCCTCGACTCGACCCGCAGCCAGGCGGAACGCATCGTCGCGGAGCTCCGCGCCACCTTCGGTGTTTGAGTCGATACAATAAACAAAGGCTGGCTTTGCGCCATCATCCGCGCGCCGGCTCATCCCACGTTCAGGCCGCCCTTCATCCCGGACCCTGACACGAAGCACGAAGCTACCTATGACTTTTCGCCGACTTATTCTGGTTCTCATTCTTGTTGCAGGATTTTGGTACTTCATCACCCACTTCGAAGTCCGTCGTCTCGGCGCTGCCGGCGATCCCGGCTCCTCGCTGACGCTGACCGAGGCCCACGCCGCGCCGGAGTACACCAACACGGAGATGAACAACATCTCCGTCTACAAGCGCGTCGTCCCCTCCGTCGTCAACATCACCGCCGGCACCGTCACCCTCGACTTCTTCATGGGCCTCGTCCCCCAGCAGGACCAGGGCTCCGGCTTCATCCTCGACAAGCAGGGCCACATCCTCACCAACTACCACGTTGTCGCCGACGCGCGAAACATCGAGGTCCAGACCCACGACAAGCACCGCTACCAGGCCCAGGTCATCGGCAAAGATCGCCTCCACGACCTGGCCCTGCTCCAGATCAACGCGCCCAACCTCGTTCCCGCCGTCCTCGCCAGCTCGCGCGATCTCCAGGTCGGCCAGCAGGTTTACGCCATCGGCAATCCCTTCGGCCTCTCCGGCACCATGACCTCCGGCATCATCAGCGCCATTCGCTCCGTGCGCAGCCCTGAAGGCGGCGTGCCCATCGAAAACGCTATCCAGACCGATGCCGCCATCAACCCCGGCAACTCCGGCGGCCCGCTGCTCAACTCCCAGGGCGAGGTCATCGGCATCAACTCCATGATTGCCCAGAACGGCGCTGAGCAGAACGCCGGCATCGGCTTCGCCATTCCCATCGATACCGCCAAAGCCGTCCTCGCCGACATCCAGAAGTACGGCCACTCCCGCCGTCCCTCGCTCGGCGTCGTCACTCTCCCCATCGGCCCCGACCTCGCCGAGCAGATGGGCCTGCCCGCGCAATACGGAGTCCTCATCGAGAGCACCGTCCCTGGCGCCGCCGCCGATCACGCTGGTTTGCATGGCGGCAATCAGGTCGCGTACCTCGGCAACATGCAAATCTCCACCGGCGGCGACCTCATCGTCGCCATCGACGGTCAGGAGATCACCAACTCCCAGGACATCGCCGAAATCATGAACCAGCACCAGCCCGGCGACACCGTCACCGTCACTTTCTTCCGCGGCCGCCGCAAAATGACCGCCCGCGTAACCCTCGGCGAAGCCCACGACCAATCCGCCTGAGTCAAAGAGTCAAACAGCGAGCGGTCCACATCCAATGGCGTGATGACCACCCGCTGGACCGCCGCCCAAATCCCCCTGCAGCAAGGCAAGCTCGCGTACATCACCGGCGCCAACAGCGGCATCGGTTTTCACGCCGCGCTTGAGCTCGCCCGCGCCGGAGCCACCGTCATCCTCGCCTGCCGCGACCAGGCCAGGGCCGAAGCCGCCCGCCAGCGCATTCTCGCCGAAGTTCCCGCAGCCCACCTCGAAATCGCCCTCCTCGATCTGGCCAGCCTCGCCTCAGTCCGCGCTGCTGCCAAATCCTTCCTTGCGACCAACCGCCGCCTCGACCTCCTCATCAACAACGCCGGAGTTATGGCCTTTCCCCAGCGCCGCGTCACGCCCGAGGGCTTCGAGCTCCAGCTCGCCACCAACCACTTCGGCCACTTCGCGCTCACCGGACTTCTGCTCCCCGCTCTGCTCCAGGCCGGTCAGCCAAACCCTGCCCGCATCATCACGGTTAGCTCCATCGCGCACCGCGGCGCAACCATGGACTTCAACAACCTCCAGTGGGAGCACGACTACAAACCCTGGCCTGCCTACCGCCGCACCAAGCTTGCGAATCTTCTTTTCGGATTCGAGCTCCAGCGCCGCCTCGAGCGCACTCACGCGCCCGCCATCAGCATCGTCGTGCACCCTGGCGTCTCCGCCACCAACCTCTTCTCCGCTGGACCCGGTTCCGCCGGAGGGCCGCAGGCCATCATCGGCCCGCTCGTCATCAAACTCTTCGGGCAATCCGACGCGCAGGGCGCGCTGCCCACGCTCTACTCCGCCACAGCGTCTCAGGTTCAAGGCGGCCATTTCTACGGCCCCGACGGCTTCCGCGAAATGCGCGGCTACCCCGTTGAAGTCCACGCCGAAGCCCAGGCGTATGACGAAGCCCTCGCCGCCCAGCTCTGGACTGTTTCTGAACACCTCACCGGAGTCACGTTCCCACTCTCGGCTTAGCCGATCCCTGTCCCGTGCCGTGAGCCCTGAGCCCTGAGCTCTGTGCCCTGTCTTCACCGCAGCCGCTGCGTCACCTCGGGCCGCACCAGATACAGAAAGAACACCAGGTTCAGCGCCACCATCACGATCTCCGCAATCTGGTGAAACTTCACCAGCACCCACATCCCATACAGAGCCGAACAGAACACCGCCGCCAGCGCCAGCGCCCATCCCCATCGCTGCACCCGCAGCAGTCCCTGCCCCGCGGCGGCAAACGCCGCGCACAGGATGAGCACTGCCAGGGGTAGCTTGTGCAGGGTGACGCCCACCAGCCCGATCAGGCACAGCACAAACATCCACGCCCCGATCGCTGCCATCCCTGGCAGCAGCCCGCCCTTTTCTTCGTCGCTCATAACGTGCGCAGATAGGCCAGCAGATCCGCCAGTTGCTGATCGCTCAGGTTATTCCCGTATCCAGGCATCATGTTGCGCCCGCGCAGAATCACCGGCGTCACCCGCTCGTCGTTCGCCGGAGCGCCGCTCGGCAGATACTTCTTCCTATACACCCCAAATAAACTCGGCCCATGCAGATCGCCGCTCTGGTTCGCGTAGTGACAGCTCGCGCAGTACTGCTGATACACCGCGCGGCCCCGCGCCTCCTGCGGCGTCAGCTCGCCCACCGCCTTCGACGGCCCCAGCGACGGCCCACACCCCACAACACTCAGCGCAAATACCGCCGCTACAACAACAACCGTAATCTTCAATCGCAACCTGGCTTCCCGCACCACTTCCATCTAACCCTGAACCCAAACCGCTCTTCTTCTATCCGCTAAATGCTGCTTCGCGACACCCTATCCCCTATACCCTAGTTCGCTGCGGCTACCAGCTCCACAATCCGGTCCAGCGCAACCCGCGCCGCATCGCCCGTAGGCTGCCGGTCGTTGCAGAGCACCGAAAACGCCAGCGTCCTCCCGCTCGCCGCCTTCACATATCCGCTCAGCGCGTTCACCTCTGCAAGCGTCCCCGTCTTCGCGAATACTTTGCCCTTCAGCGCTCCCATAAACCGCCCGTCCAGCGACCCATCCAAGCCGCCAATGGGCAGCGTCGACTTATACAGCTCGCCCCACGGCTGTCGCGCCGCGTACACCAGCAGCGTCGTGGCCGCGCGCGGCGTGATCAAATCCTGGGGCGACAATCCCGACCCGTCATAAAACAGAAAATCCCCCGGATCGACGCCCGCGTTCACCAGAAACTGCCGCACCACTCGCGCTCCCTGCGCAATCGTCCCGTCTTCCCCCTCCAGCCGCCCCAGCAGCCGCTCATACAACTCCGCGTGCAGATTCTGGCTCACCTTATTGGTCACCGTCACATCTTCCGCCAGCGTCGGCGACACATGCGTTGCCAGCACCTGCAGCCCCGTCACCGGTGGCTCAATCGTGGTCAGCGCCAGCGGCCGCAGTACAACGGTCTGACCCACTTCTTCCTGATACTTCTTCGTATCTGTCGGCAGCCGATGCCACGCCGTGGCTGTTCCCGTCACCGTCACGCCGCGCGCCAGCAGCATCTGCCGCAGCGCCGTTGCTGCAAACTGCGCCGGATCCTCAACCGCCAGCCCCTCATGCACCCCGTTGGCGCTCAGCGAGCCAAACAGCCGGATCGCCAGACTTCCCGGCGCGCGGTCGATCCCCGGATGTGCCGCCTCCCCCGCCCGTGCCGCCGTCAGCGAATTTTCCAGCTTGTAATACGGCACATCCGGATTCCACGCGATCGCCATCGGCGCCGTCTGCGCCGTATCGCCCTCACTCCCCGCCGGAGCGCCCGCGTTCGCCGCTGCCGGCGCAGCAGGCGTGATGTTCAGATACACAACGTTGTCGTTCACCGTGAGGGCCGACACCGGCGCGCCGTAATCCCACTGCAAATCGTCCCACGCCCAGCTTCCGCCGTACCGCTCCCACACGAACCACGTGTCGTCGCCGATTACATCGCCCGTGATCGTCTTCACCCCGCCCGAGACAATCTGGTCCGCCATGCTCTCCAGCGCCTGCAGCGGCGGATTCGGCCGCTCCGTCTTTCCACCCCACGGATACGTCCGCCCCGACATCGTCGGATCGCCCGCGCCCAGCAGCCGCACGTCGCCCGTCAGTGTCCCGCTCGCATCGATCGTCCCCGACGTGACCGCGGTCGTCGTCCACGTTGCATTCGCGGGAATCAACGCCAGCGTTGCCGCCGTCGTGAACAGCTTCGCGTTCGACGCAGGCTCGAAAAACTCCGCGTCGTTCAGCGCGTACACCACATTGCCCTCCAGCGTCGTCACTGAGATCCCCCAGTGAGCGCGCGCAACCGCCGGATCGGCGAGGATCTGCCTGATCTCCGCATCGAGCGTCACCGCTTTGTGAACCGGCCCTGCCGCCTTATGCTTCGTCGCCGCATGAGCGGTGACCATCGGCAGCAACACCGCCAGAACACATGTCGCGAGGGATTGCGCCAACCGTATTCTGGCTAACCGCTTATGCGCTGACAGTCTCATCGCTAACCACATCTTCGCTGAATTTCCCCCGAGTGTAGCATCGATTCCTGTATGGCATTCGTCCGCCGCCCTCGCTTTACCTGGCAGCTCCGCACCCGCTCCCTTACGCTCGGCGAGCGCACGTTCGTCATGGGCATCCTCAACGTCACACCCGACTCCTTCTCCGACGGCGGCGCGTTTTTCGAGCCTGATGCCGCCCTCGAACAAGCGCTCTCCATGCTCGACCACGGCGCTGACCTCATCGACATCGGTGGCGAATCCACCCGCCCCGGCTCCACGCAGCCCATCAGCTCCGCCGAAGAACAAGCTCGCATCCTCCCCGTCCTCGAAGCCATCCTCCGCGAACGTCCCGTGTCTGTGCTGTCGATTGATACCTATAAGGCTGAAACCGCCCGCGCCGCAATCGCCGCCGGCGCAGAAATCGTCAACGACATCAGCGGATTGCAGTGGGACCCGGAGATGGCCGCCACCTGCGCACCATCCAGCTGCGGCATCGTCCTCATGCACACGCGTGGCTGCCCGCCCGAGTGGCGTACGCAACCCCATCTTCCCCAGGATGAAGTCGTTTCGCTGGTGAAATCCGGCCTCGCCCACTCCCTTGATCAGGCCCTCGCCGCCGGCATCGACCGCAGCCGCATCGTTCTCGATCCCGGCTACGGCTTCGGCAAAGCCTGGGACAATAACTACCCGCTCCTCGCCCACCAGGACGAACTTCTCACCCTCGGCCAGCCCATCCTCGCCGGCGTTTCGCGCAAATCCTTCCTCGGCCGTACTCTTGCTCAGGCCATGTCTTCCGCAACCAACCCGCCCGCAGCCGATCCACCCGACTTTCCGCCGCACGCGCGCGGCAACGCCACCCTCGCCGCTACCACCGCGGCCATCCTCGCCGGAGCCAGCATCGTCCGCGTCCACGACGTCCGCCCCGCCGTCGAGGCCGCCCGGATCGCCGACGCAATATTGCGTTCGCAATAGCGAGCGCAGCTGTGCAAGTACTCGCTACCGGCTACAGGCTACAGGCTACAGGCTACAGGCTGGTTCTACGCCATCAAATCGAGCGCCCCATCGTGCTCTTCATCCGCGTCGACCGGCTCCGCCGCTTCCCGTTCACCCTCAACCTCGGGCTCCACTTCCTCCACAAACTTGCGCCTCCGCGTCTTGCCCCGCGTCCAAGCCGGATTCTGCTCCTGCCCCACCCCGCCCATCGCCGAAATCCGATCCACGTCCATGGCCCGCCGCCCGGCGCCTCGCCTCTGCGAAGCCGCACACTCTGGACTTCGGCAGCGTTCCCCGGCACGTGAGCCGACCCCGCGCAATCGCGGTGCCAGTCCCCTTCGGTGTCCAGAACTGAACCTTTTCTCCCCACCTTCCCAGCGCGTATCCCGACATCGGCTGCATTGCGCCCCGCAGTGCCTGCGAGCGGCACCCGCGAAAAGATTTTGCTTGACAAGCATATTCTTGCGGATTATAGAAACTATAGCTGGAGAAAGTGCGGAATATTGGCCGAATTCTCTGGACTTTAGAAACTTATCTAGAGGTTAGACACATGCAGACCAAAACTATCGTCGATGTCGAGGAATCTCTACGAAACGCATTGGAAGCTTTGCCTTCCATCGCCCGCGGCAACCCCTCAAACGCCACTGCTCAACAGCTGGCCGAAGCGGCGAAGATCTGGGCCGGTTATCACCTGGTCGTCGAACTGCACCAGTCAGGCAAAAATGGTCGCCGGAAGCGACGCAGTGCTTCAGCTGACAACTGGACGCCGGACACCGGAAAGATCGTTATTTCCTTCGACAGGGATACTCACTCAGAGACCTCGGACACGAATGCATTGAATCCGCCACGCCCGTTCGCGAGCCTGCAAACGGGACCATCCAATCTTCCGGCAAATGCCGCTGTCGCGTTCCCCGCGATGAGTTCCGCCAGCGCCGATCTCCGCAATGCAACGCTTTCAGATCCTCCCACGCCTTCTGTAGATTCGCCAGATTCGCGTGAACAGGAACTCTGCCGGGCACTGGGCGAAGTGGAACGCCAGGGCTTGGCGTTCGTCGGCCTTAAGAGGTTCCGCGATTTCGTGCTTCCAGCAAAGGGATATTCGTGGGCATCCGACCCCGAGCAGCGTCAATTTGTGCTCGCGGCAGCGATCCAGAAGGGCCTGATACTCACAAACCGCATACCGAACCCACGCTCTCCATCATTTCCCACGACTACGGTGCGATTGAACCGCTCAAAAGCGGCGAATCAGATCGAGGGGCAGCGCTATTCCCCCGTCCGCATTCAGGGCGAGCCGCTCTCCTCAACTATTCTGCATGACCGGGGAACGGATTGACCTACTACTTCCTGGAGTCCAGCGCGTTCGCAAAGCTGTTTGTCTTCGAGCAAGGCTCGGCGGCACTAATCCGACTCATGGAGCAGGTGGATGATTCGCGCAAGTTGGTCTCCTCGCTGGCGTCACTGGAAGTCCGGTCAGCAATTCGGCGGCGTCAAAGGGCAGGGGACATCCTGCCCTCTGACGCCGATCAGGCCCTCGACGGCCTCAGAGCCGAATGCACGCGAATCGTAGAGCAACCGGTAATCCCTGCGGTGATCGAGGGTGCGCGGCTGGTGTTGGACAGCCATCCGCTTCGTGCCCTTGACGCATTGCATCTGGCCACAGGCGTTGTCATGCGGGACACCTTGCATGTTTCGGATATCTGCTTCGTTAGCGCCGACGATGCTCTGCTCAAGGCCGCGAGCGCAGAGCAATTCCTTACCCTCAATCCTCTGCAAATCTAGTCCTTCTCCACATCGCAAAGCGAATATCCTTGACCCAGCATGGGCCGCATCCGCGTTCTCTCCGACCAGGTCGCCAACCAGATCGCCGCCGGCGAGGTCGTCGACCGCCCCGCCTCCGTCGTCAAGGAGCTGCTGGAGAACGCCCTCGATGCCGGCGCCACCCGC
>Ga0187863_10003133_pt1 | contig 12342 bp, 14 predicted proteins | sample June2016WEW_11_1_FD_132975 | JGI IMG/M metagenome (GOLD analysis project Ga0187863, IMG submission 132975) | Peatland microbial communities from SPRUCE experiment site at the Marcell Experimental Forest, Minnesota, USA - June2016WEW_11_10 | ecosystem: Environmental > Terrestrial > Soil >...
ACCCCGCCAACGGGGGTTTTAGTGCATGTGCACTGGCTTTTAGCACGCTGTTGAGTTCTCAAGGAACGGACGCACACCACCACCAGGCTCACACCTGACTCCGGGGCAACCCATCTAACTTACCTGTACGATCCGGGGCTGTCAAATCGTCCCGATTTGCCCAGGTTTCGAGTTGGGCCGCAACCCCTGACTGGACTACCGATCGGGGCCGCATGGCCAGCCTACACGGTGCGGGCTGGTCAGTGGCCTGGCTTTCCTCACGTTCAGTAGCCTGGCTTTCCTCACGTGCCGTCCAAAGTAACGGTGCCGTCCAGAGTAGGAGGGCCACGTCGAAGGGGGGACTACCCCTGAGGACAGTTGTCCACTGCACCGGAGGCCAGCCCGCAGCAGCGTCGCATCGGCAGATCAGTGTCGGCCCAAGGCCGGGCTTGCACTCGCCGTCCCCTGCCCAGCGAACCGTTCTGCGGGGATCATGACGCGGCACTCCTGGCCGAGTTGTGGTCTGGTCCGGCCTGGCTGAAGGTCCGGCGGTAGGCCTGCGGCGTGGTGCCGCACATGCGGGAGAAGTGCCGGCGCAGCATCAAGGGGCTCAGTCCGCACTCCGCAGCGATCTGCTCGATGCTGTGGTCGGAGCGCTCCAGCAGTTCCTGGGCTCTCATCAGCCGGGCCCTGATCAGCCACTGATGCGGGGTTGTCCCGGTGCGGGCTGCGAACTGGCGGGCGAAGGTCCGGGGTGACATGAGCGCGTGCGCAGCGAGATCAGCCACAGTGACCGGCTCCTGGAGATGCCGGAGGGTCCACTCGTGCAGGGACGCCAGGTTCGCCGGGTCGTCCGCCTCATCGACGCGCACCGGCACGAACTGCGCCTGGCCGCCGTCCCGGTGCGGGGGCACCACCATGCGGCGCGCCACCGCGTTCGCTACGGCAGCGCCGTACTCCAGCCGTAGCAGGTGCAGGCAGGCGTCGATCCCGGCTGCGGTGCCGGCGCTGGTGATCACCTGGCCATCGTCGACGTAGAGCACGCCCGGATCGACATCGATCGCCGGATAACGGCTGGCGAGCTGCGCGGCGTACCGCCAGTGCGTCGTAGCGCGGCGGCCGTCCAGCAGGCCGGCAGCCGCGAGCACGAACGCACCTGTGCACTGGCTGAGCACCCGGCCGCCGCGCCGGGCCAGGGCGCGCAGCGCCTCAAGCGCCGGCTCAGGGGGCAGCACATCCGGCTGGTCCCAGCACACGACGATGCCCAGGTCGGCGGCACTGAACCGGTCCAAGCCCGCCTCCACGATGATCGGCAGCCCGACGTCGGTCCGGATCACGCCTGGCTCTGCCGTGGTGACTGCGTAGTCGTAGCGGGGCAGCCCCTCCCCGCTCCGGTCGCAGCCGAAGACCTCCGCGGTCACGCCCAGCCCGAACATCGACACGCCGTCGTAAGCGAGCACTGACACCGAGGAGAGCATGTCACCAGTATGGCAGGAAAGTATCTAGCAATGTCAATCCTGCCACTCACGGTGCGCCCTGGTGACCGGAAAGGATGGATCCATGGCACCGCAGAGCGTGGCAAAGGGCAGCACCGGCGTACCGGCCACCGCCATCGAGCCCCAAGCGCCCGGCCGTCCCTCCGACGGGACGCACCAGCGACGGTGGCGCTACCGCAAGCCGGCCAGAACGTTCCCAGCCGGGCTCGCCGCATGGGCCGCCTTGCTCGTCGTGTGGGTGGTCTGGGGCTCGACGTACATCGCTATCCGGGTAGCTGATGAGAGTCTCCCTCCGCTGGCCATGGCCAGCACCCGCTACCTCATCGCCGGAACCCTGCTCTTCCCGTTCGCCAGCCGCAGCGGCGGACCGCGGTTGCGGGCCGCCGATCGTCCCGGACTCGCGCAGTGGCTCGGCATGGCAGCAGTCGGCGCGATGCTGCTGGCTTTCGGCAACGGTGCGGTCAGCTATGCCGAGACGACCCTCCCGGCTGGCCTGACCGCCCTGCTTGTTGCCACTGTGCCGATCTGGATGGTTCTTGCCGACAGGATCATCAACGGACGGGCCATCCCTCGGGCCATCTGGCTGGCCCTGGTCATAGGCGTGGCCGGAGTCGGCATTCTTGCCCGCCCGCACGGGCACGGCTCGGTAGTTCCCGTCCTGATCGTGCTGGGCGGCAGCCTCAGCTGGGGGACCGGATCCGTGCTCGCAGGACGGCTTCCGGCGCCTGCCCGGCCGCTGCTCGGCAGCGCGATGGAGATGCTGGCCGGCGGGGCCGTGCTGGCCGGGCTCGCGGCGGTGACCGGCGAGCTGAGCCATCTCGATCCCGGCCAGGTGAGCGGCAGGTCGGTGCTGGCCCTGCTGTACCTGATCGGCCCCGGCTCATTGCTGGCGATGACCTGCTACGTGATCGCCCTGCGCCGGCTGCCGACGGCCGCCGTATCGACCTATGCCTACGTCAACCCCGTCATCGCCGTCGCGCTGGGCACCCTGCTCCTCAGCGAGCGCCCGACCCTGACGACCGTGCTCGGCGGAGCCATAGTGCTCGCCTCAGTAGCGCTGCTGCTCCTGCACCGATCTCGTAGGGCCGCGTGACCCGGCTTCACATCTTGATCGCGTGAGTAACACGGGAACCGTTGGGGCGAGGATCCTCTGCCCCATCCCGACGCCCCCGCGTACTCTGAGCCGAGATCGATGGATGGAAAAGGTTCGATGGATGACCGTTCCGGACGGTGACGAGTCTGACGCCGGTGACGATGTCCTGGAACTGGGTGGTCGGCGGAGGCCGGTCCCCCGGTGGTGGCCGCCGTCGGCCGCTCTCGTCCTCGGAGCAGTGGCGCTGCTGGCCGGCCTGGCCGTTGGCTACGCCGCCGGCGCCCGGCACGCCGGAGAACATGCCGCGCCGCCCTCCCCGTCCCGCGCCGCCGCGCCAGCCGCGCCGTTCTCGGCGGGCGGCTTCCCGCTGAGCCAGTCCGGCCCGCAGTGCTCCGTGCAGACCGGCCGCGAGCTGCAAGTGGGCCTGCAGATCACGAACCTGTCGTCGGCAGCGGTCAGGCTCCGCCGGGTTGAGGTCGTGCTTCCGCTGGGCGGGCTCAGGGTGACCTCGCAAGCCTGGGGGTCCTGCGGGGAGCTGCCGGCCACCGGTGAAACGCCGGACATTCTCCCCCCTACCCTCGGTCGGGGTGCCAGCTCCTGGTTCACGGTCACCTTCCATGTGCTGGTCAGGTGCCCGCAGCCGCTGCCGGTCCAGTTCACGCTCGACTACGACCAGCAGGGCCGGCCGGCGGCAATCCGGCTGCCGGGCTTCCCTGACCTGGGCCAGGTTCCCTACTCCGGATGTCCGTAAGCGAAGCGGCACGCCATCTGTGATCAGGCCATGTACGGGGCAACTCCAATACCAGGCCGGGCTTCAGGTCAACGGCCTGCACACGCGCACTCCCTCACCCTGACACGATCTGGCAACCCACCCGAGGAAGACATGCAATCCGGCTCGGTATGGCAGGCGCCGGCTGATCGGCCTGAAACAGCAGGTCAGCGGCAAATCGCTCAGTCCGCAGCATGCTAGGCCGCCCTCAGGTCACTGGTTCGGTGGCAGCGGTCAGGTTACTGCCCATGGCCAAGATGGCGAGCGCGTGGCCGGCGGCGGAGAGCTGCATGACATTGCTGCTGGGGGCGAGGTTGACCGGGGCGCCGAAGCCCTGCCCGGGCGGGCTGGTGGACGCGTCGCCGGCGTATGTCACCACGAAAGATCCGGCCGGGGTGACGGCAATCCTCCCGGACGGGCTGGAGGGACTGGTGGCCAGCTGGGCGGGTGCTGTCCAGCCGCCACCCTGGGAATGGCGAGCCGTCGCGGCCTGCACACCGTTGCCCCCGGTCCACGGCGCGACGCCCGGCCCGCTGGCGGCCAGGTTGGGGGTGACGCCAGTGCCCAGGGTCCGCGGCGCAGACCAGGTCCCGCCGGCCTGCAAGACCGCCGCCTGCGCGGACGCTATGGAACTGCTGGAGGTGGCCCACAACGCGACCGCGTCACCGGCGGCGTCCACGGCCACTTGCGGGTTGATGCCAGCCGGGGCGACGGTGACCGGCTCGCTCCAGGTTCCGCCGGGCGGCAGGACGCTCGCCTGCACTCCGGTTGAGGTAATTCTTGAAGCACCCTGCCATACGGCCACGGTCCGCCCGTTCGCGGCGGGACCTTGGCTGCTCGCGCGCGGCACGTCACTACGATCGAGCAGGGTGTTTGAGCGTACCCTCGGCATGGCTGGTCGGGGCGGCGGGGTCGGTGGCCGAGCCACACGCCGCGAAAGCACTGCAGTCGGCGATCGATGCCCCGCCGCCGCGCCCCCGCTTCGGCCGACCGCGGGTGCGCGGGGCGGAGTCCGAAGCGGCCGGTCAGCGGGGCTGGATCTCGCCCATCGGACCGAAGCCGTCATGCGGCGTGTCGATGTAGATGATCTGCGGCTGCGCGGACACGAGGTCGGGCGCGGTGTCGAAGAACGCCTTCACGTACGGCTGCTTGACGTGGGCGGCGCCTGCCTCAGCATCCTTGAAGCCCTCGATGCAGATGAACTCGTGCTCATCGGCAAGGCTTCGGGCGAACTGGAAAAACAGGCAGCCGTCCTCGGAGTTGACGTCCTTGGCGTAGGAATCGGCTAGTGCCAGCCACTCGTCCGTCTTGTCGGGCCGGATCGGCATCTTGATGTTGATCAGGATCATGCGACCGCTCCTTTGAGATGACTGTCGTCATAAGCGTGGTGCGATCGTCGGCGACCGTCAACCGCAGCGATGCCCTCCCTGCCAACGTGAAGTAAGACCTGCTCGGCGGTGTGGCTGACCGGCGGTGTGGCTGACCAATGAAGATCCCGTCGCCTGGCCAGCGGCCTGCCTGTGCCACGAGCGCCCCGGCTGGCCGAGGCGAGATCATCCCGACCTGGATGCGCCCTCTCAGCGATGGCCGGCATCACGCCGGCCAGCTTGCCGCTGGTCCGGCTACACGGCGATCGGCGTGGCGCCGACCTAGACGCACGCCGACCGTGCCATGCCTGCGTTAGGCGTGCCGCGTGCAGATCTGGATGATCGGCGCGGCCGCCGGCGCCCCGGCACGGTGAGGCATGTCAGATCTCTTAACCCCGGCGAACTTGCGGTCGGGGCGGGGGCCGCTAGGGGTACCGAGCGTCATGAGTGGTGGTGACGTGTCCGGTGGCGATGTCGTATACGTGGCCGGAGACGCTCACCTTCGGCGGCAGCGAGGGTGCGGTAAGCAGGCGCTCAACGTCGGCGCGGACGGTGGTGTGCGGATCGGCGACGGCGGACGCTTCGAGGGCCGCCTCGGGAAGGCCGGTCGCCTCGGCAGCCTGATGCCGGAAGCCGGGGTCGGCCAGGAAGCCCGTTCCGCACTGCGTATGGTGTACAACCGCGACTTCGAATAGCGAGTCAGGCGTGCCCTGGCCACCGAACAGCTGCTCGGCCAGGAAGCCTAGGTAGGCGATGTCGTCGATGACGGCCTGGGTGATGCGTCCTCCGGCGTTCCGGATGACGGGAGCGTCCCCGAGCTGAAGCCCGAGGACGATCGCGGGGTCGACCCGGTGGTCGAGGCAGGTCACGATGAGCACCTGCCGGGCGGGTACGCCGAGTGCGGCGGGAGCGTAGGTACGGGCGAACTGCTCGTTGCGCTCGAGCAGGGGGCTCATCCTGGTCATGGTGGCTTCCTTCGCGCTCAGGTGTTACCGGCTGGCGGCGGCCGCGGTGCCCACGCCGTGGCGTTCGGCGATGCCCCGGATGGCGGCGGCGAGGAGCTCCGGGTGCTCGCTGGTGGTCAGGTGGCCGCCGGGAAAGGCCAGAATCCCGGCCTGGGGCACGCGCTCGCGGGTGGCCTGGATCTGCCGGTGCTCGTAGGGGTCCTCGTCACTGCCGCCGACGTACAGGGCGACCGTGCCGCCGAGGTCGCCGGCGATCGCGGCGAGGTCCCAGCGTCCTGAGTGGCGGCGGTGCTCGGCGGTAAAGCCCGCGGCGCGGTGGAGGAACGCCGCCCCGTCCCGGCGGGTGATCGCAGACCTCAGCCCGGCGAGCTCGGCCGGGGCGGGTTGGTAGCGACGGGAGCACAGGCGCGCCTGCAGGATCGTGGCGTCGAATACGCGCGGCGAGCGCTGCGCCCGCCTCATCCCTAGCGCGCCCAGCGGTGTGCGCAGCACCGGCGTGGTCCGCCACGGGTGGGTGTGCGCGTCGGCGAACAGGCCGCCGTTCACCATGAGCGCGGCCGTGATCACCGGCGTGGCCATGGTCCCCTCCAGTTGGCGGCGGAGCAGTTCGAGCAGCGCCAGCGATGTGTAGTCGAACGTGACGGCGATGGTGCGGCGCACGCCGTGGTGCCGCCACAGCGCCTGGACCAGGTCCGCCCGCTCGAATGTCGAGTAGCGTTAGTCCCGGGGCTTGTCTGAGTCACCCTGCCCGACCGGCTCGGCGTACAACCGAGGGCGCACGCCGTCGCCGAGCATCCGGTCCACCCGCGCCCAGCCGTAGGAGCCATCCGGGAAACCGGGCAGCATCGTGAGCCACACGGTGTCCTCATCCGCGTCCTGCTCCGCGGCCGCGACGCGCTCGAAGATCCGAAGGGCGTCCGGGGTCGCGGCGGCCTCCTCCTCGGTCAAGACGCGCGCGGATCCCGGGTTGTAGGGGATCCGCTGTCCGCCCGCGAACCATTCCGCCGCCGTCACCAGCGGTGCCCCTGCCATCCTGTTCCCGCTCATCGCGGACCTCCCTCGCAATAAGTGGACGCTGTCCACAATAGTCGAACTAGTGGACGCTGTCCACTTTGTTATCCTGTCGGCGTGACGGCCGGCCAATCAGCAGCGGAGACGCGCCAGGCGGAGCGGCGGCGGCGCCCGCGGGGCGCCGTCCGCGACGGCCTCATCGCCGCAGGGCTCGCGCTGGCCCGGACAGGTGGCCCGGACGCTGTGGTGCTCAGGGAAGCGACCCGCATGGTGGGCGTGGTGCCCAACGCCGCCTACCGGCACTTCGCCGACCGCGACGAGCTCCTCGCCGCGGTCTGCGCAGCGGCATTGCGCCAGCTCGCCGACCGCATGGCCGCCGGCGTCGCCCGCGTGCGCGGCAAGCACGGTGATCCCGCCGCAGCCCGCCGCCGGCTACACGCGATCGGCACGGCCTACCTTGAGTTCGCCCGCGACGAACCGGGCCTGTTCAATACCGCATTCGCGCTGCCGCAGCAGCACACCTACAGCGCTCCGGACGACGGGACCGGACAGGACCGCACACCCCTGGGTCATCTCCGTACCGCACTCGACGAACTGGTCGACGCCGGCGTGCTCCAGCGACGGCGCCGCGACGGCATCGAATATCCCATCTGGTCCGCCGTGCATGGGCTGGCGGTACTCACCGGGCAAGGGCCCCTGCGCGACGTCCCCGACGCCACCCGCCATCACCTCGAAGAACTCACCCGCACATTCATCGACGAGAGCCTGGCATGAGCCAAACACGGTCCCGCCGACCAGGCGGCCGACGTTACCCGGCCGCCACCGAGAAGCGCCGCGACACGGTGGAGAGCTTGAACCGGCGGATCTCCTGCATCCACCGGATGTACAACTCCAGCTGAGGGCGGCGTGCCGCCAGCGGATCCAGGCCGCGTTCTGCGCACCAGGCCAGGTAGCAGCGCAGGTCGGACTCAGTGTGGTGGGGGCGCTGCAAGCCATAGCGGCCGCCGGCTGACCGGCGGGGAACCGGTCCCGGTGGCCGCTATGGCCAGCCTCACGCGGTGGGGGAAAGTGCCTGGCGCCTGGCCTGCCAGGCCCGGTCGAGGAGCACGGCCGCGGCGGCGGCCAGCAGCGCGGCGCCGGCCGCGATCACGGCGATCTGCCAGCCCGGCATGCCGCCCACGATGACGGTGTGGCCGAACGGGGCAGGCGGGGTCCCCGTCGCCGGCCCCCCACCCCCTGGAGCGGGGAATACGTTCGTGCTGGCGAAGGCGGCGGGCGCACCGGCGCTCAGCCCGAGCAGCGCGGCGGCGAACGCCGCCAGGGTGGCGCTGACGCGGCGGATGCGGTTCATGATGGTCCTCCCATGTCGTTGGTTCGGTCAGCCATCACTGTGCGTGAGCCGCCGTCCGGTGCGCCATCCGACGTTCTGCATCCGATGTTCTGCGTATGGCCCGCCGCGCCCTGCGCCCCTAACGTGGGACTATCCCGGTAGGAGGCGACAATGACCGAGCCGGTGAGGATCAGCGACCGTGACGTGCGCGCGCTACTGCGGATTGTGACCGGCGAGCGTGAGCACGATGTCGCGAGGGGGCTGCCCTTGTCCCTGCTGGGGGACCTCAACGAGCAGATCCCCTGCGACGCCCTGTCGTTCTTCGGCCTCAACAGCCGGCAGGAAGCCGTCTGGTTCAGCCAGGACCTGCCCGCAGACGAGGGGCAGGACGATCAGGCATTCTGGGCGCACTACTGGGACTCCGAGCCGTGCTCCTACCCCGACCGCAGCGGTGATCTGCGCAGCGTGACCAAGATCTCGGACTTCTACAGCTCGCGGCAATGGCGCGCCACGGGCATGTACCGCGATCACCTGCGGTGGGTCGAGCACGAGATCATGGTGTGCCTGCCCGGCGGGCCAGGGCAGAGCGTCCGCCTGGTCTTCTTCCGTAGCTCAGGGCCGGATTTCTCCGAACGTGACCGGGCCCTGCTCACGCTGCTTCGCCCTCACCTGCACGAGGCCTTCCTGGACGCCGAACGGCGCCGCCGCGGCATCCCCGACCTGACCGCCCGGCAATGGGACCTGCTCCGCCTCGTCGCGGCGGGTGCCACCAACGCGCAGATCGCCCGCAGGCTCGGCATCTCGGAGGGAACCGTGCGCACGCACATGGAGAATATCTTCGCCCGGCTTCAGGTATCCAGCCGGGCCGCCGCCATCACCCGCGCCTTCCCCGACCGGGCCACCCTCATGGGCGCCTGACCTGGATCAGCCTGCAATCGGCGGCCACACCCGCCCGCAGACCCGGAGCCCGCGTAGCTCAACCATCACCCGCGCCTAATCCAGCCACTCCGCAGCACCGGGATCGAAGGGTTACCTATAACGGGGTAACCCCGACATTGTCGTCTCGCCGCGGCGGGCAACTCTCGAGTTCCGTACAACCGGGCTGCTCCGTCTGGGGAGCGCTCCCCCAGGCCACCGCCGAGGCCATGTGCGACCGGCTGTGGGAATTCCTCGCCAGCCGGTACGCGATTCACCGCGATGAACAGCCGACATGGACGGTCGAGAAGCCGGCCGGCTTCCAGCCCGTCACCCACTCCGGCGCCTTCCGCGCCGTCGGCGGCGACCCGCTCTGCGCCGCGCTGAACGCGCTGTTCGGCGCCGGCCAGTGGCGCGTCCCGGTGGTGGGGCCGACCACCGGTGACCTTCCCATCAGAAGGCCCGTGGCAGCTGCCGGCACGCGAAAGGCACTTCGACTTCATGCCCGCGTCAGCCGGGCAGCGGCCCGTGCAATTCTTCGCCTTCCTCAACCAGGTGCGCCCCCGTGGCGGCATCCTCGTCCTGACCGGTTCGCACCGGCTGGTGGCGCCGTATCTCGACCACGGCGAGGCGTTCCGCATGGCCCGGGTACGCGCCTCGCTCGCCGCCCATCCGTGGCTGCGCAGGCTGTGGGAACCCGGCGAAAGCGGCGACCGTAATACAGCGCTACATGAACGACGGGGCCGTCGTCGACGGCGTACCGCTCCGCGTCGTCGAGCTGACCGGCGAACCCGGCGACGTCATCCTCATGCACTGCGACTGCTTCCACGCCGCCACACCGAACCGCCTGACCGAACCGCGGATGATGCTCACCGGGATGGTCCGTCCCACCGCAGCCAGCAGTAGCCGCCGCGCACCCGCTCACCGGGGAGCTCCCGAACAAACAAGCAGACGAGGAGGACATCCTCACATCGGCATCATACTGGAATGCACGATCCTACATATTTCTCTCGTGCCGAGACTCTGCGTAGAGGTATGCTTGGCGCTATGCACGATCGTGCAAGAGAGCCTGCCACGTGGGGCAAAGATCTGCGGAGTCGGCGTCTCGAGTTGCGGCTCCGCCAGGATGAGCTCGCCGCGCTCGCTGGCGTGTCTACTCGTTTTGTCCACGCACTTGAGCAGAGCAAACCCACCGTGCGACTCGACAAGGTGCTCGCCGTGCTCCACCAACTGGGTCTAGATCTCGTGCTGGAACCGGGGAGCGGAATCCTCCGCAGCGGACAAGGGTGAATCAGGTGGCCCGGACGCCTCTTCGCCAGTTGCGGCTCGTCAGCAGCGCCGACGTCTACAAGACTGGCATACTGGCGGGCACCTTGCGCCGCCTGCGTGACCGCACCGAGTTCGAATACCTGCCCGCGTACCTAGCCGCCGGCGGGCCGCCTGTGGCCTGGAGTCTTCCTCCCAAGGCCGAGGCTTATACGGCCCCAGCGGCCGCAGTGCCTGCGTTCTTCGCTGGGCTACTGCCAGAGGGCCGGCGACTGACAGCGCTCCGCCACATTGTCGGCACCTCCGCTGACGACGAATTCTCGATGCTCCTCGCGGTGGGCAGTGACACGATTGGTGATGTCCAGGTCGGCCCGGCCGCCAATCCACTTGCCGACACGAATCCAGTCATGATCGATGACTTTCGCGAGGTCATCTTTGCTGACTTGTTCGCCCAGGCAATTGGCCAGCACCCGGACCGGATCGCTTTGCCTGGGATACAGGACAAGGTCTCTGGCCAGATGCTGAACATACCTGTCCAAGGCCGGTCAGCGGGCTACATCCTGAAGTTGAATCCTCCCGAGTTTCCTCATCTTGTAGAAAACGAGCACTTCTTCTTCCGTGCAGCGGCTCGGACCCGGCTCAGGATCGCCGAGGTGGAACTAGTTCATGACAAGGTGGGAGAGCCTGGCCTGCTCGTGCATAGATTCGACCGGGTACATGAAAATGGCAACGTCCGACTCCTTGCCGTCGAGGATGCCTGCCAGGTCCTCGGCAGGTGGCCGGGCGATAAGTACATTATCTCTACTGAGGAAGCCTTCACGGGCCTTGCGCAATGCTGCCGCGCGCCAGGTGTGGCGGCTCTCGAACTATACCGTCTGCTCGTCTTCGCGTACCTGTCCGGCAACGGAGACCTCCACGCCAAAAATCTGGCGATATTGCATGACGTGCAAGGCGAGTGGAGAGTTACGCCAGCTTATGACCTGCCCTCTTCCGCCGTCTACGGTGATCGGACGATGGCGCTTCCCCTTGGTGGGAGAATCCGGCAACAACTGTCTTGGGCGATGCTCCGAAGCCTCGGTAAAGAAATTGGTATTCCGGACCGGCTGGCTGCCGAGGTCATTCGCGAACAAACCGCTGCTGCCCAGATCTGGATCGAGGAGCTGGACGAGTTGCCCTTCGACGCCAACGTAATTCGGAATCTTCGGCGTCTGGTAAGCGCTCGCATCCGGCACATCGAACCAGAGCCCACCTAGCACTCAAATTAGTCAGCCGCTCGACATCAGCACAATGACCTTGAACACCGCGATCACTCCTGCGTCCCGGCGCTGGGCGAAGGTACGGCCCTGGCAGGTTCTCTCCAGGGCCGATAGTTCTCCGCTGGTGAACACAGGCACCAGCCAGCACAGGTATTCCGATGGCCAACCGACTCAGACCGCGGGACGCTCGGCCTGGGCACCGGAAGCTGGGCCCGGCCCCTAGTGACCGAGAGGCCCCAGGTCCGACCGGGGGTGTGCCCGACCTGGGGAGCAACGTCTATCGGTGTCTGCTGGCGTCCGTCGTTGGCGGTGGTAATCGTTACTCACTTGGTTACTCGGTCCTCGCGTGGGCTGGGCCTGGCCTGGTCGGCCCACCTTCTGATCCGTAGTGATCTGCAGGTGCGTCCGCTACCGACTCGTACGTCAGTTGACCTGCTGGGACGCTGCTCAGCGATGCGCGACGCTTGCCGGCGCTACGCGGCCTTGTACGGCCAAAGTCCGGCCAACGTAGCCGGATGGCCAGGCCGACCTGGTAGGGCGACGACTGTCAAGCGGGAGTTGACACTTAGGCCTGGATGGGGCCTCCTGCTCCCAAGCCAAGTCCTTGCGTCCCCACGCTGCGGTTTTGTCAGCGTGACAAGCTGCGAACGTCCGCCAACATCCGTGGACGTGCGGGCAAGTACCGGGTCGATCGTCACTCAGTTGGTCACTCAGGCTGGTAGAGCACACGGCTGCGGAGGTGGTAGGCCAGCCGGGCTGCCTCTCTGGCGGCCTGATGCCCGGTCCGTGTGTGGTCCACTGCCGGACGACGGTGTTACAACTAGTGCCGCGTCAGCCAACCTTTCCCCTGTCCTCGATCGGGACTGTGAGGGTGTCCTCCCGGTTGTTCGCTTAC